>Ga0079305_1001713_pt1 | contig 25654 bp, 17 predicted proteins | sample LMS_cellobiose_e_FD_79183 | JGI IMG/M metagenome (GOLD analysis project Ga0079305, IMG submission 79183) | Rumen-fistulated moose microbial communities from Alaska, USA - LMS_cellobiose_enrichment | ecosystem: Host-associated > Mammals > Digestive system > Stomach > Rumen fluid ... | reverse complement strand
TACAACAATCAGCGCATCAAGGGCAAACTAAAAGGACTGAGCCCTGTCCAATACAGAGTTCAGTCCTCTCAACTTGCTTAATTGCGATGCCCGGTTTTGTCTAACCTTTTGGGGTCAGTTCACTATCCGGGCCGCTTTTTCGTGCGGGCTTGGGCGATCGATATGATCTTCGCCCGATAAATCCTCAGCCAGGGATTTCTTGAGGCCTATTTGAACTCCGCGTCCTTATCCAGGGGGTAGATGGGCCTTCTTACGTTTTTGTAGTCGAGAAGGGCGTAGTTGGCCGTGTGGATCCCCGCGGGATTGGTGGGGATGCAGGCCTTGGCGACGGGCTGGAAATACGCCCTGTAATGGGTCGTGGACTTGATGCCGACGATCCTGTAATCGTTTATATCGATGCCGAGAGCGTCGAAGAGACAGTCGTCGAGGGTCTGATTGCAGAGGACAGAAATAACTATTATGTCAATATTGCCTTTGCGGATAAGGGCGGTGGGCCCGAATTCGTTAAGATTGCCTTTCCCCATGGGGGACTTGGTCACGGCCCTGCCGTCCGAAAGGGCGACGACTTCAAAGTCTTCGATGGCCACGGAGGGGCCGTGGATCAGGTCCACATGACCGCCCAGTATCCCGCTGACCCTTCCTCCGACGCCTGCCTCATGGGCAGCCCTTGCGATGACCGGATCCAGGATGAAATCGAAGATGGTCCCCGGAAGGTCTCTCTTTAAGAACTCCGAAAGGAGCCAGGTCCCGTCGCCGGGGCAGCCTCCGCCGGGATTGTCCGAGGCCTCGTTGATCACGACGAAGCCTTCGCCGGGGGTCTCAAGGGCCCTGTCTACGGCGGCGTCCGGCATCAGGAGCTCCACGTCCAGCTTTTCCCTGTTGTCCCAGATCCAGCGGGCGAGGGCCTCGGAATGCTTCTTCGCGTCCCCGCCTTTTTTAGTCACGACCACAGCGGATGCTCCGGCGAAATCTACGTCGGTATAGGGGAAGCCGTGAAAATATGTGGCGTCGATGAGGCCGTTCTCCTTCGCGTATGCCGCGGTATGGTCCTTGAAGAGCTTCATGGGCTCGTTGAGGGTGCAGGCCTGGCAGCAGTTGGTGAAGAGGGGGAGGCGGGTCACCGCGGTCTCGATCTCATATTTTTTGTCGATCAGGTCCGACAGCACGTTCATGGCCAGATATCCCGCCTGAACGCAGTCGATATGGGGATACTCCTTGATCCCGAAGAGGCCGTCGGCAAGCTCCGCCATCTCGTCAGTGATATTGCCGTGAAGGTCGAGGGTGACGCATATGGGCATGTCCTTTCCTACGATCTTTCTGGTCTCCTTAAGTATGTATCCTTCAAGATCGGGGGTGCCTTCGGCGGCGCCGGCCCCGTGGAGGGCAAGGCAGAGGCCGTCGATCTCGTCCTTTACGGAGCTCAGTATCTCAAGATACTTTCCGACTACCCGGTCTCTCACCTCCGCCAGGATCAGCGGACCGGAGTGGCCTATGCCGATGGTCGGGATCAGTTTTATGCCCAGCTCATCCGCTGCCTTGATCATGCCGCTGACGTAGCCGGTGCCTCCTCTGAAGCTCTCGATCATCTCGTCCGCGGTACAGTATCCGCCTACCGCCCAGCGCTCGAAGCTTCCGGTATCGGACGAAAAGGTGTTGGTCTCGTGGTTTATGTGTGTGATCAGGACTTTCTTCATTTTGTTCCTCATAAAATCCAAGTCCCCGGCAGAGCCGGGGACCATTGAGCGTTGAGTCTTTTACTTCTTGGCGGCGTCGTATTCCTCGATGATGCGGGCAAAGTCGGACATCATTCCGGGGATATCGATGGCCTGGGGGCACTGGGCAGCGCAGGCGCCGCAGGAGAGGCAGTCCTTGGGCTGCATCTTCTGGGTCTTGACGACTCTGTCGATGGCCAGGCCGCCGTTGTTGTACTTGAACTCGTTGTAGGCGGAGATCATCTTGGGGATATCGATCTGCTGCGGGCAGTAGGCGGTGCAGTAGCGGCAGCCGGTGCAGGGGAGGGTCTTCTCCTTGAGCATCTCGCCTGCCATCTCCATCAGGACCGCGAATTCCTCATCGTTGAGGGGCTTTTCGTCGTTGAAGGTTGCGATGTTCTCGGTGACCTGCTCGAAGCTGGACATGCCGGAGAGGACCATCTTTACGCCCTCAAGGCCGTTGACGAAGCGCAGGGCCCATGCGGGAGCCTTCTCGTCCGGACGGAGTGCTTTGAGCTTTGCTTCGTTCTCGTCGGAGAGCTTGGCCAGCTTTCCGCCTCTTACGGGCTCCATGACCCAGATGCCCTTGCCGTACTTGTTGAGCAGTTCCACCTTTTCCTTGGCGTGCTGGAGCTTGTAGTCCAGCCAGTTGAGCTGGATCTGGACGAATTCGATCTCGTCGCCGAAATACTGGAGGGCTCTTTCGAGAACGTCCAGCTGGCCGTGGCAGGAGAAGCCCAGATGCCTGATGCGTCCGTTCTTCTTTTCTTCCTTGAGATACTCGAAGAGGGCCAGGTCGTCGTTGAGGTAGAGATCGGTGTTCAGCTCGTTGATGTTGTGCATCAGATAGAAGTCGAAATACTCGGTGCGGCACTTCTCAAGCTGCTTTTCGAATATCTGCTTAGCGTTCTTGATATTCTCCAGCTCGTAGCCGGGGAACTTGGTCGCCAGATAGAAGCTCTCTCTGGGATACTTCTCGAGGATCTCGCCCATGATGGACTCGGACTTTCCTCCGTGATAGCCCCAGGCGGTGTCGTAATAGTTGATGCCGTTCTTCATGGCGTATTCGACCATCTCGGCGGTCTGCTTTACGTCGACCTCCTTGGTCTCGGGATCGAGCAGGGGAAGACGCATGCATCCCATGCCCAGCGCGGAGAGCTTCAGCCCTTTGAAATCCTTGTACTGCATTTTATACTCCTTCTTGTATGCGGACGGTCTTCAGAAACGTCCGCCTCCCTTGCAAAAGGCGCCTTCGCGCCGCATTGACGAAGTCCTTTTAGACATCGTTTCACAAATAATATAATAATTTCCGACGGACAATGCGTCAAGTGAACAAATGTGTTTAAATCAGACATCTGTTTTGGGCCCCAGAACATACGGTTTTTTCTTTGTGCCCTTGTATAATACCGGTGAAGGGTGTATAAATATATGGAACTGAATACGCATAGGGGAGCTCGGTGCACCGGGCTGAGAGGAGGCTGAATGGCCTCGACCCTTAATACCTGATGTGGATAATGCCGCCGTAGGAAAGAGAAGAAGATCAGCAGGATGTTGCCACGTCGGGCAGCGTCCTGTTTTTTATTTTTCGAAGGATGAAGGGAGCAATATCATGAAAACCGATACTAAAAAGCTTGCCGCGGCAGGTCTTCTCTGCGCTGTGGCGGTGGTCGGGAGCACCATCTCATTTCCGGTCTTCGGAAGCAAGTGCGCTCCGGTCCAGCACATGGTCAATGTGATCTGCGCGGTGCTTCTTGGGCCCGGCTACGGCCTTGGGACCGCTTTCGCGGCCTCGCTCATAAGAAACCTCATGGGGCTGGGGAGCCTGATGGCCTTCCCCGGGAGCATGTTCGGAGCCTTCCTCAGCGGCCTCGCATATAAGAAGACGGGAAGCATCACCGCGGCCCTCATAGGCGAGGTGTTCGGCACCGCCATCCTGGGCGGGCTCTGCGCTTATCCCGTAGCGGTCCTTCTCATGGGTCAGGGCTCGGCAGGGCTGGCCTTCTATGCATACATCGTCCCGTTCCTGATCTCGACCGCTGCAGGCTCCCTTATCTCGGGCATACTGCTCCGCAGCCTTGAGGGGACAGGGGTCCTTCACAGGGTCCGGGAGACCGTTGGTCGTTAGCAGGGGGATGGATATGCTAGGCATCTATCTTGACAAAGTCAGCTCCGTCCGGCCGATAATCCACAGCATCACCAACTACGTGACCGCAGGGGACTGCGCCAACATGCTCATAGCCTGCGGAGCGTCCCCCATCATGGCGGACGAGCCTGAAGAGGTCTCGGAGATCACGTCCCGGTGCAGCGGGCTCAACATCAACATGGGCACCCTTAACACCGCCAAGATCGAGTCCATGGTCATCGCGGGGAAAAGATCCAACGAGCTGGGCCATCCGGTGGTCCTGGATCCGGTGGGAGTAGGGGGCTCGAGGCTGAGGATCGATACCGCGGCAAGGCTCCTTCGCGAGGTCCGCTTTGCCGCCATCAAGGGCAACATCTCTGAGATCAAATGCCTTGCCAGAGGGGAAGGGGCCTTCAGGGGCGTAGACGCTGACGGTTCGGACCTTTATACCGGCGCCGGCCTTGAGGCCGCGGCGGGGCTTGCGAAAGAACTTTCGGCAAAGACCGGAGCCGTGGTGATCATCACCGGTCCCGTAGACATCGCCGCGGGTCCGGGCGGGACCTATTTCATCTACAACGGGCATCCGATGATGTCTTCGGTCAGCGGTACCGGCTGCCAGCTCTCGGCGATGACTGCGGCCTTTATCGCGGCGAGGCCGAAGGAGCCTCTAAAGGCCGCGGCAGCTGCGGTCTGCGCCATGGGGATCGCGGGAGAGACCGCCCATGCCAGGCTGACCGAAAGGGACGGCAATGCCTCGTACAGGAATTACATGATCGACGCGGTCTGGAACATGACTTCAGACCAGCTGGAGAAGGGAGCAAGATATGAGATTAGATAAGAAGGACATGCTGCTCTACGCGGTGACCGACAGGAGCTGGACGGGCAGGCAGACCCTTTACGAACAGGTGGAATCTGCACTCAAGGGCGGTATCACATGCCTTCAGCTCAGGGAAAAGGAGCTGGACGACGACGCGTTCACCGCTGAAGCCATCGAGATCTCGGCCCTCTGCAGAAGGTACGGGGTCCCCTTCATCATCAATGACAACGTCGAGGTCGCTTTGAGATGCGGCGCCGACGGGGTTCACGTGGGCCAGGACGACATGGACGCCGCGGCGGTCCGCGCCAGGGCGGGAAAGGATCTCATCATCGGAGTGTCCGCCCATTCGGTGGAAGAGGCCCTCAGAGCCGTTGAGAAGGGCGCCGATTATCTCGGCGTAGGCTCCATGTTCTCCACCTCCACCAAATCCAACGTGGTCCGCCTGAACAACGATATCCTGCGCAGCATCTGCTACGCGGTGGACGTCCCGGTGGTCGCCATAGGCGGCATCGGAAAGAGCAACATCCTGACCCTTAAGGGGACCGGTGTGGACGGCGCGGCTCTGGTCAGCGCCATATTCTCCGCTGAAGATATCGAGAGCGAATGCCGCCTCCTGCGGTCTCTCTCCGAGCAGATGGTGAATGAATGAGACCTGGATGCGCCGTATTTGATTTTGACGGGACCCTGTTCGATTCGATGTACATCTGGGAGCACGCAGGGGAGATGTACCTGCGGTCTCTGGGCAGGGAGCCCGAGCCCGGCCTTCAGAGCCTGCTGCTTCCCATGAGCCTCGACCAGTCGGCGGGATATCTCAAAAAGGCATACTCCCTTGACCTCTCCAAAGAAGAGATCATCCGCGGGATCAACGATACCGTGGACGGTTTTTACGTAAGCGACGTGGTCCCCAAGCCCGGCGCCGAAGCCTTCCTTTCGAGGATGAAAAGTACCGGCGCCGCCATGTGCATAGCCACCGCCACCGACCATCCCCAGATCGAGGCTGCCCTGAAGCGCTGCGGTCTTGAAGGGTATTTCGACGCCGTATTCACCTGTTCTGAGGTGGGAAGCGGCAAGGACAGGCCCTTCATCTACCGCAGGGCGGCGGAGCATTTCGGAGCGAAAAAGGAGGAGGTTCTGGTCTTCGAAGACGCCCTCCACGCCGCAAGGACCGCGAAAAACGACGGATTCAAAGTCGCGGCGGTCTTCGACCCCAGCGAGAAGCGTCAGGACGAGCTGAGAGCCCTGGCGGACTACTATATCGAAGATCTCCGCCATGCGGAGACGTTTTGGAAGGAACTTTCGGTCTGAAGTACCGAAGGCTTCACGCGGCATACCGGGGGCACCACCTTATGCCGCTATATAAAACCTTGCTGTAAAGAAAGGAGCGAAAGCATGAAACTTAAAACAGCATTGACCATTGCAGGAAGCGACTGCAGCGGAGGCGCCGGTATACAGGCAGATCTTAAGACCATGACCATGAACGGCGTCTTTGCCATGAGCGCCGTCACGGCCCTCACTGCCCAGAACACCACCGGCGTAAGAGCGATCCAGGAGTCAAGCCCGGAATTCCTGAAGCAGCAGATCGACGCGGTATTCGAGGATATCTGTCCTGACGCCGTGAAGATCGGCATGGTATCATCCTCGGCCCTCATCAGGGTGATAGGGGAGAGGCTGAGATACTACAAGGCCGCCAACGTGGTCGTCGATCCGGTGATGGTCGCGACCTCCGGCTCCGCCCTTATCGAGAGCGACGCGGTGAAGACCCTGGTCGAGGAGCTTCTTCCCCTGGCGTCGCTGGTGACTCCCAACATCCCCGAGGCACAGGTCCTGTCCGGGATGACCATAGAGTCGAAGGCCGACATGGAGGCCGCAGCCCTGAAGATCTCCCGTCTCTATGGCTGTCCGGTCCTGCTCAAGGGGGGACACAGCGTCAACGACGCCAACGATCTTCTCTGCCAGGGGGAGGATCTCACCTGGATAGAGGGCAGAAGGATCGATAATCCCAATACCCACGGCACCGGCTGCACCCTTTCCAGCGCCATAGCCTCAGGCCTTGCCAAGGGCTTTGACCTTGAGACCTCGGTCAGGATGGCAAAGGATTATATTTCCGGCGCTCTGGGCGCCATGCTGGATCTCGGCAGCGGATCGGGCCCGATGGACCATGCCTTCATGCTCCCTGCGGAGTGCAGAAGGCTGGCCGGTCCTGCCGAAGGCCGCGTATAAGACTGCTTGATATACCTTTGATACACAGGAGGAAAAATGAAGACCACCGAAAGACTTCTCGCAGCGGCAAAGGACATATGGGACGCGTACAACGAGCATCCCTTCGTCATGGGCATCCAGGAGGGCACCCTCCCCAAGGATAACTTCCGCTTTTACATGATCCAGGACAGCATCTATCTCAGAGATTATGCCAAGACCTTCGCCGTCGGGGTCGCCAAGGCCAAAAGCCTTGAAACTGCCGATCTCTTCGCCAAATATATCCCCGTGATGAACGGCGAGCTCAACGTCCACAAGGGCTATCTGGCAAAGCTGGGCGTCACCCAGGAGGAGATGGATCAAGCCCGCGCTTCCCTGGACAACCTTTCATATACGTCATATATGCTGAGGGTCGCCTACGAGGAGGGGGAGGCCGAGATCCTGGCCGCCATCCTGTCCTGCGCCTACAGCTACGAGATCATCGCTAAAAAAATCGTGAAAAACAGGCCCGAGTCGGCGGACGACGAGTTCTACGGTGACTGGATAAGAGGCTATGCCTCCGAAGGCTACGCCAGGGACAACGTCATCCTTCTTGAGGCTTTGGACCGGCTGACCGTCCACTATACCGACGAGCAGGTCCGCCATCTTTGCGACGTCTTCACCGCCTGCTCCCGCTACGAGCTGGCCTTCTGGGAGATGTCCTGGAAGAAGGCGATGTGATGGCCAGGTGCGTCATCGCAGGCGGCGCCGACATAGGCGACTACGCCCTGGTGAGATCTGCCTTAAGGCCTGACGATCTGGTCATCTACTGCGACAGCGGTCTTAAGCACCTTGAGCATCTGCAGGTCCCGCCCGGCCTCATAGTCGGGGATTTCGACTCCCACGAGGACCCTCACATGGACGTGGAGACCATAACCCTTCCCCGGGAAAAGGACGATACCGATACGGTCTACGCGGTGAAGGAGGCCCTGAAGCGCGGCTATGACGAGTTCCTGATCATCGGGGCGGTGGGAGCGAGGCTCGACCACACTCTGGGAAACGTCTCGATACTGTTTTATCTGGACAGCCTGGGCAAAAAGGGCAGCATCATAGACGACTATTCCGAGATGGAGGTCGTCTCGTCTGAGCCTGCCTTCATCGACGGGAGCTTCAGTTACTTTTCCCTCATCAATATGACCGGTACAGCCAGAGGGATCACCATAGAAGGGGCTAGATTTCCCCTCACGAACGGCGAGATCACCTGTGAGTACCAGTACGGCGTAAGCAACGAGGTCCTTCCCGGATGCACCGCCAAAGTGACCGTGAAGGAGGGAAAGCTCCTTCTCATCAGGGTCCGCTGAGATCCATCGGATAAAAAAACATCGCTGCCATGACGGCGGCGATGTTTTTGCGTGTCTTTAGAGATCTAGCCTTGAGGTCTGTTTTGCCGTTTCTACTTTTCTCTTACCGGGAGCAGGGGCTCGGTCAGACCGTCCACGCCCAGCAGCCCGCAGAGGAGCACGAAGTTTTTGGAGAGGTTCCTGGTGATATCGGTGGGATCGAACCATTCTCCGGAGGAGTGGGCTCCGCCGCCCTTGCCGCCGCCTCCCATGCCGACCGCGGGGATGCCCATGGAGATGGGGATGTTGGCGTCGGTGGAAGAACAGCCTCTCATGACGGGCTCTATTCCCACAGCCCTGAAGGCGTCGATGGAAGCCTTGACGATGGGGCTGTCCACGGGCTGGATCTCGCCTACCGGCCTGTTGCCCAGCTGCTCGATAACGGCCTCAACCTTACGGTCGCAGAGGGGCACGAAGCCTGCCTTGGAGTATCTGTCGCTGTAGAGCTCCTTATCCTCCATCCAGCGGGCGTTCTCTTCTTCGACGGCCTGAGCGATGATCTTCTTGAAGCATTCGTCCTCGGCGTCGAGATTTGCCTTGCTCTCGGACCTCATGTCCACCAGCATGGAGCAGGCGTAGGGGATGGAATTGACCGAGGTGCCGCCCTCGACGACTCCGACGGAGAAGGTGGTCTTCTTGTCTACGGGAGCCTTCATCTGCGAGAAGAGGGAGATGGCCCTGCCCATGGCGAAGATGGGGTTGGGCATTCCGAAATCGCCGTAGGAATGGCCGCCGGGGCCCTTGAAGCTCACCTTGTACCTGTAGGAGCCGGTGCCTCCGGTGACGATGCCGGTGCTGCTGCCGTCGAAGGTGATGAAGCCGTCGACCATATCAGCGTTCTCCTTCTTGCCGAAGAAGTGCCTGACGCCGTACAGGTCTCCCAGACCTTCCTCGCCGACGTTGCCGCCGATGATCAGATCGCCTTTGAACTTCACTCCGCTGCCCTTGATGACCCTGACGAGGGTGAGTATCTGGGCGAGCTGGGCGGTGTCATCGCCGATGCCGGGGCAGTAATAGCGGTCTCCTTCCTTTCTGATGGAAAGGGGAGTGTCCATGGGGAAGACGGTATCGATGTGGGCGGTCATGTAGACGGTGGGACCGTTTCCGGCGCCCTTGATCAGTGCATAAACATTGTTGACCTCGTCCACGGTCACGTCCAGGCCTTCGGCCCTCATCATCTCGGCGAAGCGCTTTGCCCTCTGCTCCTCGTGGCGTGAGAAGGCCGGGATCAGCACCAGCTCCTGATGCTGCTCCCAGGTATGGGCTTCGTCTGCTTTCATGATCTCAAGGCCTTTTTTGACGACCTCGGATGCCATCAGGGTCTCATAAGTCTTGTTCATGTGTTTCTCCTTTCGGCGCGGGGCCTCAGCGCCCCGTACCCTGTTTAACTATGCCAGCTTGGGGAGCAGGGGATCCGTCAGACCCTCTACGCCAAGAAGCGCTGCGATGAGTATGAAGAGCTCGTATACTCCCTGCTCGAGGCCGGTGGGATCGAATTCTTCGGCCAGGCTGTGGGCTCCGGTGCTGGTGCCGCCGCCTCCCAGGGTTACGCCCGGGACTCCCAGCGAGATGGGGACGTTGGCGTCGGTGGAGGACGCGGGGATGTAGCCCGTCTCGTATCCGAAGAACTCGTAGTCGGCTGCGCATGCCCTGATCAGGGGAAGGTCCACGGGCTGGGAGCCTGCGGGCCTGTTTCCGACCTGGACGATCTCAAGGCTCACGGTCCTGTCGGCGTGGGGCAGCTGGCCGGGGCCGGGCTTGTAGGGGCTCTTCTCGTCCCTGTCTCTTTCGGCCGCCCAGCGGGCGTTCTCCTCTTCGACAGCGGCCCTGATGCAGGCCATGATCTCTTCATTGGCCTTGTCCAGGCATCCCTTTGAATCGGAACGGATGTCCAGAAGGAACTTGCAGTCGTGGGCGATGGAATTGATGGAGGTGCCGCCTTCGACGACTCCGCATGAGAAGGTGGTCCAGGGCTCGTAGGGGACCTTGACGTCGGAGATCTTGGCGATGGCCCTTCCCATGGCGTGGACCGGGTTGGGCATGCCGAAATCCGCCATGCTGTGTCCGCCGGCTCCGTGGAACCTGACTTCGTACCTGTAGGAACCGGTGCCTCCGTAGACGATGGAGTGGGGGAAGCCGTCGACGGAGATGAAGCCGTCGATGCCGCTGGGATGGTCTTTGAAGAACTGCTTTACGCCGTAGAGGTCGCCGAGGCCTTCCTCGCCGACATTGCCTCCGATGATGAGATCGCCCTTGAACCTGATCCCGCTGGCTTTTATCGCCCTGAGAAGGGTCAGGGTCTGGGAGAGGGCCGCGGTGTCGTCGCCGATGCCGGGGCAGGCGTATTTCTCGCCGTTCATCTTGATCTCAAGGGGAGTGTCCATGGGGAAGACGGTGTCAAGATGGGCGGTAAAATACAGTGTGGGGCCGTTTCCGTCGCCCTTTATCACTGTATACACGTTGTTTACAGAATCTCTGACGCTCTCGAAGCCTTCGGCCTCCATGAGCTGCTGATAGAAATCTGCGCGTTTTTCTTCATGGCGCGAGAACGCGGGGACGAGGACCAGGGCCTTGTGCTGGGCGATGGTGTTGTCTCTGTCCGCGAAGATGGCGTCCTTCGCCTTTTTCATAACATCGGAGTTATGAAGGATCTCGTAAGTCTTTTTCATGATTACCGGCCTTTCGAATCCAGATATAACATACACGATCATTATATAATCGCGCCGAAGGGCTTGCAATCTTCAAATATGGCGCGCCTGTCCCGCTGGCAGGATTTGCGGGCCGAATAAATGTCTGAATTTCAGATATTTGTCTTCGCCTTCCGGAGGCTGAACGGGCTGCCTGCCTCGGAAGCCTTTTTATGGACGCGGGCGTTGCTCCCGGGAGCGGCAGATGATAAAATCAATCATAGTCCCGTATCATCAGCCTTGAGGCAGGATATTAAGGAGGGAATGAAAGGTGAAGACAGGCGCTGTGATCCTTCTTGCGGCTCTTCTGGCGGGCGGCCTCGCCGTAGGCGCCGCTCCGGACGCATTGAGACATATAGACGTTCCCGCTGCGGTATCTTCGCTGGAAGAAGCGCGGATGACGGCCGATCCGCAGGCAGCTCCGTCCGGAGCCTCCGAAGATACGGGCTCCGTTCCGATCCCCGAAGCCCTGGCGCCTTGGGTTTCGACCACCATACCGGTGATAAGCGTGGATACCGGAGGGACAGAGGTCCTGAGCCGCGAGACATACGTTCCGTGCACAGTCAGCGCTTACGGGGTGCCGAAGGCAATGGCTCTGTCCGGTTCCGCGGCGGGGATAAGGGTGCGCGGCAATTCCTCTTCATATTACGGCGATGAGAAGATGATCAGGACCCACGCTGTTCCTTACAGGCTGAGATTCGATGAGAAGGTGAACATGCTCGGCCTGAACGGGGGAGCGGAATGCAGGAGCTGGGTGCTCCTCACCAACAGGAAAGGGGCTCCCGACGCCGTGAAGAACGATATCGCCCTGCGCATAGGGCGCATGCTTCTCGGTCCCGACGGGCTATACTGCTCGGACAGCAGGCTGGTGAGCCTTTTTCTCAACGGGAGCTTTCAGGGCGTCTATCTTCTCTGCGAGCAGAACCAGGTCAACGCGCACAGGATAAAGATAAACGAGCCGTCCAAGGGCGAGACGGGCGTGCTGACCGGATATCTGGCCGAGTTGGACGAGTACAGGGAAGAACCGTATTTCCGCATGGACTATGAGAGCGCCGCGGTAAAGGACGTGAACGGGAACAGGGGCATTTTACACACTTCCTTCTATTCCGTGAAGAGCGATACGTACAGCCGGGAGCAGTTGGACTTCATAGCGGAATATATCCGCGGAGCGTTCCGCATACTTTACGAGGCCTGCGAGAAAGGCCGCTTCCTCGCCTTCGACAGCGAGTACGGGATCGCCGAGTCCGGATTCTCCGGTGCCCGTGAATGCGTGGAAGCCGCGATAGATATCGGTTCCGCCGTCGATATGTATATCCTGTACGAGCTGATGGGGGACTACGACGCGGGGAACAGCAGCTTCTTCATGTGCGTTGATCTGTCCGAAGACAGCCTCTTCCCTAAGCTCACATTCACCGCCCCGTGGGACTTTGATCTGACCTGCTCCGGGGATCCCGAAAGGGGCCTCTTCGCCTGCACGTTCCCGTCTTTTGATGAGCTGCACAAATACGGCGAGAGATCCAATCCATGGTTCATACTTCTGTACAAGCAGGAGTGGTTCAGGGAGATGGTCGAAGAGCGTTGGAAGCAGATCGGCGGATCGTCAGGCATCCGACGTCTGATCGAAGAAGAGAGGAAGGCTGTCGTATCGTTCTCCGAAGATATGGACCGGATCGGCGGGACAGCGTCCGCGGAGTCTTTGGAGCATCTGGACTGGATCGAAAAAAGGGCCGCAAGGCTGGACATGTTCTGGCTGAAATGAATGATGAAAACTGCGGCCTCCGTTGTCCAAGGTCCCGGGGCGCAGGCTCTCTTACAGTTCTGTAAGGTTTCTCCGCTTGAGCCTGCTTTAGTATATAATCCGCTTGTATACGGATATACCGGGGCAAAGGAAGCTGTGAAGATGGAAAAGATCCTTCTTGTTGAAGACAACGAGCACATCATGGATATCAACGCGCGGTATCTTGCCGCCATGGGGTACAGCGTCGAGAAGGCATATTCCGCGAAGCAGGCTGAGACCGTTTTCCGGGAGAGCATGCCGGATCTTGTCGTGCTCGATATCATGCTCCCGGACGGAGACGGCATCTCTTTGTGCAGGTCCATACGCAGATATAGGAGCGTCCCCATACTGTTCCTGACCGCCAAGGTCACGGAAAAGGACATCATCAGGGGCCTTGAGAACGGCGGTGACGATTATCTTACCAAGCCGTACGATCTGAACGTTTTCGGGACCCGCGTAAAGGCGCTGCTCAGAAGAGCCGGGAAGGTCCTTCCGGAGAACCAGTCCTATACCGTCGGCCCGCTCCTGTTCGATATCGTAAGGGCGCAGGCCTCGGTCGGAGATACCGATCTTAAGCTATCCTCAAAAGAATTCGGGATATTGCTGTATCTTGCCCAGCACAGAGGCAATCCCGTCTCCAAGGAAGAGCTGTACCGCTCGATCTGGGGCTATGAGGAAGGGAATGGCGGCACAGTGCTGTGGACGACGGTGTCGAGGCTGAAAAAGAAGATCGAGGGCTTTGACGATCTGTTCTATATCGACTCCGATCACGACGGTTACGAGCTGGTCGTGATCCCGCAGAAGAGGGGGAGGATCTGATGAAAAAACATTTATGGATGCTTCTTTATCTGATCTTCGCGTTCGTTCTTGCCGTGATGTTGACCCGGGCCCTCGAGTGCCCGACCGGGGATATCCTGTCTGAGCTGGACTTCGTGACCTATGATAACGTCCTCTATTCGCCCGATGAGCTCCGCCGGCTGTCCCCCGAACAGCAGGCTCAGGGCCATGTCGGCTGGGATTACGACTATTACGATAAGGAATTCTCGCGGGTCCGGACCAATGTCATCAGGCTGCGTCTGACTCCCGGTGAGACGTACGGTCTTTATACAGAACAGCTGACTTTCGCCTCAAGGCTCTGGATCGACGGGATCGAAGTCGCTTCTTTGGGGACAGTGGCGGATGACCCCGCCGGCGCCGTGTATAAGACCGGCCCCGTGGCCGTCTATTTTACCGCGGGGGAAGAGAACGAGATCGTCATGCAGCGGTGCAATTTCATGCACGCAAAGTGGAACGCCGTCCGCTTTTTCCTGGGCCCCCAGAGCGTCATCACAAGGCAGGTGCAGACGCAGTTCTTCCGCGTCACGGTCATCCTCGCGGTGCTGTTCTCCTTCGGACTTGTGAACCTGGGGATGTTCGTCGGGATGCCGGAGCGCAGGCGTTTCCTCTGGTTCTCTCTGGCGTCCTTTTCCAGCGTCGTCCACATATCGGCGATGGATCCGAAGGTGATAATGGTCCTGCTGCCCGATCTGGGCGGGATTGCCAGCTACAGGACAGAAGGGATCTTCCTGATCCTTACGGTATTCTTCCTCATGCTGTTCATGCGGGACTGCTTCGAGGGGGATCTGCTGAGATGGGCAGACCCGCTCGGCTTCGTTCTTATGGGACTGCTGTTCCTCATATATCTTTTCGTTCCGACGGTTATCTATACCAGATGGTCCGTTGAGCTGTCCGCAGCGTTCTCCGCCTACGGGGCATTCTACTGCCTCGTCATCGCCGCCCGGGCCTTCAGGGCCCGTAAGGAGCTGACCGCTGCCCAGATCTATATGCTCGGCGGGATAGGGACTTTCGCCGTCATGGCTCTGCTCGTGATCCTGCATACAGGCCCGGTCCACACCAACCAGATGGAGATCGGGCTCCTGCTGTTCGAGCTGATCATCACTGTGGCGCTGGCGATGGAATACTCCGAGGTACGCCAGGCCTATGTAAGATCCAGCCGGAACGTGGAACAGCTGCGCCGGATGAACGAGTCCATGGAGCAGAACCAGGAGCTGCAGGAGAACTTCATGGCCATAATGAATCATGAGATGCGCACCCCGCTGACGGTGATCGCAGGCTACGCGGATCTTTCCGCGAGACAGCTGGCCGAGGAGGAAGAGCCCGATGAAGAGATGATCCGGAATCTGCGCCTTGTGAAGCAGGAGGCGCTGAGACTCGGCAGGATCGTGGAGAGATCCGACGAAGGCGCCCGCGCATCCATCGTGAGCGGTCAGAAAGAGCTGACGGACGTCAGGGCGCTGTTCACGGACGCCAGGGATTTCTGCATCCCCATACTTGAGAAGAACGAGAACCGTATCGCGATTGACTGCCCCGAAGGGCTCTCATTCTCATGCATAAGAGACGGCATGCTGCAGGCGCTCTACAACATGATCATCAACGCCGGAAGGCACACTAAACGCGGCACGATCACTCTTTCCGCCCGCGAGGAGGGAGAGGATATCCTGATATCGGTCGCCGACACAGGCACCGGTATGGACGAAGAGACGAAGCTCCACGCTTTTGAAAGGGGCTATACCAGAGACGGGCGCCGGGGCATCGGCCTCAGTCTCTGCAGGGAGATAGCCGAAAGGCACGGCGGCAGCATCAGGATCGAAAGGAGCGACCCCTCAGGCACTGAGATAGTCATGGAGATCCCCCTGGGACGATAGAGCGGCCCCCCGGTCCTTACTTATATGCTGAAATGACCTTACGATTCTGTAAGGTTTTTTCTTTGGGCGCTGCTTTGAGTCTATCATTGATATGGAGCCCCGTTTATCACCAGCGACCGACAGGAGGAACAAGAGATGAGTAAGGCACAGGTTCCCGCGAAGAAGCTCCTCAGCTTCTTTTTGGTTTTGATTTTGACACTTTCGTTAGTCCCAGCGGCGTCCGTAAAGGCTTACGCGGGCGATGATGAAGGGGAGAACGATCCGATCAACGAGATCAGCGTCCTCAGTACTTCAAGAGAAATCTTCGCTCTCGACGATACCGTGCCGAAGAACGCGGACAAAGTTCCCAGCGCATTCAACGGCGAGCCGGGCGATCCGTTCCTTCTGCTTGAGAAGGACGAGCTTTATTTCTACCGTTCCCATGACGGAGGATACAACAGCTGGATCCTCGATACCGCCGATTCAAGATACACAAGCATCGACGGCGGGAACGTATGGCTGAAGGGCTTCAATTTCACGACCGCCAAGTCGGTGAAGGATCTGTTCAATACCAGCAACGCGCAGGCGAGCGGCACGAACAACAATCCGGTGACGAAGATGAGCTTCGTCCAGGGCGTATCCTTCGACCCGACCGGTTCCGGCAAGCGAGACCACGTAGCGCTTACCGGATATCGGGACGGCAAAGTCATGGTATATGTGCAGAACGCTTCGACCGGAGCCACAGTATCCATCGAGCTTGGCGAGGCCGGATGGATGCAGAATCTGCCGCTTCCCGTTTCGGACAACTTTTTCTCGATCACGGCGGGCGATTATGACGGAGACGGAAAAGACACCGCGGTCGTCTACTACTGCGGCGATAACGACGCCAGGATCTTTGAGGTAAAGCTGAGCGGCAGCTCTCTCTCCAAAGACCTCGTCAGCATCCTGAGTATGGACGCCTTCACCTCTTATGACTATCTCGGCTGGATGTACGATGCGGGCACCGTGAACGACCCGTCAAAAAAGCCCATAGTCAGCCTTGCGACGGGAGACCTCAACGGCGACGGCGTCGACCAGCTGGCCTATCTCGCCGGTTTCCATAATCCCGACGGCAGCGTGGCTGACGGCTACGACAGGGACTTTTCTTCTCTCGATTATTTCGCGGCATCTCTCGTGCTGCCGCAATACGACAGTACCGCTGACTTCCCGTGGATCATCGACAGAGACACGATGATGATCAAGCTGTACGAAGTCGGCGATATCGATTCGGCGAGCGGAGATACGGTGCAGCGCAAGGTGAGCATACTGCACGGAGGAGCTCTCACCGCCGGCGATATGGACGCGGACGGCCGCGACGAGCTGCTGGCTGTGAGCTATGCCGATATCGATCAGGCAAGGGCGGCATATCGCGTTGAAAGAGACGCGAACGGCAATAAGACCGGAGAGACTCTGACCCATGTAAAGCATATATGCAACTGGGATCCCGACGAATGGGCATACTGCGTCATCCAGGATGACGGCAGCGGGTATACGCGCAGCGCCGTGAACAGGATGGCGATGAATAGATTCACGGGGGCCGGGTTCTATCACGAGGATGAGCGCGTTTTTCCGAGGCCGGCTCTTGAGTGCGCCAGGTCGAACGGAGTGAGCAGTCCCGCTGACGTGTTCGTTTCGGGAAATATCTATAATTTCTCTGATAAGGATTATCCGAGGCCTGTCTATGAGACGAACTGGTTCAACAACGATCATCCGAAAAAGGTGACCGGAGGCGGCGATAATAAGCCGGACGCGACCTTTCAGTGGATCCGCAGCGTTACAGCGGGCAATTTCGACAAGAACGACGCAGGCAGGGAGCAGTTCGTCTTCACTTTATTCTTCAAGAGAAGAGGCGAGGAACAGTACAGCGCGAACCTGATCTATATGGGCGGAACGGATTATCAGGACAAGACAGGAAGCGATGGCAGCTTCACCCACGGAGCTCCCAAGTATTACGGTACTAACGCCAACGCTTCCGATTACATCAATGAGAGCCATCTGTTCATAGACGGGGACGATCCTAAAGGCTCCCAGCTTTGCAACTGCAGCGGATGGTCCTTTAACGATCCAATGAACTTCGTTCCTTTAGCCGTATGCACGAACGATGACAGCATGCTCGGCAGGGAAAAGGGCTTTGCCTATTTGTATACAGATCCGCAGGTGGAGGCCGTTATGCAGGCGGCGCCGTATTTCGCTGAACTGAACGAGCTGGGCGGCCATGACGAAGGCGAGACCAGCTACACCATCGAGACCAGCTTCGGGACCGCTGCGGGCAGTTCCTACGAGGCTTCATGGTCGGCCGGTTACGCCGGCGAGGTGGAAGCCGGGATAGTCGACGTCCAGTGGGAGATCGGGTACCAGGGCAGTTTTTCGGAGGAGTTTGAGGATTCTTTATCGAAAACATACAGCACATCCTTCTCCGGAGCCGATGAGGACGTGGTGGTGATATCCCGCGTTCCGATACTTATAAACAGCTATGACGTCTGGGTGGGGCCGACCTACGATGACGACGGCGCGCTGGTGACTTCTGGCCACTGGATAGACGGCGGATACAACGTGAACGTACCCCTGGAGCCGGTATATTTCCTGCTCAGCGTGGATGACTACAACGATTTCGTCGATGAATACAACGCGAGGCTTACGACAGACGTCTTCGACGATCAGGGCAACAAGATCTACGATCATACTCAGCACCAGCTGACCCTGCTGTCGAAGATAACGGCCGCGGATCTCGCCGACGGGCATATCGGGAACCCCGAGAACTACTGGAGCGACTGGGATGCCGCCGGCGAAGGAGGAGATGTCCTGAGCAAGCAGTCCTATAACTGCGGGACTTCGGTGAACGGGAGCATTACCAGCGAATGGTCGTCGGAAGCCGAGAGCACTTACACGCGCGGTACCAGCCACGGACTCCATGTGGAACTTTCCGTACAGCTCGGAGGGAACTGCAAGGTCTTCGGCTTTGGGGGGGAGACCTGGCACGGTGCAGCGTTGAGCACCGAGCATGCCTGGGGCCGCAGCACTTCGACGACCAAAGCGGTCGCCTTCGGCACTTCCGGGAGCGTCAACAACATCAACAGATCCGCGCTCCTCGATCAGGATATCCCGGTTTCGACGATCAACAGCTACGGCTTCAGCTGGACCTTCGGCATGTGGACGCGTCAGCTCACCGGGGACGACGATCCGTACGCGGCTGTCGTTCCCTTCTTCGGCTATGCCGTCTCCGACGTCCGCAGGCCGCTCAGGCCGCCTGTGGACGTGGAGGCGGACGGTACGGGTCTCGGGATCGATATCTCCTGGAAGGCATCTCCTTCAGAAGGAGCAGCGGGATATAAAGTCTACCTCGTCGACGACAGCGGTGCCGAACTCATCGGTACGACGGAGGCCGATGTCCTGACATTTAACTATACCGACGTAGACAGGCTGGAATACAGGTTCGTGGTCAGGGCCTTCGACGCCTCCGGCGTGGAATCTGTCAATTCCAATACTGCCAGATATCTGATGTCACAGGGGGCGGGGATCGCCTCGATCGAACTGACGGAGACCTCGGAGAACGGCCTCACTGATATCTACACGATCACGCTCACCAACGGATCGGAATATACCTTCGAGGTCCGCCACGGCAACGGGATCGCCGATGTGGAGCTGACTGAGTCCAACGGGCTGACGGATATCTATACCATCATGTTTAAGGACGGCTCGTCGACGACCTTCTCGATCAGAAACGGCAGGGACGGCGAAGACGGAGTGGGCATAGCCTCGATCAGGCTGACCGGAGGCGAGGGCAGGATCGACATCTATACCATCACGTACACCGACGGCACTACGTCCGAGATCCGCGTCAGGAACGGCGAGGACGGCCAGGACGGCAAGTCCGCGTACCAGATCGCGGTGGAGAACGGCTTCGTCGGCACAGTCGCCGAATGGATCGCGTCCCTTTCCGGAAACGGCATCGGCATCGAAAGGATAGCGAAGACCGACACTTCCGATGACGGCCTGATCGACACCTACACCATCTACTATACCGACGGCAACACTTCCACCTTCACCGTGAACAACGGAAAGGACGGGGCCGACGGCGAGGACGGCAGGGGGATCGCTTCCTTTGAGAAAACGTCCACCGAAGGGAATGTCGATACCTATACCGTGACATACGATGACGGCACCGCATCCAGCTTCACCGTGACCAATGGGACCAACGGTCTCTCAGCCTACGAGATCGCCGTTCTCAACGGCTTCACGGGCAGCGCTGCCGAATGGATCGACTCTCTTACGGGAGACGACGGAATCAGCGTCGATAAGATCGAAAAGACCGGAACCGACGGACTCATCGACACCTATACGATCTGGTATACAGACACGACCTCGTACACCTTCACCGTTACCAACGGAGCGCAGGGCGAACAGGGCGAGCAGGGTGAAAAGGGCGAGAGGGGAGTCGGCATCGAGTCCATCGAAAAGTCGGGATCCTCTCCCGACGGCCTGACCGATATCTATACGATCACCTGTACCGACGGAAGCACCTATGACTTTACGGTGTCCAACGGCTCCGACGGTAGGGCGGGCGCCGACGGCGCGGACGGCCTTTCCGCCTACGAGATCGCGGTGCTCAACGGATTCACGGGCACTGTCACCGAGTGGATCGACTCGCTCTATGGCGATGACGGCATCAGCGTCGATAAGATCGAGAAGACCGGGACCGACGGGCTCATCGATACCTATACCATATGGTACACCGATACGACCAGCTACACCTTTACCGTCAACAACGGAAAAGACGGGGAAGACGGCAACGGCATTGTATCCATCGAGAAGGGGGAAACAGAGGGAGAGACAGATACCTACGTGATAACCATGTCCGATGAGAGCACCTTCGAGTTCACCGTGAAGAACGGCAGGGACGGCAGGGACGGCGTCGGGGTGGAGAGCATAGAAAAGAGCGGAACGCAGGGACTTGTCGATACCTACACGGTCACCCTTACGAACGGCGAGACCTTCAGTTACACGGTCACCAACGGGCGGGATGGTCAGGACGGCAATGGAGTGACCTCCATCGAGAAGATCGATCCGCCGGAGGGGGCCGATCCGAACACGGACACCTATCTCATCAAGATGTCCAACGGGGATATGTCCACCTTTACGGTCCGCAACGGAAGGGACGGGATCGACGGAAAGAGCGCCTATGAGCTGGCGGTCGAGAACGGCTTTGAGGGCAATATCCTGCAGTGGCTGGCAAGTCTCAGGGGCGAGGGCGTGAGCCTGATCGGGATAGACAGCGATGAGGTCGATGAACTGACCACCAGATACACCATGAGATTCACCGACGGCGGGACCTACAGCTTCGACGTCAGCGACGGAGAAAAGGGCGAGAGGGGCGAGGATGGCCGCGGGATAGTGTCGGTAGAAAAGAGCTCTTCAAAAGGCAATGTCGATACATATACCATCACCTATTCCGATGGAAGCGAATCGACCTTTACCGTGACCAACGGCAGCACCGGAGCCGACGGCAGCCAGGGCGAGAAAGGCGAGAAGGGAGAAAAGGGCGATAAGGGAGACAAGGGGGACGCCGGCAGGGACGGAAGGAACGGATATGACGGCTCCGACGGAAGGGACGGCGACGGCATCAGAGACGTGAGGCTCGAAGACAACGGAGACCTGATCGTCACCCTGACCAGCGGAAAGAAGATCAATTCCGGGAACTTCATCGACATATTCCTTGATAACGCCGATATCAAGCTTCAGAGCAACGGAGATCTGGTCATGTCCTTCTCTGAAGGACGTACGGTAAACACCGGCAACTTCATCGAGGTGTTCCTCGGCAACGCATCCGAAGATTTCAGGGACTTCTACTACAACGGAGCGTCGGAGAACGGAGGAGGCGGGAAGGATCCCATCCCGTTCAACGATGTCTCCAGATACTCATATTACTATAACTCTGTGGTCTGGGCATTCAGGAATGGCATCACCGACGGCACGTCGGCGACGACCTTCAGCCCTGACGCGGTAGTGACCAGGGGACAGGCAGTGACCTTCCTGTGGAGGGCGGCCGGAGGGCCTTCACCAGAGGCTGAGGACGATCCCTTTGCGGACGTGGCGCCCAAAGACTACTTCTTCGTGCCTGTGATCTGGGCTGTGGAGCAGGGGATAACCGAAGGCACAGGCCCCGATACCTTCACTCCCGACGTACGCTGCAGGAACAGTCACATACTGACGTTCATCTACCGGGCTATGGGCCAGCCGGGCAGGACCGGCGAGGGCGAATGGTATGACGACGCCCTCAGATGGGCCATGAGCAGCGGACTGCTCGAGGGCACATACAGCGGAGAATTCGACATCAACGCCGAGTGCCCCCGCCGCAACATCATCGAATACCTCTACAGGTATCTGAACATGAGGTAGGAGCCCTCTGCGGCTTCCTCGGACCGTCGCGGCTCCGAATCTATCCCTGGGTGAAGCCGCGGCCTCTTCCGATGATCTCGCTGGAGTTGGTGATCTGCATGAAGACCCCTTTCTGGGTCTGCTTGATGAAGTTCCTCAGCTGGACCGCCTGAGAGGGCTTCATGTCGGCCAGGATCACGGTCTTGGGCTGGTGGGTGAAGGCGCCCTCCGCCTTGTAGACCGTAGCGCTGCGGCGCAGTTCTTTGATGATGAAGGAGCAGATCTCGTCGGGCTCGTCGCAGATGATGGTGAAGCATTTGCTCAGGTTCATGCTCTCGATCAGGGTGTCGATGCCCAGGGACTTTCCAACCAGTCCGAGGACGGAGTAAAGTCCTGTGGAGGGCCCGAAGACGAAGAAGGACAGGATCACCGAGGCCAGATCAACGAAGAGCAGGGCGGTCCCGATCTGGATGCTGGTGTGCTTCTTCAGGATCATGGCGATTATGTCGGTGCCGCCGCTGGAGGCCTGGATGTTGAAGAGCATGGCGGATCCGACCGCAGGGCAGGCGATGGCGAAGATGAGCTCGAGGAGAGGCTCCTCGGTGAGGGGACCGTCAAGAGGCACGGATCTTTCCAGCAGGGCGAGGCTGGCGGACATGACGACGGTGGCGTAGACAGTTTTGGTCCCGACGGATCTTCCGAGGAAGATGAACCCGACCACCAGCAGGGCGTAGTTGGCGATGTTGGTGAAGGTGGACGCGGTCATGCCGGTCATGGCGCTGAGGACGGTAGCAAGGCCGCTGACGCCTCCGAAGGCGAAGTGGTTGGGGAATTTGAAGAAGTATATACCGATGGACATGATCATCACTGCTGCAGTGATGGTCAGATATTCCTTTATGATCATCTGTCTGGGTGACAGTTTGAGATCGCTCATTTTTTAAGCCTTTCCGGCCTCAAGGGCCATATCGCGGTGCTGTATTATGCGGTGTTTCCGCCCAGATATATTAGCAGAGGACGGGAGGAAAGATTAATACAAGTTTACGAAACGAGTGATATAAAATATCGATATATTATTCGGTTGTAGTATCTTAAAATAATATAAGCGTGTTCTCCCCAAGGATCAAGAAAAAGCGGCCCCGAAAGGGACCGCCTGAGCTTCATATGAATCTTCCCGTGACGCTCTCCTTACATCTTTTGATGTCCAGAGGGCTTCCGCAGGCAACGATGGTCCCGCCTTCGGCTCCTCCGCCCGGACCCATGTCGATGATATAGTCCGCGCCCCGTATCACGTCCAGATCGTGCTCTATGACGACCACCGTGGCTCCGTGGTCGATGAGGGTCCTGAATACCCTCATCAGGGTCTCGACGTCCTTGGGATGAAGGCCTATGGTAGGTTCGTCGAAGACGAAGACCGAATCGCTCTGCTGCCTTCCCATCTCGCTGGCCAGCTTGAGCCTTTGGGCCTCGCCGCCGGAAAGCCCCGGGGTCTCCTCTCCTAGGGTGAGATAGCCCAGCCCCAGGTCTTTGAGCACCTGTAGCTTAGGCCTTACGGCGTTCATCTCGCCGCAGAAATCCAGGGCGGTGTTGACGTCCATGTTCATGACCTCGGGAAGAGAGCGGGCTTCTCCGGTCCTGCCTTTATACTTTATGAGCTTCGCCGCCTTGGCGTAGCGGGAGCCTCTGCATTCGGGGCAGGGGATGTCCACGTCGGGCAGGAACTGCACGTCCAGGGAGATCTGGCCGGTGCCGTCGCAGACCGGACAGCGCAGAGAGCCCGTGTTATATGAAAGGTCTCCCGACTTCACCGACTGCTGCTTCGCGTCTTTGGTCCTGGCATAGATCTTTCTCAGCTCGTCGTGGACCCCCGAATAGGTCGCGACGGTGGAGCGGACGTTGATCCCTATGGGCGTCGCGTCGATGAGCTTTACGTGCTTTATGCCTTCAGCCTCTATCGTTTTAACGTGATCGGGCAGCTTTTCTCCTTTGCAGTAAGCGTCAAGACCCGGTACCAGGCTCTCCAGAACGAGGGTGGTCTTTCCGGATCCCGAGACTCCCGTGATGACCGTGAGCCTTCCCCGGGGGATCTCTGCGGAAAGGGGCTTTACGGTGTGGATCGCCTCTGTCTCAAGGCGGATCCTGCCCTGCGAGAACAGTTCCCCGCGGGGGACGTCCTTAAGCTTCTCGGTCTCATCGGCAAGATAGGGTCCTATCACCGAATAGGGGCAGCCTTCGATGTCCTTCGTCGTGCCGCAGGCGATGACTTGGCCTCCCTTTGCGCCGGCGTCCGGGCCCATCTCGATGATCCAGTCGGACTCCCTGAGGATCTGGGTGTCATGGTCAACCAGAAGGACGGAGTTGCCGTCCCGGACCAGATCGTGCATGACGCCGGTGAGCCCCGTGATGTTGGCCGGGTGAAGGCCGATGGAAGGCTCGTCCAGCACGTAGAGCACTCCGGTAGTGCGGTTCCTCACCGATCTTGCCAGCTGCATCCTCTGCCTTTCGCCGGTGGAAAGGGTAGAGGAGGCCCTGTCCAGAGTCAGATATCCCAGCCCCAGCTCCATGAGTCTCGCCGCCGTCTCAAGGTAGGAGCTGCAGATGCTTTTCGCCATGTCCCGCATCTCCTCCGGCAGGGAGGACGGTACCTTCTTCACCCATTCGATGGACTCCTTCAGGGTCATCGTGCAGGCCTGATCGAGTGAGATCCCCATGAGCCTGGGGGCTCTCGCTTCGTCCGACAGCCTGGTCCCGCCGCAGTCCGGGCAGACGTCCTCGCGAAGGAACTTCTCGACCCTTTTCATGCCTTTTTCGTCCTTCACCTTATTCAGCGCATTGAGGACCGTCGCGGTGGCGCTGTAATAGGTGAAATCCATCTCGCCGGCGGTGGCAGTGTCAGCCTTTTTAGGCCTGTAGAATATGTGCTTCTTGACCATAGGACCGTCGTAGACGATCTCTTTTTCCTTGTCGGTAAGATCCCTGAAGGGCACGTCGGTCCTTACTCCCATGGCCCTGCAGACGTCGGTCATCAGGGACCACATCAGAGAGTTCCACGGGGCGACGGCGCCTTCGTCGATGGTCAGGCTCTCGTCGGGGACCAGGGTGCTCCTGTCGACGGTCCTGATGGTGCCGGTGCCTCCGCAGCGCTTGCAGGCTCCCCTCGAGTTGAAGGCGAGGTCTTCAGCGCCGGGGCCGTAGAACCGCTCGCCGCATACGGGGCAGACTATCTCCTGCATTGCGGCGACCTGAAGGCCCGGCGGGGCGTAGTGGCCGTTGGGGCATCTGTGGGAAGCTAGCCTTGAGAACATGAGCCTCAGGCTGTTCAGAAGCTCGGTGCCAGTGCCGAACGTGGATCTTATCCCCGGCACCCCCGGCCTCTGGTGGAGCGCAAGGGATGCGGGCACGTAGAGGACCTTGTCGACGTCTGCCCTTGCGACCTGGGTCATCCTGCGCCTGGTGTATGTGGAAAGCGACTCGAGATACCTTCTCGAGCCTTCAGCGTAGAGCACCCCCAGCGCCAGGGACGACTTGCCGGAGCCTGAGACGCCGGCGATGCCGGTGATGCCGTGGAGAGGGACGTCCACGTCTATATTCTTAAGATTGTGGACCCTGGCGCCTCTCACCAGGATCCTGTCGGGAGTATGGTCTTTCAAGATAGTGTCCTCGGATAGTGTGGTTTCATTTGAGCTTTGAGATATGATTCGCTTATTATATCAAACAAATAACGAAAAACATAAAAAACAGCCACACATTGAACTGACCCCAAAAGGTTAGACAAAACCGGGCATCGCAATTAAGCAAGTTGAGAGGACTGAACTCTGTATTGGACAGGGCTCAGTCCTTTTAGTTTGCCCTTGATGCGCTGATTGTTG
>Ga0079305_1001711_pt1 | contig 25694 bp, 19 predicted proteins | sample LMS_cellobiose_e_FD_79183 | JGI IMG/M metagenome (GOLD analysis project Ga0079305, IMG submission 79183) | Rumen-fistulated moose microbial communities from Alaska, USA - LMS_cellobiose_enrichment | ecosystem: Host-associated > Mammals > Digestive system > Stomach > Rumen fluid ... | reverse complement strand
CTCTATGCGCCCCGCGCTACTGCCTACGGCAAGCGCGGGTTTCGGGCCAAAATCTGAAAGATTTCGGCCCTCAGCCGCCTTTGGCGGCGCTTATGGCCGGGCAAGCGGGCCTTCGGGAATTTTGTCCGGGGCCTTCCGGCCCGCCCTCGGCGACGTACACTTGGGCTGCCGCCCGCCTTCCACTGAAAACATGCCACCGGCATGTTTTCCGGGCGTTCCAGGCTCGCCTGCGGATTGAAAATGAAGGGGCTGCGGCCCCTTCATGCATCCCAGGTTTTCAACAATAGGTTTGTTGATAGTTTGAAAGGCGGCCCCTTTTCAGGGGCCGCCCGGGGTTTTATTCGGTTGGCGTTTTGCTTTCGCCTGAAGCGCGATTACTCGACCACGACGGTGCCGGTCAGGCCGCCGACCTCGATCTCATACTCGCCGGCTTCCAGGGTCAGCTGCAGCTCCACAACGCGCCAGGAACCGCCCTGCACGGTGTACAGCTTTTCGGCAACCACTTCGCCGTTGGCCTTGGCCTGAACGGTGGTGATGTCATCCGCGCCGTCGTTGTTCAGCAGGCAATACACGCTGAAGGGCTCGCCGGCCTTGGCCTTTTCGCTCACGGTGGTGGTCACGGTGGCGCTGCCCCAGCTGTTGGTGCCCTCTTCCTCAGTCACGACCTGCGGCAGGATCAGGCAGCTGTACTTGAAGTCGCCCTTCTGGCCGTAGCGCATGCTGTAGTTGTAGATCACCAGGGGATCGCCGTAGTTGTTGGGAGAAGCATGGTTTTCCTTGTCAGCCATCATCAGGGCCTGCACGATCAGGCGCACATAGGGAGAGGCGCCCTGATCACCGGCCAGATCCTTCCACTGCAGAGCATCTTCGGTGTTGTTGCGGGCCTGCTCCTTCTGGATGATACCGGAGGGCTCGCGCTCGCCAAACAGCAGGTCGGCATAGATCCAGGGCTCGGTGCCATAGATGAAGCCGGCTTCGCCGCTGCCATGGTCAGGCTGCTGGCTGTAGGGCATGTAGATCAGCGCGTCGGCGTTGACCAGCGCATACTCGGTGGCCTTGTTGGTCAGGGTCAGGATGACGGGCTTGCCGGCGTCCTGGGCATCCTCGATCAGCAGCTCGCCGGCGTCGTTGATATCGCCGTAGTAGCCGATGACCACGTCAGCCGCTTCGATGGAATCCACAACCTCGCCGAACTCGGCGATGTACTGCTTGTAATGATCCAGAGTATCGTTGGAGGAGGACTCGATGTAGACCTTGGCGCCCTTGGCCAGAGGCAGCAGGCCGCCTTCGTTCTTCATCAGCACAGCGGATTCGGCCTGCAGGCGCTCGGCCAGCTCCACTTCCTCGGGCAGACGGGCAGCGCGCAGGGCTTCGTTGGTGTCCAGCGCCCACTGCTCAGCCTGGTACTCAGCGCTGGCAACCACGGCCAGGGCTTCCTCGACCACGCGATAGGGATTCTCAAACAGGCCCTTGCGGAACTTGAAGTTCAGGATGCGGGCAGCGGAGCGCTCCACGTTGGCGCGATCCACCTGGCCGTCCGCCAGACCTTCGATGATGCAATCCGGCCAGTTCCACATGGTGGAGCCGGTGGTGGTGCCGTCTTCGTTCTTGATGCCGGAGATTTCAGTGCCATGGCCGATGCCGCCGGCGCCGAACATATCCGTGCCGTTCAGCAGGGCGTCGTTGTACAGCCAAGCGCCGGTCTGCTCGCCCAGCTCAACGCCTTCGTTGGTCACGCCATGCACCTGGCCGCCCATGCCCAGGGCCCACCAGTCGGTCACGACGATGCCGTCAAAGCCCAGGGTGTCGCGCAGGTAGCTCATGGTCACCTTGTCCCACTTCACGTCGGTGGTGTTGGTGATGCCGGTGCCGCCGCAGTTGGTCATAACCCACTCGTTGCCGCCGGACAGCGCGGCCTTCCAGCCCACCATCCAGTTGTCAAAGTTCTGGGCCACGCTGCGGGCGTTGCCGAAGTTGCTGTCGCCGCCGCGGCCGATCCAGTGCTTCACGCAGCTGGCGAAGCCACTGTCCTCCAGGCCCTTTACGGTCTGGCTGACGATGCTGGCGATGTGCTCGGGATTCTCGCCGTACTGGGCGCCGATCTCGTTGGCATAGGGCTCAAAGGTCACATGCACGCCGATGGCGACCATGCTCTGGCCATAGATGTAGGAGAGCTTATAGGCCAGCTCGGGGTCGTTGGCGGTGCCGTAGGCGATGTGCGCCATGTCGATGTAGCCGCCGAAGGCGTTGAACGCGCGGTCGGAGGTGAAGATCATGGGCACGCCCAGGCGCTCGGCCTCAGCGGCAGCCTGCAGGTTGTTCAGGGTGTTCACCACCTGCACGGGAGCGCCGTTCAGGTTGAACAGCATGCAGGTCAGGCTGAAATCGGGAATCAGGGCGCGGGCGGTCTCCAGGTTCGCGCTGACGCAAAACAGCAGGCCGGCCAGTTCCTTATCGGTCATCTGGCCGATCAGGTTTTCCACGCGGGCGTCGATTTCCTGGCGCCAGTCTTCATAGACGTCCAGTTCGCCGTTCTTGTTCATATCCTTGAACTTGAGGCCATCCACTTCCAGGATGGGGGTCACGCCTTCGATGTAGGTCAGCCGGGGCTGGCCGGTGGTTTCGTCGGCTTCGACCAGACCGAATTCGCAGGGCTGCGCCAGCAGCTCGGATTCGGTGGGGCCTTCCGCCGCGGGGGCTTCGGCGAACGCGGGCACGATGGCGGTAACCATCATGAGGATCGCCAGCAGCAGAGACAGCTTCTTCATAATACGGCTCCTTTCTTTTTTCCGGCGGCCTGGGGCGCGCCGGCTGCGGTTTGGGGATAATACCGCATCTTTGTCTGCATTATAGCATGTTTTTTTCTGTATGGATTTGGATTGTTTTGCACAACCGTTTGGAAAATCAGGAACAAAAGTCGGGGGCGGCGCGAGCTCCCGAAGCGATACGCAATCGGAAGTGAATTCACGCTTTATTCATATATTGTTCCAACGGAGGCCATAAACGCCGCGTAAAATGGGAAAAGCGAGGAAAGGAGGCAGCGCATGGAATATCGGCATGAGATCAAGCACTTTATCACCCCGGCGGACGCCCAGGCCATCCGCGCCAACATGACGGCGGTAGCGGCTCTGGATCCCCACGCGGGGAAGGAGGGGGCCTACCGCATCCGCAGCCTGTACTTTGACGATTTGCGGGATACCGCCCTGTGGGAAAAGCTGGACGGCGTCAACGAGCGGCGCAAATTCCGCATCCGCTATTACAACGACGACCTTTCCTTTATCAAGCTGGAATGCAAGATAAAGCGGGACGGCGTGGGCTGCAAGCTGTCGGAGCGCATCACCGGGGAGGAGGTGCGCCGCATCCTGGCGGGGGACATCGCCTGGCTGGTCACCAGCGGCAAGCCCCTTTTCGCCGTGCTGTATGTGGAGATGAAAACGAAGGGCCTGCGCCCCCGCACCGTGGTGGAGTATATGCGCGTGCCCTTTGTATACAAGCCGGGCAACGTGCGCGTGACCATCGACTGGAACATCCGCACCGGCCCGCCCGCCCAGTTCCTGGATCCCGACGGCCTGACGCTGCCCGTGGAGGGCAACCCCATGCTGCTGGAGGTCAAGTGGGATGAATACCTGCCCGGAATCATCCGCCGGGCCGCCGCGCTGAAGGGCCGCGGGCCCAGCGCCTTTTCCAAATACGCCGCCTGCCGCGTGTACGGCTGAACGATATGAATGGAGGAAAACACCATGAGCTTCAACGACATTTTCAAATCCAGCTACCTGGAGAACGTGACCGCCGTTTCCCTGCCGGATATGGCGCTGGCACTGATCCTCTCCTTCTGCCTGGGGCTGTTCATCTACTTTGTGTATAAAAAGACCTACTCCGGCGTGATGTTCAGCCGCACCTTCGGCGGGTCCCTGGTGGCCATGACCATGATCACCACCATGGTCATCCTGGCCGTGACCAGCAACGTGGTGCTCTCCCTGGGCATGGTGGGCGCGCTTTCCATCGTGCGCTTCCGCACTGCCATCAAGGAGCCCATGGACATCGCCTTCCTCTTCTGGGCCATCGCGGGCGGCATCGTGCTGGCCGCCGGCATGATTCCCCTGGCCATCGTGGGCAGCGTCATCATCGGCATCATCCTGATCGTGTTCTGCAACCGCAAATCCAGCGAGAAGCCCTTCATCGCCGTGGTCACCTGCCGGGATGGCGAGGCCGAAAAGCGGGTGGGCGATTATCTGAGCAGCCGGGTCAAGAAGGCCGTGGTCAAGAGCAAGAGCGCCCAGAAGGGCAACATCGAAATCAGCTATGAGCTGAACCTGCGGGGCGAGGACACCGCCTTCATCACGGCCCTGGCCGATATGGACGGGGTGAGCAGCGCCGTGCTGGTGAGCTACAACGGCGATTACATGGGGTGATGACCGTGCTGAAAAGCAAGACCATCGACCGCCTTTGCTGCCTGGCCCTGGCGGTGATGCTGGCCCTCATCGCCGCGGTGTGGGCGGGCAAGGCCGCCGCCGGGCGGCAAAAGACCGTCGCCGTGGGCTACGAGGGCCTGTTTGACCAGAGCGCGGTGCACACCATCGATATCGAGATGGCCGACTGGGAGGGCTTCATCGCCACCGCCACCCAGGAGGAATACGCCGAGTGCGCCGTGACCATCGACGGCACGAAGCTGGCGGGCGTTGGCATCCGCGCCAAGGGCAACACCTCCCTGTCCAGCGTGGCCGGGCTGGGCAGCCGGAAGTATTCCTTCAAGATCGAGTTTGACCATTTCGTAAAGGGCAGGCTGTATCAGGGCCTGGATAAGCTGAGCCTGAACAACCTGATCTACGACGCCACCATGATGAAGGACTATCTGGCCTATACCCTGATGGGCAAAATGGAGGTGCCCAGCCCCCTGTGCAGCTATGCGCAGATCACCGTCAACGGGGAGCCCTGGGGGCTGTACTTGGCGGTGGAGGGGGTGGAGGATGGCTTCCTGGAACGCAACAACCTGACCGCCGGCGAGCTGTATAAGCCCGACAGCATGAGCTTCGGCGGTGGCCGCGGCAACGGGCGGGATTTCGATTTTGAGGAGTTCCGCCAGAATTTTGAGCGGCAGCTGGAGGAGGGAGAAACCTCCGGTACGGCTTCGGATTTCGCCGCGTCCTTCGGCGGTCAGGCGGAGGATTTCGCCGCGTCCGGCGGTCAGTCTGCCGACGGCTTCGGCGCTTCGGGCGGACAATCCGCCGAGGATTTTGCCGCATCCTTCGGCGGCCAGGCCCGGCAGGGAGAGGACGCGGCCGCGGGCGAAGCCCGGCAGCGGGGCGGCTTTGGGGGCTTCGGCATGGGCAGCAGCGATGTGAAGCTGCAATACATTGACGACGACCCGGAGAGCTACGCCAACATCTTTGACAACGCCAAGACCAAGGTGAGCAAAAAGGACAAGGCCCGCCTGATTTCCGCGCTGAAAACCCTCGGCGGCGAGGAACCCCGGGAGGCCGTGTTTGCCGACGAGGTGATCCGCTATCTGGCGGTGCACGATTTTTTGCAGAATGACGACAGCTACACCGGCATGATCGTGCATAACTACTATCTGTACGAGGAGGACGGCAAGCTGGCCATCCTTCCCTGGGATTACAACCTGGCCTTCGGGGCCCAGAGCATGGGCATGGGCGGCGGCAGCGGCGGCACCAGTCTGGTGAACAGCCCCATCGATTCCCCCGTTTCCAATGGTGACGGCAGCGACCGGCCCCTGGTGGGCTGGATATTGCAGGATGCGGACGCGCTGGCCCAATATCACGCGGTCTACGGTCAGTTTGTGTCCGAAATCATCGAAAGCGGCTGGCTGAAGGCGGAAATCGACCGGGTGGCGGCGCTGATCCGCCCCTGTGTGGAGGCCGATGCAAACAGCTTCTACACAGCGGAGGAATTTGACGTCGGCATCGACGCCCTGCAAACCTACTGCGCCCTGCGGGGCGAGAGCATCCGGGGCCAGCTGAACGGAACCATTCCCTCCACCTCGGCGGGACAGCAGGCCGACAGCAGCGCCCTGGTGGACGGCAGCGGCCTGAGCGTTTCCGCCATGGGCGCCATGAGCATGGGCGGCAACCGGGAAGGCGGCGGCTTCGGCCTGCCGGGCGGATTCGCGATGCCCGGTGGCGAGAGCGGCTCCGATGATGGAAACACCGGCCCCTCCCAGGGTCGGCAGTCCGATACCGGCGGCAGCTTCGGCGGCTCCTCCGGCGGGCAAAGCGCCCAGGCCACCCCAGATCCGAACAGCGCCGCCGCCCCCGATTCAGGCGCGGAAAATAATGCTTCCGGCGGACAGCCCGCGGGCTCTCCTCCGCCTGCCGAAACGGCGCAGCCGGAAACCGCGACGCCCGAACAGCCAGAGGAAACCAGCCGTCCTGAGGCCGCTCCTGCGGCCAACGGCGAGCCTCCTGCCCGGAATGACCGCTCCGGCGGCCTCTCCTTCGGAGAGGACACCGCCGACGCTTCCTCCCGCATGCCCTGGTGGCAGCTTGGCGTATTCGCCGCCGTGCTGCTGCTGGCCATCCTGCTGGTCGTCCGAGCACCAGGGCACGAGCACTGAAAAGATTAATGAAGGATTTGACCGGGAAAGAAGGCAGTTGCCGCTTTCTCCGGTCAAATTTTTATGATCGCTTTCGCTTTTTTGTCGTATTCGTCTGTTGACAAACCATACCATACATGCTATTATGTTTTTGAACCTGTTCAAATAAAGAGGAGAACCCATGCCGAAGATCATCGAGTGCTCGCGGGAGCAGATGCTGGAGATCGCCCGGAAACGCTTTTTGGACTGTGGCTACGCCGCCTTCACCATCCGGGACGTAGCCAAGGACTGCGGCGTTTCGGTAGGAACGATATACAGCTATTTTTCCAATAAAGAGGCGCTGCTGACCAGCGCCATCGTGGAGGAATGGCGCTCCCTGATCCGGGAGGTGCAGGAGAAAGCGCCCGGGTTTGATACCCCAGACACGGGGCTGCGCTGCCTGTACGAAAGCATTTTTGATTTCAATCAGAAGTATCACGGCTTTTGCACCCGCAGCGGGCAAAGCGAGAAGGAATGTCAGGAATCGGCCCAGCGGCTGCGCATTCAGCTGGAGCAGGTAGCCGCCGCCGTGGGCATGCTGCTGCCCGGGCCCCAGGCGGATGAAACGCTGTGCACCTTCATCGCGGACGCCCTGCTTTCCCACTGCCACCGGGGCGTGTATCCCTATGAGAAGCTGGCCCCCTTCATCCGCAGGCTGTACGAATAAACGTGAATTTGGAAGGCTTTGCCTTTTAAATAAAAAAAGAGGAGGTTTTCCCCAATGAAAAAGTTCCTGTCCCTGATCCTGGTGCTGGCGCTGGCGCTGGCCGTCATGGTTCCCGCCATGGCCGAAGAAAAGGTCACCCTGAAGATCTACGCCCAGTACGCCGATGACGACACCATGGTGCCCTACGACTACGCCAAGGAAAAGCTGGCCGAAGCCTATCCCAACGTGGAGCTGGAGCTGATCGTGCAGGCCCAGGATGACGGCGCTACCCTGCTGGGCCTGGCCGCCGCCCACAACCTGCCCGACATCTACCAGACCGGCGCGGGCATCATGCCCACCCTGCGCGGCAGCAATCAGATGATGGTGCTGAACGACGTGGCCGAGAAGACCGGCTTCGCCGACAAGGTGTTCGAGAGCGCCAAGAATTTCCTGTATGCTGACGATGGCAACATCTACGCCTTCCCCTATGCCGGCAATGAGTATGTGCTGTGGTACATCAACAAGGCCGTGTTCGCGGACGCGGGCGTGGAAGTGCCCACCACCTATGAAGAGCTGCTGAACGCCATCGAAGTGTTCAAGAACAAGGACATCGTGCCTCTGGCCCTGTTCGGCCAGGAGGGCTGGATCACCGCCGCCATGTTCGACGTGATCGCCACCCGCTACAACGCCGGCGGCATCAAGGCCCTGGACAACGGCAGCGCCTCCATCAAGGATGAAGCCTATGTGAACGCCGCCCAGACCCTGTATGATCTGACCAAGGCCGGCCTGTTCCAGACGGGCGTCACCTCCACCAACTATGACCAGGCTTCCGAGCTGTTCCTGAGCGGCAAGGCCGCCATGTTCCTGAACGGCCAGTGGTACATCGAGGACGCCACCAAGGCCCTGGGCGACGACGTGTGCTGGATCGCCTATCCCGCCCCCACCGCCGAGGAATTTGAGGCCAGCAAGCATGCCTTCTCCGGCAGCGGCTCCGTGGCCGGCTACGCCGTGAACCCCGACAGCCCCAACGCCGAACTGGCCGCCGAAGTGGCCGCCTTCATCAGCGAGAAGTACTGCGAGGCCAAGATCACCCTGCGCAACAATCCCCTGGTGGCCGTCAACACCGGCCTGACCAACGACACCCTGCCCCCCATGATGCAGGATCTGGTGGCTGAAATCCCCGAGATGACCAGCACCACCGCCTTCACCTGGGGCCTGACCAACCAGGTGTTCACCGAGGCCATCGGCACCTGGACCCAGGCGCTGGTTTCCGGCGAATACACCGTGGAAGAAGTGATCGATGAGATCGCTGCCGCCATGGAGTAAGCAAACAGCCAGATTTACGGCTTGCCCGGAGCGGAGCTCTCCGCTCCGGGCTTTTGCAGCTTATTCAATTAGGAGGCACGCATGAAACGCTATTTGTCCAACAAATGGGCCATCGCGCTGTTCATTGCGCCTGCCCTGATCCTGTTTGTGGGGTTTGTGTTCATCCCCATCGTGCAGGTGTTCTATTACAGCCTGTTCGATTGGGACGGGGTAAACAAGGCCACATTCCTGGGTCTTGACAACTATGTGAAGCTCTTTGGCACCTCCGCCTTCAAGGTGGCCAACCTGAACGGCCTGAAGTTCGGTCTGCTGATCACCGTCTACCAGATCTTCTTCGCCACGCTGTTCGCCCTGGCCGTAACCGACAAGCGGGTGCCCTTCCGCAAGTTCTTCCGCACCGCCTACTTCATTCCCGTGGTGCTCTCCGTCACCATCGTGTGCCAGCTGTGGGTGTCCATCTTCGACGCGGATCACGGCCTGCTGAACACGCTGATGGATCGCCTGGGCATCGAATGGCGGCAGAACTGGCTGAACGGCCGCTACTCCGCCATCTGGGCGGTGGCCTTCGTCAACGCCTGGCAGTGGATGGGCTATCAGTTCGCCCTGATCGTGGCGGGCATGAAGTCCATTCCCCAGGATTTCTACGAGGCGGCGGAGCTGGACGGCTGCACCACCGTGCAGACCCACTGGTACATGACCCTGCCGCTGCTGAAGGACACCTACAACTTCTGCCTGCTGGTGTCGGTCACGGGCGGCATTAAGGCCTTTACCGAGATCCAGATCATCACCCGCGGCGGCCCCGGCACGGCCACCAACACCCTGGCCTACATCATGTACCGCCAGGCGTTCGTGACCCACAAATACGGCTACGGCCTGTCCGCGGCGGCCATCCTGGTGCTGGAATGCCTGGTGGTTATCCTGATCCTCAACTGGCTGTTCCGTGACCGGGAGGCCGTGAAGGTTCCCAAGAAAGGCAGGGTGATGGCATGAACAAGAAGAAGGAACTGCGGCCCATCGAGCGCCGCCATCGCGGCCCCGGGGCGGTGATCTTCTCCGTCCTGCTGTGGCTGTACGCCGTCATCTCGCTGTATCCGCTGATCTGGATGATCTTCTACTCCTTCAAGAGCAATGAGGAGATCTTCGTAAAGAACCCCTTCGGGCCGCCCATCAGCTGGCAGCTGTCCAACTACGTGAACGCCTGGACGAAATACGATGTGCCGCTGTACTTCAAAAACAGCGTCATCGTGGGCGTGGCCACCGTGGCGCTGACCATCGTGTGCGCCGCCATGTTCACCTTCGCCGTGGCGCGGCTGCGCTGGCGCGCGCGGGAGAGCGCCCGCACCTTCATCGCCCTGGGCATGTTCATTCCCGTGCAGGCCATCATGGTGCCGCTGGTGAAAACCGTCAGCAACCTGCACCTGATGAACACCTACCTGTCGCTGATCCTGCCCTACGCGGCCATCAACCTGGCCTTCGCCTGCATGGTGTACTACGGCTTCTTCAAAACCATCCCCACCGAGATGGAGGAGGCCGCCTGCATGGACGGAGCCACCATCTACCAGACCTTCTTCCACGTGATGGTGCCCCTTGTGGCCCCCGCCACCATCACCATCCTGATCTACGTATTCCTGTCCGCGTGGAATGAATTCATCCTGGCCAACGTGCTGGTGGGCACGACGGCCAACCTGAAAACCCTGCCGCTGGGCGTGCTGTTCTTCCAGGGACAGTTCACCACCGACTGGGGCAGCATGGGCGCCACCATGGTGATCGCCTCCCTGCCCGCGGTGCTGATCTACTGCCTGTTCTCCGAGCAGGTGGAGCGCGCCATGACCGTGAGCGGCGCGGTGAAGGGCTGATTCTTCTTCCTTATATCATGTGGAGAGGTCTTTGTGCAAATCCCATTCTGATTATAGGAGGTTCACATCATGAAAACCCGTCTGTTCCTGATCCTGCTGCTGGTGCTGGCCCTTGCCCTCCCCGCCCTGGGAATGGCCGAGGCAGCCCCCGCCACGTATGAGGTCAACCTGCCCGCCGGGTATGACACCGATGGGCTGAACTACCCCGTGCTCTACGTGCTGCCCCAGGATGGCTTTGCCGCCGATAACAGCGGCCTGGCCGAAAAATTCATCGACGCCATGGAAGCGGGCAAAGGCACCGATATGATCATCGTGCGCCCCGCCTTCACCCAGGGCGGCGACATGGCCGCTGAAATGAACGCGGTCATCGCCGCGGTGGACGGCGCATACCGCACCATTCCCGATCCCGCTTACCGGGCCGCCGTGGGCACCGGCGTGGGCGGCTATCTGGCCTATGTGCTGACCCTGGCGGAAGAAAGCCCCTTCCAAGCCGCCGCCAGCATCCGGGGCGACTTCGTGAGCGAAGCCAACCCCTGGTACGCCGTCTGCGGCGACGTGCAGGAGAAGATCGAAGCCCTGCACACCGCCGATGAAAACGCCCTGAACGCCTACTACACCTACATGGACGCCCCCACCGACGACGCCTGGACGGACATGAAGGGCTCCACCGACGACCTGGGCGCGCTGGTGATCACCTACGGCACCGGCAGCGCCTTCCATGAGTTCACCGTGCGCCCCGGAGAATTCAACGATGAATTCCTGGCCGAATCCGCCGGCCGTGTGCTGAACCGCCTGACCGGCCGCATCCTCTCCGGTATTGCCGGGGGCACGCTGACGCTGGACAAGACCTCCTTAAAGCCCGGGGATGAAACCATCACCGCGGCCTACGAGATCACCGTGTCCGACGCCATCGCGGCCCACGCCGCCGGCGAAATGGAGATGGAAGTGACCGTCGTCCTCCAGGATCCCGCTACCCAAGCGGTGCTGGCCAGCGAAAGCCAGACCCACGCCTTTGACGGCGCCGGCGTCACCGCCGGCAGCCTGACCCTGCCCAACGCCATCACCGCCAGCTCCGCCAACGCCGTGCTGACCGTGAAGCTGCTGGGCACCCAGATCGAAGCCGCCGCCTCCCCCATCGTGGTGGCGCAGGATCCCGTGATCGACGGCGACTTCCAGCAGATCGAGCTGGTGGGCGACTGGTACTTCAAGTACGTCGGCCCCGAAACCGTGCTGGATCCCGCCGCCCTGACCGCGGAAGAGTATGAAGCCTGGTCTGTGGTGCAGCCCGGCCTGGCCTGGTGGACGAAGGGCTTCGGCAACATCAACGACGAGACCGTGGCCTCTCCCTACGGCCCGGACTACTTTGACTTCTTTGTGGTGGGCAACGCCTACTACGTAAAGACCTTCACCGTGCCCGAGGATTTCACCGCCAAGGAGCTGGTGCTGGCCGTGGGCTATGTGGACGACCGCTGCGAGGTGTTCCTCAACGGCGTGCGCGTGGGCGCCACCGGCATGGATGAGGAAGGCCAGCCCACCGGCGATACCACCTGGGCCGTTTTCAGCAACTTTGCGCTGGACGCCTCCCTGCTGAACGTGGGCGGCGAAAACACCCTGGTGGTGCGCGCCTACAACGACCTGCCCTTCGGCGGCGGCGGCTGGTACAGCGGCCCCATCGGCGTGTACAGCCAGGCCGCCTTTGACGCCCAGTACGCCGAGGGCAGCAACCCCCGCTTCTTTGAGGCCAGCTTTGAATCCGCCCACGTGGCCGCCGCCAACGAGCAGGAGGGCACCATGGAGGAGAAGTACCTGGTCTATCTGCCCGAGGGCTATGAGACCTCCGGCCGCCGCTATCCCACCGTGTACCTGCTGCATCAGTTCAACTCCGACCACACCTCCTACCGCACCGACCACGTGGATCAGCTGCTGGACGAGGGCGTAAAGGCCGGCCTGTTTGACGAGATGATCGTGGTCATTCCCAACTCCAGCGAAAACAGCTGGTGGACGGGCGAATGGGAGAAGATGATCACCGAGGAGCTGATCCCCCTGATCGACGGGAACTACCGCACCATCAACGACGCCCGCTTCCGCATGACCGCGGGCTGCTCCATGGGCGGCCAGGGCGCGTATGCCGTGGCCCTGCGCAACCCCAATTACTTCACCGGCGCGGTTTCCTTCTTCGGCGCGTTCAGCTATGGCGGGGAAAACAGCCCCAATGCCATCGCCGCGGCGGAGAGCGCGGATTACCTCAAGCACTACGCCCTGTACTTCATCTGCGGCAACCAGGATAACTACGGCTTCGGCGCGCCCGCCATCCAGCTGCACCAGCAGCTGAACGAGCTGGGCGTGGCGCACCGCTTCTTCATCGAGAACGGCGGACACGACAGCGCCTTCTACGTCCCCTTCTTCCAGGAGGGCATCGCTTACGCCCGCGCCAACATGTACAAGAGCAGCGACAAAGTGGAAGCCCTGCTGCACGGCGAAGTGGCCGTTGAGGGCGGCAAGCTGACCGCTCAGTTCACCGCCGACGCGGCCCTGGCCGATTACCTGCCCAGCGTGCCCGCCTCCTCCTACACCATCGAGGAAGCGCCCGCGCTGTACATCCCCCTGACCGTGAAAGTGGAGCAGGAGGGCGAAACCGTCTTCACCTGCACCGATGCGGAAGCCCGCTTTGACGCCGCCGATCTGAGCAAGACCCTTGAAGTGGATCTGCCCGACAGCATCGACCCCGCCAAGCCCGCCGCCGTCACCTTCCAGGCCGCCATCTTCGACCGCCTGGTCACCCTGGCGGAAACGGAAATCGGCGCGAAATAATTCCGTAACGGCAAGCATAACCAACCAAAGCGGGCGCCCCCAAAAGAGGGCGCCCGTTTAATCATGCTGTTTTTCAGCACGGCTGCCGGCAGGATTCTGTCACTTTGCCGGGGCCGGGCCGGTGGTCTTGCGCACGATCAGCTGCGGCTTATACTCAATCGTGAACACGCTCTGGGGCCGGGCCGCGCCCTGAATGGTGCGCTCCAGCAGTTCAAAGGCATCCCGCCCCTTTTCATACAGAAAGGAATCCACGGTGGTCAGCCCGATCCCATGGAAGCGGGAGGGAAAAATGTTATCAAACCCGCAAACCGAGGCATCCTGCGGCACCCGGACGCCCTGATCCTCCAGCGCGTCCAGAATCCCATAGGCCACCATATCGTTTACGCCGATATACGCCGTAGGGGCCTCCGCTGTTCGGCAGATCTGTTCCGCAAAGCCATACCCCACGGAATATTCAAAATCCTTCAGATAATAAATCCTGCTGTAATCCTCTTTCGATTCCAGCACCGTCAGCCGCACATCCGTTCCCTGCAAGCGCTCTTTCAGCCCCTCCAGGCGGCGGATACGCTGGGTATTGCTGCTGGCCTCCAGCGGCGTTGTAATAAAGGCGATGCTCCTGTGCCCAAGCTCCAGCAAATGCTCCGCGATCAGGCGGCCTGCGGCGGCGCTGTTCAGCTCCACGGTGCTGATGCCGTTGAGCTGCGCCTTGTCGCTGATGATCACCACAGGCTTGCTCAGGGACAGCACGCCCACTTTTTCCTGATGATAGGGCAGATAGGCGAACACAGCCCCGCAGATGGCATCGTTGTGCACCAGCTGCAAAAAACTGCTTTCCAGTTCCGGATCCCGGTACGTGTTGCAGCAGATCACCCGGTAGCCGTCGGACAGGGCCACATTCTCCAGCGACTGAATCAGCGTGGAATAATATGGATTGTCCAGGGTGGGATAGATCACGGCGATCAGCTTGTCCGGGGTGTTCTGCAGCGCGTTCTGCCGGCGTTTATACTGGTAATTCAAGGCGTTGGCGGCATCATACACCCTTTTGATGGTCTCCGGCGCAAAAGAAATATCCGCTCTGCCACTCAGGATCAGCGATACTGTGGACTGGGAAACCCCCGCCTGCCGGGCCACATCGGTCGTGGTTGTTCTTTTTGAATTCATGTACAGCATCTCCTTACTTAATTAATAATATACTAATTATTAACTTTTGTAAAGGCCCAATAGTTAGCCGTATTTAATCAAAATGGTTAAATAAACTTAAAAAAAACCACAATCTTTTCACAAATCCATATTGACAAACGGCCTGTAACCTGATATAAATATATTGACGTTATTGCAAATTAATATATTAATATTATTAATTTGCAAGTGCTGCAGTTCATAAAAAAACGACAAATCGAAAGGAAGGTAAACTCATGAAGAAGTTTCTGTCCATCCTTGCCCTGGTGCTGTGCCTGATCATGGCCACCTCCGCCGCCCTGGCTGACGGCGTTGTTGTTACCTACAACACGCCGCAGGACTGGGTGAACTGGGGTACCGTGCTGCGTGAATTCACCCGCTCCACCGGCATCACCGCTCCCAATGACAACAAGAACAGCGGCCAGTCCCTGACCGCCCTGATCGCCGAAAAGAACAGCCCGCTGGCCGACATGGTGTACCTGGGCATCTCCTTTGGCCCCACCGCCGTGGCGGAGGATGTGCTGCAGAGCTACAAGCATCCTTACTTTGATCAGATCGACGCCACCCTGAAGGAAGAGAGCGGCCTCTACTCCACCATTCACTATGGTTCCATCGCCATTCTGGTGAATACGGACGCCCTGGGCGATCTGCCCATTCCCCAAAGCTGGGCTGCCCTGCTGGATCCCATGTACAAGGGCATGATCGGCATGCTGGATCCCACATCCGCCGCCATCGGCTACAGCGCCGTCGTGGCTGTGAACGAAGCACTGGGCGGCTCCCTGGATGATTTCACCCCCGCGCTGGACTATTTCAAGAAGCTGAATGAGAACGAAGTCGTATATCCCATGCAGACCTCTACCGCCAAGCTGCTCAAGGGCGAAATCCCGATCCTGATCGACGCGGACTTCAACGGCTATGGTCTGAAATACAACCAGTTCGGCCCTGTGGAAGTCGTCATCCCCGAGGAGGGCTCCCTGAAGATTCCCTATGTGGTTGGCATCATCAAGGATTGCCCCGATCTGGAAAACGCCCAGAAGCTGGTGGACTTCCTGTTCTCCGACGAGGGCCAGGCCCTGTTCGCCAAGGGCTTTGTGCGCCCGGTCAAGGCCGACGCCATGGATGAGGAAACCCGTTCCAAGGTGCTGCCGGACGAAGACTATGAGCGCTCCGTGGACGTGGATTGGCAGCGCATGAGCGAAGTGCAGGCTGATTTCAACGCCCTGTGGACGGCTGAGATCGCCAAGTAAGCGATCCCGTTTTCCGCCGGAAGGGGAAGGCACGCCTTCCCCTTCCGGCGGCCATTCATTTCAGGCAACCGGGAGGCGATAATCTCCATGAAGAAAAAACTGATCAACCTGCTGTTCGTGCTGCCCATCGTGGTGCTGTTCGCGCTTTTCTTCCTGCTGCCCATGGGCCTGCTGGCCATGCGCAGCTTCGGCGGCGAGGAGGGCAGCTTCACCTTCGGAAACTACACCTCCATCATCACCAACGCGCGGTATTTCAAAGCGCTGTGGAACAGCCTGTGGCTATCCGTAACGGTTACCCTGGCCACCCTGGTCATTTCCGGCGTGATCGCCTTTTTCCTGGCGCGCCGTGAATTCAAGGGCAAAAACCTGTATATGACGCTGATCACCTTCCCCGTCTCCCTGCCCGGCGTGGTGGTTGGCTTTATGATAATCATTCTCTTTGGCACCACAGGCGTGATCCCCATGATCACGCGGATGATTTTCGGCAAGGGCTACGGCACCTTCGCCTACACCATCACGGGCATCTTTTTCGCCTACCTGTACTTCTCCATTCCCAAAACCGTCATGACCATCTACGGCTCCGTGGTGGAATTTGACGTTCGGCTGGAGGAAGCAGCCCGTACCGTCGGCGCCAATGAGCAGCAGGCCATTTTCCGGGTGGTGATCCCCACGCTGGCGCCGGTGTTCATCTCTGCATCGGCCCTGGCATTCTGCACCAACATGAGCGCCTTCGGCACGGCGTTTACCCTGGCGAACCAGTTTGAGATCATCCCCATCCTGATGTATACGGAGTATACCAACAACTTCAACATTTCCGTCGCAAGCGCCATGGCCATATTCATCGGCGTGGTGTGCGTGGTTCTGAATATGGTAGCCCGCGTGCTGCTGGAAAGGGAGTAAGCCATGAAGCATTACAACATCATGGGAAAGATACTGAAAATCCTTGTGTACGCGCTGATCGTGGCCACCACCCTGTTTCTGATCGTTCCCATCATATTTACCATCCTGGGTTCCTTCTCCGCCTACTGGGGCAAAACCATGTTCAGCCGCGGCCTGACGCTGCAGTGGTATGAATATGTGTTCTATTATTACGGGCACACCATCGGCCTGACGCTGGAGATCACCTGCGCCACCGTACTGATCAACGTGCTGCTGGGCAGCATGACCGCTTACCGCCTGACCATGACGCCCAACCGCAACTCCAAGTGGATCAAGCTGCTGGAAGAGATCCTGACCCTGCCCGCCGCCATTCCCGGCATTGCCATCGGCCTTGCCCTGGCGCAGGCCTATCCTGATCTGCGCCGTTCCGGCGTGCTGATTCTGATCGGGCACGTGATCTTCACCTTCCCGCTGATGTTCCGCGCGGTCACGGGCGCGCTGCGCGCCAAGGATTTCAAATCCATTGACGAATGCGCCTCCACCCTGGGCGCGGGCCCTCTGCGCAAGTTCTTCCTGGTGATCATGCCAGCCATCCGTGTTTCCGTGCTGTCCGGCGCGGTGAACACTTTCATGCTGTCCCTGGGTGAATTCAACATCACGTTCTTCCTGTACACACCCTTTATCATGACCCTGCCCGTGGGCATGTACGAATCCTACGCATCCCTGCGCATCGAGGTAGGCAGCGCGTTCACCACGCTGTTCCTGGCCTTCGCCATCCCGCTGACCTACCTGATGAACCGTCTGAACAGGACCAAAACCAAATGATCGGAGGCCCCCATAATGCAAGACCAGGTAGAAGTTCGCATCGAACATATCAACAAGGTATATCCCGATGGGACAAACGCGCTGAAGGATATCAATCTTGTCGTCAACCGCGGCGAGATCGTGGTGCTGCTGGGCCCCTCCGGCTGTGGCAAATCCACGCTGCTGCGCACCATTGGCGGCCTGGAGAAAAAGACCAGCGGCGATATTTACTTCAACGAAACCGAGATTAGCAGCACGCCCGTGGAAAAGCGCAACGTCGGCTTCGTATTCCAGAATTACGCGCTGTTCCCCACCATGACCGTTCGGCAGAACATCGGCTTCGGCCTGAAGCTGCGCCATATGGAAAAAAGCCAGGTCGCGGCCAAGGTGGAAAGCCTGATCAAAATGATGAACCTGGAGCCCTACGCGGACAAAAAACCCTCCCAGCTGTCCGGCGGCCAGCAGCAGCGTGTGGCCATCGCCCGCGTGCTGGCCATCGAGCCCAAGGTGCTGCTGCTGGATGAGCCGCTGACCGCCCTGGACGCCAAGCTGAAGGAGCATCTGCGCATCGAGCTGGCCCAGATGCTGCGCCGTCTGGGGATCACCGCCATCTATGTGACCCACGACCAGATGGAAGCCATGGCGCTGGCGGATCGCATCGCCGTCATGCACAACGGCGTGATCGAGCAGGTGGATACGCCGCAGGCCATCTATTCCGCCCCGGCTACGGAGTTTGTGGCCCAGTTCATCGGCCAGATCAACAAGATGAAGGGCGTCGCCGTGCAGCAGGACGGCCAGCTGATGATCGACGCCGGCTTTACCCGCCTGCCCTATACCGGCGGCCGCGAGATCAAGGCCGGTCAGGAGGTCACCGTTTTCCTGCGCCCGGAGGATATGACCCTTTCCGACGCGGCGGACGGCGTGCCCGCCACCGTGGAGCAAAACGTGTTCATGGGCGGTTACTACCATATCGGCGCGAAAATCGCCGATCAGACCGTTTACTTCCAGGCACCCAACACGCGCCGGTTCGAGCCCGGCGACAGCATTCGCATCCGCATCGACAACGAAAAACTGATCGTAATCTGAGAGGTGCTATATGAGAAAGATTTCCTATTCTGAGCTGATCCTGCTCAACAACGGTGTACTGGATAACGTGGATACAATGGTCGGCCTGGGCGCGGAACGCGTGGAGCTGATGATGGACGCTGCCGGCTGGGATTTCTGGCAGGCGGATTACAGCAAGCTCATCCCGGAATTGAAAAAACGCCCGGTGCATTATTCCGTGCACCCTGCCGCATGGGATATCAACCTGACCGCGGAAATGAAGATCCTGCGGGACGCCGCCTATCAGCATCACCTGTCTGCCCTGCGCTTCACAGCGGAGCTGGGCGCAAAACAGATGGTGCTGCATCCCGGCTTTGCCTATTCCCCCTGCTTCAATAAGGCCACTGCGCGCCAGCGCGCCCATGAGGCCGCCTGCTCCCTGGCAGAGGAGGCCAAGAAGCTGGGCGTACGCCTGGCGTATGAAAACGTGGGCTACAATGGCGCATCGATCTATACCTATGACGAGTATAAACACGCGCTGGATGACGTGGGCGAAACCGTGAGCTATCTGATCGATATCGGCCACGCCCACGTCAATAACTGGGATGTGCCGCAGCTGATCCGCGCCCTGAAGGGCCGGCTGGCTGGGCTGCACATTCATGACAACAACGGCAAGGGCGATCAGCACCTGCCCATCGGCAAAGGCAATCAGGATTGGAACGCCCTGGCGGACGCTATGCGGGAAATTACCGATCCCGAGTGCGAATTCATTCTGGAATACGCGCCGGGCGTGCCGCTGGACTATCTGTCCAAAGGAACCGAATTTCTGAAAAAGATCTGATTCAACACGATCCAAAGCAAAATGGGCGTCCCCGGAAACGGGGGCGCCCATCTTTCAGGAAGGAGCGGCGGCGCGGATGAAGCTTTCAAATCCCCGCGCCGACGCGGGATGCGGTTTGATTACTCCACGGTAACGGTCTTGGTCAGGCCGCAGACGGAGATTTCATGCTCGCCGGCTTCCAGGGTCACTTCGATGGTAACCACGCGGAACTGGCCGGCGGCCAGGGATACGAACTTGCTGGCGACCAGGGTTTCGCCGTCGTACACCTCGGCCAGGAAGGTGCCGTCGTCGCCGTTATTCTGGGCGATAAACATGATGGGGAAGGCTTCGCCGGCCTTCTGCACCTTCTGCTTGGCGGCGGTCACGGTGCGCATCGCGCCGCGATATTCCTCCTCGTAGGAGACCACCTCGCGGGGCAGCACCAGGGTGTTCACGTCGAAGTCGGGCTGCGCGCCGTAGGTCATGCCGAAGTCGGAGCTGTACAGGCTGTCGCCCAGGTTGTTGGGCACCAGGTAATCGGGCTGGTTGCGGATGGTGGCCGCCAGGTACATGCGGGTGTAATCATCCGCGCCGATGTCCAGCTGCAGATCGCCCCAGGACATCAGATAGTCGTTCTTGGTGCGGGCGATCTCAAACACCAGGCTGCCGGCGGGCACGCGGTCGCCAAACAGGAAGTCCGCGGTGATTTCGGGATAGGTGTAGTGATAGAACTGGGGCAGGGCGGTGCCGTGGTCGGGCAGGCTGTCATAGGTTTCCATGATCACGGCGGCGCTGGCCAGAACATCCTTTTCAGCGGGCTCCACAATGTTGCCATTGCGGCCAATGTTGCCCTGCAGCACCAGGATGATGGGCTTGCCGGCTTCCTCGGCGTCCTCGATCACATACTCCCAGGCGTCATTCAGGGCGGTCATATGGGCCACCACTACGTCGGCATCGGCCACATTCTCCACCAGGGTGGTGCGCGCGCTCAGGGCGGCGCTATCCTTCTCCAGCACCTCGCTGTGGTTACTGGTCAGATAGATCTTGGTATCGGCGGCCAGGGGCAGGATATTGTCATCGTTCTTGAGCAGCACGGAGGATTTCTCCATCAGCTCTTCATCCCAGGCGTTCATCTGGGGGGTACGGGCGCGAACCACGTCCTCCACACTGTTCAGTTCGAAGGGCTCGGCCTTGTATTCGTCGCTGGCGAACAGGGCTTCCAGCTCGGCGTAATCGTTGAAGGGATCCTCAAACAGGCCCAGGCGGAACTTGTTCTTCATGGCGCGGGACAGAGCGGCGTCCACCACGGCGATATCGAATTTGCCGTTTTCGATCTCCGCCTTCAGGGCGTCGGGCCAGAAGATGCAGTCGAAGCTGCCGGAGATGTAATACTGGCTGTCGTCCAGGCCGTGCTCGATGCGGAACACGCCGAACTGGTCAATGCCGATTTCCATCATCCAGGCGTACTTTTCGCCCAGGGTCATGTCGCCGATCAGGCGGCCGTCAGTGGTGTAGCTCTTGTCATAGGAATACATGTTCAGCGGCCAGTCGGTGCACACCACGCCGGTGAAGCCCAGCTCGTTGCGCAGGTAGCCCAGGGTGTAGCCATCGTAATAGATGGGGTTGCCCTTGATGCCGTAGCCGGAATTGAGCATGATGGCAGAAGTCTGGCCCTCCTGGATGGCGGCCTTCCAGCCCACCATGTAGTTTTCCCACAGCTTGGCGTCGCTCTGGCCGTTGGCAAAGTTATAGCGGCCGCCGCGGGCGATGTAGTGCTTGGTCATGGCATGCAGGCCGTTTTCCTCATAGGCGCGAGTCTCGGGCACGATCATCTTGACGATGTTGTTCACCTCGTCGCCGTACCAGCTGCCGATTTCCACGCCGTAGCTGTGGAACATGGTGGTGTAGCCCATAGCGGCCATTTCCTTGGTGTACTGGGCCACCATGTTGTACAGCAGCTCGGGATCATGAGCAATACCGAAAGCGTAGTAGGGCATGTTGATCATGGAGCCGAAGGTGTTGTAGGGGCGGTCGGTTTCAAAGGAGATCGGGATGCCCAGCACAGCGCCCTCACCGATGCCCTGGATGGCGTTGAGCACGTCCTGCTGCTCCTTGGGAGTGCCGGTGGAGGAGTAGGAATAATGGGTCACGTGGTTGTTGTTGATCTCCCACCACATGGGGCGATAGGTGATGTTGTCGCTCAGGGTGATGTGATCCTCCTGGCCGTACAGCCATTCATCCTGCATGGGATAGATGGGGGAGAACGCGCCGCCGGTGAAGTCATTGGCCAGGTTGCCCAGCTTCACGTCAATATCCATTTGGGAAATCAGATCGGCCACACGAGCGTCGATGTCCTGGCGCCAGTCCTCATATACGTCCAGGCTGCCGTTCTTGTTCAGGTCACGGAACCACAGGCCATCCACTTCCAGCAGGATGTTCTTGTCCATGGCGCTGACACGGGGCTGTTCGCCGTTGGCTTCTACATAATAGAAGCCAGAGGCGCTCTCCTTGATGGCGCTCTCCGCCGCGAAGCCGCTCAGGCTCACGCAGGAGACGAGCATGATCAAGGCCATCAGAAACGCGATCTTTTTCATGGGGTGCTCCTTTCTTTGTCTGCATCTTTTTCACGCGGCAGCCGCCGCACAACGCATGGGAAAAACCGGGCGTTTTCCCCTTTCCGGCAATAAAATAAACCCTCGCATGATGCGAAGGTCAATTGGATTTTTAGAACCAAAATTTGGGAAAATCTGAAACTGAATTGCCCCATCAGCTGAATATCTTCATGAAAACGCGATGATAATTGACGATCATCCCCGCCTCCACCCGGGAGCAAAGGATGTGGGAAAAGGCGTCTCCATACAGAGAAACCCCTTCGCTGCGGATATATGCCGTCAGCGCGCCCAAATTCTCCCAGGTAAAGGGGCCGCGATCCCGCTTGTCGTGCACGGTCACCAGATAATCCCCGCCGGGAATGGCCTCCACGTCCTCTGTTCTTTCCAGTCCCAGGGCGCGGGCATCCTCCTCATAGCACATCAGGCCGTATTCATAATCGATGGGGCCGCTGCCAAACTGCCGCAGGGTGGCGCGGCGGATGCGGCTTGTCCAGTATACGGCGGGCAGGCAGCTCAGCCATTCCTCCCGCTGCTCCCGCTGGCGGTCGGTCAATATCGTTTTTTCATTCTGGGATACGTTCAGCCGCCACATGGGGCGCAGGTTTTCCGCCCAAACCCGGTTTACCCGCTCCGGCACATGAACAAAGTCACCTTTCATATGCTCCAGAAACCGAATGGCAATGCGGGAAAGCTCCAATTGCCGCCGCTGCTTTTGAATGCCCGCGGCAAACAGCTCTCCCGCCGTTTCCCCGTCCATATCGCCCATGATCTGGGCGCACTGCTCCAGGGGGATGCCGCAGGCCAGGAATTCCCGGCTCAGATTGAAGCGACGGGTATCCAGCACGGAATAAAACCGGTAGCCGTTTTCCGGGTTCACCTCCGGCTGAATGATGCCCAGCTTTTCATAATGGCGCAGCATGTGGGTGGTCACGCCCAGCAGATCGGCCATTTCGCTGATGGAATACTTCTTCTCCGGCATGGGCGCTCCCCCTTTCCCAAACCTTCGCACAATGCGAGGGTTTTACCGCTTAATTCTCCGTTTTTGCCAGTTTTTCCTGCAAATACCGCAGGCTTTCCGCCATATCCACCAGCCCGCTGCCGTTCAGCTTGCGGGGGCCGTCGTTTTCCACAATCAGCCATTCCACGCCGTTCTCCCGCCAGAGAGGCAGCAGCTCCTCCCAGGGGATGTCGCCCCGGCCCACGGCGCAGGGGGTGCCGGTGGCGAAATCAACGTCTTTCACGTGCAGCAGGGTGGTGCATTGGCGCGCGTGGGTTTGCAGGTACTCCGCCAGACCCTCCGGGCCCAGATAGGGCCAGCAGGCCCAGGCGGTATCCAGCTGCAGGGCAAGGCGGCCCTCCGTGGCCGACCAAAGGAAATCCAGATCGTTTTCCCCGGCCTCGTTCACCGGCGGCAGCTCCCACCAGTGGCTGTGATAGGAGAGATAAAGGGTATCGCCATAGCCCCATTCCGACAGGGCCTGCTGATAATAGGCTGCGTCCGCCCGGGCCGCCGCCTCCCGCTCCGGCAGGGCCTGCAGCGGGCCCTGGGACAAGGAGCAGCCCTGCAGCGTCAGCCCCTCGCAGCCCAGGGCGGCCAGCAGATCGCAGGCTTCCCGGGTAAACTGGGCGCAGTGGGGGGCCAGCGGGATCAGGGAAAACTCCTTCAGCAGCGCCGCCACTTGCTCGGGCGGCAGGGCGTTGATGCAGGTGAGCTGATAGGCGATGGGCTGCTCCGTCAATGCCTCGTCATACAGAAACTGCACGCCCGCACAGCCCATCTCCGCCAGGTCGGAAAGCACCGCGCGCAGGGCGTTATAGCGGGCCTCCTCCCTCGGATTGGCCCGCCGCGATCTCCCTGCGATACAGCGCCGCCAGCTCCCGCCCCAGGGAATAAAGCATGCACCCCAACTGCGGCTCCGCCGGGGCGGCGGAGGAAAGCAGGCAGAGGCACGGCAGGCAGGCGAAAAGGGGCTTCTTTCTCATTGCGCGAATTGATAGGCTTTGAAGCCGTCATTCATGCGGAAGATCAGGGTGTCGCCGTTCCATTCGGCGTACAGAGCGTTGCCAATCCATAACAGCTCGGCGGGATCCAGGCCCGTAATCTCCCGCAAGGCCAGATCCTCCAGCCGCGCCAGGTACAGATGCCGGGCCTGATGGTCATCGGTTTGCAGCAGGGCGTAATGCCCGTCGGGGGAAAGCAGGGCGTGCATGATGGTTTGATAGGGGAAATCCGGGGCGATCAATATCGACTGTTTCTCCGCGTCCGGGCCAGGGGTCAGCAGGGTTTGAAACGCCTCCGGGCTCAGGGCCTCGATATGGGGATCATCCACGGTGACGCAGAGAAAACGATCCATACCCCGGTAATCCTCCTGCGGCAAAAAGGCCTGGAAGGCGATGGGCGCCGTCATCAGACTGCGGCCCGTCAGCAGCGCCCAGCCGGAGGCGGCGGAAACCCGCAGGCGGTTGGGATAGAAATATTGCATGGGCAGGGCATGGTCGTGCTGTTCGGCGATCCACCGGCCCGCCGCATTGCGGAAGCGCAGCACGCCCGTGATTTCATCCATCCGTGTCGTATCATTCAGCGTCAGGAAGCTGCCGTCCGACAGCTCGCTGAGCTGGGGATAATAGGCGTTTTCGGGATTTTCCCGGCACAGCTCGGTGGTCTGCGCCGCCAGATCATAGCGGTACAGGCGGCTGTGTCCCCCTTCAAAACGACCGTACAGCAGATAATAGAAGTACTGCCCGTCCGCGGAAAAGGCCGCCGCAGTCACCATGCCCGCCCCCTCCTCAACCAGCTTGCTGGGATAGGTGGCGGTGAGGATGACCTCGCCTGTGGAAAGGTCGATGATGATGGGATCAAAGAAGGCTTGCATCATCGCCAGGGCTTGGGTGGCGTTGAAGATCGCCGCGTACCGGCCATCGGGAGAATAGACGACGCCTTCATCCCCCACCAGGTTGTTGATCCTGCCCATTAGATACCGCTGATAATAGCGGCTCAGGTTTTCATACTCGTCCGCCACGCCCCGGGTGAAAGAAGGATACAGAATGTGATAAGCTCCCTGATAACAGCTAACGCCCCCGTTATCAAAGGCGAGCAGCGCAGAATTGCCCGCCGGGGACAGGGAAATCACTTCGATCCGCGCCTCGGACAGCATTGCATCCAGCTCTTCCGCTGTGACAGGCTCCATATTCAGGGCTTCAAACATCGCATCGGGCAAATCAATGGTCTCCGCCTTGACCGTCATTCCGGCCATGGGCGTTTCCGTCAGGCGCAGGGCGTCCGCTTCAAAGGCGGCGTCCAGAGCGGCGTTCCGCACGGCGGCCGCCGTCAGGCCCAGCTCCTCCGCCCGTTCCCGCTGGCCGCTTGCCATCAGAGCACGGCAATACAGGCTTTTCCGGGTTTCGTCCAGGGCATCCAATTCCGTTTGTCCAAACCAGGCGACAGCCTTTTCGGCATACCCGGCCCCGGCGTACAACGCGCCGATCTCCGCCGCCCAGGGCGTCAAATCCGCGCCGCAGACCTCGGCGAACAGGGCGTCCTCCTCAAAGGCATCGACCTCCCCCAGCGCCACGTCCGCCCGGCAGCGCAGACTCCAGGCTTCCGGCAGTGTGGGGTCGATGGCCAGGGCAACGTCCGCATCCTGGCGGGCCTCCGCCCCCTGGCCCAGGGAAAGGCGCAAAAGCCCCGAAGCCACGGGAACCTCCGCGCGCTCCGGGGCCTGGCGCGCCGCCAGCGCATAGGCGGCAAACGCCTTCTCATATGCCTGTTCGGCGGCATAGGCTGCGGCATTTTCCAGCAGCTCATCACAGGACAGGGCCGCCGCGGGGGCGGCCTGCCCCGTCATCAGCAGGCACAGCAGCAGGGCAAGCAGCTTTTTCAT
>Ga0079305_1001710_pt1 | contig 25698 bp, 24 predicted proteins | sample LMS_cellobiose_e_FD_79183 | JGI IMG/M metagenome (GOLD analysis project Ga0079305, IMG submission 79183) | Rumen-fistulated moose microbial communities from Alaska, USA - LMS_cellobiose_enrichment | ecosystem: Host-associated > Mammals > Digestive system > Stomach > Rumen fluid ... | reverse complement strand
AGCCTTGCCTTCGCCGCCGCCGTGCGGGTGGTCGTTCGGGTTCATAACGGAGCCGCGGACGGTCGGGCGGATGCCCATGTGACGCTTGCGGCCGGCTTTGCCGATCTGGATGTTTCCGTGTTCGCCGTTGCCGACTTCGCCGATCGTGGCCTTGCAGTCGAGGCGGACCTTGCGGACTTCGCCGGAGGGGAGACGGAGGGAGGCGAAGTCGCCTTCCTTCGCGATGAGCTGGGCACCGTTGCCGGCGGAGCGGACCATCTGGGCGCCCTTGCCGGGTTTCATTTCGATGCAGTGGATCACGGTACCGGTGGGGATGTTGCGGAGCTTCAGGGCGTTGCCGACCTGGATGTCCGTCGCGTCGCCGGAGATGATCTTCGCGCCGACGGTCAGCCCTTCGGGAGCGATGATGTATCTCTTTTCGCCGTCGGCGTAGGTCACGAGCGCGATGTTCGCGGAACGGCCCGGATCGTATTCGATCGTCGTTACGGTCGCGGGGATGCCGTCCTTGTTGCGCTTGAAGTCGACGATTCTGTATTTGAGGCGGGTGCCGCCGCCCTGGTGACGGACGGTGATCTTGCCGCGGTTGTTGCGGCCGGCGTTCTTCTTCAGCGTAACGGTGAGGGATTTTTCCGGTTTCGTTGCGGTGATTTCCTCAAAGGTGGAAACGGTCATGCCGCGGAGGCCGGGGCTCGTCGGTTTGTATTTCTTAATTCCCATGTTTTCTTACCTCCTTAGAGACCCTGGAAGAACTCGATCTCTTTCGACTTTTCGGTCAGAGTGACGATCGCTTTCTTGAACTCGGGGGTTCTGCCCTGGTGGAGTCCGACTCTCTTCTTCTTTCCGTCGTAGTTCTGAACGTTGACTTTCGCGACTTCGACGCCGGGGAAGAGTTCTTCGACAGCAGCCTTGATTTCGGTCTTGTTGGCCTCTTTGGCAACCTCGAAGGTGTATTTCTTTTCCTGTGCCACGTCCATGCTCCGTTCGGAGATGAGGGGCTTCTTAATGACTTCGTACGCGTTTTTCATTACTTGTACACCTCCTGGATCTTCTCGCAGGCTTCCTTCGTAACGATGAACGATTCATGCGTCAGGATCTCGTAGACGTTCATCGCGCCGACGTGGGAGACCGCGACGCCGGGGATATTCGCTGCGGAGCGGAGCACGTTTTCGTTCGCTTCCGCGGTGACGATCAGGGCTTTCTTCGCGGCCTTGACGGCGGAGAGGACCTTGACCATTTCCTTGGTGGACGGTGCGTCGAATCCGAGCGTGTCGAGAACGATGATCTCGTTCTCGTTGACTTTGGAGGTCAGGACCGACTTCATCGCGAGTCTCTTGACCTTCTTCGGGATCGCGTACCGATAGGAGCGCGGCTTCGGGGCGAACGCTACGCCGCCGCCGACCTGGGTCGGATCGACGCTCGAGCCCTGACGGTGACGACCGGTTCCCTTCTGACGGAAAGGTTTCTTGCCGCCGCCGCGGACGTCGCCGCGGGTCTTGGCGGACTGGGTGCCCTGTCTCTGGTTCGCGAGGTAGTTCTTGACGTATTCGTGAACGGCGTTTTCATTGACTTCGATACCGAACACGGCATCGGCAAGATCGATCGTTCCGGCTGCGGCACCGGCCATGGTGAGTACTTTTACAGTAGCCATTTCATTTCCTCCTTTCCGGTGTCACTATTTGTCCTGGCCCTTAACGGCTTCGCGGACCTTGACGAGGCTTCCTTTTCCTCCGGGGACCGCGCCCTTAACGAGCATCAGGTTCTTGTCGGCGATAACTTTTACGAGGACCACGTTCTGGATCGTGATGGTCTCACGTCCGGTCCGTCCTGCTTCGCGGTTTCCGAGGAAGACGCGGGACGGATACGTCGCGGCGGCGAGACCGCCGGGGAGACGGTGATGCTTCGAGCCGTGGCTCATCGGGCCGCGGCGCTGATGCCAGCGCTTGATCTGGCCCTGGGTTCCCTTGCCCTTCGAAGTGCCGGTCACGTCGAGTTTCATGCCTTCTTCGAAATCGGCGACGGTGATCGTATCGCCGAGGGCGTAGTTCTCGTCATCCGCGAGGCGGATCTCGGCGAGGTACTTTTTGACCGGAACTCCGGCTTTCGCGAAATGGCCTTTTTCGGGCTTGTTCGCTCTGGATTCTTTCTTGTCCTCAAAACCGATCTGGGCGGCTTTGTAGCCGTCGTTCTCGACGGTCTTGAGCTGGGTGACGACGACCGGGCCCGCTTCGATGACGGTGACCGGGACGACCGCGCCCTTCTCGGTGAAGATCTGGGTCATACCGACCTTCTTGCCAAGGATTGTTTTCATTTGGAACCTCCTAAAGTTCTTACAGCGGATGGCTGCGTTCGCGGATGTCCGCCAGAGGCAGCTCATCTTACTAAGTTCGGAGACTTAGCAGTTCGGATTGTGACTTGCTTAGAGTTTGATCTCGATCGTAACGCCGGCGGGCATATCGAGCTTGGTCAGCGCATCGATCGTCTTCGGATTCGGAGAGAGGATGTCGATGAGACGCTTGTGCGTTCTCTGTTCGAACTGTTCCCGGCTGTCCTTGTATTTGTGGACGGCTCTCAGGATCGTGACGACTTCCTTTTCGGTCGGAAGCGGAATCGGTCCGCTGACTTCAGCGCCGTTTTCCTTCGCGGTCTCGACGATCTTCGCTGCGGACTGGTCCAGAGCTTTGTGATCGTAGCCCTTCAGGCGGATTCTGATCTTTTGTGCACTCATTAACGTGTACCTCCTAAAAATTTCGTACGTCTTGCTATTGCCGGCCGGCCGTTTACCGGTCGGTGTACGGGGGATCCGTTCTTCCCGTAAGGCTTGAATTTTCAACGGGTTTTGTCCTCTTCGGTAACGCTCCGAGGACTCCGGCACACTCGGCCGGGCGTTTACTTTTTCAAGACCCGCAAAGATTTCGCGAACCCCTTCGCCCCCATCGTGTGGGGACAATTCTCGGCGGAAATTCTCCCGATAGCCCGGGTAACTTCCCGCTTCTTCGCGTTTTCGCAAGCTTTTATAGTATAAATGGGTTCCGGTCCGTTTGCAAGGGTTTTTTAAAAAGTTTTTCGCTGTTTTTCGAGTTTTTTTGGGGCTTCTTTTCGTGCAATTTCAACGTTTCTGAGACGTGCTTATTGCACACGTATCCTCGCGTTCTAATTCAAGTTTTCACAGTTGTTCGTGCAATTGCACATCTTGTCTTCCCGCAAACGAAAACCCCCACATATTGTGGGGGACCCGTTTATCTGCGCGAAGGAACGCGTCCTTCTCCCTTATTCCGACGGCGCTCCCGGACGGAAAACGCTGTAGGGGTTTGGCGGAAACGCGCCGCTTCCTTCCGTCGAATCGTGGCGGACCGGCCGCGGATCATAATAATCCGCCGGGACCTCTTCCGCATAAACGGGATCGATCCGCCTCCGCATACGGTCGAACGCCCGCATGATCCGAAGCGGAACGTTTTCATATTCGGTGAGCCGTCCGTCCCGTCCGATCTGAACGGACGATCTTCCGTGCGGAATCACGGTAAAGAGCAGCGCATCCGTCTTCGTCCCGGTCACCGCATACCCCGCACCGCCGTGAAGCAGGTGAAGCGCGGTCTCCGCCTCCGGGACCGGCTCCGTCGGTCTGTTTTTCTCCAGCCACGCCGCCGAACCGATGACGACGGCCTTCTCAAGGGGACTGCGAAGTTTCAGAGGCTCCGCACCCGAACCGTAACGGAGCGTCACGTCATACGGTCTTGTGACCGCCCAGACGGCTGCGTACAGAACCGCAAGAAGCAGGGCAAACACAAGCGCAGCGATTACAACACGCCTTGCGAGCTGCTTCTTCCGGATCGTGCGCCGGATCCGCTTGCGCGCCTGTTCGGGCATCGCGCCGTCGCCGTACGGCGAGCCGGTCCCGGCGCATCCCCCGTTCCGTTCCGTTTTTCGTGAAAGCAGGATCCCCGCATAGGTCAGAACCGCAAGCGCCTGAAGGCTTCGCTCTTCCTCCGCGTACATTTTCGCGCCGATGGCCCGTTCCGTCATACCGGCTCCCCTCCTTTCTCCAATGCGTTCCGAAGCTCCGCATACGCCCGTGAAAGGCGCGCGGAAACGGCGTTGTACGAGATTCCGAGCCGTTCTGCAATCTCACCGTTCGTCCGATCGTCTCCGTATTTCAGGTACAGGACCTCCTGCGCCGCCGGACTCAGTCCGTCGATGATTCCGTCGAGGCGCGGACTGATCACGGCCGATGCGATCGCATCGACCGTTTCGTTCGCATCCGGCAGCTCGCCGAGCCGCTCCGCAAGATCGTTCTCCGTCGCCGGCGCCTCTCGTCTGCGCTTCCGGTACGCCCGGATCGCGTGCGTCCGGACCGCAGCGTAGAGATAGGAGCGGAGTTCCTCTGCGGTGCGTTCCTTCATCCGTTTCGGTTTCGCGACGAGCTCCAGAAATGCGTCCTGTACGGCCTCTTCCGCAGTGAACGGATCCCTGAGAAACGACCGTGCAAACACATAAAGCGCGTCGCCGTACCGCTCGAACAGCCTGGTCACGGTCAGGCGTTCCTCTTCGCTCAAATCCATCCAGATCAGCAGGGGCATTTCCTTTCTCCGTTCTTTCGTATCCTTCTGCGGGTCGTTCCGCGTCTTTCTGTTTTTATAACGCTTTTCGAGCCGATTATCTTACGGGTTTCCCGCTTTTTCTGCACGGCGGAACAAAAAACGCGCACGGGGATCCGCACGCGTTATGTAATCCGTTTACAGTGCCCTCCACGCCTCCGGCTTCAGATCCGAAAGGTGCTTCATCCCCTCGCGGATCCGCGCGATCATCGCCGCCTTATCGCCGTTCAGCGTTCCGCGGAGCGTGAGGTAGTTCGAGGCGTGGTTCATCCGGAAGACCGTTCCCGGCGAATCGAGCGCTTCGACGGTCAGGAGCGTTTCGTCAAGGACTTCCGCCGGGGTCAGCAGCTGAAACGTCCCGTCCGCGACCCATTGCTTCAGCGGAGCGCCGTCTTCCACGACGAGCGTGAGGAGCGCCGCGTATTCGGGATTCATCGCGTTGATTGCGCGCGCGGTCTCGATCCCGTGCTCCTCGAGAAGCTCCGGCCCGCCGAGCCCGCTGATCGCGGAGACAGAAAGGCCGAAGCCGTTCCGTTTCGCCTTCCGTCCCATCTCGACGATCTCCGACGCGGTAAAACCCTTGTCCATCCGGGCGAGGACCCTATCCGAGCCGGATTCAAGGCCCATATAAAGAAGCGTCAGATTCTTCGACCGGAGCATCTTCAGTTCTTCGTCCGTGCGGACCTTCAGCGCCATCGGACTCGCATACGCCGCGACCCGTTCGCATTCCGGAAACAGTTCCGCGATTGTGTCGAGAATCCGTGCGAGGTCGTCCGCCTTCCGGATGAGGGCATCGCCGTCCGCAAGGAAGATCCGCCGGACGTGCGAATAATACGCGCGCGCAAGGCGGAAATCTTCGAGGATTTCCTCCATAGGGCGCATGCGGAAGCGTTTCTGCTTGAACATCCCGCAGAACGCACAGGTGTTGTGGGAGCATCCGTACGTCACCTGGACAATCAGGCTGTAGGCTTCGGACGGCGGTCTGTAAACGGCACCTTCGTATCGCATCGCTGTTCTCCTTTCGACGGTTTCATTGTAACAGAAAAGCGCGTGCCGGGCACGCGCTTTTCGAACGGAAAGTCGTTATTTGTTGATCTTGTCGAGCAGGTTGTCGGGCAGCTTCTCGAAGTGGTCCATCTGCATGACGTAGTTGCCGCGTCCCTGGGTCTTCGAACGGAGGTCGGTCGCGTAACCGAACATGTTCGCGAGCGGGACGAAGCCGCGCACGGCGACGGCGCCGTTGCGGAGATCCGTTCCTTCGATGCGGCCGCGGCGGCTCGAGATGTCGCCGATGATGTCGCCCATATATTCCTCGGGAGCGGTGACCTCGACCTTGAAGATCGGTTCAAGAAGGACCGGATGGGCCTTCTTCGCGGCCTCGCGGAACGCCATCGTCGCGGCGATCTTGAACGCCATATCGGACGAGTCGACTTCGTGGTACGAGCCGTCATAGAGTTCGACGCCGCAGTCCACGACCTGATAGCCCGCGAGCGGACCGGAATGCATCGCTTCCTGGATACCGTCGTCGATCTTCGGGATGTATTCCTTCGGGATCGCGCCGCCGACGATCGAATTCTTGAATTCGTATCCTTCGCCGGGGTTGCGCGGGTAGAGGCGGATCTTGACATGACCGTACTGGCCGTGACCGCCGGTCTGTTTGACGTAGCGGTAATCCTGATCGACGGTCTCGGTGATGGATTCCTTATAGGAGACCTGGGGCTTGCCGACGTTCGCCTCGACCTTGAACTCACGGAGAAGCCGGTCGACGATGATCTCAAGATGGAGTTCGCCCATACCGGCGATGATCGTCTGGCCCGTCTCCGGGTTCGTATAGGTCTTGAAGGTCGGATCCTCTTCCGCAAGCTTCATCAGGGCGATGCCCATCTTTTCCTGGCCGGCCTTCGTCTTCGGCTCGATCGCGATCTCGATGACGGGGTCGGGAAATTCCATGGATTCCAGGATAATGGGCTTGTCTTCGTCGCAGAGCGTATCGCCCGTCGTCGTATCTTTAAGGCCGACGGCCGCGGCGATATCGCCGGAGTAGACTTCCTGGATCTCCTCGCGATGGTTCGCGTGCATCTGAAGGATGCGGCCGAAGCGTTCCTTCTTCCCCTTCGTCGAGTTCCAGACGTAGGAGCCGGAGGTGATCATACCGGAATAGACGCGGAAGAACGCGAGCTTTCCGACGAACGGGTCGGTCATGATCTTAAAGGCAAGCGCGGAGAACGGGCCCTTGTCGTCGGCCGGACGTTCGATTTCCTGTTCGGTCTTCGGGTGGACACCCTTGATCGGCGGGATGTCGAGCGGGCTCGGCATATAGTCGACGACGCCGTCGAGCATCAGCTGAACGCCCTTGTTCTTATAGGCGGAACCGCAGAACACGGGGACCATTTCGTTCGCGATACAGGCCTTTCGGATCGCGGATTTGATCTCCTGTTCGGTCAGTTCTTCGCCTTCCAGATACTTCTCCATCAGCGTTTCGTCCGTCTCGGCGACGGATTCGACCATTTTATCGCGCCATTCCTTCGCGAGTCCGAGCATATCGGCGGGAACCTCAACGTCCTCGAATTTCGTTCCGAGTTCGTCCTCATCGTAGACCTCCGCGCGCATGCGGATGAGATCGATCACACCGATGAACGTATCTTCCTTCCCGATCGGAAGCTGAACTGCGACGGGATTGGCCTTCAGACGGTCCTTGACCATATCGATGACGTGGAAGAAGTCCGCGCCGAGGATGTCCATCTTGTTGACGAAGATCATGCGCGGAACGCCGTATTTTTCGGCCTGACGCCAGACGGTCTCGGACTGGGGCTCAACGCCGCCCTTCGCACAGAGAACGGTCACGGCGCCGTCGAGAACGCGAAGTGAGCGCTCGACCTCGACGGTAAAATCGACGTGTCCCGGAGTGTCGATGATATTGATGCGGTGGCCTTTCCACTGAGCAGTCGTCGCGGCGGACGTGATCGTAATGCCGCGCTCCTGTTCCTGCTCCATCCAGTCCATCGTCGCGGTGCCGTCGTGGGTCTCGCCGATCTTATGGGTCTTTCCGGTGTAGAACAGAATGCGTTCCGTAGTGGTCGTTTTACCGGCGTCGATGTGGGCCATGATGCCGATGTTGCGCGTTTTTTCAAGGGAAAAGGCTCTTGGCATGGCGGACGCCTCCTTTCATGTGTTACACGCACAAATCCGACGGTAATACGTCGGATTTGCGGAAAAAGCTTAGAAACGATAGTGTGCGAACGCTCTGTTGGCTTCGGCCATCTTGTGGGTGTCTTCGCGCTTTTTGACGGAAGCACCGGTGTTGTTGGCGGCGTCCATGAGTTCTTTCGCAAGGCGTTCGGACATCGTCCGTTCGCCTCTCAGGCGGGTGTACTTCGTCAGCCAGCGGAGACCGAGAGTCTGACGGCGCTCCGGGCGGACTTCCATCGGAACCTGGTAGTTCGCACCGCCGACACGGCGTGCCTTGACTTCCACGCTCGGCATGATGTTGTTCATGGCCTTGGTGAACACGTCAAGCGGTTCTTCACCCGTGGTTTCTTTGATCTGCTCAAACGCATCGTAGACGATGGCCTGGGCAACTCCCTTTTTCCCGTCAAGCATGATGCTGTTGATCAGCTTGGCAACGACAACACTGCCGTATACGGGATCGGGGAGAACTTCCCTCTTGGGAACATTACCTCTTCTGGGCACTTTTTCTTCCCTCCTTAATGGGTAATTCGGTACTCGACCGTACGAAATCGGCCGTGAGTGCTGCTCTATCCGTTCGAAAGAGCACGCTACCGAATCCTATTTCTTCTTGGCTGCTTTGGGTCTCTTCGCTCCATATTTCGAGCGTCCCTGATTCCGATTCGCAACGCCGGCGGTATCGAGCGTTCCGCGGATGATGTGGTAACGAACACCCGGGAGGTCCTTGACACGGCCGCCGCGGATGAGAACGACGGAGTGCTCCTGGAGGTTGTGGCCAACGCCCGGAATATACGCCGTCACTTCGAGACCATTGGTCAGGCGGACACGCGCAACCTTACGGAGTGCGGAGTTCGGTTTCTTCGGGGTAACAGTCTTGACGGAGGTGCAGACACCGCGTTTCTGGGGGGCCTGGGTTTCGGTCGGAACGTGTTTGATCGTGTTCATCGAACGAAGCAGCGCCGGAGCGGTGGATTTCTTTACCTGGGTCTGTCTTCCCTCTCTCACCAATTGGTTAATGGTAGGCATTCTCTTTCTCCTTTCTTCGAGATTTTATGTCAGGTCCTTTTTGGGGACGAGCCAACGATTAGTTTACACGCAAGGGAATGGTCTGTCAAGAAATTTTGACAGGCCATTCCCTTGTTTTTGTGCATTTTTAGGGTCTTTCGGCGTTTTTTCACCGATTGCGGTCTATTCGACTGCTTCTTCCGCGGGAACAAAGTCCTCTGCTTCGTACACCTCGGTCATTCCCGCATCTTCCGCGGTGATCGGTTCATCGAAGAAACCGTCTTCGGGAGCGTCCTCGTAATAGAACTCCGGCTCCGCCTTGTAATTCTCCACGTATTCGGTGTTGACGCCGTAGTCGAGTTTGATGTTGCGGTAGCGCTTCATGCCGGTTCCCGCCGGGATGAGCTTGCCGATGATGACGTTCTCCTTAAGACCGAGAAGATGATCGACCTTGCCCTTGATCGCGGCATCGGTGAGGACCCGCGTCGTCTCCTGGAAGGAGGCGGCGGACAGGAACGAGCTCGTCGCAAGGGATGCCTTCGTAATGCCGAGCAGCACGCGCTTGCCCTTCGCTTCTTCGGCGCCGTCGGCAAGAGCCGCATTCGCGTCGTCGATCTCAAAGTGGCTGTAGAGCGCACCGGGGAGGAGATGTGTGTCGCCGGAATCCTCGATCCGCCACTTCGAAAGCATCTGGGAAACGATGACTTCGATGTGCTTGTCGTTGATATCGACGCCCTGGGACTTGTAGACGCGCTGGACTTCCTTGAGCAGGTACTGGTAGACGCCCTCGGGTCCCTTGATGCGCATGATGTCATGGGGATTCAGCGGACCGTATGTAATGCCCTCGCCGGCCTCGATGAAGTCGCCCTCCGCAACGCGGAGACGCGCGCCGTACGGGGCAACGTAAATCTTTTCCTCTTCGCCGCGGATATGGATCTCGATCTTGTTGTCCTTGCGGGTCTCGATCGAAACGACGGTTCCGTCGGCTTCGCAGATCTCGGCAAGTCCCTTCGGCTTCCGTGCCTCGAACAGTTCCTCGACACGCGGAAGACCCTGGGTGATGTCGCCGCCGGCGACACCGCCGGAGTGGAACGTACGCATCGTGAGCTGGGTACCCGGTTCACCGATGGACTGGGCTGCGATGATGCCGACCGCCTCGCCCATATTGACGGGCTCACCGGTCGCGAGGTTGCGGCCGTAGCACTTCGCGCAGACGCCGGTCTTGCATTTGCACGTCATGACCGAACGGATCGCGACGGATTCGATGCCGGCCTTTTCAATCGCTTCGGCCTGCGCTTCGGAGATCAGATCGCCCGCATACGCGAGGACGTTTCCGTTCTCGTCGACGACGTCGTTCAGCGCCGTACGGCCGGTGATGCGGAGACGGAGTTCTTCGATGTTTTCCTTTCCGTCACGGAACGCGCGGACTTCGATGCCTTCGTCCGTTCCGCAGTCCTCCTCACGGACGATCACGTTGTGGGAGACGTCGACGAGGCGGCGGGTCAGATAACCGGAGTCCGCGGTACGGAGAGCCGTATCGGTGAGACCCTTGCGGGCGCCGTTTGCGGAAATGAAGTATTCGAGGATCGACAGGCCCTCGCGGAAGTTGGATTTGATCGGAATTTCGACGGTCTCGCCGCGGGCGTTGCCCATCAGGCCGCGCATACCGCCGATCTGCTGGATCTGTTTCTTCGAACCGCGGGCACCGGAGTCGGCCATGATGAACAGGTTGTTCATCGGGTCGAGGGAATTCATGAGAGCGTCCGCAATGTCGTCGGTCGCTTTCGCCCAGACGCGGATGACGCGCTCCTTGCGCTCGTTGTTGGACATCAGACCCATCCGGTACGCGTCCTCGTACTTCTTGACCTCCTTGTCCGCGGCGGCAATCAGCGCGCCTTTCTCCGCGGGAACGGCCATATCCGAGATGCCGATCGAAATCGCGCCGATCGTCGAATAATGGTATCCGGTCGCCTTGATATAGTCGAGCATCTCAACGGTGTCGGTGTTTCCGTGGGCGCGGTAGCACCGTCCGATGATCTCGCCGAGTTTCTTCTTTCCGACGAGGAAATCGACCTCGAGCGAATAGGGATCCTGTTCGCGGTCGACGAAACCGAGATTCTGGGGAATCCCTTCGTTGAAGATGAAGCGGCCGACGGTCGATTCGACGAGACGCCCGGCCTTGTCGTTTTCGTCGAGGAATCGGCGCACTTTAACGCGCGCATGGATCCCGACGGCGTGATCGCTGTAGGCCATCATCATCTCATCCATATCGGTAAAGACCATTCCGTCGCCCTTTTCTGCGGCAGAATCACGGTCCTTGCGGCCGGGATGCGTCAGATAGTACGAGCCGAGGATCATATCCTGGGTCGGGATGTTGATCGGGCTTCCGTCTTTCGGCGCAAGGATGTTGTTGACGGAGAGCATCAGAAAGCGCGCTTCCGCCTGGGCCTCGACGGTCAGAGGAACGTGCACGGCCATCTGGTCGCCGTCGAAGTCCGCGTTGTACGGCGTGCAGACGAGGGGATGGAGCTTGATCGCCTTGCCTTCGACGAGAACGGGCTCGAACGCCTGAATACCGAGACGGTGGAGCGTCGGAGCGCGGTTCAGAAGGACGGGGTGTTCCTTGATGACCTCATCGAGCACATCCCAGACCTCGGGGCGGATCTTTTCGACCATCCGCTTCGCGCTCTTGATGTTGTGGGCATAGCCGTCCTCGACGAGCTCTTTCATGATGAACGGCTTGAAGAGCTCAAGCGCCATCTTCTTCGGAAGACCGCACTGGTAGAACTTGAGCTCCGGGCCGACGACGATAACGGAACGGCCGGAATAGTCGACGCGCTTGCCGAGCAGGTTCTGGCGGAAGCGGCCCTGTTTGCCCTTCAGCATATCCGAGAGGGATTTCAGAGGACGCGAGCCGGGACCCGTAACCGGGCGGCCGCGGCGGCCGTTATCGATCAGCGCGTCGACGGCTTCCTGGAGCATGCGCTTTTCGTTGCGGATGATGATGTCCGGAGCGGAGAGCTCGAGGAGTCTCTTCAAGCGGTTGTTGCGGTTGATGACGCGGCGGTAGAGGTCGTTCAGATCGCTCGTCGCAAAGCGTCCGCCGTCGAGCTGGACCATCGGGCGGAGATCCGGAGGAATGACCGGAACGACGTCGAGGACCATCCATTCGGGACGGTTGCCGGACTGGCGGAGCGCCTCGATGACCTCAAGGCGGCGCACGATGCGGATCTTTTTCTGGCCGGACGCGTTCTTCAGCTGGTCGTGGAGCTCGACGGCCTTTTCGTCGAGATCGATCTCGGCAAGGAGGGTGCGGATCGCTTCGGCGCCCATCTGGGCCTTGAAGTCGCCGCGGCCTTCCTTCTCCATCACGTCGTTGTACTGCTGGTCGGAGATGATGTCGAACTTCTTCATTCCGGTCACTTCTTCGTTGCCCGGATTGATGACGATGAACGCCGCGAAGTAGAGCACCTTCTCAAGGCTGCGCGGGGAAATATCAAGGACGAGGCCCATGCGGGAGGGAATGCCCTTGAAATACCAGATATGGGAAACGGGAGCCGCGAGCTCGATGTGGCCCATGCGGTCACGGCGGACCTTCGCCTTCGTGACCTCGACGCCGCAGCGGTCGCAGACGATGCCCTTGAAGCGGATTCTCTTGTACTTTCCGCAGTGGCATTCCCAGTCCTTCGTCGGCCCGAAGATGCGCTCGCAGAAGAGGCCGTCCTTTTCGGGCTTCAGGGTCCTGTAGTTGATCGTTTCAGGTTTTTTGACTTCGCCGTGAGACCAGCTCCGGATCTTGTCAGGGGACGCAAGGCTGATTTGAAGCGCTTCGAAATTGGTTAATTCCTGCATGTTTCTTCCCCTCCCTTAAAATTCCGCCGGTTCTTCGGCTTCCGCGGCCTCGAAGTCGGCATCGTCCGGCTCCTCCGCCTCCTCTTCGTCTTCGACGTATTCGCCGTTTTCATCCTCTTCGATGAAGCCTGCGTTTCCGCCGAAGAACTCTTCGTCATCGGCGTAGCTCGGCGCGTTGAACATATGGTCCACGTCGCGCACGTCGTCGTCGATGTTCTCCTTGAGCTCGATTTCGTTTCCGAGATCGTCGAGGACCTTCACGTCGAGCGCGAGGGACTGCATTTCCTTGATCAGGACCTTGAAGGATTCGGGGATTCCCGGTTCCGGGATGTTCTCGCCCTTGACGATCGCTTCGTAGGTCTTCACACGGCCGACGACGTCGTCCGACTTCACGGTCAGGATTTCCTGAAGGGTATACGCCGCGCCGTAGGCCTCGAGGGCCCAGACTTCCATTTCACCGAAGCGCTGGCCGCCGAACTGGGCTTTGCCGCCGAGGGGCTGCTGGGTGACGAGCGAGTACGGGCCGGTCGAGCGGGCGTGGATCTTGTCGTCGACCAGGTGGTGGAGCTTCAGCATGTACATGTAGCCGACGGTGACGGGGTTGTCGAAGAACTCGCCCGTACGGCCGTCGCGGAGGAGCAGACGGCCCGTTTCGGGATATCCGGTCTCCGCAAGGAGGCTCGTAACGTCGGATTCCTTCGCGCCGTCGAAGACCGGCGTCGCGATGTACCAGCCCTTCGCCTTGCAGGCAAGACCGAGATGGACCTCGAGGATCTGGCCGACGTTCATACGGGACGGTACGCCGAGCGGGTTCAGCATGACCTGGAGCGGCGTTCCGTCCGCCATGAACGGCATATCCTCTTCGGGGAGAATGCGGGAGATGACGCCTTTATTGCCGTGGCGACCGGACATCTTGTCGCCGACGCTGATCTTGCGCTTTGTGGCGACGTAGCAGCGGACGAGCTTGTTGACTCCCGGCGGGAGATCGTCGCTGTTCTCACGCGAGAAGACGCGGACGTCGACGACGATACCCGTCTCGCCGTGAGGAACGCGGAGGGACGTATCGCGGACTTCGCGGGCCTTTTCGCCGAAAATCGCGCGGAGAAGCCGCTCTTCCGCGGTAAGCTCCGTTTCGCCCTTCGGGGTGACCTTTCCGACAAGGATGTCGGAGGATGTGACTTCGGCGCCGATGCGGACGATGCCCTCTTCGTCGAGGTCCTTCAGAGCGTCATCGCCGACGTTCGGGATGTCGCGGGTGATCTCTTCGGGTCCGAGCTTCGTATCGCGGGCTTCGGTCTCGTACTCCTCGATGTGAAGCGAGGTCAGAACGTCGTCCATCACGAGGTGTTCGTTGAGGATGACGGCGTCCTCGTAGTTATAGCCCTCCCACGTCATGAAGGCGATGAGGAGGTTCTTGCCGAGCGCGATCTCGCCCTGGTCGGTCGAAGGACCGTCGGCGATGCACTCGTCGGCTTCGATGTGCTCGTCCTTAAAGACGATCGGGCGCTGGTTGATGCACGTTCCCTGGTTCGAGCGCTTGAACTTCAGGAGTTTATAGGTGTCGAGCGTTCCGTCATCGTCGCGGCGGATCCGGATCTGTTCCGCATCGACGAATTCAACGGTCCCGCTGTGTTTCGCAAGAACGCAGACGCCCGAGTCATGGGCGGCGACGTACTCCATACCGGTGCCGACCATCGGCGCCTCGGTGACGAGGAGCGGAACGGCCTGGCGCTGCATGTTCGAGCCCATCAGGGCGCGGTTCGCGTCGTCGTTCTCGAGGAACGGGATCATCGCCGTCGCCACGGAAACGACCTGTTTCGGCGAGACGTCCATATAATCGACGAGGTCGCGGGAGACCATGTCGATCTCACCGCCCGGACGACGGACGGCGACGCGCTCGTTGACGAAATGGCCCTTGGAGTCGAGGGGCTCGTTCGCCTGGGCGATGATGACCTGGTCTTCGGCGTCGGCCGTAACGTATTCGACATCGTTGGAGACGACGCCGGTCTTTTTGTCGACCTTGCGGTACGGCGTCTCGATGAAGCCGTATTCGTTGATGATGCCGTAGGTCGTGAGAGAACCGATCAGACCGATGTTCGGACCTTCCGGCGTCTCGATCGGGCACATACGGCCGTAGTGGGAGGAGTGGATATCGCGGACTTCGAAGCCGGCGCGCTCACGCGAAAGACCGCCGGGGCCGAGGGCCGAAAGACGGCGTTTGTGGGTGAGCTCCGCGAGCGGGTTCGTCTGGTCCATGAACTGGGAGAGCTGGGAGGAACCGAAGAATTCCTTGATCGCCGCGGTGACGGGGCGGATGTTCATCAGAGCCTGGGGCGTCGTGACTTCCATGTCCTGGATCGTCATGCGTTCCTTCACAACGCGCTCCATACGGGCAAGGCCGATGCGGAACTGGTTCTGGAGAAGCTCGCCGACGGTACGGAGGCGGCGGTTTCCGAGGTGATCGATGTCGTCAGTCGTTCCAATCCCTTCGGGAAGGCCGAGGAGGTAGGAGACGGACGCGATGATGTCGTCAAAGAGGATGTGCTTCGGAGAGAGGAGGTTCTTGTTGGCGAGGAGTTCTTCCTTCAGCTTTTCGCCCTTGAGGTCCTTTGCAAGGATCGCCTTGAGGACAGGATAGAAGACCTTCTTCGGAAGTTTCGTATCCGCGACCCGGAAGGAGACGAACGACTGGAGATCGACGAAGTTGTTGCCGATGACCTTGACCGGCGTCACCTCATCGACCTTCGAAAGAACGTATACGAACTCCACGCCGCTGTTTTCGATGTCCGTCGCGAGATGACGGTCGATCTTTCCGCCCTTTTCGCAGAGGATCTCACCGGTCACGGGGCTTACGATGTCCTCCGCGGCGATGCAGCCGAAGATGCGGTTCGCAAGGCCGAGCTTCTTGTTGTACTTATAGCGGCCGACCTTGGCGAGATCGTAGCGCTTCGCGTCGAAGAACAGCGCTTCGATCAGATCGTAGGCGCCTTCGAACGTCGCGGGTTCGCCCGGACGGAGCTTTTTATAGATTTCTTTAATACCGTCGTCGAAGTTCGTCGTCGTATCCTTCGCGAGGGATTTTTCGAGGCGGGGCGTCACGCCGAAGACCGAGAGGATCTCGTCGTTCGTTCCGGACTGGAACGTGTTCGCGATGTCCGTACGGAATTCGTTGTAGCGGCGGACTTTCTTCGCGAGATCGGCATCGGTCGCGTCGGGGTTCTTCCGGCGCTCGGATTCCACTTTCTGGGCGACCGCGTCATACGAGAGCGCGCGGAGCAGGGCCGTAATCGGCTGTTTGCGGGTCCGGTCGACACGGACGGCGAGGATCTCGTTGGAGTCCGTTTCGTACTCGATCCAGGCGCCGCGGTTCGGGATGATCGTGGCGTTGAAGAGCTTGTTGTTCGATTTATCGACGACAACGTCGTAGTAGGGGCCGGGGGAGCGGACGAGCTGGGTGACGACGACGCGCTCGGCTCCGTTGTAGACGAAGGTACCCTTGTCGGTCATGATCGGGAAATCGCCCATAAAGACTTCCTGTTCCTTCACCTCGCCCGTCTCCTTGTTCACGAGACGGACCTTGACCTTCAGGGGCGCGGCGAACGTGGCGTCGCGTTCCTTGCATTCCTCTTCATCGTACTTCGGCGCGTCGTTCATGGAATAGTCGATGAATTCCAGGGACAGCGTGTCCGCATAGTCGCGAATCGGGGAAATGTCTTCAAAGACTTCCCGAAGGCCTTCCTCAAGGAACCACTTGTAGGAATCCTTCTGGATCTGGATCAGATTCGGCATCGGCGCGACTTCGTGGATCTTCGCGAAGGACATGCGCTGTTTTCTGCCGACTTGTACCGCATTTGGCATCTTCTTGACTCCTTACTCCGTAATGCAATTGATAAGCGTGGCAAATAGTTATATTAGCATTGAAAAGTCAACGGTGCAAGCGGTTTTTGGAAAATATAAATATTTAATTGTGTCTCGATTTCACACAATTCAACCATAGGCGACTCTTTTTTTGTCTGTGCGGCGGAAGGGCGGGGCAGACACACAAAAAGGGCGCCGCAGGGGCGCCCTTCGTTTGAGCATTGTTTCCCGGAAATTTGAGAACGTTGTGTTCGCAATAAGCGCAGCTTATTTGAGAACGACTTCCGCACCGACTTCGGTGAGCTTGTTCTTGATGTCCTCGGCTTCGGCCTTCTCGACGCCTTCCTTGACGTTCGACGGAGCCTTGTCGACGAGATCCTTCGCTTCCTTGAGGCCGAGACCGGTGATCTCGCGGACGACCTTGATGACCTTGATCTTTTCCGCACCGGCAGCCTGGAGGACGACGGTGAATTCGGTCTGCTCTTCCGCGGCAGCGGCAGCACCGCCCGCAGCGGGTCCGGCGACGACGGCGGCAGCCGCGGAAACGCCGAATTCCTCTTCGCAAGCCTTAACGAGTTCGTTCAGTTCGAGAACGGTCATGCCTTTGATGGCTTCAATGATTTCCTGATGAGTCATTGTTTTAATCTCCTATTCAATCAATCAGATGAGGGGTGTACTTATTCGGCCTGGGCCGGGGCGCCGCCTTCCTTCGCTTCCGCGATCGCCGCGAGCGTGCGGACGAACTTGGAGACGGGGGACTGGATCGAGCCCATGAACTTGGCGAGGAGGTCGTTGCGGGACGGGATCTCTGCAAGCGCCTTCATGCCGGCTTCGTCGTAGAAGCTGCCTTCGACAACGCCGCCCTTGAAGCTCATTTTGTTGAAGTCCTTCATCGCGCCGGCGAGCACGCGGGCGGGAGCGGTCGCGTCTTCATACGAGAACGCGAAGGCAGAAGGACCGGACAGAGTCTGGGAAAGGGGTTCGAATTTCGTGCCCTGGACAGCGCGGTTCATCAGCGTGTTCTTGTAGACGACGAAGTCGACATCGGCCTCTCTCAGTTTCTTTCTCATCGCGGTGTTCTGTTCCACGGTGAGACCCATATAGTCGACAACGACGGCAGCGGTCGCCTTTTCAAGCTTCGCGCTGATTTCGTCGATGACGGCCTGTTTGGCTGCTAAATGTTCTTTGGATGCCATATCGGTAGTGTTTTCTCCTTTCCGCTTCCTGCGGGACGCAGCAAGCGATTTTGGGATTTGTCAGGCTGTAAGAAAAAGTCCTTTCGGGGAACGCATTCGTAGACCGCAAGGACTTTCGTATCTCTTACCTCGGCAGGAAATTAAGCGTTCGCACCTGCTGTCTACAGTCTGTATTCAAATTTGTCGGGCAAGATTAACCGATCTTTGCGGGGTTGATCTTGACGCCGGGGCCCATGGTCGACGCCACGGTGACGCTCTTCAGGTACTGGCCCTTCGCAGCGGCCGGTTTCGCCTTGATGATCGCGTCCATGAGGGCGTTCAGGTTCTCTTCGAGCTTTTCTTCGCCGAACGAGACCTTGCCGATCGGGCAGTGAACGAGGTTGTTCTTGTCCAGACGATACTCGACTTTACCGGCTTTGATGTCGGCGAGCGCACGCGTTACATCCATCGTAACGGTACCGGACTTCGGGTTCGGCATCAGGCCCTTCGGACCGAGGACACGACCGAGACGTCCGACGACACCCATCATATCCGGGGTCGCGATGACGGCATCGAAATCAAACCAGTTTTCGGTCTGAATCTTCTGGGCGAGCTCTTCCGCACCGACGTAGTCCGCGCCGGCGGCTTCCGCTTCGTGAGCCTTATCGCCCTTGGCGAAGACGAGAACCTTCACGCTCTTGCCCGTGCCGTTCGGGAGAACGACTGCGCCGCGGATCTGCTGATCGGCGTGGCGGCCGTCGAGGCCCATTCTGCAGTGGATTTCCACGGTTTCGTCAAACTTGGCCTTCGCGGTCTTCAGAACGAGCGTGAGGGCTTCCTTGACTTCGTACTGTTGGGATTTGTCGTATTCCTTGAGGGAATCGGTGTACTTTTTACCCATTCGGGTTACCTCCTTGTGGTATTAGCGGCGTTGAGCCTCCCACCAAACTAGCCTTCCACGATGATGCCCATCGAACGAGCGGTTCCCTTGATCATCTCGGTAGCGCTTTCGACCGACGCGGCATTCAGATCGGCCATCTTCTTCTCCGCGATCTCGCGCGCCTGGGCGACGGTGATCGTCGCGACCTTCTTCTTGTTCGGTTCGCCGGAAGCCTTATCGAGGCCGGCAGCCTTTTTGATCAGAACCGGTGCGGGCGGGGTCTTGGTGATGAAGGTGAAGGATCTGTCGCTGTAGACGGTGATGACGACAGGAATGATCATACCCTGCTGATCCTGGGTCTTGGCGTTGAACTGTTTGCAGAAGTCCATGATGTTGACGCCGTGCTGACCGAGAGCCGGGCCTACCGGGGGTGCCGGGTTCGCCGCGCCTGCGGGGATCTGGAGTTTGATCAGCCCTTGCACTTTCTTTGCCATAAAGTGTTTCTCCTTTCTCCGGACAGAACGTTCCGGTGTTTTTTGTATGTGGCGGCGTTTTCAGCCGTACAACCGTATGAAGTGAGAACGATCAGATTTTGGTGACCTGGTCGAATTCCAGTTCGACCGGCGTATCGCGTCCGAACATGGAGACGCGGATCCGGAGCGTCTGGCGATCGGTGTTGACCTCTTCGACCTTGCCCATAAAGCTTTCAAACGGACCGGAGATGACCTTGACGGTATCGCCCGGTTCGATGTCGAGCTCCACGTAGACTTTTTCGATGCCCATCCGACGGACTTCCTCGTCGCTCAGCGGAATCGGCTCCGAGCCATGGCCGACAAAGCCCGTTACGCCCTGCGTATTGCGGACGAGGTACCACGATTCGTTGGTGACGATCATCTTCACGATGACGTAGCCGGGGAACACCTTGCGCGTTTTGACCTTGCGCTGACCGTCCTTGACTTCGACGTGCTCTTCCGTCGGCACGACGACCTTCAGGACGAGATCCTGCATTCCGCGGTTCTCGACCAGCTTTTCGATGTTGACCTTTACTTTGTTTTCATGACCGGAATAGGTATGGATCACATACCAGCGGGGTTCCGTATCTCTGACGAGTTCTTCCATCGTTACAGTCCTTTACAGGGTAATGTTCAGCGTAGCCTTGAGGAGCGCGAGGAATCCGGTGTCGACTCCCCAGAAGAGCAGTCCGAACGCAACGCAGGTCAGAACGACGATGACCGTATAGGCGATCGTTTCCTTGCGGGTCGGCCATACAACCTTCTTCATTTCGGTACGGACGCCCTTGAAATACGCCTTCAGGCCTCCGCTCTTTTTCTGCTGCTGGGCGGCGGTAGCTGCGGCGGCACGCTTCGTGCGTTTCGCTTTGTCTTCCGCTCTCTGCTGTTTTTCTTTTTCGTCCATGCTGTTCACAGATCCTTTTCCGTTATTTGGTTTCCTTGTGGGTGGTGTGCTTCTTGCAGAACGGGCAATACTTGTTGAACTCGAGGCGGTCGGGATCGTTCTTCTTGTTCTTCATCGTATTGTAGTTTCTCTGTTTGCATTCGCTGCACGCCAGGGTCACTCTTACTCTCATGATGGTTCTCCTTAATTGTGTCACTCAAATTAGACCACCGGGGTGGTCACAAAGTTGCTCATTTAACATAGCACAAGAAAAGCGCGCCGTCAAGCGCGTTTTTGCGGTTTTTCAATATGCGGCAAAGCCGACGATCGCGCTGCCGAAGAAATAGACAAGCCCGAGCCAGAGCGGGTAGTTGAAGCCCTTTTCGTGATCCTCCTTCACGTCCTCCTGATAGGCGTCGAAGGGTTTCTGAACACGGAACTGCATCGGCCGCATCGCGTACTGAACGCGGTCGAAGTCGCCCTTGAGATACAGATGGTAAAAGACGCCGAGGATCATCAGGATGAAGGAGATGATCGTCAGCGCGTCCAGGAAGACCGTGAGTTTGTTCCCCTCCGCACGGATCGCGCGCGCAAGCGGATACGCGACCGTGATGAGAACGTTCGTGATGAGGGGCGCCGGTTTTATGTTGCGGAAGCGTTTCATGAAAACAGTATACCATCAACAGCGTGGCTGCGGTACGTTTTTCTGCGACGCATCATGCATTTTCCCTTGTCCCGCCATATGTGAAAAGCGCGTGCGGTGCACGCGCTTTTCGATCGTTTTTTCAATATTCGCTTGTTCTTCCTCCACGCGGGATCATTTCGCGAGACCGTGCTCGCGAAGCTTTTCCTCGTAGAACGGGACCTCGGCGTCGCTCATGTGGACGAAGTGGCCCGGATAGAGCTCGCGCAGCGTTGCGTTCTCGTCGTCTTCGGACTCGAGCGCCTCGTAGACGATGGCCGAGCGGTTCTTTTCGATGATCGGGTCGGGCATCGGAACGGAGGACAGGAGCGAAACGGTGTACGGATGGAGGGGATGGGCGAAGAGTTCTTCGGACTCCGCGATCTCGACGATGCGGCCGCGGTGAATGACGGCGATGCGGTCCGCAATGAAGCGGACAACGGAGAGGTCGTGGGCGATGAAGAGATACGTCAGGCCCTTCTCGGCCTTGAACTTGTTCATCAGGTTCAGGACCTGCGCACGGATCGAAACGTCGAGCGCGGAAATCGGCTCGTCCGCCACGATGAACTTCGGTTCCATGATCATCGCACGGGCGATCCCGACGCGCTGGCGCTGGCCGCCGGAGAATTCGTGGGGATAGCGCGATTTGTGCTCCGGAAGGAGCCCGACCGCCTTCAGCGCCTCGTCGACCTTCGCGATCCGTTCCTCTTCGTCCTTGTACAGGTGGAAGTTGTAGAGGCCTTCGGAGATGCAGTACTCGATCGTCGCGCGCTCGTTCAGAGATGCGGCGGGATCCTGGAAAATCATCTGGATGTTGCGGATGACGTTCCGGTCCTCCTCGCGGGAGATCTTGCCGGAAATCCGCTGACCCTCGAAGTCGATCTCGCCGGCGGAACACTCATTGATGCGCATGATGGCACGGCCGAGTGTCGTCTTACCGGAGCCGGATTCGCCGACGAGTGCAAACGTTTCGCCTTTGTAGATGTCGAAGGTCGCACCCTTTACGGCGCGGAACTTGTTCTTTCCGCCGACATCGAAGGAAATGTCAACGCCCTTGATGGAGAGGATGACCTCGCGCTCGGAAGCGTTACTGTTCGACATAGAACGCACCTCCCTTCGACGTCATGGCTTCGATCTTTTCATGGAGATTCTGGATGATCGCGGGCTTTTCAAGCTTCGGCGCGCGCGGATCCAGAAGCCACGTCTTCGCGTAGTGGGTATCGGTAACCTTGAAGAACGGCGGCTCCTCCTCGAAGTCGATCTGCATCGCGTGAGGATTCCGCGGTGCGAACGCGTCGCCCTTGATTTTATTGTACAGGGACGGCGGCGTACCGGTGATGTAGTAAAGGTCCTCGCCCTTCACACCGAGCTGGGGAAGCGCCGAAAGGAGCGCCCAGGTATACGGGTGTTTCGGATCGAAGAAGACTTCCTCGACGTTTCCGTATTCGATGATCTGGCCGCCGTACATCACGCCGACACGATCCGCGACGTTTGCAACGACGCCGAGGTCGTGCGTGATGTAGAGCGTCGTGAATTTGAGTTCCTTCTGGAGGTCCTTGATCAGTTTGATGATCTGGGCCTGGATCGTGACGTCAAGCGCGGTCGTCGGCTCGTCGCAGATCAGGATTTCCGGATGGCAGGAGAGCGCGATCGCAATGACGATGCGCTGACGCATACCGCCCGAATACTGGAACGGGTACTCGTCGAAGCGGTTTTCGGCGTTCGCGATTCCGACGCGTTCCATGATTTCAACGGCCTGTTTCCGGGCTTCCGCCTTCGACACGCCCTGGTGCTTTTCGATGACTTCGGTGATCTGGGAGCCGATCGTGCGGATCGGGTTCAGGGACGTCATCGGATCCTGGAAGATCGTCGAGATCTTCGCGCCGCGAACGCCTTCCCAGTCCTTGTCGGTCTTGAGTTTCGTGAGATCCTTCCCGTGGAACAGGATCTCGCCGTTCGTGATCCTTCCGTTCGATTCGAGCATGCCGGTAAAGCATTTCGTAAAGACGGACTTTCCGGAACCGGATTCACCGACGATCGCGAACGTTTCTCCCTCGTAGAGATCGAGCGACGTCCCGCGGATTGCAGTCAGGTAATTGTCGCGGACGCGGAACTGGACCTCAACGTCCTTTGCGGAAAGGATAATGTTTCTGTCTTCCATCATTTATCCCTCCTACATATGGGTCCGCGGGTCAGCGGCGTCGGCGAGTTTCTGACCGACGATGTACAGCGAAATCGAGATGATGGCAAGGATGCCGACGGGGATCCAGAAGAGGTGGGGATACCCGTTCATATAGGACGTGTACTGGGAAATGGCGCGTCCGAGCGAGGCGTAGTTCGTGCCGAGACCGAGGCCCATATACGAGAGGAATACCTCGTAGGAGATGAGCGACGGGATCTGGCGCGAAACGTAAGTCATAATCACGGAGATGAGATACGGAAGAATGTTCTTCGTGATCATCGTCCACGTCGATGTGCCGAGACATTTCGACGCCATATTGTATTCGCGGTCGCGGATAATCATGACCTGGGTACGGATGAAGTAGGCGACGAACACCCACTCCGTACAGGTCATCGTAAAGATCAGCGGTTTATAGCCTGCGCCGAGGACGTAGGAAAGGATCATCGCGAGAAGCAGGAACGGAATGTTCGAAATGACGTTGTAGACTTCGATCATCCACTTGTCCATCTTTTTTGAAAAGCCCCAGATCGCGCCGATCGGGATGCCGATGATCATAACGATGGCCGTGCAGACGAAGGAGATGATGATGGAGTTCCGGGCACCGGCCCAGACCGCATCGAAGACTTCGTTGCCGATATTGTCGGTGCCGAAGATGTGCTCGGCGGAGGGCTTGAGGAACTTGAGATCGGGGTTGTTGATGTTCGGCGCGACGGTCGGGCTGTAGCCGGAGAACTTCGGCTGGATCAGCGCGAACGCGACGAGCAGGATCATAAAGACCGCGACGCCGACGGCAAACTTATCCTTGAAGAAGGTGCGCCAGACGGATTTCCAGTAGGAATAGCGGGGGGCGGCAATGTGTTCGGAGCGCGTTTCGTCGAATTCGACGAACGAGAACAGGTCTTTCTTTTCTTCGTTCATCAGCTGCGGCCCTCCTTCTCGCTGAGCGAAATCCGCGGGTCGACCTTCGTGATGACGATGTCACCGGCAAGGACCGACAGAACGGAGATCGATGAGAACATGAACGCCAGAGCGACGATCATGGTGTTGTTGTATTGGTTGATTGCGCGCGGGAGCATCTTTCCCATACCGCCGACCGAGTAGATCGCTTCGGTGATGATCGCACCGGTGATGCAGCCGGCAAGAGAAGCGGGGATGCCGTGAGCAATCGGAATGATCGCGTTTTTGAAGATGTGACGGCTGAAGATCTCGGACTGGTTCAGACCCTTCGCCTTCGCAAATTTCACGTAGTCGGAATTCATCTGGTCGACGACGTAGCGGCGCGTCCAGAGCATAAGACCGGCGATCGAGGGGAGAGCCAGGGAGATGACCGGCAGGATCCAGGAGCGGACGTCGCCGGCGCCGTAGGTCGTAAAGACGGACGGAAGTCCGAAGAGCTTTACGCCGATGTAGCGGAAGAGGTAGATATAGGCAAGAGACGGTACGGCGATGATGAAGATGATGTACACCATACCGAGCTTATCCACGAGCTTGTCCTTATAGCGCGCCATCAGCACGCCGATCGGCAGGCCGAGGAAATATGCGAGCAGCATCGCGAAGATGCCCATGATGAACGACGTTCCGATCATCGAGGGCTGATCCTTCTGGGTCGCGTAGTTCGCGTAGTGGTCCACGAATTTCTGGGTATCCATCCGGTCGAGGACCTCTTTGTAGGTCAGCGTTCCGAAGATGATCGCGGAATCCTGCTGGAGTCCGGTCTCGAACGTGACGGGACGCTTGACCTCGGTTCCCTGGGACTGGAAGAGAACGGTCAGTACCTCGAGACCCTGGTAGGTCGGATAGGATTTTCCCATATTCAGGGTAATGATGTTCTGATGGATCCAGGGGAAGTGAGAATCGGTGTAGAGGAGATATTTGTGCAAAGAACCGCTTCCGATGAGGGCAACACCGCCTGTCGGGGTCGTTCCCAGTTTCAGATAGCGCTCGAGATCCGGGTTGTTCGGATCCTTGACGGCCCACGGAGAATCGATCTGGATCAGACCCTTCAGCCACTTCAAAATCCGCGTCGCAAGGGGAATGTCCTTGTACGCGTATACGCGGCCGCTGGCCATATACGTTTCGACGGTGTATCCGTTCGCGGAATACTGGTCGCGGAAAGCCTGCGTCTCCGGAGAGCCCGGCTCGATCGCGCGAATCAGCTCGTCACTTCCGGCTTCATACAGCGTCGCGGCATAGTCGTTGATGTTGACAAAATCCAGATAGCCGAGACGCTCCCATGTCGTATATACGTAATTCGTCTTGTCGTCCGGCTTCGCACCGAGCTTCCGGTAGGTACTGTCTTCGAAAAAGATGTTGTCCCGGGGAACGAGCGCGTAAACCATGACAAAGACGATCAGCATGATTATGACAACGGAAATCACGGATCTCAGCAATCGTTTTCCGATGTAGCCCTTTTTCATCTTTGCACCTGTTAACGGGGGAAAGCGAGAGCCGAAGACGTTCTTCGGCTCTCGCTCTTGTTATTGAGTCTGTTTCGTTTTGATCAAACGATTATTTGCCCTGGAGCCAAGCTTCCTTCGCGGAGTTGTACTCTTCGGTCGTGATCGGTTCATCGTAAACGACCATGTACTTGAAGTACGGAACCGCGTTGTAAGCGGCCTGGCCGTAGAGACCGTAGGCAGCGGAGAACGGTTTTACCTTCGAGATCGCGAGGTTCGCGCCGGAGGTGGAGTACGGACGGAGGATACCCTGGGTGAGAAGCATCGCTTCGGCCTTGGCAAACTTTTCGATACGCTCGTCGCCGACAGCGGCCTTCGCGTCATCGATGAGACCCTTGATCTCATAGAGGCCGATGGCTTCGAGCGCGGCCTTCTGGGAAGCGGTCTGGGTCTGGTCAAGAGAGTTGACGCCGGAGTAGTTGAGCATGTCGCCGT
>Ga0079305_1001705_pt1 | contig 25810 bp, 14 predicted proteins | sample LMS_cellobiose_e_FD_79183 | JGI IMG/M metagenome (GOLD analysis project Ga0079305, IMG submission 79183) | Rumen-fistulated moose microbial communities from Alaska, USA - LMS_cellobiose_enrichment | ecosystem: Host-associated > Mammals > Digestive system > Stomach > Rumen fluid ... | reverse complement strand
GATTGACGGCTAAGATAGTAAGCTTTTCCGTTGGAGACAAGCCCTAAAACTTGTCTCCTTTTTTCTTTTAACTTACTATTCAATCACTTTTATATCAGTTGCATTTACAATTTGAATTCAAGCCGGAAAACGGCACCCCTGATTCTCTTATTTCACTGACTTTCCGTCAGTTGCTAATCACGGATCCTAGAAGACCTCGTCGACCGTCTCCTTGAAGTCGTCGAAGGTCGGCGCGGGGGCCTCGTTGCGGGGACCGCTGTGGCGCGGGCGGTCGCCGTGACGGTTGTCACGGCCGCCTTCGCGGCGCTCACCGCGGTCTTCGCGACGGTCGCCACCGCGGCGCTCGTCACGCCCGCGGCCGCCCTCGCGGCGCTCGCCGCCCCGGCGCTCACCGCCGCGGTCATTGCCGCCGCGGTCGTTGCCGCCGCGCGGACGGCGCTCCGGCTCCTTGTAGCCTTCCGGCTTCTCGGTCAGGGCGCGCATGGACAGGCGCATCTTGCCGGTCTTGGCGTCGATCTCGAGGAGCTTGACATCCACCTCGTCGCCGACGGCCAGCACGTCCTCGACCTTGTCGGTCTTGGTCCAAGCGATCTCGGAGACGTGCAGCAGGCCTTCCTTGCCGGGCAGGATCTCGATGAACGCACCGAACTCCAGGATGGAGACGACGCGGCCGTGATAGACCGTGCCGACCTCGGGGACGGCGCAGATGCCCTTGATCCAGTCGAGCGCCTTCTGCATGTTCTCGGCGTTGTCGGAAGCGATGTCGACCACGCCCTCGGTGAGGTTGGTGCCGGGGATCGGCTCCTCGTCGATGTTGATGACGGTGCCGGTCTCCTTCTGGATCTTCTGGATGGTCTCGCCGCCCTTGCCGATGACCGCGCCGATGAACTCGGCGGCGATGCGGATCTGGACGATGCGCGGCACGAACGGCTTGTAGTCCTCGCGCGGCTCGCTGATGGTCTTCATCATTTCGCCCATGATGTGCATGCGGCCCTGACGGGCCTGCTCGAGGGCCTTCTCCAGCACTTCGTAGGACAGGCCGTCCACCTTGATGTCCATCTGGGTGGCGGTGATGCCGTCGGCGGTGCCGGTGACCTTGAAGTCCATGTCGCCGAGGTGATCCTCGTCGCCCAGGATGTCGGTCAGGATGGCGTAGCGGTCGTTCGGGTGCACCTCGTCGGTGATCAGGCCCATGGCCACGCCGGCCACCGGCTTCTTGATCTTCACGCCGGCGTCCATCAGGGCGAGGCAGCCGCCGCACACGGAGGCCATGGAAGAAGAGCCGTTGGACTCGAGGATATCGGAGACGACGCGCACGGCGTACGGATTCTCGGGAGCGAGGGGCACGACCGGCTTGAGGGCGCGCATCGCCAGGTTGCCGTGGCCGATCTCGCGGCGGCCGGGGCCGCGCTGCGGCTTGGCCTCGCCGGTGGCGAACGGCGGGAAGTTGTAGTGGAGCACGAACTGCTGGTCCTCCTGGATCAGCACCTCGTCCATCTCCTTCATATCCATCTTGGTGCCGAGGGTCACGGTCGCGAGGGACTGGGTCTCACCGCGGGTGAAGATGGCGGAGCCGTGGGCGCAGGGCAGGTAGTCCACCTCGCACCAGATCGGGCGCACCTCGTTGCAGACGCGGCCGTCCAGGCGGATCCCCTCGTCGAGGATCATGTTGCGCATGGCTTCCTTCTCGGTGGCGTGGTAGTAGCGCTCCACGAGCGGGGTCTTCTCCTCGAGCTCCTCCTCGGGGATCGTGGCGAGGAACTCCTCCTTGATAGCCTTGAAGCCCTCTTCACGCTCCTTCTTGGGCTTGGCGGCCTTGGCGAGGGCGTAGCACTTGCCGTAGCAGAAGTCGTGCACGGCCTTCTTGAGCTCCTCGTCCTCGGGATCGTGGGGATATTCGCGCTTCGCGCCGTCGGTGCCGAGCTCGTGCATGAGCTCCTTCTGGACGCGGCAGTGCTTCTTGATCTCTTCGTGGGCGAACTTGATGGCCTCGAGCATGTCGTGCTCGGACACCTCGTTCATCTCGCCCTCGACCATCATGATGTTCTCCTCGGTGGCGGCGACCATCAGTTCGAGGTCGGAGTCCTTCATCTGGGAGAAGGTCGGGTTGATGACGAATTCGCCATTGATTCGGCTCACGCGGACCTCGGAGACCGGACCGCCGAACGGCAGGTCGGAGGTGGCGAGGGCGGCGGAGGCGGCCAGGCCGGCGAGGGCGTCGGGCTGGATGTCCTTCTCGGCGGAAATCAGGCTGATGTTGACAAACACCTCCAGGTGGAAATCATCCGGCCACAGCGGGCGGATGGGACGGTCCACCAGGCGGGCGATGAGCACCTCATAGTCGGAGGGCTTGCTCTCGCGCTTCAGGAAGCCGCCGGGGAAACGCCCCGCGGCATAATACTTCTCACGGTAGTCCACGGTGAGGGGCATGAAATCGGTGCCTTCCTTGACTTCGTCGGCACAGGTCACGGTGGCGAGGACCATCGTGCCTCCCATCTTGACAACGGCGGAGCCGGCGGCCTGCTTGGCCAGTTTGCCGGTCTCGATCTCGATCACGCGGCCGTCCGCGAGCTCGATCTTTTTGTTGATTACGTTCATTACTGTTTCTCTATTGCGTCTTTTACGTCTTTTTCGTCAAAAAAGGGATGGTCCCGTCCGGGAACCATCCCCTCTGCTTTCCTATCTGCTTATCGACGGAGACCGAGCTCCTTGACGATCTTGCGGTATCTCTCGATGTCCACCTGCTGGAGGTAATCCAGGATCTGGCGGCGCTTACCGACGAGGCGGAGAAGCGAACGGCGCGTGACCACGTCCTTCTTGTTCTTCTTCACGTGCTCGGTAAGGTGAGCGATACGGTAGGAAAATAAAGCAACCTGACTCTCAGGAGAGCCGGTGTCCTTATTGGACTTCCCGTACTTCGCGAAAATCTCTTGCTTCTTCTCAGGCATCAAATATTCAGCCATTTTACAGCAAAAAATTAAGGGTTAATACTCAAAACTCTTTCCCCCTGCGGGAAAAAGCGTGCAAATTTAGGCATTTTTTCCAATAAACCAAAAAGTTATGGTTTATTCCGCCGCCGGAGCAGTAATTTGATCCATTTTCCGTTATCCATTCGGCCCCGTATACTTTTTTACTATATTTGCGGCAATGAGAAAATCCCTTATCTTGACTTTCGGCAGTTTGTTCGCCCTGCTTGCGGGCAGCCTTCCCGCCCCCGCGCAGGTCCAGGCCGAAGTCCAGGCCTTCCAGCAAAGCGCCGGCGACCGCTCCATCCTTTACCGGGGGAAACGGGGCGCCCGCTACACCATCCTGGCCAACGGCCATCCCTATTGGGCGCAGCCCGGTTTCGAACGCGGCGACATCGTCTTCGAAGGCAATCCGTACTACGACGTCCCCATCAACATCGACGCCCTGGCACAACGCGCCCTCGTGCAGCTGCAAGACAGCCCTTTCTCGGTGGAGCTCACCCCGGAGAACGCCCCCGCCTTCACGATCGGCGACGGGCATTTCGTGGGGATCGGCCCGGGCGGGGCGTTGCCGGAAGGGTTCTACGAGGTGTTCGGAGACGGTCCCGTCCATGTTTACAAGCACGTGTACAAGCTGCTGAACCCCAACACCCAGAACGTCAACGGCGACCCCATCGGCTACTATGATCCGGATTACCGCAACGACGTGACCCGCCATTTCGCCATCCGGAAGGTCTATTATTTCCGCGACGCGGAAGGCAACTTCTCCCGCTTCAAAGGCCGCTCCGCCCTGATCCGGCAGTTCCAGGACCGCAAGAGGATCCGCCAGGACGTCAAGGCCATCCAAAGGAGACAGCCCGACCTCAGTTTCGACGACTTCTGCAAAGCCGTCCTCCACACCGCCGCCCAATGAAAAGGATACTCTTCACCCTCCTCCTGCTGGCCGGAAGCCTGGGCGGCAGCCTGTCCGCACAGGACCTCCTCGAGGTCAGGCGCGTGGAGCTGGATTCGCTCGTGCACTTCCTCCGCAAGGAATTCCAGCCCGACATCTACTACGTCAAGGACGATGCCGAGCAGTCCTCCTTCAGCGTGAGCGCTCCCCGCTCCCGCTTCCTTGAAGCCGCTTTCGACGCGCTGCGCGAGAAAGGCTACATCATCAGCAGTTACGGCTCCGCCCGTTTCATCCTTCACAGCAAGTCCGTGTTCACCTCGCTGCCCGCCGGCTACTTCGACAGCGGGAGCACCCGCTCCGACGACAGCGAACTCCAGAAATACCTGGCCGAGCAGAGCGCCGTGGTGACCTTCCAGAACAAGGTCTACGAGATCGGCGAGAGCAACGCCGGCCGGACCGGCAAGGTCTATGTCAGCGGCCACGTGCGCGACGTCGCCAGCGGCGAACCGCTCGCGGGGGTCTCGGTGTACGACGAGAAGACGGGCGTCTATTCCGTCACCGACGGCGCCGGATTCTACCGCGTGGCCCTGCCCGTCGGCGACAACCTGCTGAACCTGAGCGGCTATTCGCTCGACGACATGCACCTCACGCTCAAGGTCTGGGACGACGGCGTGCTGGACGTGGTGATGAAGGAGAAGGTCCTGTCCCTCACCAGCGCCGTGGTCTCCGCCGATGCCGTGTCGCACCACCGCGACGCCAAGATGGGCATCGAGCGCGTGCGGATGGAGGTGATCAGCAAGATCCCGAGCGCCTTTGGCGAAGGCGACATCATCAAGGCCGTCCTGACCCTGCCCGGGGTCAAGTCCGTCGGCGAAGCCTCCAGCGGCTTCAACGTCCGCGGCGGATCGACGGACCAGAACCTGATCCTGTTCAATGACGGCACCATCTACAATCCCACGCATCTGTTCGGCATCTTCTCCGCCTTCAACCCCGACATCATCAGCGAGGTGGAGCTCTACAAGAGCAGCATCCCCGCCGAGTTCGGCGGCCGCATCTCGTCCGTGCTCGACGTGCGCAACCGCGAAGGCAACGCCAACAAGTTCACCGGCTCGCTGGGACTGGGCCTGCTGACCAGCCGCTTCCACCTCGAAGGCCCCCTCGTCAAAGGCAGGACCACCTTCCTGGTGGGCGCGCGAACCACCTATTCCAACTGGCTGCTCAACCTGCTTCCCAAAAGCAGCGAATATGCCGGCGGCAAGGCATCTTTCAGCGACTTCAACGCTTCGGTCAGCCACAAGCTCGACGACGCCAACACCCTGCACGCTTATCTGTACTGGTCGCGTGACGGCTTCGAGTTCTCGCGCGATCCGGCCTTCCGCTACGCCAATCTCAACGCATCCGTCAAATGGCGCAGCCGCCTGGGCGGACGCCTCAACCTCACGGCCGTCGCGGGCTATGACCGCTACGGCGCGCGGCTGGACAACAGCCTGGGCAAGAACCAGATGTCCGGCTACAGCGTGGACACGCAGATCAACCAGGGTTTCGCCAAGGCCACCTTCCGTTATGCCGCTACGGACGCACACGACCTCTCCTTCGGCCTCCACGCCACGTATTATAACCTGCAACCCGGCCTGATGTCGCCGCTCTACAAGGGAGAATCGCTGGTCAAGACCTGGGCGCTGGACAGGCAGCAGGCCCTGGAGCCTGCCCTTTTCGCCAGCGACAGCTGGACCGTCACCCCGGAACTGACCCTGGAAGGCGGCGTGCGCCTGAGCGGCCTGCTGGCCCTGAATCCCGCCAAGTTCTACCTGACCCCGGAATTCCGCGTGTCCGGCAAGTATTCTTTCCGTGACAACCTCTCGGTCAAGGCCGGCTTCAACACGATGAGCCAGCACATCCACCTCATTTCCAACACCTCGTCCATCTCGCCCATCGACACCTGGCAGCTGTCCACCGACCGCATCCGTCCGCAGACCGGCTGGCAGGCCGCCACCGGCCTGTACTGGTCCGTCGCGAACGGCAGCATCGACATCACCCTCGAGGGCTACTACAAACGGACCGCGCACCAGCTGGACTACAAGTCCGGCGCCACCACCATGATGAACCCCCACCTCGCGGATGACCTCGTGGAGACCTACGGAAAGGCCTACGGTGTGGAACTGATGGTCAAGAAGACCTCCGGAAAACTCACCGGCTGGATGTCCTACTCCTACTCCCGCTCGATGCTGCGCGAAATGGAAGACCGCGGCGTGGAAACCATCAACGGCGGCGCCTGGTACAACGCCCCGCACGACAAGCCGCACGAAGTCAAGCTCACCGGCAACTACAAGTTCACCCACCGCTATTCGCTGTCGGTGAACCTGGACTACGCCACCGGACGGCCCGTCACCATGCCCATCGGGTCCTTCTACTACGGCAACGGCTGGCGGCTCGCCTACTCACAGCGCAACACCTACCGCATCCCGGACTATTTCCGCCTCGACCTGGCGGTCAACATCGATCCCGGACACTATCTCCGGCAGTTCTCGCACATGTCCTGGACCATCGGCGTCTATAACGTGACCGCCCGCAAGAACGCGTATTCGGTCTTCTTCAACGGGGCGCAGAGTTACATGCTCTCCGTCTTTGCCGTTCCCATTCCGTATATCAACCTCAACCTGAAGTTCTGATGGCTACGAAATCCCTGATCCGCACCGCGGCCTTCGCCGCATTGCTGCTCGCCGCAGCCTCCTGCATCTACTCCTATGAGGTCGATATCCGCCGGGGCACCGACTATCCCCTCGTCGTCGAGGGCGACATCCACGCGGGAGGGATCACGACCCTGAAATTGAGCTACGTGCAGCCTTTCGACACGGATGACTACAATCCCGCCCCGATCCGGGCCCAAGGATATATTGAAGCGGAGGACGGTACCCGCGTGGAAGGCTCCGAGCGTTACATAGACCCCGCCTCATCCACCATCGGCCGGATGACGGGAGGCCTGCTGGCCTTCGACACCGGCAGCCTGAAGGCAGGCCAGCGCTGCCGCCTGCATTTCGAAACGCTCAACCCGGCGGGAGGGGTGGCCAACGTCTTCGAGTCCGACTGGCTGGATCTCAACCCCGCGCCGGCAATCGACGCCCTCTCATACAGCAAGAACGATGATTTCGAGGAACTTTGGATCGGGCTGTCGATGCATTGCAACGGCGCACACCATTTCCGCTGGTCTTTCTCTGAGGAATGGGAGTACCACAGCGACCTGTACACCGATCTGAAATTCGATCCCAAGACCAAGCTGATCGGAAAGTATTACGAATCCGGAGAGCCTACCCTGTATTATTGCTGGAAATCCGCCAACTCTCCGAAGATCAACATCTTCAGTACGGCCAACCAGACGGAGGACCGCTTCGAGGATCTGGCTTTCCACACCATCCCCCTCACGGATCAGCGGCTCCAGACGATGTACAGGATCACGGTGCGGCTGGAGGCGTTGAGCGAGAACGCTTACAATTATTGGTATAACATGCAGCAGAACTCCGAAGGGCAGGGGTCCATCTTCTCCCCGACTCCCAGCGAGATGGCCAGCAATGTCCGCTGCATTTCGGATCCCGGTCTCCAGGTGATGGGATACATCAACGCCGCCGTCCAGGCCGAAGCCGTGATGTACTATGACAACGCCATCAACAAGTTCTACAAGTCCGGCCCGCCCCGGCCCCGCGACGAGCACAAGGTTTCCGCGAACCAGCTCGATTCGATGTCCTTCTGGTACGCCCGCGGTTATCTCCCCTACTATGAGATCTACGAGGGGATGTCCGGCGATCCGTCCCACTACATGTGGGCCATAAACGACTGCATCGACTGCCGCAGGCTGGGCGGGACCAAGAACAAACCGGCCGGCTGGCCGACCGGACACAACTGATCCAGCGTATGAAAAGAACCATTCTGATATTCCTGTGCTGCCTGGTCCCCCTGGTTTCCCTCCTGGGAGCGGACCGGCTGCGCGAACGCGTCTACCTGTCGACCGACCGGGAAGTCTACGTGGCCGGCGACGCCGTCTGGCTGTCCGCCTGGTGCGTCGACGCCGGGACCGGCCGGCTCTCAGGTTTCAGCAAGACCGCTTATGTAGAGGTCCACTCCCCTGCGGGAATGGTCCAGACCGCCAAGATCGCCCTGGACGGCGGCCGCGGCGCCGGGCGCCTGACCCTCCCCACGACCCTGCCTACCGGCAATTACCGGCTGCTCGCCTACACCCGGCTGGGCGCCTCGGAAGAGGGATTCGACCCGGCGACCGGCATCCGGACCATCTCCGTTTTCAACACGCTCAGCACCGACCGCGTCGAGGGGGGCGTCGAGATCGTCCGGGAAGTCCCCCGGGCGGTTTCCGTCCCGGACGCCGGGCCGCTGCAGCTTCTGGCGGATGACGCCGGCACGTCCGGCACCGCCCGCATCGTCCTGACCAACAACGGATCCGACAATCTCGGCTTCAGCCTGAGCGTCCGGCACGACGACGGCATTCCGGCCCCGGCAGGACTCCATATCGCCGACTTCGTGCGCGGGACCCGCGCCCTCCCCGCCCCCCGGGGCTTCGACGGGAGCGTGATCCCCGAGTATGAAGGCGAGATCATCCGGGCCCGCGTGACGGGCACGGATGCCGCCGGCCTGAAGGCCGTCAAGGACAAGTACGCCTTCATCTCCACGCCCGGGACCGGAGAAGACATCTATACCGAAAGCCTTGCCGGGGACGGCTCCGCCACCTTTTTCACCTCCAACATCTACGGCGACCAGGAAATGTTCCTGGAAATCCAGGATGTCGACCGCGGCAACATCTGCCATCTGGAACTGGTCAGCCCGTTCCTCGACCTGCCCGCCGGGGACATCCCCCCGCTGCAGCTGTTCGACGGATGGCGCGGCGAGCTGGAACTCCGCGGCCTCGGGATGCAGCTCGAGAAAAGTTTCGACGCCGACACCCTCTACTCCGCACTGCCCGCCCGCCGGCACCGCATCTTCGACGAGCGGGACCGCACCCGGTACATCCTGGACGACTATACCCGCTTCCCGGTGATGGAGGAGATTCTCATCGAGTTCATCACCGAAATGCGCGTCCGGCGCGTGGACGGCAAGCGGGAGATCCAGGTGCAGGTCTCCGACAACCTGGGCAACAACACCTTCCAGAGCGGCTATGCCCTGGTACTGCTGGACGGCATCCCCGTGCTCGACCACGAGAAGATCCTCGCCTACGACCCGCTCCTCGTGCACCATGTCGACATCTACACCCAGCCTTATTTCCTCGGCATCCGCAGTTTCTCCGGCGTAGTGAACTTCGTCACCTACAAGGGCACGCTCCCCTCGATGCAGTTCGAGGACAATGTCCGCATCGTCGACTTCCAGGGCTGCTCCCTGCCGCTGGCCTACACCTGCGCCGACGTGGGGAGCGACTATCCGGACTACCGCCAGACCCTCTACTGGCATCCGATGCTGACCCTCGCTCCGGGGGAAAGCATTTCCCTGGAATGCAAAACGCCCGCCTACAGCGGACGTTTCGAAGTGGTGGCGGAAGGGCTCACCGGCACGGGAGAGGCCGTCTCGGCCAGCGGCGCTTTCAACGTTCGATAAGCGGCAGGCCCCGGCTGCGCAGCAGCGCGTTGTAGCGGTCCAACACCTCCTCGACGCAGTCTTCCCACGAGCGGACGATGCTCCGGGACGCCTGGACACCCACGCGGTGCACACGTTCCGGGTCATGGATCAGGCTGCGCAGCAATTCAGCCATCTTGTCGGGGTCGTTCTCCACGAGGAACCCGTTCTCGCCGTCCGTGAGGATGGTGGCGGCCGTTGCTCCCTCGGCCATCACGGACGGGGTGTGCAGCGCCGCCGCCTCCCGCACCACGAGCGGCGCGTTGTCGTACAGCGACGGGAAGAGGAAAAGATCGGAGGCGGCATAGTAGTCCGTCAGCCTGGCACGGTCGGTGATCGAACCCACAAAGGTCACTTTATTGTCCAGCCCCTTCTCGCTGACCAGCGCCTTCATCTCCTCCGCGGCGTAGCCCACGCCCACGAAATACATCCGGAACGGTACGTCCTGGATGCGGGACAGGCTCTCGATGATCAGGCGCGGGTTCTTCTCCCAGATGTGCTGGCCCACGAAGAGCATCACGAACTCCTCCGGGGCGATCCCCAGGCGCTGCCGGGCTTCCACGAAATACTTTTCCGGATAGTCCGCCACGAGGTCGGAACCATTGTCCATCACCTCCACATGGCCTTTGTAGCCGTATTCGCGGAGCACCTCGATGGTGGACGCCTGCGGCACCCAGACCATGTCGGCGCGCTCATAGAACTCCACGATCGCGTCGATTGCCAGGTCCACCGCCAGCTTGGGCAGCACGCGGGCGAAATCGTCGCGGTACTTGGAATGGAATGTCGCCACGAGGGGGATCTTCTGGACCCGGGCGATGCGCAGTGCGGCCTGCCCGGACCCGAAGGGGCAATGGGCGTGGAGGATCTTGAAGCGCGTCGTCATCACCTTCGCCAGGTAGGTCGGATCGATCTCCGCGATCCCCGTCACGTACGGATGGCGCCGCGGGACGGGGATTGAGAAGTAATCGAAGACCTTGTAGTCAAGGCTGCTGTAATCGGTACCGGGGACATTGGGCGTGATCACGCACACCCCGCCCACCTTTTTCTGAATCCAGTAGGCATAGTTCTGCATGCATACGGACACGCCGTCCATCACGGGCGGGAAGACATCGCAGAACAGGCCGACGCTGGCCCGTTCGAGCGAAAAGAAATCCGGTATTTCCATCATAGTCCCATCCAGCCCAGATTATGCGTAAAATACAGTACGGCGAAGGCGATCACCAGCAGGACCAGCACCCAGCACAGGATCTTGCGCCACAGGGGCGTACGCTTGGCATACGGGTCGTCCAACTTCATCTTCGGGTATCTGGCCACGCTCGTCAGCGTCTTGCCGAAGAGGATGTTGACCAGCACCTGCGAGTTGATGGCCCAGCCATTGGCGTTAAGTACGGGGCCGAGGTTGCGCTTGCGCAGTTTTCTCCAGGCGATGAAGCAGGAGGGCCCTGAAATGATGAGCATCACGGCAGCGACGATCACGAGCCACTGCCACCACACCAGGCTCTTGACGGCTGCGCCGAGCGCCACCAGCACGGCGCCGATGCCGGCCAGGGCCATGCCCACGGCCGCGGCGATGCCGGCGAACCTGGCGATGTCGAAAGGCTGCTTGGCGCCGGCGGGGCCGGCGTCGGCCGTGGTCTGGAGCTTGGACAGGGCGGCCGCGTCCTTGTCGGCCGCGGATTTGTCGATCTTCTCCGAGATGAAGTTCGCCACCTTGCGGTAGGGGGCCCAGAAGGCGTCCTTGACGCTGATGGGATTCTCCACCACCTTGGTGATCACGGCGTCCCAGTCGCCTCCGTCGAGGTCGTAGAACAGGCCGTTCTTGCCGGGACGCAGGTCGCGCGTCTTGCCATCCGTCATGACGGCCACGACGTCCATCGTCTCGCCCTTGGCCTTGGAGGTGCACTTGCAGTAGAGCAGGAACATCCCGCTGAGCTTGGGCATGTCGGCGTGGGCGCCCATGTCGGAGACCTTGATGCAGAGGTCGCAGCAACGCTCGTCGATGTAGAGCTTTCCGGCTTCGAAAATGCCGCGCGTGCCCTGTTTGCGACCATAGAAGTCGGTGAATATCACATAATTGCGAAGAAGTTTCGCGAAATCGCGATAGTACAGCATCAGGCGCTTCACCTCGTCGATGGACTCCGCCTCCTCCTTGAGGGCCAGGTCGGACTCGACCAGGGCGAGCAGCGCGGCCTTGCGGTCGGCCTTGAGCTGGGCCTTGACCTCGTCCAGGCCGAGGGCCTCCACAGCCCCGCCCTTCTTGTCCGCGAGCCAGGCGCAGTAGGGTGCGAACTTGTCCAGCACGCCCTGCCACTGCTCCTCGGTAATCCCCGTCGCCTTGGGGAAATCGACGTCGAGCACGAGCGCCTTGACGGCGGCGAAAGCCCCCTGCCAGGCCGGGTTGACGGCGTCGAAGGGCAGCACGGCCTCCTTTGCGGGACGGGCCAGCGGGTAGGAGGCGATCTCCTCCGCCTGCGTCGCCAGGTTTTTGTCGCTGATCGCGCCCACGCGCTCGGCCGACACGTCCACGGCACCCGCGACGGCCTCGTCGAAGCGGATGAGCTTGCAGCGCATGAAGTAATCCGCCACCTTGTCCCTGATCGCGTTGCAGGCGTCCAGGGCTGCGGCGGTGTTGTCCCCGTACGGGAAAATGGCGGCCTTGCCGGCCTCGGCGGCCTCCTGCCAGGCGGCATACTCCGCCAGCGCGGCGTAGAACGCCTCGATCTGCTCCGCCGTGACGCCGTCCTCGCCGCTGCGGTCCGTGGCGGAACCGATCTTCTCGGCGATCGTAGCGACGAGCGCCTTCAGGGCTTCGTCGTCCGTGGAAGCCGGGGTGACGACGCCGTCGCCGTTGAACTGCGTCTTCGCGAAAATGGCGACGCTGTCGGCGGCCTCGTCCACGCTGATCTCGTCCTTGTCCAGGCCGAGGTTGGAGAGGATCTGCTTCGCGGAAGCGAGGAGCTTCTGTCCGGCCTCGCAGTCCGCATTGATGCCGTCGAGCTTCAGCACGCTCTCCCCTTTGAGGATCGCGTCCTTGTCCTTGAGCACGGACGTCAGCCACTGCGCCGCAGCGACAACCTCCGCCACGCGGACGCGCCCGTCGCCGTCGGTGTCGATCAGCTGCAGGGTGCGGGCGTCCAGCTCCAGATCCTTGGTCGGGCAGCTCAGGACCGTCCAGAGCTTCTGGTCCAGCTCGCCCAGGTGGGCGATGTCCTCGCCCGAGGTGATGTTCACCCGGACCACACCGCCCAGCGAGCAGTATTTCCAGGGATATCCTTTGGTCTGTTTCTTTGCCATAATTATGTTAAATGTTACATTTTAAACACCAATTGTACAAATTTAAGGGCAAAGCGAGAGAAAAGCAAACCATCTTGCCCGGAATCTGTTATATTTACCATACCAATTGCGATTGACAAACACCTTATAATCCTGTTATGATGAAAAAAATCCTCACCTTTGCAGCCGCCTGCCTGATCGCAGCGACGGCCTTCGGCCAGGAACTGGCCAACTTCCAGCGCGGCGGCGGACGCATCGTCTCCCCGGAGATCCAGGACGACAGCGTCTCCTTCCGCATCCGCGCCGACTACGCCACCGTCGTCAAGCTCAGCACCTCCTGGGCCGGCACCGTGGACATGACCCGCGGAGAAGGCAACGTGTGGGCGGTCAAGATGCCCCTTCCTTCCCCGGAGATCTACACCTACAACTTCGTGGTGGACGGCGTGGCCGTCAACGACGCGCAGAACATCCAGGTCCAGCGTGACGGACAGCGTTTCCTGAACATGCTCATCGTCCCTGGCGAGCGCACCGAGAACTATGTCGAGGCAGGCCACCGCGGCACGGTCCGCGCCATGTGGTACGACAGCGCGCTGCTCGGATCGAACCGCCGCATGATCGTCTACACGCCCTACGGTTACGAGACGAATCCGAAGGCGAAATACCCCGTCCTCTACCTCCTGCACGGCGGTGGCGGCGACGAGGAGGCCTGGACCAGCATGGGCCGCGCCGCCCAGATCCTCGACAACCTCATCGAGAAGGGCCTGGCGAAGCCGATGATCGTCGTGATGCCGAACGGCAACCCCGGCCAGCAGGCGGCTCCCACCCTGAACCTGCCGACCAAGCAGGTCACCGAGCAGAACGCCTATGTCAAGAGCCTCGTCACGGAGATCATCCCCTTCGTCGAGAAGAATTTCCGGGCCATCCCGAAGCCCGACAGCCGCGCCATCTCCGGCCTGTCGATGGGCGGCGGCCACACCCTCAGCGCCACGGCGCTTTACCCGGGCACCTTCAAGTACATCTGCCCGCTGAGCATCGGCAGCCAGCGCACGGACCAGCTTGACGCGCAGCTGCAGGGCATCAAGAAGGCCGGCTACAAGCTCTACTGGTTCGGTTGCGGCGAGGCCGACTTCCTCTGGGAGTCCGCCAAGCAGCTTGACGCCGCCCTGACCGCCAACGGGCTGGAGCACACCTTCTTCGTCTCCGACGGCGGCCACGTGTGGGCCAACTGGAGACTCTACCTGAACACCTTCGCCCGCCTGCTGTTCAAATAGCAGGCACCCGCCGGGACACGAAAGGAGGCTGGCCAAATTCAGGCCAACCTCCTTTCTGTCATCCGACGGCCACCGGCCGTTTATCTGAATGCCTTCTGCGAGAATTCCGTCAGATAGACGCGCCAGTTGCGCCAGATGTGGCCGCCCCCGGTCTCGCGGTACTCATAAGGATAACCGTTTTCATCCAGGAACTTGCGCAGGCCCGCGCTGGACTGGTAGAGGAAGTCCGTCTCGCCGATGGCGATGTAGTAGAGTTTCGGCTTGGCCGCGAACAGTGCCTTCATCCGGGTCTCGAACTGCGCCTTCTGAGCAGCGTCGGCGGGGACGGACGCCGCCGCCGAGAAGAGCCCGATATAGCCGAACTTGCCCGGGTTGAGCAGCGAGGTGTGAAAGCTGTGGCCGCCGCCCATGGACAGGCCGCAGATGGCGGTGTTGGCCGCTCCCGTAAGCACGCGGTAGTGGCTCTCGACATAGTTCATGATGTCGCCGAAGCTCTCCGGAATGCCTGTTTTGGCCGGCGGGAAACCGGCACCACCGCTCATCGACGTAGCATACATGCCGGCAGACCATTCGCCGGGGGCGGCGGAGGTGTTCGGATTACCGTTCGGCATGACCATGATGCAGGGCTTGACCTTGCCCGCAGCGATCAGGTTGTCCAGTATCTGGGTGGCGCGGCCGAGGTTCGGCCAGGCTTCCTCGTCGCCGCCGGCGCCATGAAGCACATACAAGACGGGATACCTGGTCTTATTGCCCTTGTCGTAGTAGCCGGCCGGGGTATATACCGTCATGCGGCGGCTCAGATCCAGCGCCGGGCTGTCGTACCAGACTTTCGAGACCTCGCCGTGGGCGACCTTATTGACGCTGTACAGGTCCCCCTTATCACCCTTCTCCTTACTGACGATCAAGATGTTGGACCAGGTCGCGACATCACGGAACATGTAGATGTTGGAGGGGTCGAGGGTCGTGACCCCGTCCACTTTGAACACATAGGAATAGAGCTCCGGCTCGAGCACGGGGGTCGTGTACTCCCAGACTCCGCCCTTCTCGGTCATGTCCACGGTCGCAGGGGTGTCCATCCGCATGCCGTTCATGTTAGTTTGGACAGGGGGGATGAAATCGCCCGTGACTTGCACGGTGCGGGCCTTGGGTGCGATCAGGCGGAAGGTCACGGTGCCGTCCGGATTGATCTCGGGGGATTTGGCAGTCTGGCCGCCCATTAGGGACTGCTGCGCCAGTGCACTGACCGACAGTGCGAACGTAGCGGTGATAATAGCAAGTATTCTCTTCATAATCAATATTTTAATACAAAATAGGCCGGGGTCTCCCCCGGCCCGAACCAAATTAACATGATTAGTCCCAATCAGTCACTTCAGTAAAGGTACTGAAATCTTCGGAGACCTTATAGACCGGCGAGTAGTTGTACATCGCGTTCGGGTTGACCGTGCCGTTGGGAGCGAAGGCCGCATCGTGGTGGACGTACCCGGTGATGTAGGGCGTCATGTCCGCGGGCATTCCGGCCATATACCAGGACCAGATGTCATACTGCGGCTCGTCGTAAGCAGGCTGTACGGCACCGTAGGCGCCCATGACCGCAACACGCACATAGTGCGGCTGGGTGTACTGGAACTCGGAGTTGTTGCCGCCGGCCGTGCTGATCCTCAGTTCGATCTCTTCACCCGGCTCCACCGCGCTCGCAACGGCCGTAGCGTCCGTGGCGTTGTTGTGGTTCTTGCCGACGAAACGGTCCGGAGCGATCAGGAAGTAGGCGTTGATGCCATTGGTCTTGGTGGCATCGCCATGCTCGGCCTTGAACTTGGCCACCAGCTGCTTGTTTGCCGAATCATAGCTGATTTTCACATCCTTGACCCGGGCATACGGGGTGACGGAGAAGTTTTTGGTGTTGTTTCCCTTGGCAATCGTAAACTCCTCGGTCAGGGGATAGAAGTTGTTGGTCTGCGCCTGGATCCTGTATGACCCGGAAAAGACCAGCTTGTTGGTGTATGAACCGTCGGTCTTGGCGTACCAGGTCTGGGCGGTAGGGGTAAAAGTACCCTTCGCCGGCGTGAAACTGCCTTCCTGCTCATAGATGGTGAAGGAATAGCTGTCCGGCACGCCGAAGAGGACCGGCTGATTGGTCGCCGCGTCGATGAACTGTCCCGTAATGGTGGCGTCGTAACCGTCCATGTTGTCAAACTCGAACCAATCGCAGGCCGTGGCCATCAGAAGAAGCGGAATGAGATACAATATCTTTTTCATATTCAATCACGTTTTAAGATTACTGCTGGATCGGGTTGGCCGTGATGTCGTTTTTGACATAATTGGTGATCGATCCGTAGTAGCTGCGGTAGTCGCTGATATAGTTGCCATTGGCAGCAACATAAACATCCCCGTGGTACACATTGGCCCGGACGAAGATGTACTTGGGAGCATCCCCGCGAAGATCGACCACAGGGACGAGCGCACGCTTGCGATTGTTGATACCGTCGGTGGCGCCGAAGACATATTCGCGGCGGCGGCGCAAGGTATAGATGAGATCGTCCTCGAAGGCCAGCTCGACCCGTCGCTCATGCAGGACATTCTCGACGGTGAGCTCGACATCGTCCTTGAACGCGGCACGGTGGCGCACATCGTTGAGGTACTTCTTGCCGTTGTCCGCATTCTGGCCGCTCTCGGCCGCAGCTTCCGCATAGTTCAGCAGGACTTCGGCATAGCGGATGTCAGGCCAGGGGTTGGTCGAGTACAACGATGCCGACGCAGGATCGAGGAACTTGGCGATACCGAACCCGGAATTATACCAGTTGCCGGCGTTGGAATTGTCCATCAGGTGGAAGCCGGAATATTCGATCTCCGTCGCACCGCCGAAGGTGTAATACGTGGTCCCGTTCAGCTCGGCGCTGTCGTCGTTGTAGAACGTGTAATTCCCGTCCGGCTTGATGATGCCGCCCTGGATATTGATGGTCGCACCACGGAAGGTGCAGCCCGGATAGATCACATGGGCCTGGAACCGGGCGTCCTTGTTGGCGAAAGGCTCCGCCGGGTCGTCGTATTTGATAAAATCGGTATCGGCAGAGAAACCGGACTGGTTGTTCAGGCCCAGGTTGATGACATAGTTGTCCTCGACACCATCATTGCGGGTCTTGACCGTGCCGTCCACGCGGCCCATGTTCTCGTCATAATCGTCGAACTCATCCACGAGGTTGAGGGTCACGCTGTAGCGGGCCCAGGTCCAGCCGGTGCCGCCGGTGGCATGTACCTGATGGGGTGAATTGCCGTAGTCGAATCCGTTGGTCGAAGTGCCCTCGCCGAGTTCGTAGCTCTTGCCGAAGATAAACTCGATGTCCTGCCGTTTCACAAACAGGTCCTGCAGGTTCTTCTTGGCGTCGGCCACGCTGGACGGGTTGGCCCCGTACAGGGCATAGGCATTGGAGTCGATGACTTTGGCGCATGCATCCATACACTTCTTGTAGTAGTCGTCGGCGTAGGACGCTTCCATATAGGTAAGTTTCTCCTTGACGGCATCGTATTCCGAGGAGATCGGCGCTTTGGCCCAGTACTTCGAGACGGAAGCGGCATACAGGGCCGCACGGCCCTCAAGGGCATAAGCGGCGTATTTGTTGGCGCGGTAGCTGCCTGCCCCGAAGCTGGCGGGAAGCAGCTCGGCGGCCTTGTCAAACTCCGCGATGACGTAGTCCCAAGTCTCTTTTTCGGTCTTTCTGGGGAAAAGCAGGCCGCTGATGTCCTCGCCACCGTCGTATGCATCGTCCAGCGGCTCCTCCACGATGGGGACGCCACCGAGGTTGCGGACCATGGCATAATAATAGTACGCGCGGATAAAATGGGCTTCACCCAACATGTTGTCGCGGACTTCTTCAGTGATGGCGCCGTTCTGGTAGCCCTGCTCGATCTGGCCGAACAGCTTGTTGACGGCACGTATATTAGAATAACTCCAGAATGCGGTTTGATTGATGCCATAATTTGCACCGTGGGTGTCCGTGGCATCCATCGTGTACTTGTCGAGATTCCCGAATGCCCCCATGGGGAGGTTGTAGTAGGCATAGGAGAGAAGTCTCAGCAGGCCCGCTTCGTTGGCGGTCAGGTCCGACTCGGCCATCTTCGAAAGGTCGCCTTCGAGGCTGTCGAAGATCGCATCACAGGACACCAGGCTGAAGGAAAGCACCAGGGCGGCTATATAAGTAAATATCTTTTTCATAAAGCTTGCTGATTAGAAGTTGATGTTCACACCGAAACTGAAGGTCTTGATCAGCGGAGCGCCGCCGCCGCCGCCGATCCAGCCGAAGTTGCGCTCGGGATCGTAAGGTTTGAGCAGCTTGTTGCAGAAGGTCAGCAGGTTGGTGCCGCTGACATAGATGCGGGCGTTGTTGATCCCGATCTTGCCGGTCAGGCTGCGCGGAAGCGTGTAGCCAAGTTCAAGGCTCTTGAGGCGGACGTAGCTCGCATTGATCCAGTTGTAAGGCTGAACATTGCGGTACGTGCCGTTGCCCCAGGTCGTGTATCCGCCTGTGGTGGTGGTGAGGGCGGGCCAGTAACCGGACACCCACTGGGCCTGCGGATCGAACGGATCCGTGTAGCCATCGGCCAGGTGGTAGCGGTCCACATAGGTTTCATACATCTTGTAGAAGTAGCCGTAGCCGTAAGGACCGGACAGGGAGATGAACTTGTGGTCCAGCGCGGCGCCGCTGAGGGTGGCGCTCATGTCGAAGTTCTTCCAGTTCAGGAAGATCATGAGACCGAACTGCAGGGGCGGGTTGTTACCCATCGATCCGAAGCCGAAGGCATCGGCCGTGGCGCCGAAGGAGTAGTACTGGTCGCTGGAATTGATCACGCCGTTGCCGTCGCGGTCCTCGATCTTGTACATACCCGGGAGCAGGTCGCTCGGCTGGCCGCCGGTATAGACGTTGTAGTCGTTGATGTCCGCCCAGCTGGTGAACTGCTCGCCGCCGTTGGCCCAGTTGTAATACGTACCGCTCAGCGCGTTGCTCCAGCGGCCCTCCATGAAGCTCTTGTAGTAGGCTTCGTGGGAACCGTAAGTGGACGTCTCGGCCGCCGCTATATGGGTCTGGCGATTGCGGGTGAAGGTAGCCGTGGCCGTGATCCGGTAGTTGAGCTGGCCGATATGGTGGCGGTGGCTCAACTGCAGGTCGATACCCACGTTCTGGCTCTTGTTGAGGTTGTACTGCGGCAGGGAGATGCCGTAGAAGTCAGGCACGGAGTTGGCGTAGATACTGTTGGCGGCAATGCCGGAGATGTTGCGCCAGAACCAGTCCACGCTGCCTCCGAACAGGCCGCGCTTGATTTCGAAATCGAAGCCGATGTCGGTCATGCGCACGTGCTGCCAGGAAACGATGGTCTCCGCAGCGGCGCTGTTGTAGTATCCGACAATGGGCACGCCGGCGTCGAAAGCATAATTGTTGCCACTGCTGACATAGCCCAGCTGCCAGGCGTAGGCGGAACCCTGGGCGATGGAGGTCTGACCGTCGGAGAAGCGGAGCTTGAAGTTGTTCATCCACGGGAAGGCGCTTTTGAAGAACGGCTCCTCGGAAGCTCTCCAGCCGAGGGAATAAGCTGGGAAGAAGCCCCAGCGGTAGCCGGGCGCGTAGAGGTAGCTTCCGTCCAGACGTCCCGAGAGCTCGACCATATACTTGCCTTTGTAATCATAGGTCGCGCGGGCAATGTAGCCGGCCTGTGCCGTGCTGGACCGGGTACCGTTGTTGTCCTTCTGGTCGGTCGCACCCTGGCTGATGGTGTCATGGGTAAAGAAAGAGGCCGTCGAGCCGTAATAACGGGAGGCACCGATGTTGCTCGACCAGTTCATTCGGGCTTCCACCGCCAGCATGCCGGTCACGCTGTGGTCGCCGAAGCGGCCGGAGTAGTTGGCCTGCAGCTTTCCGTACAGTTGCTGGTTTTTGTTCCAGGTCTCGGAATAAAAGTTGTTGCCCTTGTTCTCCACGAAGGCACCGGTGTCATATTCATAGATGGAAACGGTCTTGTCCAGCAGGTTGGTCTGGCGCTGGTTGACGTTGAAGGAGGCAAAAGCGTCGAGGGTCAGGCCCTTGAGGAACGGCGCCTCGTACTTGAGGTCGAGGCTGTTGTTGTAGCTGTTCATCTTGGTCGAGCTGTAGCCCATCGCATCCGTGTCCAGGATGGCCGCCGGGTTCCAGTGCTCGCCGTTTGCGGTCGAGTAGTGGGACGGGTCGCCGATCACGGTCGGGGTGATGTCCGGCTGGGAGTAGCCCACGTAGTACCAGAAGTTCATTTCTGAGTTGGTCGTGGAAATACCCATACGGTGATTGAAGTCGAACGAGGACTGGTAGGTCGCGGTCAGGTTGTCCGTGATCTTGGTCGTGAGGTTGCCCTGGAAGTTGAAAGCCTTGTAGCCCAGGCCGTCTCCATTGAGAATACCCTGGTCCTGGTTGAAGCGGGTGCTCAGGTAGTACTGGGTCTGCTGGTTGCCGCCGCTCACGGACAGGGTGTGGTTCTGCTGAAAGGAGAATTTCTTCATGACCACTTCGTGCCAGTTGGTTCCTTCGTAACCGGGATCGCCCGCCTTGGCATGGGCGATCTGCTCATCGGTGAAGTACCCGTCCGCTGCGCGGGAGTTGGCCAGCATCTCGTTGCGGAACTGCATGTAAGTTGCCAGGTCGACCTCATCGGGGATGGCGGTCGGGACGCCGAAGGACAGGGTGTTGGAGTAACGCACGCTCGGCTTGGTGACGGCACCCTTCTTCGTGGTGACGAGGATGACGCCGTTGCCGGCGCCCATACCGTAGATGGACGCAGAGGCGTCCTTCAGCACGGAGATGCTCTCGATGTCCTCCGGGTTTAGCTGCGAGAGGACGGTAGAGGCGGAATTGCTGTAGGAGCCGTAATTGAAGCCGCGGCCACGGCGCTGGGCCGTACGGACCACGCCGTCCACAACGACGATCGGCTCCCCGGAGAAACCGCGGATGTTGAGGTCGGTGTCGAAGTCGCCGGCGCCGCCGGAGACCTGGTGGATCAGCAGGCCCGGGACTTTGCCCTGCAGGGAAGAGGTGACGTCCGGGGACTTGGTGGCCATGAGTTCCTCATCGCGGATGTTCGCGATCGCGGAGGTCAGGGACGCCTTCTTCTGCGTACCGTAACCGACGACTACGGACTCGTCCAGCTCGGAGGCTGCCTCCGCGAGGGTGATGGTCATGTTGGCCGTGGCCTTGACCGTTACGGTCTCATAACCGATCGAGGAGACCTCGAGGTCGGCTCCGGCCGGACATGTGAGGGTGAAGTTACCGTCGAGATCCGTTGCAGCGCCGTTCTGCGTGCCCGCCTGCATGACGGCCGCGCCGATGACCGGCTGCTTGTCCGGATCGATAACCTTGCCTCTCACCGTAATCGTGTTCTGCGCAAATGCCGCGGGCATGAGCAGCAGAAAACCGCACAAGACCGAAGCAGCGCGCCTCAGGGATGATTTGTTCATCTTAATCATACGATTAATTTTTGGTTAATATGAGATTGGTTAAAGGGATTTCGTGGCATTAACAAGTGATTTGCAAATTTACCATTTCGAGCACCGACAAATGCGCCGCAAATGTTTTGGAATGCAACCCCGCGTGCAGCGACCGTGCGAAATCGCCAAACCGCTCTACCGAATGTTCAAAACGGTATTTTTTTTAATGCTTCATTCAGTTCATGACGGCCAAAGTGCTATCTTTGAACAGGCAATTCTAACACACGCATGAAAAAAGTGCTCATATCCCTATGCGCCCTCGCAGGCGTCATCGGCGGGATCCACGCACAGGACCGGACTTTCTCCATCAGCACCCGTCCGTCCAACCCGTCCGTCACGGCCATGGCAGAAGGGTCGGACGGATACCTCTGGGTCGGCACCTTGCGCGGACTGAACCGATATAACGGAGCCACTTACACCACCATCGGCATGGCTGACAGTACCGGCCTCACTTCCGACAGGATCTATTCCTTGTGCGCCGACACGGACGGCCGCCTTTGGGTGGGCACGGAGACGGGGATCAACCTCGTGCAGAACTCGCAGGTAGTGCGACGTCCCGAGCCCCAATTCATGCCTGTCACCGCCATCCTCGATTACGACGAGGAGCAGCTGCTCTACTCCGGGCCGGGCGGATTGGGCATCTACGGCAAGCAGAGCGGTGAGAGCCGGATCATCCTCGACCTGCCGGTCTATTTCTACATCACCTACCTGGTTCGGGACCCCATAACGGGAAGGATTTTCGCCGCCAAAGCCAACCTTCCTGAAATCGCCGTCCTCGACCAGAATTTCGCCCTGATGAAAACCCTGGCCGTCCGCAGCGCCTCCAGCATCAACGGCATGACCTTCAGCCCGGACGGGAGCCTGTTCGTCGCTACGGACAAGGGGCTGAAATGCTGGAACCCGGACGGGTCGGAGAATCCGGCATGGGATCGCATGCTGAAGGCGGAAGGGGCACCTTCCCATATCGCTTTCGTCCAGACCGATTACACGTCCGGACATGTTCTCGTCGGCGCCTCGGGCGGAAAGATCTACAGTCTTTCGGTCACGGACGGAACGATACACAGGCTCTGGATCGACGTAGAATTCGATTCCTCCAGCCGCACCCTCTGCCTGGTGACCCCGGACCGGCTCTGGATCGCCTCCCGGAACCAGGGCATCGTTCAGCGCTCCCGGACCGGCGCCACCTCTATCCAGCATCTCCAGGAACTGTCTTCCACAGACTTCGTCTCCCGGCTTGTCAGCTGGACCGAGAACCAGATCCTCATCTCGACATACCGGAAAGTACTCCGCATGGATACCCGTCACGGAGAATACACCGACCTGACCCCTCCCCTGCAGCCCGGCAAGACGATTACCCACATGCGGGTCGACCGCCGAGGACATATCTGGCTCATCCTCGACTATTTGCTGCTCCGGGAATACGAACTCGATCCCGCCACGGACCGGCTGAAGCTGCTTTCCGAGCGCCCCGTGTCCGGAGTCCATTCCCTATGGGAGAACCAGGACGGCAGCATCAGTTTCATCCAGGAAAACCGCATCCACACCTTGCGAGACGGCGTATTGACCAGCCGTCCCATCGGACAGGCAGGCGGGCTGTGGCGCGTCATGACGACATGGACCGGCACTACCTATCTGATCAACGGAGACAGCATCTGCCAGTACAACCCGGACGGTCAGCTCCTCGACATCCCCGTCTGGATCCCCTCTCCCAATATCGTCACGGTAGACACGGCCGGGCGCATCTGGGTCGGATCCTCCAACAACGGCCTCGTCTGCTATGACCCGGCGGACGGCAGCTGCACCCGCCTTTCCGTCCGGGACGGGCTCCCGGACAACGCCATCCGCAGCATCCTGCCCAACGATAAGGGCATCTGGGTCAGCACGCGCAACGCGATCGTCTTCATCAGCCCCGACCTGCAGCAGATTCTCCCCATCCCCTTGGACGGACAGGAGCCCGTCGAATTCGTGTCCAACGGCGCTACGGTCAACACTTCGGGGGATCTCATCTTCGGGGCGAAAAAACATGTCGTCCGGGTCGAGCCGAAACAATACAGCGGCATCGCCGAGGAGCATCTGGAACTGGATGCTTTGCTGGTCGATAACGCACCGGTGGATCTCCAGCGTGGAGAGGTGCTCCTCAAACCGGAACAGAGCCAGCTCTCGCTTTACTTCTCCGCCATCGATTTCGAGTTCGGCAAGCAGCTCCAATATGCGTATAAACTGGAAGGATACAACCGTCAGTGGGTCCAGGTCGGCAACAACCCGTATGCCCTCATCACCGACCTCCCCGCCGGCCGTTTCCGTTTCCTGGCGAGGGTCCGGACGCCCGACGGCATCTGGCAGGAAGAGCAGGAACTATGCCGCATCCGGCACAAGCCGACCCCTCTGCGGTCACCCGTCGCCATCGTGATCTACTCGCTGCTGTTTTTCCTTTTCCTATCCCAGCTTGTCCGTCTTGTCCGCCACAACCGCCAGAACCGGGACCGCGCCGAACGTGCAGAGATGGAGAAAGTTTTCAGCGAGCAGGCGAGCCGGGATAAGGCGGACTTCTACATGAACATTTCCCATGAATACCGCACCCCGCTGACCCTCATCTACGGTCCGGCCCAGGACCTCGCCCGCAACAACAATCTGGATGAACATGACCGGAAGCTGGTCCGCTGCATCCAGCGGAACGCCGAGATGCTGATGACCCTGACCGAACAGATCATGAATTTCCACCTCTTCTCGCGCTCGTCCGACCACCTGGCCATCCTCCAGACGGACCTGGGCGCCATGCTCTCCGCCAGCATAGCCAATTTCGACTATTTCCGTGACCAGCGGGGCATCCGGCTCAGCAGCGAACTGCCGCAGGACCTCCTCGTCTGGTGCGACCGCGACAAGATCGGCAAGGTCTTCTTCAACCTGCTCAGCAATGCGTTCAAATACACGCCGCAAGGCGGAGAAATCCACGTCACGGCAACCCTCCACTCCAAGGAGGAGCTTCAGGCGGCGTTCAACCTCCCGGAATCGGACTACGACGGGCCTTTTGCCCGGATCAGCGTCGCCGACACGGGCGTAGGAATCTCCCAGGACCAGATCGAGCGGATATTCAACCGTTTCGAGCGCCTGGAGCAGGAGGTGGAGGGTCGGGAACCCAAAGGATTCGGGATCGGGCTCAACCATGCCCTCTATCTCGTCAGCCAACACCATGGCGCTATCAAAGCTGCACCGAACCGGCCGCAAGGGTCCGTCTTCTCCTTTGTCTTCCCTGCCGGGAAGGATGCCTATGAGGACGCCGAGATCTGGCACGACGTGCCGGTCGAGTCCACGGGAAAGCTTACCGAACCCGCTCCCGTACTGGAGGCAGACCATGAGACAAGCCTGTTGATCGTAGAAGACAATTCCGAGATGCGGGTCTATCTCCACGACCTGTTCCATGACACCTACAACGTCATCCTGGCAGGCGATGGCGAGGAAGCCTCGCGTTTCATCCGGATCAGCGCGCCGGACCTGATTGTCAGCGACATCATGATGCCCTTCAAAGACGGCTTCCAGCTGTGCCGTGAAGTCAAGGAAAGCGAAGAGTATTCCCACATCCCAGTCATCCTGCTCACGGCAAAGACCGGCATGGCAGACCACCTGGAAGGACTGGAACTGGGCGCCGATGCCTATATCCAGAAGCCCTTCGACCCGGATCTGCTCCGGGCGCAGATCCGCAACCTGATGAACAATCGGCGGCGGGTCCAGAAACTGTTGCACGGCAAAACATCCGATCAGATCGGGGAAGTCCTTCCGTCATTGGGGATCGGATTGCGCGACAAGGCATTTCTAGAGCACCTCTATGCCTTGGTCGAAGAGCATCTAGGCGAGGAGGAATTCAACGTCTCGACGCTGTCGACATCCATGGCCATGAGCCGGAGCGGGCTCTTCTCCAAGCTCAAGGCCCTGACCGGGCAGTCGCCGCAGGAGTTCCTGACCGGTTATCGGCTGAACCGGGCCCGCGAACTGCTGAAGAGCCGGGAGTTCAATGTCAGCGAAGTCGCCTACAAGGTCGGATTCTCCACCCTCAACGGCTTCTCCCGCGCATTCAAGAACAAATACGGCATTCCGCCCAGCGCGCTGTAAAGAAATCATGAAACGCCCGGAGTTGTTGCTCCGGGCGTTTCATGATTGTGGCAGGACGCTTCCGGCCTATTTGAACAGCATCGGGGCGAAGGTGTTCAGGTAGAGGCGCCAATTGGCCCATACGTGACCGCCGTCGGAGACGTAGAAGATGTGGTCCAGGCCCTGCTCGGTGAGGGTCTTGTCCAGCGTC
>Ga0079305_1001703_pt1 | contig 25849 bp, 21 predicted proteins | sample LMS_cellobiose_e_FD_79183 | JGI IMG/M metagenome (GOLD analysis project Ga0079305, IMG submission 79183) | Rumen-fistulated moose microbial communities from Alaska, USA - LMS_cellobiose_enrichment | ecosystem: Host-associated > Mammals > Digestive system > Stomach > Rumen fluid ... | reverse complement strand
TCTCGAACCTGTCGGTTGAGGACAACGTCAAGATCGGACTGCACAACTCCGAGGCGTATTCGACGCTCGCCGGCATCCTGCGCCTGCCTTCCTACTGGCGGCAGGAGCGAGCCGCGCATGAGCGCGCCCTCGAGCTGCTCTCGATCTTCAATATGCAGGATATGGCCGGCGCCAAGGCGGGTTCCCTGCCCTACGGCGCCCAGCGCCGCCTGGAAATCGTGCGCGCGCTCGCCACAAACCCCTGCCTGCTGCTGCTCGATGAGCCTGCCGCAGGCATGAACCCCTCCGAAACCTCGGAGCTGATGGACAACATCGTCAAGATCCGCGATACGTTCCAGATCTCCGTGCTGCTGATCGAGCACGACATGAACCTCGTCATGGGAATCTGCGAAGGCATCTGCGTGCTCAACTTCGGCCGCGTGATCGCCAAGGGCACGCCGGACGATATCCGCAGCAACCCCAAGGTCGTCGAGGCTTATCTCGGCAAGAAGAAGGAGGCGTGAGCGATGCTGAAGGTCAACGACATCAACGTGTATTACGGCAGTATCCACGCCGTCAAGGGCGTTTCCTTCGAGGTTCGGGACGGTGAGATCGTCACGCTGATCGGCGCGAACGGCGCCGGAAAATCGACGATCCTCAAAACGATCAGCGGTCTGCTGCGCAGCAAGACCGGCTCGATCGACTTTATGGAGCAGTCTGTCATGGCCGTCGCGCCCCATAAAATCGTAGAAATGGGTCTCGCCCACGTTCCGGAAGGCAGGCGCATCTTTCTGCGGATGACGGTGGAGGAAAACCTCGAAATGGGCGCCTTTACCCAGCAGGCCGGCGGCGTTGCGGCAGATCTTGAGCGCGTATTCGAGCAGTTTCCGCGCCTCAAAGAACGCCGCACACAGGTTGCGGGCACGCTCTCCGGCGGCGAGCAGCAGATGCTTGCGATGGGGCGCGCCCTTATGAGCCACCCTAAGCTGCTGATGCTCGACGAGCCCTCGATGGGCCTCGCGCCGATCCTTGTCGAGCAGGTTTTTGAAATCATCCGCGCCTTTCACCAAGCGGGCACAACCATCCTGCTGGTGGAGCAGAACGCCCAGATGGCGCTCTCGATCGCCGACCGCGGCTATGTGCTCGAGACCGGCCGCATTGTGATGAGCGGCACCGGCGCCGAGCTGGCGCAGAGCGACGAAATCCGCCGCGCCTATCTCGGCGGCTGAAGCGCCGACCGCTGTACCCAAACGCTTCATCCGCCACCGGCGGCGCGAACGGGCTTTGGCCCCTCGACGGGTTTCTTTCACACGATCTTCCTGTGCCGATGCAAAATGATAGAGGCTTTGTCGATAGTCTGAGCGCCGGTCCTGCGATCGGTGCTCTTTCTTTCAACGGGAGTATTCGAAAATGGATGAGAGACTGCAAAAACAGCTCGCCTTCGCGCTGGAAATCGACAAGGAGAAAAACATCCTGCGGCAGACCCATCTCTCCGGCGGCGGACGGCGCGAAAACGACGCCGAGCATGCGTGGCACATGGCAATCATGGCATATTTGCTGCGCGAATACGCGAACGAGCCGATCGACATCTGCAAAACCATGCTGATGTGCCTGATCCACGATATCGTGGAAATCGACGCAGGCGATACCTACGCCTATGATCCCGAGGCGCTGCAGACGCAGCGTACCCGAGAGGAGGCGGCAAAGGAACGCATCTTTTCCCTGCTGCCGGCGGAACAGAAGGCGGAATTCGCCGCGCTGTTCGACGAATTTGAGGCGTTTGAGACGGCGGAGGCCAAATTTGCGCACGCGATGGACAATCTGCAGCCGCTCCTGCTGACCCATTCGAACAACGGGAAGGACTGGCGGGACCACGGCGTTACCGCGGAGCAGATCCACGGTCGGCAGGATCAGACGCGGCACGGCTCCGAGCGGCTCTCCGTTTTCACGGAAAACATTATCCGGGAACACATCGAAAAAGGAAATATCAAAGGATAAGCATATTCGACAAAAAGCGCGCGGAAACAGGGACACTGCTTCCGCGCGCTTATTTTGCGGCATATGTGATTTGCGTTCAAAAGGTTTCCGGCTAAAAGGGACTGCGCCGGACACGGGATGACCGCAGGCAATACGGTCCCCGCTTCTCCGCAACCAGCATATACGGCGAATCGGGAACATTGAGCAGGCGGTACAGGAAGACATCCGCGGCGCTCTTCGGCACACCCGCGAAAAACGCCTGCAGCGCTTCCCCCTCGAGCCGGCCCTCCTCATGGCCGGGATAGACCGCAACGCCGAGCACGCCGCCGATCTTCAACGCGGCAAGAGCGCCTTCCACCGCCCGCAGCGTCGTCTCGCGGCGGGTCGTCAGGGAGCGGTCGCCGCCCGGCAAAAAGCCGAGATTGAACAGCCCGCCGTCGATCGGCCCGCTCACATATTCCGCAAAACGGTCGTGGCTCGCGAGAATAAGCCGGGCGTTTGCGACGCCGAGGCCGCCGAGGTATGCTGTTGTCTGCTCCAATGCGCTCTCCTGCACGTCAAAGGCATAGACGCGCCCTTCCGGGCAGAGCGAGCAGAGAAACGCCGTATCGCGCCCCTTGCCCATCGTAAAATCAACGTAGACGCCCCGCGGGTTCGCCGCCTCCGCAAGGCGGTCCTTTGCGATTTGCAAAATCCCGATCATATCGTTTCCTCCCAGAGCCGCCCCTGCCACGTGCCGCGGCGCGACAACGCGCGGTCGATGGCATTGAGGACGGCGCGCTTGCCGCGCGTCCAGTCGGGGGCGAGCAGCGTGCGGCGGTCGCCGTCGCCCGTCAGGCGCTCGATCACCGTCTCGGGCGGCAGCACCTCAAGCTGGTCGCAGACAATCGAAACATACTGCTCGCGCGTCAGCAGCGGAAACGGCTCCTTCTCCCATTGCCGCCCCAACGCGCTGCCGCGCAGAATGTGGAGCATATGCAGCTTGACGCCGTCCGGGCGCAGCGCCGCCACGGCCCGCGCGGAATCGACCATTTGCCGGTGTGTCTCACCGGGAAGACCGTCGATCAGGTGCACGCAGACGCGCAGTCCCGCATCCTTCGCGCGGCGATATCCCCGCACAAAATCCGCAAACGTATGCCCGCGGTTGATGCGCGCCGCCGTTTCATCGCACGCGGTCTGCAGGCCGAGCTCGAGCGAGACGGGCAGTCGCCCTGCGGCCTTCCGCAGAACGCCGACCGCCTCCGGCGCAAGGCAGTCGGCGCGGGTGGAGAGGCAAACGCCGCGCACATCGGGCAGCGCCGCCGCCTCTGCAAGCAGCTGCCGAAGCTTCTCCGGCGGGCAATAAGTGTTGGTAAAAGACTGGAAATACGCGATTTTATCCGCATCCGGCCATTTCTGCGAAAGCCTTTTACAGCCTTCGGCATACTGTGCGGCAAGCGTGCCGCCATGCGGCGAAAACTCGCCGCCGCCCCGCTCGGTACAATAAGTACAGCCGCCGATCCCGCAGGTGCCGTCGCGATTGGGGCAGGAGCAGCCGGAGAACAGCGGAATCTTCACCGCCCGGCGGCCCGTCGTCTCGCGCAGAAAGCGCGAGAGCGTCCGGTAGCGTTTGCCGTCGCGGCAGACTTCATCGGCGCTCGCCACATCGGTCTCCCCTTTCCGAAAAAAGCCCTCCGTCCCCGCGGCAGGCGGAAGCGGAGGGCTTTTGTTTCCTCTCTTACAGGGCGCGGGTTTGAATCTCCTCGACGATCCTGGCGGCAAATTCATCGACGGGGACGGAGCCCTCGTCGCCGCCGGCGCGGGTGCGCACGGAAATCGTCTCGTTTTCGATTTCCTTATCGCCTGCGACGAGCATATAGGGGATCTTCTGCATCTGGGCCTCGCGGATCTTGTAGCCGACTTTTTCATTGCGGGTATCGACCTCGCAGCGGACGCCCATGGCCTCAAGTTTGTCGCGCACGCGGAACAGGTAATCGAGATGCCGGTCGGCGATCGGCAGCAGCGCGACCTGCACGGGCGCGAGCCACACCGGAAAAGCGCCGGCAAAATGCTCGGTGATCACGCCGATAAAGCGCTCGACGGAGCCGAACACGACGCGGTGGATCATCACGGGGCAATGCTTTTCGCCGTCTGTGCCCGTATACTCAAGGTTAAAGCGGCCGGGCAGCTGATAATCGAGCTGGATCGTGCCGCACTGCCACGTTCTGCCGAGGGAATCCTCGATGTGGAAATCGAGCTTGGGGCCGTAGAATGCGCCGTCGCCCGGATTGACCTCATAGGTCTTGCCGATGCTCTCGATCGCTTCCGCAAGAGCGGCGGTGGCGATATCCCAATCCTCGACGGTGCCGATATGGTCCTCCGGCATCGTGGAAAGCTCGATCTTATACGGCAGCCCGAATAAGCCGTAGACCTCGTCGAACAGCTGCGCGATGCGCACAACCTCGTCCTTGATCTGGTCCTTGGCCAGCAGGATATGCGCGTCGTCCTGCGTGAAGCAGCGCACGCGGAACAGGCCGTGCAGCGCGCCGGAGAGCTCGTGGCGGTGCACGCGGCCGAGCTCGGCATAGCGCAGCGGCAGCTCCTTGTAGGAATGCGGCTCGAGATCATAGACCAGGATGCTGCCGGGGCAGTTCATCGGCTTGATGGCAAAATCCTCGTCGTCGATAACGGTCGTATACATATTCTCTTTATAGTGCTCCCAATGGCCGGAGGTCTCCCAAAGCGTGCGGCGCATGATCTGCGGCGTGCTGATTTCCACGTAATCATGGCGCCTGTGTACGCCGCGCCAGTACTCGATCAGCGTGTTGCGCAGGATCATGCCGTTGGGCAGGAAGAACGGCATGCCGGGCGCCTCGTCACGCAGGGCGAACAGGCCGAGCTGGCGGCCGAGCTTGCGGTGGTCGCGGCGCTTTGCCTCCTCGATACGGGCGAGGTGCTCCTCGAGCATCGACTTTTTGGGGAAGGCCGTGCCGTAGATACGGTAGAGCATCTTATTCTTTTCGTTTCCGCGCCAGTAAGCGCCGTTGCAGGCGGTGAGCTTGATCGCCTTGCAGGGCGCAGTCGTCATCAGATGCGGGCCGGCGCAGAGATCGGTAAAATCGCCCTGCTTGTAAAAGCTGATTTTTTCGCCCTTGCCGGCATGCTCATCCATCAGCTCAAGCTTGTAGGGCTGGTCGGCCATGAGCCGATGCGCCTCATCGAGATCGAGCTCAAACCGCGTGATCTCGAGCCCCTGCTTGACGATCTTCGCCATCTCGGCCTCAAGCTGCTCGAGCTCTTCCGGCGTAAACGGCCGCTCGACGTCAAAGTCGTAGTAAAAGCCGTCCTTGATCGAGGGGCCGATTGCAAATTTCGCCGCAGGGAACAGATGCAGCACCGCCTGCGCAAGGATATGCGACGCGGTATGGTTAAAAGCGCGCCGTCCGTCCTCATCCTCAAAGGTGAGCGCCTCGAGGGAGCAGCTTTCCGTGATCTCGGTGCGCAGATCCCGCACCTCCCCGTTGATGCGCACCGCGCAGGTATTGCGATACAGCCCCATGCTGATGTCCTTGACGGCATCGGCGGCCGTCAGCGGCGCGTCGCAGCTCTTGACGGAACCGTCCTTCAGTGTAATTTCGATCATTCTTTTCATCCTTTCTGTCCGGAAAATGAAAAAGCCGTTTCCCTCTCCCATGGAGGGAAACGACCGGGGCGAGGCCAAGGCCCCGCGGTTCCACCCGGATTCGCGCTTTTGCGCCTTATCCGTGCGATGATAACGCTCTCAAAGCGGCGCGCTTCTCAAACGATCCCCTCGACAGAGAGTTTGGACCCTTTCGCCGGATCATCGTTGTTCACGCGCTCTCGGAAGTGGTATGCGTTTTTCTTCGCCCGCTGCCGGTTCCAGCATCTCCGGCGGCTCTCTGTGGGCAAAGGGGCAAAAACGCCGTCTTCGTCAACGATTTGTATGCGTAAAGCATACCACGGCGGGGCAGTTTTGTCAAGTGGAAAAGCCCTCTCCGACCGCACGGGCGAAGCGGAACCGCCGCGGGGCTCCGCCGACGGAAAAACAGCCGGTATCTCTTGACGGTTCCGGAAAAGAATGGTTTACTGTATTTGCCGCTTTGCCCGCGGCCGGAAAGCGGCGTTTGATCCGGCCGCCCATACGGCGCTTTGACGCCGTACCATGCGCCGCGGACGCCGGGCAAACCGCGCAAATCCACGGGAGAAGGAGACGCATCCCAATGAAACGAAGCAGCGGAATCTTAATGCCGGTTTTCTCTCTGCCGTCACCCTGCGGGATCGGCACGCTTGGCAGGGAGGCCCGCGCATTCCTCGATTTTTTACATGATGCGGGGCAATCGTGGTGGCAGATTCTTCCCGTAGGGCATACAAGCTACGGCGACTCGCCTTACCAATGCCTCTCCGCTTACGCCGGCAACCCCTATCTGATCGATCTGGAGCTGCTCGCCGCCGACGGTCTGCTGACCGCCGATGAGATCGGCGCGCGCCGGTGGGGAAGCGACCCTGCAAGAGTCGATTACGGCGCGCTGTACGAAAACCGCTGGCCGCTGCTTGAAACGGCGGCGAAGCGCGGATTTGAGCGGGATCGCGCCGCAGTGGAGGCCTTTGCCGCGGAAAACGAGGCGTGGCTTCCCGACTACGCGCTGTTTATGGCGGTCAAGCGCTATTTCGGCATGCGGGCGTGGACAGAATGGCCAGACGAGGCGATCCGCCTGCGCCGCGCGCCGGCATTGGAGCGCTACCGCGCGGCCCTTGCCGAGGAAATCCGACTTTTTACCTATGTGCAATACCTTTTCTTTAAACAATGGGACGCCCTGCGCGCTTACGCCCGCGAAAAGGGCGTCGGCATCATCGGCGATCTGCCCATCTACGTCGCAATGGATTCCGCGGACGTGTGGGCAAGCCCCGAAAGCTTTCAGCTCGACGAACGCAATATCCCGCTTGCCGTCGCCGGCGTGCCGCCGGATAATTTCAGCGAGGACGGCCAGCTTTGGGGCAATCCGCTCTACGACTACGAGGCGATGGAGCGGGACGGCTTCGGCTGGTGGATCCGCCGTATCGGCGGCGCGGCCAAGCTTTACGACGTGATCCGCATCGACCATTTTCGCGGGTTTGAAAGCTACTGGGCAGTCCCCTACGGCGATGCGACCGCCAAGCGCGGCAAATGGGTGAAAGGCCCCGGCATGCGCCTCATCGCCGCGCTGACGGGATGGTTTCGCGATGTGCGCTTTATCGCGGAGGATCTGGGCAGCCCGTCGCCGGAGGTACGGCAGCTTCTCGCGGATTCCGGCTTTCCGGGGATGAAAGTTCTTGAATTCGCCTTTGACGCGCGCGCGAGCAGCGATTATCTGCCCCATACCTACGATCCGCACTGCGTCTGCTACACCGGCACGCACGACAACGCGCCGCTTGCTGCATGGAAAAGCGAGGCCGACCCCGCCGACATCGCCGTAGCCGTACGCTATCTCGGGCTCAACGGGCAGGAGGGCTTTCACTGGGGAATCCTGCGCGGCGGCATGGGCAGCGTGGCGGAGCTCTTTATCGCGCAGATGCAGGACTATCTCGGGCTGGGTGAAGAAGCCCGCATCAACACCCCCGGCACCATGGAAGGGAACTGGCAATGGCGGCTGCTGCCCGGGCAGATCACCGAAGCGCTGACAAAACGCATCGCTGCCATGACCCGTCTCTACGGGCGCGACGGATAAAGCGGGATACCAAAGAGGCGCTTTCCTATGGATGCAGCCAAAGGGAAGCGCCTTGATCATTGCCGGATCAAACAGGCGGCGTCCCCGATCAAAACCGGAGACGCCGCCGCATTCTGTGAGATGAATGATACCCGGAGCAGAGGATCACTTGACGTGATACTCGCCGTAAGCGTTGAGATACCACTGGCCGACATACTGGTTTTTCACCATTTCGCCGTTCTGGCCGACATAGTACCAGATGTTCGCGTTCGTCGTGTTCTGGATCCACTGGTTCGTGCGCAGCACACCGTTGGGATCGAAGCAATACCACTTATCGCCGATGGCACGCCAGCCGTTCGCGAGCCAGACGCCGCTCAGCAGATATTTTTTGCTGCCGTCAGCCTGGACATACCAGCCGTCCGCATTGGCCGCCGTGGCAGTCACAGGGGCGACGGGGCCTGTCGTGTTGGCGACCTGTGCGGAAGCGGCAGTCTGGTCCTGCGCGGTATCGGCCGTCGCGGTGACGCCGTATTTCCTGCGCATCAGGCGCAGCATCTCGGCATCGACGTAGCATTCGTCGGATTCCGCCTCATCGGTGTACTTGCCGGGCCATTTGGCCTTGATGATGAAGGTGTAGTCGCCCACGCGGTTTTCTCTCGCAATGATCTCGGAGAAATCGATGCGGGTGCCGCCGTCGGACGCCTTCGCGGTGACGCGCTTGCCGTTGCGGTACAGGATCACGGAATAATTCGCGCTGCCCTTGTAGTCCGCGTCCCACTTCGCAACGAGGGAGTTGCCGTTATCCTGCCAGTAGGCCTCGGTGATCGAGGCGGTGGCGTATTTGCTGTATCGGGAGCTTGAGCTGTTGCCGGAGCTCTTGCTGATCGAGGCATTGCCGCTCGGGGTATCCTGCAGATATATCAGGAACTCATAGAGATCGTATACGTCGAGGAGCTGCTCCTCGGAGAAGGTCTCATGGGTGCCGTCCGGCATGTAATAGGTGTAGGTATCGCCGCGCGCATTGTAGACGAGGTGGCTGCCGTCATCATAATAGATCGTGAAGCCGTTGCCGTCCTCCGTGTAAGAGACCGCCAGTGCAGTGATCGCGAGGCCGAGCGCCAGCAGCAGCGCCAGCAGCAGAGTGAGCATTCTTTTCATCATATCGTTTTCTCCTTTGATTGTCAGGTCGCAATATGGCACAGGATGTGTTTCTCCCGCATATTGATCGGGGACGGTTTCATTATAACCGATCCGCGGGAAAAGGACAAGAGCGGTATATGGAGGAAAAGCGCATGTCCTTTCGTGAATTTTAATAAAATTTCTCTATAATTTTATATGCTTTTCATTTTTTCATCAAAAAAATGAAAGAAATCACAGAATTGTCCCGTGGAAAATGCGATTCGGAATCGGTAAAATAGAAGCATAGCAAAAGGTTCGAAATGGACTTTTTGCCGAAAACCGCAAATCTTAAAGGAGGAAATGAATCTATGAAACGCATTCTCGCAATCGTTCTGTCTCTGGCGATGGCGCTGTCGCTGGCCGCCTGCGGCGGCTCGGCGAGCTCGACTGCGGCGCCTGCAGCATCTGCCGCCGAGCCTGCGGCCTCCGCCGAGTCCCCCGCGAGCACCGAAACGCCCGCATCCCCCGCGGCAAACCTGAGCCGTGTCCAGGCCGTTATCCAGGAGGCCGAGGGCATGACGATGGAAGAGCTGGCGCAAAAGGCCATTGAAGAGTCCAAAGGAAAGACCTTCTACGGCGTGGGCAACTCCAGCCGCGGCAAATCCGCTCTTCCGCTGTTTATCGACTACCTGAAGACCATTGATCCGGATTACAGCATGGAATTCGAGTGGCAGCAGCCGAAGAACAACAAGATCTTCGACCAGCTGACCTCCGACTCCAAGAAGGGTGAGGGCACGTTCGCCGTCACACTGATCCAGGACGGCAACCAGATCGAAAGCAAAATGGTGCAAACCGGCATTCTCGATACGTTCATCCCCAAGGAATGGGCCGAGGCCAACGGCATCGACGCCGCCGGCTACACCGGGTACCTTCCGCTGCAGACCCTGAACAAGGTCTTTATGTACAACAACACCGGCTCCTTTAAGCCCGACAACGTCTGGGACTATGTCGCGGAAGGCCAGCACGGCCAGTTTATGGACATCGACTCCGAGATCGTGGGCAAGAACTTCCTCTATATGCTGACCGCCCCGAAGTATGCCGCATGGCTCAAGGAATCCTATGACAAGCTTCCCGCCGACGAGCAGGCCTACTTCAAGGCCACGATCGACGAGGTCGCGCAGGATGCCAAGGATCTCGACCTTGACGAAAACGGCGCGTATGCGCTCGCGTGGATCAAGCTGTGGGTCGGCTCCTACAACGCCGTGACCGACGACGGCCCGATCTGCAACAACCTCGTTCAAAAATCCGCAACAGATCAGTTCGGTCTGCTGGTTTACTCCAAGCTCCGCTCCGTCGAGGAATCGGCCGAGGTGAGCGTCAACAACGTCAACGTCGCGGCATATGACGAGGGCTACGAGGGCATCGGCGGCTACGGCTACTGCCATTATATGTTCGTGCCTGACAACAGCCCGCTGCCGTGGACCGCCTGCGCGTTCATCAGCTACATCACCTGCACCGTAGACGGCTTCTCTGCCTGGGGCAAGGATATGGGCGGCTATTCCTCCAATCCCGACGTTGCCGCGGGCACCGAGGAACAGTATCATCATTCCATCGGCGGCATGGCCGAGGACGGCGTTACCGTTGAATATGCCAACAAGAACGACCGCGGTTATGAATGGTGGACCAACGAAGGCAAGCTGGTTCTTGAGGATCCGGCCTACTGCGCCTCCGTCGCTTTCACCGTTGGCAGCTGGATCGAAATTCTCGATAAGTACAGCGCCGGCTGATTTCTCGCTCCGATCTCCTCCCGGGGAGATTTTATGCAAGCATCAGGAAGGCGCCCTGTGGAACGGTCTTCCCGTCCCGCGGGGCGCCTTTTCCGGTATCGGGCTGCCAAAACCGCCTGCCTGATCCGGCTGTTTCCCCCCTTTCAGAGAAAGTTCTTCCGAACAGAAAGGAGAGGTCATGAATCAAACGTTACAGAGAAACGGCTCCGCGCACCTCGGCAACCGGGTCCGAACGTTTTTCTCCAAGCCCTATAATGTGATCCTGCTGCTGATGGGCGTCGTTTTGAGCGTTACCACGATCGCGCCGATCATCGCCATTTTACAGGATACGATCGCCGTGCATCCCGGTACCGTAGACGCCCAGCTCTCCGGAAAAGTCGCGGGCTATACGTTTGCCAACTACATCGATCTGTTTACGAACAAGATCGTGATGAAAAAATTTTTGTGGGGGCCGCTGAAAAACACCCTTTGGCTCGCCGTGGGGACCTGCGCCGTCTCGATCCTGTTCGGCGGCATTGTGGCGTTCCTGGTCACCCGCACCAATCTCGCGTGGAGAAAGTACATCAGCTCCATCTTCATTTTCCCGTATATTATGCCGCAATGGACGCTGGCGATGGTATGGCAGAACGTGTTCTGGTCCACAAAGATCACCGGCACCTCCGACGGCCTTCTGGCTTCGCTGTTTCACCTCTACATGCCGAAATGGTGGTGCCAGGGGCTGTTCCCAAGCCTCATGGTGCTGGGGTTTCACTACGCGCCGTTCGCCTATATCCTGATCGGCGGCATCTTTAAGAACATGGACGCAAACCTTGAGGAAGCCGCCACGATCCTTGATACGCCAAAGTGGAAGATCATGACACGCGTCACGCTGCCGATGGTCCTGCCCGCGATCCTTTCCACGATCCTGCTGGTATTCGGCTCGGCAATGGGCTCCTATCCGGTGCCGCATTATCTGGGCCTCAGCACGCTCTCGACGCAGTATATCTCCATGAATTCCACAAGAACCGGCGAAGCTTCGATTTTGGCGGTCATCATGATGATCTTCGGCGTGGCGATCATGCTACTCAATCAGCTCTCTCTCACGAGCCGCAAGAGCTACACGACCGTGACCGGAAAATCCGGCCAGATCTCCAAGATCAATCTCGGCAAAACAGGCCGCTATCTCATCGCGCTGCTTCTCGTCATCGTCACCTTCTTCACCAGCATCTTTCCGATCGTTTCTTTCGCGTTTGAAACGTTCCTGCCCAACCCCGGCGACTACTCTTATCTCTACACCGGCGACAGTTCCAACCTGACGACAAAGTGGTGGGTCACCGATGAAAATGTGAGCGAGAGCGGCATGTACGGCCAGAAGGGCATTTTGCACAACGAAACGATCTGGAACGCTTACAAGGGTACGATCCTCGTCAGCGTAGCCTGCGCATTGCTGGCCGGCACGATCGGCACGCTGGTGGGCTACGCGGTCGCGAAGCAAAGGCGGAGCCGTTGGGCAAATTATGTCAACTCGGTGGCGTTCCTGCCGTATCTGATGCCCTCGATCGCCGTGGGCGCCGCCTTCTTCATCCTGCTTTCAAGCGAAAAGATCAATCTGTTCAACACCTACTGGATTTTGATCATCACCGGTACCGTCAAATACATCCCGTTCGCAAGCCGCTCGAGCCTCAACTCCATGCTGCAGCTCTCCGGCGAGATCGAGGAGGCCGCCATCATCCAGGATATCCCCTGGACGAAGCGCATGCTGCGGATCATCATCCCGATCCAAAAATCCTCGATCATCAGCGGCTACATGCTTCCTTTTATGACCTGTCTGCGCGAGCTGAGCCTGTTTATCCTGCTCTGCACGCAGGGCTTCATCCTCTCGACGACGCTCGACTACTTTGACGAAATGGGTCTGTATGCCTTTTCAAGCGGTATCAACCTGCTGCTGATCATTACGATCCTGATCTTCAACACGCTGGTGAACAAGCTGACCGGCGCAAGCCTGGATGAAGGAATAGGAGGTTAAACCATGCCGAAAATCGTATTGGAGCACATCACCAGGAGATGGGATAAGTTTTACGCTGTTGACGATCTGAACCTCGTCATCGAGGATAACGCCTTCGTTACGCTGCTGGGCCCCTCCGGCTGCGGCAAAACGACGACGCTGCGTATGATCGCGGGCCTTGAGACGCCCACCAGCGGAAAAATCACGATCGGCGACCGCGTTGTGTACGACAGTGAGGCCGGCATCAACGTGCCGCCCAATAAGCGCAAGGTGGGCTTCCTGTTTCAGAATTACGCGCTCTGGCCGAACATGACGGTCTATCAGAATATTTCCTTCGGCCTCTCGAACATCAGGGAGGCGCTGCCGAAATACGACCTTGACGCCAAAAAGTACGCCTCCCTGCTGCGCGCGCTCGAGCGCCCCGACGACATCGTCAAAACCATCGGAGAATGCGTCGATAAAAAGGGCAAGCTCGATGAAAGCAAGGCGCACATCAAGCTGATCGACCGGTATGAGATCTCGCTCTACACCGCGAAGGAGCTGATGGGCTACAAGCTGCACGAATCCGCGGATCCCGCAGCCGCGGCCGCCGCGCGGCGCGCCGACCTGCAGAAAAAGCTGGAGGAGCGCCAAAACACCGCAAAAAACGCCGGCTGCACGCTCAATGAGGACTTTGCCCTCGTCAAGGACGGAAAGGTACAAACCGAGGTCCGCCGCCTCTCCAAGGAGGAGATCGACCTCTCCGTGCGCCGTGTCGCCCGCATCGTCAAGATCGGGATGTTCATGGACCGATACCCCGCCGAGCTCTCGGGCGGCCAGCAGCAGCGCGTGGCGATCGCCCGCACGCTGGCGCCGGAGCCCGCCGTGCTCTTTATGGATGAGCCGCTCTCAAACCTCGACGCGAAGCTGCGCCTCGAGATGCGCTCCGAGCTGCAGCGCCTGCATCTCGATACCGGCTCCACCTTCGTCTATGTCACGCATGACCAGATGGAGGCCATGACGCTCGCAACGAAGATCTGCCTGATCGAAAACGGCTGCCTGCGCCAGTATGACGCGCCGCTGACGGTCTACGGTCAGCCTGCGAACACATTCGTTGCGGACTTCGTCGGCAACCCCGCGATCAATTTCATCGATGCAAAGGGCCGGCAGGACGCCGACGGAACCGTTGCGCTCTCGATTTTCAACGGCGCGGTGAAAGCCGCCTTTACCGCGAAGGATGCGCTTGACCTGTCCGCATGGTTCCGTGAGCAGGAGGCTGCGGATGAGGCGCATCGCGCGGCCGAGGCCGAAAAGGCCAAACAAAAAGGGCATGTGGAAAAGGGAAACAAGGATACCCTGTTCCGTTACCATGTTGCGATGGTCAACGAGACGGAGGATTTCGGCGACGAGGTGGAGCTGACGGAGGAGGACTTCGTCATCGGCGTGCGGCCCGAATTTCTTGCGCTCAAGGAAGACGGCGCGATCGACGGCGAAATCTATTCCGCCATGCCGACCGGCATGGAAACAACCGTGAAAGTGCAAATCGGCGAGTATCTGCTGACGGGCGTCGTATTCGGCGGCGTGCTCTACGAGATCGGGCAAAAGGTCAGGATTGATTTCCGCGGCAGCGATATCCTGCTCTTCTCTCGCAAGAACGGACGGCTGATCGCACAGGGACGGCTCGATATCCGGTAAAATCGCGTGCCTACGCGCGGTCCCGTTTGCGCAAAGCTCTGCAATGTGATACAATGGTCGGGAAGCAAACCGCTTCCCGACCATTGCTTTTCTGTGGTTTTCCGCTGTTTTTCTCCCGCTGCGGGCCTGCTGCGCACGGTTTCCGCGCATCGCCCGCTTCATCCGTTTCTTTGCGAGGTTTTGCAGAATGAAAGAAATTGCCCTTGAAAAAGTCGGCCGTTTTTCGATCGGCCAGGCAGAAGACGCCGCCGCGGCAACGGGCTGTACCGTCATCGTAAGCCCGAACGGCATGCCCGCGGGATGCGATGTGCGGGGCGGCGGTCCCTCCTCGCGTGAAAATCAGCTCCTGAATCCGCTGACCGCCGCGCAGGTCATCCACGCGGTGGTTCTCTCCGGCGGCAGTTCGTTCGGACTCGGCTGCGCGGACGGCGTAATGCGCTGCCTCGTCGAACGCGGCATCGGCCTCGACGTCGCTGTGACAAAGGTCCCGTTGGCGGTGCAGTCCGATCTCTTTGATCTCACGGTCGGCGACAGCGACGCATATCCCGACGCCGCCATGGGCTATCGCGCCGCATCGCTGGCGCTCGATGCGCCCAACTACCGCGACGGCAATTACGGCGCGGGCTGCGGTGCCTCCGTCGGCAAGATCGCCGGTATGGAAACCTGCATGAAGACCGGCATCGGCAGCTTCGCCATGGAGGTCGGCAAGCTGCGCGTCGGGGCCGTCGCCGCCGTCAATGCCCTTGGGGATATTTTCGACCCCGCGACCGGCGAGATGGTCGCCGGCGTGCTGCGGGAGGACAAAACCGGGTTTCGCAGCACCCTTTCGCTGATGCAGCAGAGTATCGCGGCGGTGGAAAACCGCTTTGTATCCAATACCACGCTCGGCGTTGTACTCACAAACGCCGCGTTTGACAAGGCGCGCCTCTGTAAGATCGCCGGCATGGCACACGACGGCATGGCCCGCACTGTGCGGCCCGTGCATACCTCTGCAGACGGCGACAGCATCTACGCCTGCTCGGTCGGCGATCTTTCGGCGGATATCGATCTGGTCGGCGTGCTTGCCGCCGAGGCAATGGCGCAGGCCATCCTGCGCGGCGTGTTTGCAAGCGAGGGCGCCTACGGCCTCCCCGCCGCCCGCGACCTGCCCTTTCTGAGCGACAGGGCGCGCTCCTATGCCGCCGGGCGGGGGGAAGCGTGATCCCATGAAAAGGCCGAAGCTGATCGTCTCCGATATCGACGGCACGCTGATCCCCTATGGGCAAAGCGCCCTGCCGAAAGAAGCTTTTTCTCTGATCCGCCGTCTCAGCGCGGCGGGAATTCTGTTTTGCCCGGCATCCGGCCGACAGTATCACTCCCTGCGCCGCCTGTTCGCATCGATTGCGGATGAGATCTGCTTTCTCTGCGCAAACGGAGCCGTTATTTTCGGCGCGGGCGGCGAAGAAACCGCGCCGGTTCTCTCCAAGACCGCCATGCCTCGCAGAGATGCCGAGGCGGTTGCGCTCGATATTCTCTCAATTCCTTCGATCGAGGTTGTCATCTCCGGGCAGAATATAAGCTATCTGCTGCACGCAAGCGCTACGCTGCTGCACGATCTGCAATGCCGTCTGCACAACCGCGTCGCTGCGATCGAATCCCCCGCCGAGATCGGCGAGGAGATCATCAAGGTTTCCGCATTTTGTCCCAATGGCGTCGAAGAGCCCCTGGCGCTGCTTGCGCCGCGCTGGGGTTCCCGATACGGGGCGGCCGTAGCGGGGCCGCACTGGATTGATTTTACGCTCGCCGACAAGGGCGACGGGCTGCGCCGGCTTTGCGCCGCGCTGGAGATCGATCCCGCGGAGGTCTGGGCCTTCGGCGACAACTACAATGACGTTCCCATGCTGGAACTCGCCGGTACGCCGTGGCTGATGCGATCCGCCGGCGAAGCGCTGCGGAAAAGATTTCCGCGGCAGTGTGACAGCGTCATAACGGAGCTTTCTCGGCTGCTGGCCGCGATCTGAAATTGACGAAAGAGGGAGGACGGTTCGATGAAGCGCCGCGTTTTCGCATTCGCCTGCCTCTTCTGCCTGCTCTTGTGCGCCTGCAAAGACGCCTCCGCCCCGCCGTTTGCCGATTTCGCCCCGCAGGAAGATCGCCGGCTCACGATCTACACCTCTCACAAGGAGGAAATTTACGCGCCCATCGTCCGTGAATTCGAGGCGCGCACCGGCATCTGGGTCGAGGTGGTCACCGGGGGCACCAATGAGCTGCTGGAGCGTATCGAGAGCGAATCCAAGGACCCGCATTGCGACGTGATGTTCGGCGGCGGAATCGAAAGCCTGCTGGCGCATGCCGCGCTCTTTGAACCTTATTCCTGCACGCAGGCCGATTCACTTCTGCCGAATCTGCGGCCGGAGGGGGACGTCTGCACACCCTTTTCCACGCTGCCGATCGTTCTAATTTACAACACCCGTATGGTTGCTCCGGAGGAGCTGACGGGCTGGGCGGATCTGCTCGACGAAGCGTGGCGCGGAAAGATCGCTTTCGCCGACCCTACGGTCTCCGGCTCAAGCTACACTGCACTCATGACGATGCTGACCGCGCTTTCGGGCGACGATGCAGCGTTGCTGGCGCGTTTCTTTGACAATCTGAACGGTACGATCCTGCCGGATTCCGGCGACGTAACAGAAGCCGTAGCGCTCGGGCGCCTGCCCGTCGGCGTCACGCTCGAGCAGAGCGCGCTGCAGCGCATCGGCGAAGGAGAACACCTGGCTCTCGTTTACCCCAGAGAAGGGACGAGCGAGCTGCCGGACGGCACGGCGCTGGCGGCCTCGGCGCCGCATCGCGACAATGCCGTCGCTTTTCTGGAGTTTACGCTGAATCCCGATACGCAGGCGCAAATGGCGAAGCGGCTTTATCGACGCTCCGTGCGCACCGACGTTCCGGACCGCGCGGAGCTGCCGGCATCCGGCGATTATCCCGTTCTCAGCTATGATGTCGCGTGGGCCTCCGCCGCCAAGGAGGAGATCCTGCGGCAATGGGCGGAGCTGGGAGAGGAGGCGGGCATGTGAAGCGATCTTCCCTCCCCTTTCAGACGCGCCTGCTGCTCTATTTTCTCGTTGTGGGGCTCGTCCCGCTCGCGTTTTGCGTCACGATCATGATCTCCATTTTTCGCACATCCGTGGCCGCTTCGGATCAATCGGCCGCAGAGGCGCGTCTTGCCGCCATGACGGAGGAACTGAGCGAACGGGTATCCGACTGCGACGCGGTGCTCGCCCGCCTCGCCGCGAGCCGCTCGCTGGCGGTCTCGCTGGCCGACCCCTCTTCCCGTGAAAGCAGCGTTTACCAGATGATCTATTCCGCCGCGGCACCGCTGCTGCGGCAGGCGGAATTTTCCGTCTATGACGATACGGGGAATATCCGCTATACGACCGGTGAGGTCGGCTCGCTTGAAATGCTCCCCGTTGAGTGGGGACTGCTGCGCGCTGCGCGCGAGGAGGGTTCGCTCGTCTGCGACGGCGTTTCGCCGCATGGCGGCGAGGCAGGCGCCGTGCAGCTCTGCCGGATGATCCCGGGGGAAAACGGCGCGGCGGGCTATGCCATCGCCAAGCTCTCCGGGGAAAACATCGCCCGCCTACCGGAGGGCGAATACGGCGCCGGAAGCGGCGTGCTTGTGCTCAACGCTTTCTGGGAGCCGATCTACGCCTCTCCCACCGTGGAGGAGACCTCGCTTGCGGCAGAGCTGCGCAGCGCCCTGCTGGCAGGAAAAACGCCCTTTGACGATCAGGGGGAGTTCCTCTTTGAAGCGCGAAAAGAGCCGATAAGCGGCCTCGTACTGGTGCTCTGCCGCCTGAAGCCGCTGACGCGCGGAACCATACAGAATCTCTTTGCTGTAGCGGGCTTCGCCGTCGTGCTGAGCTTTTTGCTGTGTCTGCTGTTTTCAATGCGGTTCAGCAGCCGCACCATCGCGCCCATCCGTTCGCTCAACAGCGCGATGCGGCGCATGGAGGAGGGCGATCTCGCCGTGCGCATGGAGATGACCGACGCAGACGAGTTGGGCCAGCTTGCAGGGCGCTTCAACCGTATGGCCGAGAAGCTGGAGACAAACCTGCGCGATTCGATCCGGCAGCAACAGGATCTGGGCGATGCGCGCATCCGCATGATGCAGGCGCAGCTCAACCCGCATTTCCTTTACAATACGCTCGATACGCTCAAGTGGCTCGGCAAGATCAATCACGTGGAAGAGGTTTCCACGATTTCCGCCAACCTGGCCGATATTCTGCGGCGCTCGATCTCGGCGGACCGTTTTGTGAGGCTCGGCGACGAGCTTGCGCTGCTCGACCGCTATGTGGAAATCCAGAGGATCCGGTTTCCCGATAAATTCACTTATCACGCCGAGGTGCCGGACGACCTTCTTGACGCAACGGTACCGAAGCTGATGCTCCAGCCGCTGGTGGAAAACGCCGTGATCCACGGATTTGAGGACGGCCGCTTCGGTCATGTGGAGGTAACGGCTCAGCGCAGCGGCGATATGCTGATTCTGACCGTTTGCGACAACGGCGTCGGGATGAGCGAGGAAAGCCGCGAGCGCTTTTTGCGGCGCACTGCCCCACAGGCGGGCCGCCCCGGGCATCTGGGACTCTATAACGTCGATGCGATCCTGCGGCTGCATTACGGCGAAGCGAGCGGTTTGCAGCTGATTTCGTCAACATCCGGAACGGTTTTGCGCGCGACCCTGCCGATGCGGTTCGCCGCGCGGACACCGGACAAGGGGGAAAGCGACAATGCGTAAGGTGGTAGTCGTAGAGGACGAGGCGCTGGTGCGCAGAGGCATCGTACAGGCGGTGGACTGGGCGTCGGTGGACTGCATCGTTGTCGGCGAGGCCGCAAACGGCGAACAGGGCCTCGAGGTCATCCGCTCGCAGCGGCCCGACCTGATCGTAACCGATATTAAAATGCCTTTTCTGAGCGGACTGGAGATGGTGCGCCGTCTGCGGGACGAGGGGAGCGACGCACAGGTGATCTTTCTCACGGCGTATTCCGATTTTGCTTATGCGCAGTCTGCCGTTAAGCTCGGGGCGGTGGATTTTCTGCTCAAGCCCTTTCACGACGGCGAGTTGGAGGAGGCCGTGCTGCGCCTGAAGGCGCGCACGCACGATGACGCGCCATCCCCGGCCGCGGGCGACGCCAAAAGTACCTATGTCGCAGAGGCGACCCGCTATATACAAGAGCACTACGGCGACCCTGAGCTGACGATCGGCATGGTCGCCAAAGAGCTCGGCATCAGCGAGGGGCACCTGAGCCACCTGTTTAAGAAGGAAACCGATCAGACGCTCGGCGCTTACCTGACGCAAACGCGCATCCAAGCATCGATGGAGCTTCTCAAGGATTTTCACAGCAAGGTCTACGAAGCGGCGGCGCTGGCAGGATATCGCGATATCGCGCATTTTTCCTCCACTTTTAAACGCATCGTGGGGATGACTCCCTCAGAGTACCAACGAACGGCGGCACACAGCGAGGATTGAGCCGATGAAAACACGGAAAACGGCCGTCATTTTTGACCTCGACGGCGTGATCTGCTCGACGGATGAAATACATTACCGCGCATGGAAAGCGCTGGCCGACCGGTTGAAAATCCCCTTTGACCGACAGACGAACAACCTGCTGCGCGGCGTGGGGCGGATGGAAAGCCTGGAAATCATTCTGCGGCGGGGCGACCGGCTTTATCCGGAAGCGGAAAAAGCCGCCTTTGCCGCGGAAAAAAACGCCCTTTATCGCACGTATTTGGCGGCGCTGACGCCAGAGGATCTGGCAGAGGACGTAAAGCGCACCCTCTCGGCGCTGCGCGGCGCGGGCTTTCTGCTCGCGATCGGCTCCTCGAGTAAAAACGCGCCGCTGATTCTGGAAAAGCTCGGTCTCGGGGATTTTTTTGACGCCGTTGCAGACGGCAGCGACATCGCGCACGCGAAACCGGATCCCGAGGTTTTTTGCAAAGCGGCGGAAATGCTCGGCGTCCCCCCTGCCGACTGCGTTGTCGTCGAGGACGCGCATACGGGCGTTGAAGCCGCCGTTGCCGGCGGGTTCACCTGCGCGGGGATCGGCGACGCCGCCTCAGACGCACGCGCGACATGGCGGTTGGAAAAGCTCTCCGATCTCATCGGTATTTTACTCCGGTAATACGATTCTTCGATGAAACGCTTTGGAATTTTACCGGGCAGACGGCTGATTGAAAACCGGTATAAACAGAGTCGCTGCGGCAGGCAGGCCGGAGCCATGTAAAAAAGCCCCTCTGATGTAGGAAAGCTGAACTACATCAGAGGGGCTTGATCCGTTCGGAAACAGGAAAGAGGGCCGGCGCTTTGCCGCGCCGGTACCGACTGATTCGGCGATTGTTCAAACGCTATGTCTGCGGTCGCCCGATCAGGCTGAACGCCGAATATCAAAAAGGATCCCGCCAAGTCGCTTTCGATTATGCCAGGTGGCCTTTCGCTTTTATTACATCGATCACCCGATCAACGTACTTCTCGCAGATTTCATCTGCTTCCGCTTCAACCATGACTCTGATCACCGGCTCCGTGCCGCTCTCGCGGACAAGGATACGGCCCGTATCTCCAAGAGCCTCGGCAACATCGCGCACTGCCTCCTGCACATCGGGATCGTTTTGAGCTTCGGGCTTGCTCTTGACTCTTACATTCTTCAGCACCTGGGGATAAAATACCACAGGCGCCGCCAGCTCGGACATGGGCTTCTTTTTTGCCAGCATGACTTCCATGAGCTTCAGGCTGGTCAGAATGCCATCGCCGGTGGTTTCATACTTCAGGAAGATGGTGTGGCCGCTCTGCTCGCCGCCGATCCGGTTTCCGGTCCTGACCATGTTTTCATAAACATACTTGTCGCCGACCTTGGTCTTCTCATATTCAATGCCGACCTTGTCGAGCGCCTTGTAGAGGCCGAAATTGCTCATAACCGTCGTAACGACTTTATTGTTCAGCAGCTTGCCGTGTTCCTTCATATACAGGCCATAGATGTAGAGAACATGGTCGCCTGTAACCAGATTGCCTTTCTCGTCCACCGCAAGGCAGCGATCCGCGTCGCCGTCGTAAGCAAAACCGATGTCCAAGCCGTTCTCCGCCACAAACTTCTGCAGATGCTCGATATGCGTACTTCCGCAATCCGTATTGATGTTGAATCCGTCCGGCTCCGCGTTTATTACATAGGTTTTCGCACCGAGCGCGTCAAATACGCCCTTTGCGATCTGCCATGCCGCGCCGTTGGCACAATCCAGACCAACTTTGACATCCTTGAAGCTGTATTTGCTCATGGAGATCAGATGGCCGATGTAGCGATTTCTGCCGGCCACATAATCAACCGTGCGGCCGATATCGGCTCTCTCTGCGATGGGGATCTCTGTTTTCCCGTCAATATAGGCCTCAACCTCGAGGATCGTTTCCTCATCCATTTTTTCGCCGTTCCCGTTCAGCAGCTTAATGCCATTGTCATAGAACGGGTTATGGGATGCGGAGATCATGATGCCGCAATCGAAATCATCCACACGGGTAATATAGGCAACGGAGGGGGTCGTAGTGACGTGCATGATATATGCGTCGGCACCGGAAGCCATCAGGCCCGTACAAAGCGCATACTCGAACATGTAAGAGCTTCTTCTGGTATCCTTGCCGATCACTATTTTGGCTTTCTTGCCTTGCTTGGCTCCGTAGTACCAGCCAAGGAAGCGCCCGATCTGAATGGCGTGTTCAAAAGTCAGATTCTTATTGGCCTCGCCGCGGAAGCCGTCCGTCCCGAAATACTTCCCCATGATTACCGCTCCTCCTTGTGAATGATCTCCCCATTGTCTTTCCAAATGCTGTTCTCCGGAACAACGCCCCTCACACAAGAGGTCGGATAAACGTTGCTGTGACGGCCAATGACCGTACCCGGATTGCAGACGGCGTTGCAGCCGACCTCAACATAATCGCCGAGCATCGCGCCGAACTTTTTGATACCGGTCTCGATCTGTTCTTCGCCGTTGTGTACGACGACAAGCATTTTGTCGGATTTGACGTTTGAGGTGATGGAGCCCGCGCCCATGTGGCTGTAATAGCCGAGAATGGAATCGCCCACATAGTTGTAATGCGGCGTCTGCACGTGGTCGAAAAGAATCACGTTCTTCAGCTCCACGCTGTTTCCCACGACACAATCCGCACCGACCAGAGCGGAGCCGCGGATGAACGCACAGTGGCGCACCTCGGTATCCGGTCCGATGATACAGGGCGCGCCGAGATATGCGGACGGGAAGACCTTTGCCGTCTTGTGGACCCAGACATGCTCGGAAATCTCCTCGTATTCTTCGCCCAGCGTAGGGCCGAGGGAGAGGATCAGCTCTTTGATGCCCGCAAGCGCCTCCCACGGATAAGTGAACTGAGAAAGATACGCCTTTGCCAGCGTATGGTCAAGATCATAGAGATCCTTTACTGTATACATAATAATCCTTTCTGTTTCTTCCCGGCTATTCTTCCATCAGATAAGAGAATATCAGATAGCCTGTTTTCAGAGCGTTGTGCCGAATTTTGCCTTCCTCAATAGAGAAGATGTCGCCGCCTATCACACGGACATCCTCCTTGCCGTCAAGAATGACGACCTCCTTGCCCTCCAAATCGAGGTACTTCTTCTTGACCGTCTCGTCAATGGGCGCCGTATTCGCGACAACCACATCCACCTTGCGTCCCCGAAGGTATTTGTTCAGCACGCCGACATGATCATGGACGCTGTACCCATCCGTTTCGCCCGGTTGGGTGACAAGGTTGCATACATACAGGATGCGCGCCTTCGATTCCTCAAAAACCTGCAAAATTTCCTCCGTAATCAGATGCGGTATGACGCTTGTGTACAGGCTGCCGGGGCCGAAAATAATGAGGTCGGCATCAAGGGTTTTCTCGCGTATTTCGCCGACGATTTTGATGTTGTGATCATAGGTAAGCCGACGGATATTGCCCATATTGCCGCTGACGCTGACCTGACCATAGTATTCGCCGTTATCGCTTTCTCCGACCAGCTCCACCTTTTCCTCGGTCAGCGGCAGCACCGTTCCATTTACCTGAAGGAGCTTACACATATATCGAGTCGCTTCCGTGAGGCTTCCCTTCAGGTCAATCAAAGCCGCCATTATGATGTTTCGTATCGGGTGATTATGCAGCGAGCCCTCTTTTTTAAACCGGTAACTGAGCAGCTCGATCATCTCACTGTCGGCGTTGGACATGGCCAGAAGCACCTTTCCCATATCGCCCACAGCGGGTATATCAAGCTCTTCTTTCAATACTCCCGTGCTGCTCCCGTTGTCGCTGACCGCAATAACCGTCGTAACCTCAAGCGGGAAAAGCTTCAGACCCGAGAGGAGGCAGGAAAGACCGGTTCCGCCTCCGAAAACCACTACTTTTTTCATGTATTTTTGTCGCTGACGCCGCTTCCCTCAGAGTCTTTCTTTCTTCTCGATATCCAGGAAGTACTTGTAAGTATCCACGGTCAGCTCGCCGCAGGCCGCCTCGTCACAGGCGATGATCGCTCCGTTGTGATGCTGCAGGGCGCTGCAGGTCCACTTCTGGCTGACCGCTCCTTCAACGGTAGCGGCCAAGGCTCTCGCCTTGTTATGGCCGTTGATCAGGATCAGAACTTCCTTAGAATCAAACACGGTGCCGACGCCGACCGAAAGCGCCTGGGAAGGAACCGCTTCCGGATCGTTTCCGAAGAAGCGGCTGTTCACGATACGAGTATCTGTCGTGAGGTTGCGAACGCCGGTTCTGGAGGATAAAGAGGTAAACGGCTCATTAAAGGCAATGTGTCCATCCACGCCGATCCCGCCCATAAACAGGTCGATGCCGCCATAGGAAGCGATTTTCTCCTCATACCTCCGGCACTCTTCTTCCGGATCGGCGGCCATGCCGTTGAGGATATTGATATTCTCCGGCTTCATGTCCGCAAGGTGGTTGAAGAAGTTGTCGTGCATAAAGTACCAGTAGCTCTGGTCGTGCTCACGGGGCAGCCCAAGATACTCATCCATATTGAAGGTGACCACATTCGCAAAGGACAGCTCACCGGCGTTGTTCATCCGGGCAAGCTCCCTGTAAACTCCGATCGGAGACGAGCCCGTGGGAAGGCCCAGTACAAAAGGCCTGTTTTCTTTGTGATTTTTGATCCTGGATGCGATGTAATCCGCCGCCCACTTACACATCTTATCGTAATTTTCCTGAATCACTACACGCATTTTTATAAAACTCTCCTTATCCTCTGTAATCTGCGGCTTCGCCGAGGCATACTGCGCCCTCGGCGGTCTACATGCCCATGCTGCTGTTTCCCGGCCTGCCTTGGCGCCGGTACATGCCGCTCCTGTGATAAGAGAACCTCTGTTACGGTTTTGATTCCGCTTTTTCCTTTCTCTCTGACGACGCACACTTCATCCCATGCTCTGCGCCTATACGACAACGATATAGGTTGAACAGACATAAAGCTCGCCGTGGCAGCATCCGCCGAATCTTTCGATAACTGCCATCCCTCGTCACCCACTATGTGGCCCGGCGCTAACCTCCTCTCCGGTCCCTCTGCGCGGAAGAGGAGGTTTTATTTATATTATATTATAATTCCTTTATCGTCAATACTCACAGCGGCCCAATCTTGCTGCTCCGGGCGGCTTATTCTCGCCGAAAGCTCGGCTCTGATCCGCTGCCGGTTCGCCGCCGGGAACACTATGGATTCGAACCGATCTCGTAAAACGGGCGGAAATCGCTTTTCCATGGGATTCTGTGATCGGGAACCATTTTATGATCAGCATGTTGATTCACCGCTCATCCTCTATTTAATTCATAACACGAAAAACTGTTAGATCATAAATATCCAAATCCCTGTTAAGATTTATCTACTATGCTTTCATTCTTATTTTTGCAAGTTGAATGATTCACAATCTTTCGGGTTGATTTACTCTATTTGCTATATTTGAAAAACAGCTCTGCACGTTTCTCTGTGATTTACTGCGCCGTAACATAGGCGCTGGTCTTTGCGTCGCCGCTGCCTGCAGCGTTGTAGGCGCGCACACGATAGCGGTACTCGGTGCCGATCTCGGCGGCGGTGTCCTCATACGGTCTAGCGGTGAGACCCGACTTCACGACCGTCCATGTGGTCGTGCCTTTAAAAGGTACAAATGCGGATACATTTCGCCCGAAATTGAAAAGCTCCCCCTCCGGATTGATCCGGACGGGGAGCTTTGGGTCTGTCTGTCGCTTACTGCGCCGTGATATAGGCGCTGTTCTTTGCGTCGCTGCTGCCTGCAGCGTTGTAGGCGCGCACGCGGTAGCGGTATTCGGTGCCGGCCACGGCCGTCGTATCGGTATAGCTCGTGCCGGTCAGAACGCCGCCGAGCGACACCCATGTGCTCTCGCCCTTTTTCTGCCGCGCGAGGCGGTAGCTCGCCGCTCCGGATGCCGCCGACCACGTCACCGTGACCTTGCCTGCTGTGGGCGTCGCCGTGATCGAGGCGATCGCGCCGGGCGCCGTCACAACAGCCTGCGCGGCGGCATAGCCGCTGTTGATCGCATCGCTGCTGAGCGAGCCATTGTAAGCCCTGACGCGGTAGCGGTACTCGGTGCCGATCTCGGCGGTGGTATCCTCATACGTTCTGG
>Ga0079305_1001702_pt1 | contig 25885 bp, 21 predicted proteins | sample LMS_cellobiose_e_FD_79183 | JGI IMG/M metagenome (GOLD analysis project Ga0079305, IMG submission 79183) | Rumen-fistulated moose microbial communities from Alaska, USA - LMS_cellobiose_enrichment | ecosystem: Host-associated > Mammals > Digestive system > Stomach > Rumen fluid ... | reverse complement strand
GATATATTTTTCGCCATGATAAGCGGCGATAATGACCGAAACCTTACTCCGCATGGCCCGAAACCGCATTCGATTTGTTTTCGACTTCCTCCGGCCAGGCAATCAGCGTCAGCTCGACAAAGGCGACCGGAAACATCAGCATCCGCACCGCAAAATGATAATTCAGGTTCCAGCTTTTCAGCGTCCGGTAAATCCCGAACAGCTCGTCCCGGTTGTGATAAATGCACAGGCTCAGCACCGGACGGTTCTCCCGGATCGTCTTTTCCGCTCCCAGCAGCATGTCCAGCCCCATGCCTTCGACGTCGGCCTTGATCAGCTTCACGCCGGAGATTTTTTTCTCCGCACAGAAGCGGTCGCAGGTGGTGATGTCGATCTGCGTGGTGCCGTTCCGCCGATTCAGCAGAGAATTGTCTCCGCCCTGCGACTCGCAGTAGGTCAATGAAGTCTGTTCCCGGCCCAATGCCAGCGGAAGCGCCTCATACAGTGAAGCGTCGATCCCGTTCAGCTGCATGTTTTTCCGAAATATTTCCAGATTCGGAGCGGAAGGTTCGAACGAGATGACTTTTCCCGGCTGATAATGTTTCAGAAACACCACGGCGGAATCGCCGTAACAGGCTCCGACGTCCAGAAACACACCGTCGCGCAAATATTCTTTTACCGCGGCCGGACAATCTTTCAGTCCATGATGTGCCAAAACGGATTCATACGACCCCAGCGGGATCGGCAGCGTGTTCCGGTATTTCCGCGCTTCCCGCCGGAATGCGGCTTCCATCCGGCCGATCTGCCGGACTTCTCCCGGACGGTAGAATTTGGAATAATTATAGAAATAATACGAAGGATTCTTGTCCAGAATCATGAAATCGCGTTTGACTGCAATATACCGCAGAATGTGGTCGAGGGATTCCGCATCCAAATCCGCAAACACGGTCCGGATTTCCTCGTCGGTGGTGGTTCGAAATTCTCCGGCCCAGTCTTTATCGAGCTGATACATCCGCCACTCGTGGAAAAGCACGTTGGCCGCCATTTTCAGCTTGTCCGAAAAACGCTTCCCGAAAACGGAATCTGAGATTTTGCACAATGAATCCGCGATTGACATTTTTATTCCTCACATTCCGATTGCCGCGTGCTGCTTTTCACTTTCTCCGACTCGTCCGATATTTTCCGACACTTTGAATCCCGCATTTTTCCGCAAAAAACCCCGCCTTTTTACGGGCGGGGTTGAAGTGCTTAATTGTCAGATCAGACAATTATTTGCCGGAGACGACCAGCACGCCGTCCTGGTTGGTGGGGCGGGAGCCAGCGACGTTCTTGAAGACGCCGGGAGCATCCGAGGCGCCGCTGAACTTCTTCGGCTCAGCCGAATCGGTGGTGCCGTAGTAGGCGATCTTTTCGGCCCAGTCATTGCCGGATTCGCCGCGGGCGGAGCCGTCGACGAAGCAGATGTTGCCATACTTTTCATGGTTGGCTTTGGTGCTGGCGGTTTCGTAGGCAGCGTCGAAGGCCAGGCCGCTGTCCGGGCTGTCGTTTTCGTTCATGCCGGCGATGAAGGCATAGGACAGGTTGCTTTCAGCAGGGGTGCCCGCAACAGCTCTCAGCTCGTAGTTGGCCGCATCGGAAGTGACTTTGCTGAAGTTTTTGCCGCCGTTCAGGGTGCCGGAGGGGCAGACGAAGGTCTTATAGTCGGTGTTGTAGTTCTGGCTCATGAGCAGAGTCGCGGACGGGCCGTTGTGATAGCCTTTGCCGCCGGCAACCCAGCCGCCCGTGCTGGTCACATAGAAGGACGCAGAGCAGGGGAACTTTTCGGAGTTGTCACCGGCATACATCTTGGCGGCCAGACCGATCTGTTTCAGGTTGCTGGCGCAGGAGATGCGGCGGGCTTTTTCGCGGGCGCTGTTCAGAGCGGGCAGAAGCATGCCGGCCAGAATGGCGATGATCGCGATAACGACGAGGAGTTCGATAAGAGTAAAGATCTGTTCTTTACGGGCTTTCATTTTGTTTTTCTCCAAAATTTCTGTTGTTTATGATTTGCTCCGGTTTCAGACCCCATGTCCGAAATCCGGTTTCCATTCCTCGCGGAATGAAGTTTCATGTTCTTTCTGTTTTGTCTCTGCAGCCTCCTTCTGTTCATAGGTGATCCGTTAAGGGAACTCTGCATTCCTTACAGCTGATTACATATTATAGTCATTTTTTTTCAAATGACAATACCCAAAACGAAAAAAAATGAAAATTTTTCCGTTTTTTTCGCTTTCGACCGAAAAAACCTCCTTTTCCCGCCGATTTCATTTCAGCAGTTCTTCGATTTCCTGCCGCCGGATGACCAGATCGTCGAAACGTCCGGCGTTCTTCACCAGCGTTTTCCCGTTGATGTGTATTCCCAGAAGATATCCCTTGTCGTCGGGAAGATTCCAGTGCGCGGCGGAGCGTTTGCCGTTTTCCGCCAGCCAGATGCAGTCGCCTGATTTCCCGATCGCGGCAAGGCCGGCAAAAAATTTGCCGCAAAACTGAATATCGGAATCCCGGATGATCCGGTCGTTCGGGATTTTCAGTATGAAGACTTCGTCCCCGTGCGGCAGATCTTCCACATGATCCTCTATTTTCAAGGGAATCCGGAAATCTCCGATCCGCAGCATGAGATACGGCTTCCGGGCGGTGGAAATCTGCTGCGGCAGTTTGACCGGGAACCGGGATTTCAATGAAATATAAGAATTCAATGCCGCCTGCTGTTCATCGCTGGAGGTGAGCCGCCGTTCATCCGGAGCGTCTGAATACAGGCTTTCGCCCAGCGGAAACGTGTAGTTGTGTTTGACGCCCAGTGCGTCCAGAATCGTCGGCGGTTCGTCGAAGGTTCGGCCGGGCGCTTGTGCGCGATATTTCGAAACGGCCGAATTCCAGATCATGAACAGCATTTTCCGGTCGTTGAATTTCTGCAGCCGGCCGCCGGTGTCGGTAAAACGATGCGCCAGATGATCGGAAGTGACGACGATGCAGGTGTTTTTGCCCGCCGGACTGGTCCGTATCCGTTCCAGAAACCGGCCCAGCGCATGATCGCTGGCATACATGGCGTTGAACAGCGGAATCACCGTTTTCCCCTGCTGCGGATACGGCGGTTCCTTCGGATCGTAAAAACCGTTCGGACCGTGCGCATCGATGGTCAGAACCGTGATATGGAACGGTTTGCCGCTTCCGGCCGCTTCCTGAAAACATTTCCACGCCTGCTCGTAGACGACGGAATCGCGGACGCCCAGCTCCCAGCGCTTTTCCCGCTTCGAATCATCGATGCCGAACCAGGTGACGTCGTATCGATGATCTTTGACCAGTCTTCCCGTGCCGGCGAAATTGCCCGAACAGCCCATCAGAAAATACTGCCGGTAGCCCGCCTTGTTCAGAATCCGCGGCAGGGAGGAAAGCTGATTTCCCTCATGCGCTTCGAGCATGAAATTCCGCCTGACGAATGAATTGGTCAGGTAAAATCCCAGGAACATGCAGTTCATCGCCCCGTAGGTGCCGAAAGCATTTTGGGCGATCCTGACATTGGTGAAGAGCTGGGATTCCTGCGACAGTTTTTTCAAATTCGGCAGCAGTCCGGGGAAAGTCTTTTCATCCAGAAAAGCCAGTTCCGTGCTTTCCAGAATGATGAAGACCAGATTTCTGCCCGGCGCGGCCTGGACGTCTTCATCATCGACCGGCGAGAATTTGACTCCGGAATTCAGATAGACCGAGCGGTCCAGTCTGACGTAATCATAAGCGTTCAGCAGCGATTTCAGCTCGTAAGCCGGGGCGAACCAGCCGATCAGGACCACAATCGAAATTATGGCGAAAAACCAGCCGGAAATTTTGACCAGTCGGTTCTTCTGCGGCAGCGGCTGAATGCTCCAGTACAGCAGAAAACCCGCGCCCCGGACCAGAAACGGAAACGCCATGACCAGCAGAATCAGCCAGAAAGCGTGTTGCGGACACATCTTCACATATTCCGTAATCATCTTCAGCTGCAGAATATGAATGCTGTTTTCCAGGGTGAACCCGCCGCCGTTTCCGAACAGAAATGCGGTGTGCACGGTCAGGATCAGACCGATCAGCCAGAGACCGATCCAGACCGGAATGTTCTTCCATCCCCTGATCTTCACCCCCAGCAGATGCAGGGCGAAAAACAGGACGATCAGGCAGACCGGAGTGAAACGGTCTATCAGAATGTCGCGCTGATGATAATAGGCCGCATACATTTCCACCAGCAGAATGCAGATCAGAAATCCGTAAGGAAACACTCTGCGAAGAATCGTATCGCAGACAAAATGCAGTATCCGATTCGGCATGAAAGTCCTCCTGATGAAAAATATCCTGTAATATATTCCCGCATGCGGAAAAAATCAAGTCCGGGGACGATGGAAACATATATCATCCCGTATTTCCATACATGGCGTCTTCCCATTCATTCCGTCCGGTAGATCAGGTGTTCCGTTTCCAGCAGCATGTGCGGTTCGCCGATCAGGAAACGGACTTGCAGTTTCGGTCCGGAACGGAACAGCGCCGGCTCGGCAAAGCCCTCCGGTATAAAGATTTCCCACGGCGGCAGGACCCGGCGCCTTTTTTCCCGGAAGCGCGGCAGAGACAATTTTCCCGCCGCTGTTTCGAAATCGACCCGGTCCCCATGAATCACAACCCGCCGGATCGTCTCCCGGAACAGCTGTTCATAGTCCGTATGTGAAAGTTTACCATCCCGTATCCGGCCGAACAGTTCCGAAAAACGGTGCAGCCGCTCCTCTTCCGCCCGGTGAGACGCGGACAGCCGGCACAACCGAAGCCGGGATTGAAGCATCCGCCGCTGTTCCCGGTATTTGCTCAGCAGAAAATCCAATTGGGCGGCGGAAAGAGACCCATCCATATACAAGTCGCAGAGATGCTGTTCCTTTTCCATCATGCTATCGATCCGATGCTGCAGGTTTTCCTGATGTTTCGACTGTCGGGCGAGAAGTTCATTTTCCCGATACCGTTCCTCCAGCGCGATCAGCAGCATGGGATAGACCGTCTCATACAGGCAGTTCCTTTCTCCGCCGTTGAACCGGATGCGGCTGGCGGAACAGTCCGGGGCGTGAAGCAGATTGGTCTTGTTGCAGATATAATAGAGAACTCCCCGGTCGATCTGACACGTAAGCCGTCCGCCGCAGCTGCCGCAGATCAGCCGTCCGCTCATGGGCAGCCAGTGCTTTTTCGCGCGGACGGGCGGCTCCTTTCTCCGTTCGTTCAGCAGAGTTCCGACCCGGTGCCACAATTCATAAGAAATAATTTCCTGTCCGGCGATCTGAACATTGCGGATCAGTTCGCCGCGGGAATTATACTGATACCCGCAGTAGATCGGCTGGCGCGCAATGGAGCGGAAAGTCGATTCGTAGCAGCGTCCCTGCCGGAACCGGTCGGCATATCCGGCGTTGACATCCCGGATGATGGCGCTGTAAGGACGGCAGGCGGCGATGTTTTCATAGATGAAGCGGATGACCTCGGCACATTCGGGGATCACTTCGAGTTTTTTGCCGCCGAGGTAGCGGATGCCGAACATTTTGGCGCCGTTGCACTGGTATCCGGCATCGCGCAGTTTGCGGAACTGCTCGCGCGATTTCTTTTTCTGATTGGCGATCGCTTCGTCCTGAATCTGGTTTTTCAAGGTCTGGATCAGCTGCTGATCGAACTGGCTGAGGTCCAGCCTGCCGCCTTTGCATTGCAGAATCTGCACCCGGTTTTCCGAAAGTTTCTGATTGACAAACGATTCCAGAAAACTCCGCGTGACCGGACGATAGAGCCGCGTCATTTCATCCACGATGATGAAATCGGTCTCTCCGAGCAGTTCGAACACCCTCCCCAGCCCCGGACGGAATTTTTTGGTCCCGGTCTGCTGCCGGAACCAAAGCTGGAACGCACGGTCGTTTCCCGCGATAGTCTCCGCACCCTCGGGGTAGGTTTTCCCGCTGGTGTTGAGGTCGGAAAAACATCCGATGACCTGCAGGTTCTCTTTTTCGGCCAGCCGCCGGCAGTTGGCGATCTGGTTCTCCACCGAATCGGAATAATCATCGCTACCCGAACTCTGCCGGGCATAAATTACGGCTTTCGACATCATGCCGCATCCTCCTTTTTTAGTCGCCGGGAAAATCTTTTCTCCCGGTGTCGTTTTTTTGACTTCTTGCGAACGTATCAGATATTTTTTTGTATGAATAGTTAATATAGCGCTGATTGTCGTCATCGCGATCATTGCTATTCTGGCCGGCATGCTTCTGCCCGCTCTGAACAGCGCCCGCGAAAAAGCCCGCCGCATCTCCTGCGCCAGCAACCTGAAACAGATCGGTCTGGCCGCCAAGATGTATGCCGGCGACAACTCCGAAAAGTTCCCCTGCTCGAAAGATTTTTACGAGGGCAAAGCGGGAGGCTGGAAAGAAGCGGACCTCGGTTATCACAACGGCCCGTCCATCACCCTGCTGATGAGCCAGAACTACAACACCGACTACAAGACCTTCGTCTGCCCCTCCGGCACCATCACTGGCGGCAAGAAATTCAAAACCGTTACCGATGATGCGGCCAACTTCGAACTGCAGGTCACCATCGGAAAAACAGGCGACAGCAACCTGGGTTACTGCTTCATCGCCGGCATGAACGAAAACGACAGTCCGGACAGCGGTCTCACGTTTGATGCCGCCGACGAAGTCGCCAGCGGCAAGCAGAACCATGAAAAATACGGCAACATCTGCTTCGTCGACGGTTCCGCCCGCGGCGAATCCGGCAACGACTGGTCTGAAAAGATCGCCTACTACGGTTCCACCAACAAGAATCTTCCCGTCAAGGCAGACGGTACCGTTGCCACTCCCGGCAAATTCAAGAATGCTAACAACATGCGTCCCCAGAATGCTGACGGCGTGCTGCTCGGTGCTTCTGCCGAATAAAACCTGCCTTGCTTAATTTCGACAATTGAAGAAGCATTCCTGCCCCGCCGGGGTTACTCGGCGGGGTTTTTTGCGAAAAAACGCGGGCTCCAAATTGTCGGACCGGTCGGACAATGTCGGATGAGTCAGAGAATAAAAAACAACACTGAGAGATTCCTTCGTTCCAATCTTTCGTCTTTACGAGTCAACAAACGTTTGTTCAAACCAACTTTTTATAAATTACCACGGGAAAATAAAAAATGTCAATCGCGACTTCATTATGTAAAATCTCCGATTTGCTGTTCGGAAAACGTTTTTCGGACAAGCTGAAAATGGCGGCCAACGTGCTTTTCCACGAATGGCGCATGTATCAGCTCGATAAAGACTGGGTCGAAGAATTCAAAAACACCACCGACGAGGAGATCCGGACCGTGTTTGCGGAGCTGGATGCGGAATCTCTGGACCACATACTCCGGTATATTTCGATCAAACGCGATTTCATGATTCTGGACAAGAATCCTTCATACTATTTCTATAATTATTCCAAATTCTACCGTCCGGGAGAAGTCCGGCAGATCGGCCGAACGGAATCCGCGTTCCGGCGGGAAGCGCGGAAATACCGGAACACGCTGCCGATCCCGCTGGGGTCGTATGAATCCGTTTTGGCACATCACGGACTGAAAGATTGTCCGGTCGCGGTGAAGGAATATTTGCGCGGGGGAGTGTTTCTGGACGTCGGGGCGTGTTACGGCGATTCCGCGCTGGTGTTTCTGAAACATTACCAGCCGGGAAAAGTCATTTCATTCGAACCCTCCGCCCCGAATCTGAAAATTTTCCGGGAAAACATGCGTCTGAACGGGATCGAGCCGGCCCGGTATGAGATCGTTCCTCTCGGACTGGGCAAGGAGGTCACTTCATTGACTTACTGTGAATCGCAGGGCGGGGGCAATTCCCTGCTGAATCGGCAGGACGGAACGGCGGGGATCGACATTACCACCTGCGACCGCTTCTGTGCGGAGAAAAAAATCTCCGGGGTGAAGCTGATCAAGGCCGATATCGAGGGTATGGGGTTGGATATGCTGCTGGGGGCGGAAAAAACGATCCGGGAAAACCGTCCGGTGTTGAGTCTGTGTATTTATCACAACCGGGACGAACTGTTCGGAATTTACCGGACGCTGAAAAGCTGGGATTTGAATTATCACTTTGCTGCCCGAATGCTGATGTTCCCGGTCGCCTTTGCCGAACTGACGCTGATTGCCTGGCCCGGAGAACTGGGAAAATGAACTCGTTATTTTCAAAGCTCAAATTTCTGATCCATTTTCTTCTGCTGAAAGTTTTGTATTTTGCCTCCATCGGGAAACGGATCGCGGACCGGCGGAAATGGGCGGTGATCGTCAGAACGGACCATCTCGGCGATTTGCTGTGTTCCGTTTCCTTCATCGAACAGCTGACCGGATATTATCATGAACAGGGCCTGTCGGTGGCGATTCTGGTGGAGCCGGCCTATATCGAACTGGCCATGCGGATTTGTCCCTGCGACCGTGTGATCGGCATCGATCCGGAAAAGACGGTAAATATCCGGTATCGGACGCGGATCATGCGGAAGCTGTATGCAATGAATATCCGGGTTCTGCTGGGAATGGTGGTGCCGAATCAGGCGTATTTTATCGAACTGTTTTCTTTCGCCCGCGAGAAGCATCTGTTTTTTCAGCCGGTCCTGTTCCGGCAGAAAAATCTGCTCTGGCTGACTCGTCATTATGAGTATCGGCATGATATTCTTCCGGGAATCTGCATGCAGGACCAGTATGTGCGGATTTTTCATGAGATCACCGGACGGACGGTCAGCCACCGTCCGCTGGATTTGCGGCGACTGCTGCCCGAAGTCCGGGCGAAGCAGATGTTCCGGAAAAATATTATCTTTTGCTTCCCGGTGCTTCCGGACCGAAAAAATGCTGGCCTTTTGACCGTTTTGCGGAACTGGTCAACCGGCTTCGGAAAGATTTTCCCGAATACGATGCGGTAATCGCGGGCGCTTCAGCGTATGATCGGGATATGGAATCCTTGTTGCTGGCGGAGATCGGTGATTTGTCAAAGATACATTCGGTTTGCGGAAAAACTTCTTTGAAAGATTTTTTCGCCTGGATCAGCGGAGCGGCTTTTGTGATCGGCAACGATTCCGGCGGGATTCATGCTGCCGCGGCGTTTCAGATACCCTCGTTTTCTGTGATATTCGGTACTGAATTCGGTCGCTTTCTGCCGAATCCGTACTACCTGCTGAATCATTCGTTTTATTCCGGAAAAGATTGCCTGCGCTGCCTGGGGGAATGCGTCTTTCCCAAGGCGGATAATCAGCCCTTTCCCTGTCTTCTGGATGTCTCGGTTGATGAAGTTTATCGGGCGATTCGGGCATTCCTGACTGCGGAGGGAAACGCATGACAACGCATGACGCGAGATCGGGGGAACAGCTTGTCTGCCGGAGCGGCTGACGCGAGATCGGCGGGAAATAGTATTCCCTGTTTTTCTGGAGTCTTCCCGGTCACTGGAAGAAGCGGTCGTAAACACCCATGCCGAAGACATACAGAATCAGCAGAGGCAGCAAAAATACGCAATACCAGCGGAGTCCGGCCGGGAATTTCATCCCTTTGCCGGTGTTGGTCTCGCGCAGAAAGTCATGCCAGTTCCAGCCGAGATTCCAGCAGCAGAAAATCACGATCGCCAGCGAACCCAGCGGCAGACAGATGTCGCTCAGCAGCCAGTCTTCGAAATCCAGAATGCTCGATGCTCCGCCCAGCGGATGAAAGTTCTTCCAGCAGTTGAAGCCCAGCAGACACGGAAACGAAAGCAGTCCCACGGTCAGAAAATTCACCAGCGCGGCTTTCTGCCGGCTGAAATGCCATTCGTCGATCATGAACGCGATCAGGTTTTCGAAGACGGCAATCACCGTGGTCATCGCGGCAATGCTCAGGAACAGAAAGAACAACGCTCCGAAAATCCGTCCGCCGGGCAGATGATTGAAGACGCCGGTGAGCGAAATCAGCACCAGTCCCGGTCCGCCGTCCACCTGAATGCCGTAGCTGAAACAGGCGGAAAAGACCAGCACGCCGGCAAGCAGTGCCGCCGCCGTGTCGCAGAGAATGATCGTCAGCGATTCCGAGGAGAGAGCGTGTTCGCGGTTGATATAGCTGCCGAAGATCGTCAAAGAACCCACGCCGAGCGACAGGGTGAAAAACGCCTGTGACATCGCGGCACTGACGATCTTCATCAGATTGACTCCGTTGGGGTCGGGTTTCAAATAGAAGGTCATGCCCGCGCCCGCGCCGGGCAGCGTCAGGGCGTAGCCGCTCAGCGCAACGAGCAGCAGGAAGAGTCCGACCATCAGGATTTTGGTGATCCGTTCCGCGCCTTTCCGGAGTCCGCCGGCGCAGACCGCCGACCCGATCAGCACCGTGAGCATCATGAAAATGCTCATCCGGCCGGGATTTTCCAGCAGCGCTGTGAATTTTCCGGTCAGTTCTTCTTTGGCGGTCACTCCGGAAAGGGAGCCGGAAAGAAAATCGACGAAATAGGTGAGCATCCAGCCGGTGACGGTGGTGTACATGATCATCAGGATGAGATTGCCGGAAAAGAATACCGCGCCGGGGAAGCGCCAGCGGCTGGGCCGTTTCTCCGGAAGGTCGCGGAATGCCCCGTAGAGATTTCTCCGCGAGGCGCGTCCGATGGCCAGTTCCATGGTCATGACCGGGAATCCGAGCAGCAGCAAAAAGAGCAGGTAAAACATCACGAACAATCCGCCGCCGTTGGCGCCGGCCATGCAGGGGAAGCGCCAGACGTTGCCCAGTCCGATGGCGCTGCCGGCGGCCAGCATGATGAAGCCGAATCTTGAACCAAGACTTTCTCGTTGTGTTTCCATATTCTCGTTTCTCCCGAAGCTGTTTTCGATAAAATAATAAAATACTCCGGTCCGGGGCGCTTTGCAAGTGAAACGGATAAAAAACAGTGTTTTTCGTCCGGATTTTCCGGAAATCGGCGGAATCGCGCTTGACATTTTCCCGGAATGATGGCATATTCCCCGGACGGATTTGCAATCGATTTGATTTCCCAACTCAAACGAAAGGATTTTTTCGATGGAAAAAGGGATGAAACTCGGACTCTGCGCCGCGGTCCTGCTTGCCGCCGGTGCGCTCGCTGCTCAGGAACAGACTCAGACTTTCAACTCGCCCGACTACTGGAAGGCCGCCGAACCCAAGCTGAGCGCCGCCGTGTCCATGGTCGACGGCATCCTGACCGCCAAAGGCCGCGTCATGGTGGTCGGCAAGAAATTCCCGATCGACCTTACCAAAAAATATACCCTCAAACTTTCCGTGATGTCCCCGAATGCCGAGGGGAAAGTTTTTTCGCAGGTTTACGCGGGCTTCAACGTGTTCGATAAAAACGGCCGCCAGATCAGCAGTCTCAACGTGAACGTCATGCCCGGCACCCTGACCGAAGTCGCCGCCGATGCCGCCAAGGGCTCGAAAGTCATCACCGTGAAAGACGGTTCCAAATACAAAGCCGGGTTCAAGACTATCATGGCCGGCGCCAAAGAGGACCTCTCCGATCTGCCGAACTTCAATTATCTGGGAACCGTGAAAGCGGTCGAACAGAAGGGCGACGTGTGGGAGATCACGCTGGAAAGACCATTGACCAGCGCCGTTAAGGCCGGAACCATGGTCCGCGAGCATTCCATGGCCGGGTTCATCTACACCGCCGGCATCAAAAACGCCAGGAAGGATTGGGCCACCATGCAGGGGACCATTACCGGAGAAAAGCGCGCTTCCTGGTCCTCGACCGCCTGGCCGACCGGCGCCGTTACCGCTCAGATCATCATCCTGGCCGACTGGGGAAACAAAAAACTTGACACCCAGTTCAAGGATATTTCCCTGACCGTCAAGTAAAAATCTGCCGAAAGATTTTCAGCCCCGAACCGGTTTGTCCGGTTCGGGGTTTTTACTGCCTTTTGAGCACGCGGCCCGGCCGGGCGACGACCTGCCGGAGTTCTCCGTCGTAGGCGGCGACACCGTTGACATACACGCTTCGAATGCCTGCCGCCGGGGTGTGCGGAGACGTGAAATCCGCTTCGGAATCAAGTTCTTCTTCATTGAATACGACCAGATCGGCCGCCGCGCCGGGGCGGATCACGCCGCGTCCGGACAAATGGAAGAACGCCGCCGGCTGCGCGGTGATGCGTTGGATAATCTTTTCCATCGGCACACCGTGTTCCCGCAGCAGCCGGATATAGCGCGGAAACGAACCGAAGCCGCGCGGATGGGACGTCCCGAACGTGAAGTCCACCGGCCGTGCTGTTTCGTCGGTGCCGCAGCTCACCCAGTCCCGTTCGAGAATGCGCCGGAGATTTTCTTCCGACATGCCGCCGAAGGCCGCCATCGAACCGGGCGCGTCTTCACGCAGGATTTCCATCACGAGTTCCGCGGGCGTCCGCTGCCGGAGGCCCGCCGCGTCAAGGAGATTTTTACCGGCAAGACCCGCCGCGCATTGCGCACGGGATTGCGTCAGGATGACCCTCGACCAGTCCCGGGTGGAATTTTCCAGATCGAGCCGGGCTCGTTCATAAGCGGCGTGATCGTGCTGCAGGACCGATCTGATCGCGGCATCGGTCATGGCGTCGTAAGGCGCGGCCAGCACGATGCTCAAACTGGTCTGCGAATACGTATAAGGATAACGGTCGGCGGCGATCCGGATGCCGCGGGCGCGGGCCGTTTCGATTTGATTCAGAACCGCGTCCAGCTTGTGCCAGTTCCGCGGCAGGGCGGTCTTCAGATGACTGATCTGGAGCGGGAGTGCGGCGTTTTCGGCGAGGGTGAGCGCTTCTTCCAGCGCTTCTTCCAGTTTGTCGCCCTCGCTGCGGAGATGGGTGGCGTAAATTCCGCCGCTCGCACCGGCGGTCCGGAGCAGGGCGAGCAGCTCCGTTTCATCCGAAAAACAGCCCGGCGTGTAGAGCAGACCCGTGGAGAGTCCGAGCGCTCCCTGACGCATCGCCGTATCCAGCACCCGCTGCATTTCCGCGAGAGCATCCGCGGGGAGCTGCCGGTTTTCGTAGCCGGAAACATTGGCCCGGAGCGTATTGTGTCCGCAGAGAAATGCCGTGTTGACCGCCGGACCGCGTGCGGTCAGCGCTTCGGCATACGAGGAGAAATCCGTCCAGTCCGGCGAAAAATCATAGACCTCATAGAGTGTGCGCAGATGTTCCCGGACCTCCCCGGTCAGCACGGGAAAGGCGGAGAGCCCGCAGTTGCCGGAGATTTCCGTAGTGACTCCCTGCGAGATTTTGCCGAAGGCTTCCGGCGCGGCGAACAGCGAAGCGTCCGAATGTGCATGAACATCAATCCAACCGGGGGAGACGGAGAGCCCGTGCAGGTCCGTGCGTGTCACGCCGGGAAAGACTGTGGAACCGCCGGGTTCGATCTGCCGGATGATCCCGTCCCGGAGCAGAATATCCATCCGGCGGGGCGGATTGCCCGAACCGTCGTAAACCAGTCCGTCGGTCAGCAGCAGGTTCATCAGGGGAGCAGCCGATCGGTTTTCTCCCGGAGTTCCCGGGACGCTTCGGTTTTGATTTCCTCACCCATCCGGCCGATATCCTGCTTGAGTTCTCCGCCTTTTCGTCCGAGGTCGCGCATGGCCTGGTCGGCGGTATTCCGGATGGCTTGTCTGCCTTCCTTGAGCAGTTCGTCCTTTTTGATGACGGCCCGGGATTCCACATCGCGTTTTTTGGTCTCCGCGGAATCGCCGATGGAGGAGATCGCAAGCCGGAAATATTCGCCCGACTTGTACCAGGAGTAATCGATCTTGAACCGGATGCGGTCGAGCAGCGAATCCACCTGCGAACCCGAATCGGTGAAGTAGCGGGATTTCGGCTGGGGGACAGGTCCCGGCACGGTGGTTTGACTGCTCTCTTTACCCGCGGACGGCGAGGCAGGGGAATCTGATTTTGTTTCGGTCCGGATGTCGTCCGCCGAAACGGAAAAGCCGGTCAGCAGCGATGCGGTCAGAAACACCGTGGCAATTCTTGCGGACCGCATGGACTCCTCCGTCGGTTCAGCCCCAGCGGAACAGCATGGCCCCCCAGGTGAGCCCGCCGCCGAAAGCCGTGGTCAAGATATAATCGCCGCTCTGCAGTTTGCCTGCCCGGTTGAGTTCATCCAGACAGATTCCGACCGAGGCGGCAGACGTGTTGCCGATCCGTTCGATGTTGACATAAACACGTTCCAGCGGCAGTTCGAGCCGCTGGGCCGCTGCGGAAATAATCCGTTTGTTCGCCTGATGCGGAATGACCCAGGCTATCTGATTCGGGAGCACCCCGGCGGACTGCATGACGGTTTTGCAGGAATCGACCATGCCGTTGACCGCCAGTTTGAATACCTCTTTGCCGGCCATTTTGATGAAATGCTCGTGATTTTCGACCGTTTCATGCGTGGCGGGTCGGGCGGACCCGCCGGCGGGAATTTTGAGCAGATCGCCGTAATTGCCGTTGGCGCCGATTTTCGAGGAGGCCACAAAATCCGGCCGCGGATCGTCGGGATCGTTTTTCAGCACGACCGCGCTGGCGCCGTCACCGAACAGGATACAGGTCGAGCGGTCGGTATAATCGACGATCGAAGAAAGTTTGTCGCCGCCGATCACCAGGGCGTAACGATATTTCGCGGGCGAAGCCTTCAGCAGAGAATAGGCCACTTCCAGCGAATAGATCAGTCCGGTGCAGGCGGCCACCAGGTCGTAACAGGCGGCGTTGACGGCGCCGATCTTGCTTTGCAGAACGCAGGCGGTGCTGGGAAAGGTCATGTCGGGCGTGACCGTGGCGACCGAGATCAGGTCGAGTTCTTCGGGAGTGATTCCGGCCATCTCCAGCGCGCGGCGGGCGGCTTGAACTGTCAGGTCCGAGGTGGCGGAGGCGGGATCGGCCAGGTGCCGTTCCTGAATACCGGTCCGGGTCGTAATCCATTCGTCCGTGGTGTCGACCATCTTTTCCAGGTCCTGATTCGTCAACACCCGTTCCGGAATATATGAACCCGTGCCGATGATCCTGACAGACATTTTTTCTCCAGAAATTAAAAAGTAGATTAAAGATCAGGAATGCGTGTAGGAAGCGAAAGCCGCTTTTTCCACCTTGCATTCGAATATCCGGTTGCTGACACTCTCCGGTGTTTTCTGCTCCACAAACTGGTGCGCGACCCGGATCGCGTTCTTGATCGCTTTGGGAGTCGAAACGCCGTGACCGATGATGCAGACACCGTTCAGACCCATCAGGGGTGCGCCGCCGTATTCCTCGAAATCGCCGTGTTTCTTCAGTTCGGAAAATGCTTCTTTGGCGAGCAGTGCGCCGGCTTTGCGGAACGCGTTGCGGGTGAATGCTTCTTTCAGCCACTGGACCGTGGCTTTGGCCAGACTCTCGCTGGCTTTGAGCAAAGCGTTGCCGACGAACCCGTCGCAAACGACCACATCGCATTCCCCGGTGAAAGTGTCATGTCCCTCCACATTGCCGATAAAATTGATCGGCATTTGGGAAAGGATTTTGAAAGTCTCCTTGGTCAGATCGTTGCCCTTGCAGTCCTCGCCGCCCACGGAGAGCAGTCCGATGGTCGGATTCTTCCGTCCGAGCGCAACCTTGGCATACATTTCTCCCATGATCGCAAATTGAGCCAGGTTCATGGGCGTGCAGTCCGTGTTGGCGCCGGCATCGGCCAGCACCCAGTTGCCGTAACCGCCGGCCCGCGGCATGACCGTCGCGATGCAGGGGCGGTCCACCCCTTTGGCCATGCGCATCTTGACCGTGGATGCGGCGACTGCCGCGCCGGTGTGTCCGGCGGAGACCACGCCGTCGGCCCGGCCTTCGGCGACCAGTCCGGCGCAGACCGTGATGGAGGAATTTTTCTTGGAGCGAATGGCCGCGGTGGAAAGATCGGACATTTCGACAACCGATTCCGCATGAACGAAGTCCAGCCGCGAAGACGGTTTCAAATTGTATTTTTCGATGTAATAGGAGAGCTTGTCCAGATGTCCCACCACGAGGAGGTCGATATTCTGGTCGTTTTTCTCCTGCAGGAGTTCGGAAACCGCCTGCATCACTACACCGGGGGCGTAATCGCCGCCCATGGCATCCACCGCGATTTTCATTCGCAGAAAACTCCGGGATTATTCAGCCGTGAGGACCTGTTTGCCTTTGTAGGTTCCGCAATGTTTGCAAACCGTGTGCGGGGCAGCCGGTTCGCCGCAGTTGGTGCAGAACGTGGCCTGCACGCCTTCGTAGCGGTTGTGAGCCTGACGCTGACGTCTTTTCATTTTCGAAACTTTCCGTTTGGGCATTGCCATGGCAGTATCTCCTTAATTAAGTTGCATGATTTTGCCGTTTGCAAAACATCTCAATATACCCGCTTTTGCCGATTTTTCAAATGTTCTTTTAAAAAAATTACAAGAATCGTGCGTGAAAAACGGCATTGAATACGGTTTTCGGCATTCCCGCACCGGTTCCCGCCGGCGTTCGCGGATTATTTTCCCGCCGCTTTTTTCCGGCATTCCGCCAGCAGCTTTTCGAAACGCCGGCCGTATTCGATGTAACTGTCGTATTTCTTCTGCGCCAGCAGAACCGCGTCCTTCGGGTCTTCCTTGTCGTGGAATACCGCCGCCACATGCGGTTCCATCGAAAAGCCGCCGTCATATCCGCGTTTGAGCAGATCGGTCACGATCCACGGAATGTCGCCGTTGCCTTCGCCGGCATATTTGTAGACCGTTTTCACCGTGCCGTCGGGCTGAATCGTGGAGACGGCGTCCTTGATATGGACGTAGTGGATGAATTCGCGGACGTTTTCGTAAAATTCGCGGCTGCTCTGGAGCGGATAGGGCGGATTGCCGATTCTCCGGAAGGTGAAGCACGGATTGCCGGTATCGAAAATCAGTTTGAAATTCGGACTTTTGATGTTGTCCAGCAGTTTCAGCGTGTGTTTGAAGGACTGTCCGCCGTAGTTCATGCAGTTTTCGTGTCCGTAGATGATGCCGTTGTCTTCGCAGATTTTCACCAGTTCGCCGACTTTCCGGAAGATGATCGCTTCCAGTTCCGGACTGTCGAACTGTTCGTCGCCGGTAAGTTTGAAGCTCATGCCGCGGATCAGTCCGATCCCCAGCCGTTTCATGCGGGGAATGGCGCGGAGCAGTTCCGCTTTGGTGGCCTGAAAATCCTCTTCCGAACGGGGCGCTTTGCTCCAGTTGGCCACTCCGCTGCCGTAGCAGTTGAAACGGATGCCCGATTCTTCCAGCATGGCGCAGACTTTTTCGAATTCCTCCTCGGAAATATTGCCGAAGAACTGTTCCCCGATGAAACGGGTCTCGATGAATTTCCAGCCGAGTTCTTTGGTGGCTTTGATCTGAAGCGCCAGATCGTGCGATGCTTCGTCTGCGAATCCTGTCAGAAACATGATGCTGCCTTTCTTTTGGTTGTCATTGCATGTCGTTTATGAAATGTTCTGTCACAATTTGATCCATTGTCCCGTGCGGCCGGATTCGTAACAGGCATGAACCGCCCGCGCCGTTTCACCGGCGTCCTCCCCGGTGACCATTGGGGAGCGGCCCTCCCGGACGGATGCGATGAAGTCCGCCAGCTGCGCGGGATGTCCGGTGCCGTAGTAATTTTTGCCGGCGTCGAGCTTGTATGCTTCGCGGCAGTTCTGGAAATCCTGCCGGAAACGCTGATCGGTTTCCTCATCGAGAAATTTTCCGAATCCCGGTTCGAACTGGGAATATTCCAGATAGCCGTCGGTGCCCGTGAACGTGAAACCGTTGCGCCATTTTGCCGCTTTGCAGCCGGAAGTCGCGCAGAATACCGCATGGACTCCGCTTTTGAAATTGAGCAGGACATTGATGGTGTCTTCCGTTTCGATGGACTCGCGGTGCACCCGGTTGCTCCATGAAGCACAGAGCGAATCGATGTCACCGAGGAAGAAACGCAGGAGGTCGAAATGATGGACCGACTGATTGATGAGCACGCTGCCGCCTTCCTTTTCCCAGGTGCCGCGCCAGGGATCGGCCCGGTAATAGTCGTCGGTCCGCAGACACGCCACGTTCAGGGACGCGGTGAGCAGAGTGCCGAATTTGCCGTCGGCGATCATTTGCCGGAGCAGACGGTTGGCCGGTTCGTAACGGTGCTGGAAAACGCCCGCGAACACCAGTTCCGGATGCCGGCGGTGTGCGGCCAGCGCCAGTTCGAGCTGCGCATCGGTGGCGGTGAGACATTTTTCACAGATGACATGTTTGCCGTGATCGAGAGCGTCGGCCGTGATCCGACCGTGGCTGGCGTGATCGGTGCAGACGCTGACGCAGTCGATTTCGGGATCGCGCAGCAGTTCCTGATAATCGGTGCAGACGGTCGGGACATCGTATTTTTTCGCCAGTGCGGCGGCCTTTTCCGGAATGACGTCGCAGACGGTTTTTATGGTCACGCCCGGAATTTTACGATAGCTTTCCAGGTGGACCGGGGCGATGACGCCGCAGCCGATGATGCCGCATTTCAATTCTCTCATTTTCCGCTCCTTGGTTTCGGTGAAAATTCTCCCGGATGCCGATAACTTATCCTGTTTTTCACTTTTCTGCAATCGGTCCGTCCTTTTTTTTGCCGTAAAACTTGTATTCTTTTCTGCTTTTTTACCGATCGGCGCTTGATATTCCGCCGGGACCGGAGTAAACTACTCTGCCGATTTTACGAGGAGGCCGCATGAACAAGTCGCAAATGCTGCAGGATATGATCTTGAACGAGATCAGCGCCGGACGCTGGAAGCCGGGGGAGCCGATTCCCTCCCGCAACCAGCTGTGCCGAAAATACAAGTGTTCCCGCAATACGGTCGAGCGTGCGGTGAGCGCGCTCAAGCTGCGCGGCTGTCTGGTTTCCAATCAGGGCGGTTCCACCCGCGTGGCCGCGCCGGCAGTCCGGAACGGTCCGTCCGAACTCTTCGTGGTGTCCGGACTGCTGCACGAACGATCCGACCGGGCGATCCGCGAACTGTTCTTCCCCGATCTGGAGTCCGCGATCAACGTGCGGGCCATCCGGGAAAACGAACTGCTGCGGCATCTCGACACGATTTCCCGTCCGGGGTCGGCAGTGATCTGGGTCACGCCCGGAGTCGCTTCGCTCTGGCTGATGGCGCATCTGGAGCGTGCTCACGTGCCGCAGCTGCTGATCAACCGCAATTATCTGCATTACAATTTTGCGGGGACCGATACTGCGGCGAGTCTCCGGATCGGACTGGCCTGGCTGCGGAATGCGGCCGGACCCGATTGCGCCGTGGTTTCCGGCTGTCCCGATCTGGCCATGCCGTATCTTTCCGAACGGCTGATCGCTTTTTACGAATCCGCCGCGGAGCTGAATATGACTCCCGCGCCCGGCCGGATTCTGGTGATGCCGATTCATGATCTGCCGGCTCAGGTCTCCGGGATCGGCAGCCGGCTGTTCGCCTCGGACCGCCTGCCGTCCGGGATCGTCGTGCTGGATTCGCGTCTCACCGTGCCGCTGGTCACGATCGGGCACATGTACGGCAAGACTCTCGGACGCGATTATTTCCTGCTGACTTACGACTTCCACCCGGAACTGGTCAAATATCACGGTATCGGGATGCTGCGGCAGCAGAACGAGAAACTGTATCTCGAATCGCAGCGCTGGCTGCGCGAGGGATACGCGGAAAGACGGGCCGTTTTCCGCTCGGCGATCCCGGCGGAGCTGATCGTCCCCTCCGAGCGGGGAAACATCCCGACAGTTTCCGAGGATGGCTTTCCCGGACGGTAATTTCCGCGTTTCCCTTTGATTTTTTTTCGGACTATGCTATATTACCCCGTTTTTTCCCGATGAGGGAACCAGACGAAAACCAGAAACTTTCGGAGCGGTGGTTATGGACAATACGGATTATCGGGGCAAGGCGATCGTTTTCCTTGCCGACGGCATGGCGGATGAACCTTTGGCGGAACTCGGCAGCCGAACTCCGCTGGAGGCGACCGACACGCCATATCTGGATTCGATCGCGGCCCGCGGCGCGTCCGGCACTTTCCTTTCTCTGCCCGAGGGGTTCCCCACTTCTTCCGACGCCGCCAACATGTCCGTGCTCGGATATTCGCTGGCGCAATTCTATCCCGGCCGCGGTCCGATCGAGGCCGTGGCGCAGGGAATCGAGCTGGCGCCGGACGATATCGCCTGGCGCTGTAATCTGGTGAACGTGAAGGACGGTATTCTGAAGGATTATTCCGCCGGACATATCTCGAATGAAGTCTCGATTCCGCTGATGAAGGCGCTCCAGGAACGTTTCGGCAGTGCGGACGTCACCTTTTACCCCGGCGTGAGCTACCGCAACCTGCTTGTCCTTCATGGCAAGAAGTTCAGTGCGAACATCGATTACCACAAACCCGATTCCTCGCAGGACGAACCGGTGTCCGAACTCGGGTTGACCGCGCTGGACGATTCTCCCGAAGCTGCATACACCGTGCGGTTCCTGACCGAATTGCAGCAGGCCAGTTTCGATTTCCTTTCCGCTCATCCGCTGAACCGGGGCAGGGAGGTTCCCGCCAACCTGATCTGGCCTTGGAGTCCCGGCCGGAAGCCGCATTTCGTTTCCTTCTCCGAAAAATATGCCGGGAAAAAGGGCGCCGTCATCAGCGCGGTCGACGTGATTTTCGGCATTGCCGAATGTGCCGGAATGGACGTCATCCGGGTTCCCGGCGCAACGGGTTTCATCGACACCAATTACGAGGGCAAGGCGCAGGCCGCGCTGGAGGCGCTGAAAGACCACGATCTGGTCTATCTGCATCTGGAAGCGATCGACGAATGTTCGCATCTGGGCGACCTCAAACTCAAGCTGCAGGCGATTTCCGAGCTGGAAAACCGGATCGTCGCCCCGCTGATGAAAGCGCTGGAGGGCAGGGGTGTCACGTTCGCGATACTGCCCGATCATCCCGTGCCGCTGCATCTGCGCAAACATACGCGTACTCCGGTGCCCGTAGCGATCTGCGGAGAGCACATTCAGCCCGACGGCGTGACGGTGTATTCCGAAACCGCCGCGCCCCACGGTTCGCTCGGCGCGATGTCCGGTGAACAGTTCATGCGGAAAGTGATGAATCTGCCTTGATGGCGGATTTCCGTATTCGGCCCTTTTTTCTCAAAAATCCGTTTTATACGGCATTCCATGTGGATATGAAACGAATTTGTTGCAGCTCTTTTGTTTTGACGGATTGAAAAATCATTGTTTTTTATACATTCGCATTTGACAAATCCGGTTTTCCATGTTACCTTATTAATAACAGCGGATTTCAGCGGGGATAACTGAGATTCGGCTGATGAAATAAGTGAATCGGGCAAGTGTCGGACGTGAATTGATTTTCTCGAACGAGGGACTGGCCGTGGAGAGAGAGCATGAGTAAATCTTCTTTGACCCGTCGCAAGATCATTACCGCCGCTGTGCAGCAGATCGCCGGAGATGATCTTTATCATCGTCTCCAGCTGGAACGCATCGCCGAAAAAGCCGGAATCTCCGAGGCGACCATCCATTATCATTTCCCGCGTAAGAACGATTTTTCCAAGGCGCTCTGGCAGAGCATCGAGGAAGAACGCCAACCGTATTCTCTGGCCAAATTTTACAAAAATCATCAGGAGCTCCTGAAAGACCGCGACGGGCAGCGCGAGTTCATCCATCAGATGCTGCTGAATTACTATGCCTTTTTCAAGCAGGGAAAAAACAATCCTACCGCCGGATGCTGCGGCTTTTCTTCCTGGAAAATATCGGATTCGATCACGGACGGCGCGAACATGTAAACCAGTATTTTCTGGAAGAACTTGATGTGTTTCACCAGATTTGCCTGGCAATCACCGGAATCGACGACCTGTATCATTCATCCATGCTGTTCCTGTTCACGATGCTGCCGATTGCCTATGCATATACTCACCTGCTCGCCACCCGGCCGCTGGAGGAAAAGGTCAATATCCCGTTGTCCGAACATGAAGAAATCATCCTGCTGCATGCGGAACATGCGCTGCTTTTCCACCTCGATCTGCTTGAATCCGTCGAGGAGGCGAGGATGAAGGAATTTCGTTCCTGATCCCGTCAGGACTGCGTTCCGGTGTGAAGCAGTTTCCAGACCCGGCTGAATTCCGAGATTCCCCATGCCTGAGCGCCGCATCCGCGCTGGGTATGCGGGTAGTCGCCGTCCATGATTTCGGTGATCTGGCCGAGACAGCCGGCATTCATCGGCAGTGTCATGGAACTCAGCAGCGATTTCGCCGTTGATTCGCCTGCGCGTCCGTAGACCATCCGGTATGCTTCGCAATAGGCGGGGAACTGCCAGCTCCATGCGGTTCCGTTGTGATAGGCGGGTTTCCTCCGGGTGTCTTCGTCGCCCTCGTAACGGCCCCAGTAGGGACGTTTCGGATCGTTCAGCAGTTCGCCGCGGGCCCCGCGGATCGGCAGTTCATATTTTACCTCGGCATCGTCCAGAGAACGGATGCCGCCGGGGATCAGCAGCAGCGAACAGGCCTGCAGGATGTTCCGGCAAAGTTCCGGGGCGGAGACCGCGCCGAGCGTAATGGCGTAGAGCTGATTCGGCCGGAGATGATCCGAGCAAACCGCCTTCGCCGCGGGAACGCCCGGCTCGCAATGCAGACAGTCGGAGAGATAAGACCGGTCCGGCAGCACGAAAAATTTGAGGATGGATTCCCGTACGTTTTCCGCGCGTTTCCGCCAGATTTCGCCGGATTTGCCGCTTTGAAGTTCGCCGAGGAATCGCAATGCCGCAAACCACAGCGCCTGAATTTCCACCGGATAACCCTGCCGCGGCGTTCCGGCCGGATAGTTCGTGTCCATCCAGGTGAAATGCGCCGGACTGTAGATCAGCTGCGACTCGGGATCGATCCGGATTCCGTTCGGGGTGCCTGCCTCAAGTCCTTCGGCCAGTTCCAGCAGGGATTGTGCCAGCGTTCTGCCGTCCGGCAGCACGCTTTCCGTGAATTGAAAAGATTTTTCCGCTTTGCAGAGATCGTGACAGACGATGAACAGCCAGAGCTGCGCATCGGAGGTGTCGCGATTGTCCGCATTGCTGCCGCTGATCATGTTCGGGATCGTCCCTTTCGAGGCGAACGCGGCAAATTTGAGCAGAATCTTTTTCGCATCATCCCGGAATTCGGGCTCGGCGATCAGCCCGCGGGCGACGATCAGCGTGTCGCGGCCCCAGTCCAGGAACCACGGATACCCCGCGATCACCGTCTTGAACTGATCGCGTTTCACGATAAACTGCGCCAGCGAATCGTGCAGCATCTTCCGGATGGGCGTGAATGCGCGGAAACTCATGGGTTCCGGACGCGCCGGTCCGGGCAGAATCCGCTGTTCGTCCGGCGAGGTCATTACCTGTGCCATGACGACCGTGGTCTCCTGACCGTTCAATGCCAGCTCGAAATAGCCCGGACTGTAAAGATCGGTATAGGGGTCCAGGCCGCGGGCCGCTTCATTTTCCTGCCAGACCATGTATTTCCATTCATCCGAACGGTTGAAATGACCTTTGTTCACGGTTACGGAGAGGATACGGTCATCGGCGGGGCGGAAACAGAAATTGCGCGGACCGGATTCGATTCTGTTCGGCCAGAACCGTTCGGGTCCGAAGGAGGCTTTCGTGCTCTGATGGAATGAACGATCCTCCAGATCGGGACGGATCAGGAACCGGACCTGATGATGATCATTCAGCCGCCGCGGGAGTCCGCCGGCTTCATGCCGCTGCAGCGTCAGCCTCACCGCATTGCGTTCCATCAGCAGTTCCAGCTTCATGGAGACATCGATGAACAAGCCGTTTCCGACCGGAATTTCGAAATTCCAGATTCCCGCGCCTTCCGGATCGATATGGAAATCCGTCATGCAGTCCGCGGTGAATTCCTGATATTTTTCATGGTAGATGCTCCAGATGCGGAACCGGCGCAGCATGATATGGCGGTCTTCCGGATAATCCGGATTGAGATTCGCCAGCAGCACCGCATCGTAACGGCTCCGCAGTTCGCCCGGCTCGATCGGGTGCCACAGCAGACCGCCCCGGCCGTTGCCGCGCATGAAATGGAATTTCGCCCGGTGGAATTCCCTCCGGACCAGCCCCGTCTGCAATTCGGTCACATCGTAAGGCAGATAGGTGACATGTCCCTGTTCCCGCCGCAATTTCTCTTTGGAAAAGACTGCCATGTAAAGGGTGGCCTGTTCGGCTTTTGCCGGAACTTCCTGCGGCGGAATCAGCAGAAAATAATTGCCGTTCCGATCCGGCAGACTGTTGCAGAATCCGCGGATTTTTCCCCGATAGAGCAGTCCCGCCCGGATGCCGTCGGGCAATTTGATCAGCAGGTAATGACCCGGCGGGACCATGACCATCCTGCGGAAATCCTGCGGCATCCGCCAGACCACCACCGGCGTCGGCTGTTCCCGGCCGTAGAGTTCCCGCAGAAAATCTTCCGGCGAATCCAGCAGCTGTTCCGCCAGACGGTCGAGTCCGGGACCTTCTTCATCGGCCAGGATGGAGCCGTTCCGCTGCGCGACCGCCCGGGCCGCGATGGACCTCGCTTCCTGAAACGTGATCTTGTTCGGACAGGCATGCGCACGCGCTTCGGCGGCTTCGATCTGCTTGAGCGTTTTCCTGTCCGCAGTCAGACAGAGTGCCGCGCCGCCGGGCAGCCGCAGCGAACGTTTGCCGCCGGGTTCGCGCGTGAGTTCGAATATTTTTCCGCTCAGCAGATCATGCACCGTGCTGCCGTCGAACGGAGCGGAATACACATTCCAGCTCACCAGGGCCGGCTGTTTCGGATTCAGATTCACCGCGACCAGCACCGGGTTTTTCCCTTCGGCATCGGTCCGGCCGAACAGCAGACAGTTGGCCGCGTGGCAGTCGATGAAATTGGCCAGAGACCCGTTGTGGAAACACGGCAGCTCGGCCAGTATGGTGTTCAGTCTGCGGATGTGCGCGATCTGATTTTCCTTCGCTCCCCAGTTCAGCGCGGAGGACTCGTGGACGTCGATTTTTTCCTTCGCGAACCATTCCACTCCGTTGGTGAAGCCGAACGCGCCGTTGGACGAGCTCAGCGCAGAGAGCGCGGTCCGCATTTTCGCATATTCGTTCGATACTGCGGCCAGCCTCAGATTGTCATGGGTTTCCGCATAATGAATCAGCAGTCCGTCGCCGGCGCTGCGGTGCCAGGCGTAATTCAGGTAACCTTCGATCTGCTGCCGGTTGTAATTCTGGAAGAGTTCCGAATAGGCCCAGTTCATGTTGGCATGATTGAGCAGATTTCCGGTGGTTTCCGCGCTTCCGCCCAGCCCTTCCAGCAGGAACACCGTTTCCGGAAATTCCTCCCGGATTTTCGCCACGATATATTCCCAGGCCGGTTCGGGAATCATATACCCTGCATCGCAGCGGAATCCGTCCACGCCGCGCGTGCACCACTGCCGGAACACCCCGGCGAGATATTTCCACAATTCGAGTTTGGAGTGATCCAGTTCGGTCAGATCGCCCCAGGTCACGCCCCAGGCTCCCGGCGAATGGATTGAGCCGTCCGGATTCCGCACCAGCCATTCCGGATGAGTCTCATGGAGTTTCGCCGCCCAGCCGGTGTGGTTGATCGCGATGTCGATGAAGATTTTGCCGCCTTTGCTGTGAACCGCGTCGATCAGTTCGCGGAATTGATCCAGCGGAGTCGCGCTCCGGTCGAATTCGGCCAGTTCCGGATTTACGCCCGTGAAATCCAGCGCCGCATACGGACTGCCGTAGCGACCCATTCTCCCATACACGGTCGGACCCGGATGGATTGGCAGCAGATGCAGAATCCGGCAGTGCAGACGGTCGAAGATATGGTCCAGCTCCTTGATCAGATCGCGGAAAGTGCCCGAGGGCGGGATTACGCAGTAACACTGTCTGTCCAATCCATCCAGATCGCCTTTGGT
>Ga0079305_1001701_pt1 | contig 25885 bp, 15 predicted proteins | sample LMS_cellobiose_e_FD_79183 | JGI IMG/M metagenome (GOLD analysis project Ga0079305, IMG submission 79183) | Rumen-fistulated moose microbial communities from Alaska, USA - LMS_cellobiose_enrichment | ecosystem: Host-associated > Mammals > Digestive system > Stomach > Rumen fluid ... | reverse complement strand
TCTGCGTCTGCATACCCTCGGGGAACACCTGGACTATACGGTCGACGGCGTCAGACGCGCTTCCGGTATGGAGGGTGCCGAACACGAGGTGACCCGTTTCGGCTGCCGTGATGGCGGTCTCTATCGTATCGCGGTCACGCATCTCGCCTATGAGGATCACGTTGGGGTCCTCACGGAGGCTGGCGCGGAGTCCGCTGGCGAAGCTCCTGGTATCTTTTCCGACTTCACGCTGATTTATGGCGGAGAGATCGGGCTTGTATATATATTCCACGGGGTCCTCAAGAGTCACGATGTGGCTCCTGTGGGTGTGGTTGATGCAGTCTATCAAAGCCGCGAGCGTGGTGGATTTACCGCTTCCGGTCTCGCCCGTTACGAGGACGATGCCTTTATGAAGGTCGGTAAATGACATGACCGCGGGAGGAAGTCCGAGAGAATCGAGCCTCGGAATGTTTTCCCTGAGGATACGAAGCGCAACGGAGGGGTGACCCTGCTGCATGAAAATATGCAGACGGCAGCGGTTCCCGGCGATGGATTCGGCTGTGTCGATTTCGCCTATCTTTATAAGATCGTCATAACGGTCTCCGGAAAGGCGGCGCGCATACGCCTCGCAATCCGCCTCGCTGAGAGGCTCGCCGCACATATCTTTGAGCTCGCCCGCCTGTCTGTATTTCGGCGGAAGAGAGCAGATAAGATGTATGTCGGAAGCGTCGTCCTGTTTCGCTTTTACAACAAGTTCCTCAACGGTCAGCATTTTCAGAAATCCTCATTTACAACGCGGAGTATCTCGTCTCCCGTGGTTATTCCCTCTTTTACAAGGCGAATGCCGTTATCATGAAGGGAAACGAATCCCGATCCGGGCTTTTTGAGTTCCTCTTCGATCTCGTCGCGGGTCGCCTTTGCGTTGATCATCGTACGCACCTTATGGGTGATGGGAAGGATCTCAAAGACGGCTATTCGTCCGCGGTAACCGGTGTTAAAGCATTCGGGGCATCCCTCGCCGCGGAAGAAACGCATATCTTCCGTGCGTTCCACGCCGAGAGCATCAAGCTCATCGTCGGTGGGGATATATTCCTTTTTGCAGTTGGGACAGATGCGGCGAACGAGTCTCTGAGAGATTATGCCGCGCATCGCGCTGGCGATAAGATACGGTTCGACTCCCATATCGGTGAGACGTTCGATCGTACCGACGGCGTCGTTGGTATGTATGGTAGAAAGAACGGTGTGTCCGGTAATAGCGGAACGCATCGCGATCTCGGCGGTCTCGCCGTCACGAATTTCTCCTACCGCGATTATATCGGGGTCCTGACGGAGTATGGAACGAAGTCCGCTCGCAAAGGTGAGTCCCGTTTTCTCGTTTATCTGTACCTGATTTATACCGTCTATATTATACTCGACCGGGTCCTCGAGAGTGACGAGGTTCACTTCACGGGTGTTCAGCTCGTTTATCATGACGTACATCGTGGTGGATTTACCGCTTCCGGTAGGTCCCACGACGAGGATGACTCCGCTCTTTGCGTGGAGCAGCTTTTCGAACTTCTCACTGTCGGCTCCCGTGAGCCCGACGGCTTCCTTGGTGATCCTGCCGCCCGATTTATCGAGCAGACGGAGAACTATCTTTTCGCCGTAAGCGGTGGGAAGCGTGGACACACGGAGGTCGATATCCTTCTCTTTGAGGCGGACGTTGAATCTGCCGTCCTGAGGGATCCTTCTCTCGGAGATATCCATTCCGCTCACTATCTTGATACGGGAAATGACGGAATTCTGCAGATCCTTGGGAACGATGAGTATATCGCGCATGAGGCCGTCTATACGCATCCGCACCTGAAGTTCTCCTTCGTGGGGTTCTATATGTATGTCGCTGGCGCGCTCCACGATCGCTCTTTCTATCATCGAGTTGACGAGGCGGACGGTGGGGGCGCTGTTGACGGGATCGTCGAGCTGATTCGTTACGAACGCGGAATCGGGGGTGAACGTCTCGTTCTGAGACGCGGTCACTTCCCTCTTCATTTCTTCTATGGCGCGAGCCGCGCCCTCGTTTCCGTAAAGGGTCTGGATAGCGTAATCTATCGCGGAAGCTCTTGCTATAAGGGGAACGACCTTCTTGCGCGACGCCTTGCGAACGTCCTCGGTCGCATAGAAGTTGAGCGGGTCGCTCATGGCGAGGAACAGTTCGTCCTTATCGAGTTTTACGGGGACGACCTGATACTGCTTTGCTAGGTTTTTAGGAACGATCTGTGCGAGCTCGGTAGGTATCGAGATCTTGGTGAGATCGACGTAATCGATGCCGAGCTGCATTTGAAGAGCATCGATGAGCTGGGATTCCGTGAGCGTTCCGTTAGTGATCAGCACAGTACCGAGACGCTGTTTGGTCTGTTTCTGCTCGGCAAGGCCACGCTGAAGTTGTTCTTCCGTTATTGCGCCGGAAGCTACGAGCAGATCGCCCAGACGAAGATAATTCAATATCGACACTCCTTTCACGTATCAGTATATCAAGTAAAAATGAAAAACAGCCTTTGAAGAGGAATCTACCCTCCCCCATTTTTCAACTGAGTCATTATAGCACGTTTGACAAACTGTGTCAACCGTTTCATACAAGATTTTTTCAAAATCCGCGAAAATTGTCATTTTGTCAGCTTTTTTCAAGCAGTCACAGGAATTTTTTTGATAAAACGACCGCCTTGCGTGTTAAACCTCTTTCAAGTTATCATAAAGGTGAACCTTTTGCGAAGGCGTGCTCACCTGATTTTCAAGAAAAACAATTGAAATCGGCACGCGAAGACCGCGGAAAACGCCGCCCGGAGCCTGTCAAAAAAAACCGGGCGGCATGATGCCTTACAATAATATTATATATGCGCGCGCAATAAAACCGAGACCATCCCGGAGCGGGATGGTCCTAACGGTTTTATTTTTTCTTTTTTCTCAGAAGTATCACGCCGGCGGCGGCAAGCGTGATCACCGCGGCTGACGCGATCGCCCACCATGCGCCCGCGGGGAGTCCGCTTCTTTCCGGCGGCTTTTCGTCGCCCGGGTCCTCCGTTCCGGTCTTCGGAGCGCCCGTTTCGGACGTACCCGTTTTCGGCTCTCCGGTCTTAGGTTCTCCGGTCTTAGGACCGTCGCCGGGATCGTCGGGCTGTTCCGGCGCGTATTCGGGAACGAATCCTTCCTTTTCGGTCAGATTTTCCACAGCCGCGGAAAGATCGCCCGAAGCGGCGGAGACTTCGCTTTCCGAGGCTTGGGTGCTCATCGCCGCGCAGGCTGTTCCGACGGAAACGAGCAGGTCTCTGTACGAATGCGCGGTATACGCTTTTCCGTCGCCGCAGAGCGCGGACGCTCTTGAAAGGAGATCGGAAAGCTCCGTTTTATCGGCTTTGGCAGTTTCTTTCGACGCGCCGTCCGCAAAGACCATTATCTCCGCGACGGTCTTCGTCACAGAGTTTGTCGCACAGCCTCTGAGTATCAGCTTGAGATATCTGTATTTTCCGTTCACCGCTTCGGAAAGAGCGGTGTTTTCGCCGTGAGCGAAGAGCTTCATTCCGTCAAGGGATGTATCGGCGAGCACAGTCCAGGTGTTTTTGTCTTCGGAGCCCTCGAGGCGGTATTCCGGCACGGTCGATCTCTTTCCGAGCACGACGCTTATACCGTACACGTCTTTCGATTCTCCGAGATCCATCATTACCGTCTGACCGCCGATCGGAGCGAACGGCTTCCATTCGGTCGAGATATCGGAATCGGTAAGGGCGACGTTCCTGTCGGTGGCTCTTCCGGAGGTATCGTACACGTATCCGCCGGAGCAGAAGACCTCGGGGGTCTGAAGCGTGCCTTTGTATTCCGGGAGAGCTGAGACCGGGATAAGGTACGCGTCCGCCTCCACGACGGCGACCCAGTTGCCGCTTATACCCGTGAAGTCGAATTTAAGATATCGGTAGGAATACGTTTTGTCGAGATATCTTTGAAACAGCGATATGCCGCCGGGGATATCCGTGACTTCCTTGCCGGTCTTGTAGATCGTGGTCCAGGACTTGTTGTCGTTCGAGCCGGAGAGCGAATAAGCGGCGCTCGTGGTGCCCCAGTACATTTTCAGCGAAAAGGCGTTGAACTGCTTTTCCTCGCCCAAATCGAACGCCAGCCACTGCGGAACGCTCGCGCTCGACGCGCACCACCAGGTGGTTTCCTTGCCGTCGATCGCCATGGAGGCTTCACTTCCCTTTGCGCTGAACGTGCTCGATGAAGCCTGCGATCCGGTGAGGACGTTTTCGCCTCTCGGAGAAGTCTTCGGGGCGTACGGCTCGAAGCTTTCCTTCTCTTCAAGCTCTTCGCAGGTGACGAGCAGCGCCCAATCGCTTCCGTTCGGCTTTTCCGGTATTTCGTACACGCCGCCCTCGGCGGTTATGTTATCTGCTATCTTCGTGAACTTTCCGGTCATGGGATCGTACCACGACGCGGTATATTTTTCATTTTCGTCGAGTCCCTTGAGCTTTCCGGTGGAAAGATCGGCGTTGTAGAAATAGCAAACGTAGGTCTTCTTGTCATCGGAAGCGGACACGAGCTTCGTTTCGTCGGTAAGATCGGACCATTTGCCGGAATTGAATCTCGGGACGAGCTTTTCGAATCCGACGCAGGTGAAGAAATCGGCGAGATATTTCATCTCGAAGGAGCCGGGCTTGTCGAGCCCCATGTACCACGGCTCAAAGCTGAAATTGCCGAGCCAGCCCGTGTTTCCGGCGGTGGAATAACAGTTCGCCCATATTCCCGTGACGCCGTACGTAAAGCCGCAGCTTCCGCAGAGGTTGGCTTTCCACGCGGAAACGCGCGACGCGGTGCTGCCGTTGAAATAGTTGCTGTTTATGTCCTCGTAGTTCGCTTCGGTCTCGACGAAGGGCTTACAGCCGCCGGATCTTCTGTTGTTCCAGTAGCCCTCGTAAAGCGACTTTGCGGGGATCTTCGGTCCGTGTCCGCCCTGGATGGCGAAGAAATCGTGCCACGATTCGCTGTCGAGCTTCGTAACGTAGGTGTGATTTATGTTGTTGGCGGAATACTGGTGCGCGGTCTGCGGATGATCGTATCCGTCGCCCTTGTCGACGATCCTCGCGGAAGAGACCCACATGTTGAACTGCTTTTCAGCGGTTATCTCCTGCGCAGTTATCCATATTACCGGATACGAGGCGTATCTCGCGGTGAGATACCTCGAAAGGCGGTCGAGGTTCGTCTGTCCCATGCTTCCGGTGGTGATCGAATGGACGCCGAAGCCGAGCGCGATGACGAATCCGTGCGCCGCGAGCGTATCGAACATGACGTCGTATTTTTTTATGAACGTTTCCGGATTTATCTTCGTATACTGGACCGACCACATGCCCGGCTCCGGATTTACGTTTCTCTGTCCGCCGCCGTCGGACTCGCCGCTGTCAAAATACGTCTGATAGACGGTAAAGCCCTTTGCCGCACGGTCGTTCAGCTCGTGCACGAACTGATTTTTGCATCCGCATCCGGGATAGTTGCACCTTGTGAGCGAAACGTAGTTCGGCGCCTGCCAGTTCGTATCGCCGAGCCAGTAGAACGGCGTTCCGTCGTCATAGGTGAAATATCTTCCGTTATCGGACACTTTCACAAAGCCGTGGCGGTCAACGTTCGTGCTCCCGGTGTTCTCCACCGCGAGCAGCTTTCCGGTCCTCATATGAAGGTCCCTGTTTTCCGTATCGGAGCACGTTATCTCATAAGTCCAGGTCCCCGTTTTCGTCGGAGAAAAACGTACGTGCCATTCGCTGTCCTTGTACCAGAATCCGTATAGGGCGATCTTTGTTCCGTCCTCGTGGGTGAAGACGGCGTCGATATCCACGTCCTTATACGGGTTTTTATAAATCTTTTCGCTTTTGAGAACTATGTCCGTCCTTGTCCAGACCTCAACTTTTTCGATCGCAGACGCGGCGTCCGCTGTCGCCGGCGCCGGCACTGAAGAAACAAACATACATACCCCCAAAAGTATCGAGACGAATCTCGCTATTCCTTTTTTCATTATTTGCCGCGTGATCCTTTCACGGTATTTTTTATATTATATCATACATTAAAATAATTTGCAACTCCCCTTCGCGTTTTTCACACGATCACGGCTTTTGCGCTTTTTTAATCTTATTTTGAGTTTCTTTTCATGATCTTCATGATCTTCATGATCTTTATGATGAAGATCCCGCAATCATGGATCCAGGCATAAGAGCAAACGCCGGGTTTCCCGGCGTTTGTCTGTTTTTATATTTCTTCAAGAAGCTTTCCGAGCTTTACAGCCGCCTCGGCGGTATCCGCGGGATCGCCGAAGGTGGAAAAGCGGATATATCCTTCGCCGCACGCTCCGAAGCCCTCTCCGGGGGTGGCGACTATCCCGGCTTTTTCGAGAAGCAGATCGAAAAATTCCCAGCTTCCGAGTTTCCCGGGACATTCCATCCACACGTACGGAGCGTTTTTTCCTCCGCAGTACCAGACGCCGCTTTTATCGAGCGCTTCGGTGATGACGCGGGCGTTGTTTTTGTAAATGCCGATATTTTCCGATATCTGCCTCTGCCCTTCCTCCGTAAAAACGGCGGCGCCGCCCTTCTGGATTATGTACGAAACGCCGTTGGTCTTTGTCGTTCTGTTTCGTATCCACATCCTGTTCGGATACGCTCCTCCCCGGCAAAGTTCCTTCGGTATGACGGTATACCCGAGCCTCGTACCCGTGAATCCCGCCGTTTTTGAAAGCGAGCATATCTCTATCGCGCACTCTCTCGCCCCGTCGATCTCGAATATGCTGTGAGGAAAAGCGGGAGAGCTTATAAACGCCTCATAGGCGGCGTCGAAAAGGATGACGGCGCCGTTTTTGTTTGCAAAATCCACCCACGCTTTAAGTTTTTCCCTGTCGTATACGGCTCCCGTCGGATTGTTTGGCGAGCAAATGTAAATGATACCCGCTTCCGTACCGGCGTCCGGCATGGGAAGGAATCCGTTTTCTTTTCCGGAGGCAAGGTGGATTATCCTTCTTCCCGCCATCACGTTCGCGTCGACGTACGCGGGATACGCGGGCTCGGGTATGACCGCCGGCGTTTCTCTGTCGAAAATATCGAGGATATCTCCGAGTTCGTCGCTGGCGCCGCTCGAGACAAATACCTCGTCGGAGGATATCATAACGCCGCTTGCCTTATACTTTTCGGCTATCGCCTCCCGCAAAAACGGGGCGCCGCATTCCGGCATATATCCGCGGAACGTCGAGGCGGACGCCTGATCCTCCGCCGCCTCATGCAGCGCGCTTATCACCGCCTTGCATAAAGGCAGGGAAACGTCGCCTATGCCGAGGCGGTACAGACGTTTTCCGGGATTTTTCTCCACGTAAGCGCTTATCCTGCGCGATATGCTGAAAAACAGATACGAATCCTTCAGTTTTGCGTAATTCCCGTTGAGTATGACCACTTTGCTTCCTCTTTTCAATTTTCTTTTCCGTCGGCGTCTATCGTTGATACGCCGATAGTGACCTCCTCGAGAGCGTCGAGAAGCACTCTTACGGTATCGAGCGACGTAAGCATCGTCGTGTTGTTCCTTACGGCGCACCGGCGTATAGCCACACCGTCACGGTAATGCACTCCGGACATGACCGCCCGGGTGCATATGACGTAGCTCACGTATCCGGCGTTTATCGAATCGAGTATCTCTTCACTTCCCTCGGACAGTTTTCTTCTTATGCGCGTGCGAACGCCGTGTTCTCTCAGAAACAGCCCCGTTCCGACCGTCGCCTCGATATTGAATCCCATTTCGTAGAATCTTTTCACGAGCGGAAGTCCTTCCTCCTTGTCCTCGTCGGCAAGGGAGACGAGGACCGTCCCGTAGTTCTGCATCTTTATCCCGGAGGCGATCATCGCCTTGTACATCGCCCGGTGGAGCTTTTTGTCGTAGCCTATCGCCTCACCGGTCGATTTCATCTCCGGAGACAGGTACGTGTCCATGCCGCTGAGCTTTGAAAACGAGAACGCCGGCACCTTTACGTAATACCTCGATCTTTCGGGCGTTAAAGAAGCGTCCACTCCCTGCGACGCGAGACTTTTCCCGAGCATGACGTACGTCGCTATATCCGCGAGTCCGTATCCGGTCGCTTTCGAAAGGAACGGGACCGTCCTTGAGGATCTGGGATTCACTTCGATGATATACACGTTTTCGTCGGGATCGACTATGAACTGGATGTTGAACAGACCCACGATCCCTATCCCGAGTCCGAGACGGCGCGTATAATCGGCAATGATCGTCTTCACTTGTTCTGAAATACTGAAGCTCGGATATACGCTTATTGAATCCCCGGAGTGTATACCCGTCCTTTCGACGAGCTCCATTATCCCCGGGATGAAGACTTCCCTGCCGTCACAGATCGCGTCTACCTCTATCTCCTTGCCGCGTATATACTTATCTACCAGCACCGGCTTTTCCGGATCCACTCCGAAAGCGGCTTCAAGATACCTGCTCAGATCCTCTCGCCTTGCGACGATCTGCATCGCCCTTCCTCCCAGTACGAAGCTCGGGCGGACGAGCACGGGATATCCCGCTTCTTCCGCCGCCGCGACTCCCTCCGCCGGGCTCATAACCGCCGCGCCCTTAGGCTGAGGGATCCCGAGAGAAACGAGAAGCTTTTCGAAGGCGTCCCTGTTCTCCGCTCTTTCTATCGCGTCGCAGTCGGTTCCGATGATACGTACTCTGCGGTCCTTCAGCGATTGCGCGAGATTTATCGCCGTCTGACCGCCGAGCGTGGCGATGACGCCCTCGGGGCGTTCGAGCATGATGACGTTCATGACGTCCTCCGTGCAAAGAGGCTCGAAATAAAGCTTGTCGGAACATGTGTAATCCGTCGAAACGGTCTCGGGGTTGTTATTGATTATTATCGCTTCAAATCCGGCGTCCTTTATCGTCCTGACGGCGTGTACGGTGGAATAGTCGAATTCCACTCCCTGCCCTATGCGTATCGGTCCCGATCCGAGGACGATCACCTTTCTCTTTGACGAAACGACGGATTCGTTCTCATCCTCATACGTGGAATAAAAATACGGAACGTAGCTTTCGAATTCCGACGCGCAGGTATCTATCATCTTATATACGGGGACTATGCCGTTTTCGTATCTGAATCCGAACACGTCTCTCTCCGGCATTTTCCAGAGCGCCGATACCGAAGCGTCCGAAAAGCCCATGCGTTTCGCTCTGCGCAGCTCGTCCGCGGATCCGCGGGAGACAGCCAGCTTCTCCTCTTCCCTGACGATCCTTTCGATCCCGCGAATGAAAAACACGTCCGTCCCGGTCGCCGCGGCTATCATCTCCGCGCTTACGCCCTTTCTCAGAAGCTGAGCCTCGGCGTACAGTCTGCCGTCGGTACCGTTTTTTATATATCCGAGCAATTCATCCTCGCTTTTGCTTTCCACGGAAGCGTCGTGAAGTCCGGCGTGTCCCGTCTCGAGTGATCTTACGGCTTTCAGAAGGCTCTCTTCAAAAGTCCTGCCGACGCTCATAACCTCTCCCGTCGCCTTCATCTGCGTTCCGAGCGTATTTTCGGCGTCGGCGAATTTATCGAACGGGAATCTCGGCATTTTGCACACCACGTAATCGAGAGCCGGCTCGAAGCACGCGGGGGTGTTTGCGAGCATTATCTCGTCGAGGGTCATACCGATCCCGACCTTTGCGGAAACTCTCGCTATCGGATATCCGCTCGCCTTGGACGCCAGCGCAGATGAGCGCGACACTCTGGGATTGACCTCGATGAGATAATAATCCTGCGAAGCGGGATCGAGAGCGAACTGTACGTTGCATCCGCCTTCTATCCCGAGAGCGCGTATGACCTTCAGCGCGCTGTCACGAAGCATTTGATATTCTCTGTTCGTCAGCGTCTGGGTCGGGCAAACGACTATCGAATCACCCGTGTGTATACCGACCGGATCGACGTTCTCCATGCTGCAGACGGTGATCGCCGTGTCGTTTTTGTCACGCATCACTTCGAATTCTATCTCCTTGTAGCCCTTAACGCTCTTTTCGATGAGCACCTGAGACGCCGGGGACGCCGCGAGAGCGTTTTTCATGAGAGGCACGAATTCTTTTTCGTCGTCGGCAAAGCCTCCGCCCGTTCCGCCGAGGGTAAAAGCGGGGCGGAGCACTACGGGATATCCTATCCTTTCCGCCGTTTTGACCCCCTCTTCGACCGATCCGGCTATATCGGAAGGCAGGACAGGCTCGCCGATGCTCACGCACAGCTCCTTGAATTTTTCTCTGTCCTCCGCTTTTTCGATACTGTCGCTCTTCGTTCCGAGCAGCTCCGCGCGGCATTCTTTCAGCACGCCCTTCTTTTCGAGCTGTACGGCTATATTCAGTCCCGTCTGCCCTCCCGTTCCGGGAAACACGGCGTCCGGTCTTTCATAGCGCACTATCTTGGCGACGTATTCCAGCGTCAGAGGCTCCATGTACACCTTGTCGGCGACGGCGGTGTCCGTCATTATCGTGGCGGGATTTGAGTTGCACAAAACGACCTCGTACCCCTCTTCTCTTAAAGCGAGGCACGCCTGTGTCCCCGCGTAGTCGAATTCCGCCGCCTGACCTATCACTATCGGACCGGAGCCTATGACGAGTATCTTTTTTATATCAGTTCTCTTTGGCATTTTTGCGTTTCTCCATGAGCGAGATGAATCGGTCGAAAAGATAAAAGCTGTCCCGGGGACCCGGAGCGCTCTCCGGGTGATACTGTACGGCGAAAACTCCGTCTTTTTCGCATTCCACTCCCTCCGCCGTACCGTCGAGCAGATTTACGTGAGTGACCGAAAGTCCTGTGCCGTCCGTGCTTTTCGGGTCGACCGCGAAGGAATGGTTCTGCGACGTTATGACGATCTTCCCGGTCGATATTTCTCTTACCGGGTGGTTGCCGCCGCGGTGTCCGAATTTGAGCTTGTAAGTCTCGGCGCCGTAAGCGAGAGATATTATCTGATGACCGAGGCATATGCCGAATATCGGATATCTGCCTTTGAGTTTTTTCACCGTCTCTATCGTTTCCGGCACGTCGCGCGGATCACCGGGACCGTTTGAAATGAATACGCCGTCCGGCGACAGGTTTTCTATTTCTTCCGGTTTTGCGTCCCATCCGACGACGGTCACGCGGCATCCTCTTTCCGTCAGAGACCTCGTAATGTTCGCTTTCATGCCGCAGTCAATCGCCGCCACGCGGTATTCTCCGTTCACGGGTCCGAAATTCCGTATTCCTTTCCCGCCGACCTTTTTAACTGCGTCAGACGGGATACCGTTTTCCCTGATGATCCTCATCGCCTTTTCCCGCGAGAAATCCGAGGCGGTGACGAGCACCTTCATGCTGCCGCGGTCTCTTATGACGCGCGTGAGCTTTCGCGTGTCGACTCCGTATATTCCCGGTACGCCGTGCTTTTTCATAACGTCTCCGAGAGCGGCGACGCATCCGTGATTCGACGGCTCGCCGCAGTAATCCCTGACTATCAGCGCTCCGACGGACAAACGCGGCGATTCAAAGTCGTCCGCGGCGATCCCGTAGTTGCCTATGAGCGGATACGTCATTACGACAGCCTGATACGTATACGACGGATCGGAGATTATCTCCTGATACCCGACGGCGGAGGTGTTGAACACCATCTCGCAGAGTCTTCCCCCGTCTTCTCCCGTATCCTCGCATCCGAAGGGGAGCCCGTAATACTCCTCCCCGGTCTCAAGCACTATTTTTCTTCCGGCGTTCAATCGTCATTCCTCCGTTTCCGCTTTTTCCGACAGCCGTCTTTCAAATCTGTCCTTGCCCGTATAGCTCGGTATCCTCGTGGGGTATACGCCGTCGAAGCACGCCCCGCAGCAATCGGCGCCGCATGTAAGCTCGCGCAGCATATCGACCGGAAAATACCCGAGACTGTCGACCCCGATTATCCGCGCCGTCTCCTCCGGCGTATGACGGCTGGCAATAAGCTTTTCCTCGGAGTCTATATCCGTACCGTAATAGCACGGGTGCAGAAAAGGCGGAGCCGATACGCGCATATGTATCTCTTTCGCGCCCGCCTCACGAAGAAGACTTACGATCCTTTCGCTCGTCGTACCGCGGACGATCGAATCGTCGACGAGCACGACGCTCTTTCCTTTTACGCATTCCTCGATGACTGAAAGCTTTGTTTTTACGATATCTCCGCGGTTTCCTGGAGCGATGAAGGTGCGGCCGATATATTTGTTCTTGATGAGCCCTATGCCGTACGGTATGCCGGATCTTCTGCTGAAGCCGAGAGCGGCGTCAAGCCCCGAATCGGGCACCCCGACCACCACGTCCGCGCGGGCGGGACGGACGCTCGCGAGTATCTCCCCCGCGCGCAGTCTCGCCGAATGAACTGAAACTCCGTCGATGACGGAATCGGGACGCGCAAAATAGATGTATTCGAACACGCAGAGCTTTTTCTTTTCCTTTCCGCAGTGTTCCCTTCTCGAAACGTATCCGCCGTGCGAAAATACGATCATCTCTCCCGGCTCCACGTCGCGGACAAAAGCGGCTCCCACAGCCTTCAGGGCGCAGCTTTCGGAAGCGATAACGTACGTTCCGTCAGCCGTTTTCCCGAAGCACAACGGTCGAAAGCCCATCGGATCCCTTGCGCATATCAGCTTTTGCGGAGACATGAGGATCAGCGAATACGCCCCCTCGATAACGTTCATCGCGCGGCTGAGCGCTTCTTCAATGGAAGGCGCCGAAAGGCGCTCCTTCGTCACTATATACGCGATCGTTTCCGTATCGCTGGTGGTGTGGAATATCGCGCCGGAAAGCTCGAGCGCGCTTCTCAGCTCGGAGGCGTTGGAGAGGTTGCCGTTGTGCGCTATCGCCATGTGTCCCTTCTGATGGTTCACCTCTATCGGCTGACAGTTGTTTCTGCCGGAGCCGCCGGTGGTACCGTAGCGCGTATGTCCCACCGCCATCGTTCCGCGCGGGAAAGACGAAAGCACGCTTTGCGTGAAGACCTCTCCGACAAGTCCCGTGTCCTTGTGCGAAAAGAATACGCCGTCGTCGTTGACGACTATGCCGCAGCTCTCCTGTCCCCTGTGCTGAAGCGCGTAAAGTCCGTAATACGCCGTTTCGGCGACGCCTGAGGCCTCAGGCGATATGACGCCGAAAACGCCGCATTCCTCATGGATGCTCATTATTTTTTGTTCTCCTGTCTGTTTAACGCCGCTTTGACAAAATCCCTGAAAAGCGGATGCGGTCTGTTCGGTCTGCTCTTGAATTCCGGGTGGAACTGTACTCCCACGAAAAACGGGCTGTCCTTTATCTCCACGGTCTCCACGAGATTTCCGTCCGGAGACATTCCGGAAAGCACGAGGCCCGCCCCTGAAAGCGTCTCTCTGTAATCGTTGCAGAACTCATATCTGTGTCTGTGGCGCTCACTGATGAGTTCTTTTCCGTATGCGCGGTACATCACGGTATCCTTTGCGATCACGCAGGGATACGCGCCGAGGCGGAGCGTACCGCCCTTGTCGATATCAGTGCTCTGTCCGGGCATGAAATCAATGACCTTGTTTTTGCATTCCGGGTCGAATTCTCCCGAGTTCGCGTCTTTTATTCCCGCGACGTTTTTTGCGAATTCTATTACGGCGATCTGCATACCGAGGCATATCCCGAAATACGGTACGCGGTTTTTCCTTGCGTATCCGGCGGCGGCTATCATCCCTTCCGTTCCCCTTGATCCGAAGCCTCCCGGAACGAGGATGCCGTCGAGATGCGAAAGCTTTACATCGGCGTTTTCTTCCGTTATATCCCCGGAATTTATCCAGTCGATATCAACTTCCGCGCTGTGGCGGAATCCCGCGTGGCGAAGCGCTTCCGCCACGGAAAGATACGCGTCGTGAAGCTCCACGTATTTACCGACGATCCCTATCCTTACGCTGCCCTTTGTCCCGCGTATCCTTTCCGCCGTTTTCTTCCATTCCGCAAGATCCGGTTCGGGAGTACTGAGTCCCAGCTCTCTGCATACGACGCCGGAAAACCCGGAATCCTCGAGCATAAGCGGAGCCTCGTAAAGATTCGGAAGCGTCACGTTCTCTATGACGCAGTCCGGCTTTACGTTGCAGAAGAGCGCTATTTTTCTGAAAACGGATCCTTCTATGGGCTCGTCGCACCTGAGAACGATGATATCGGGATTTATACCCATACCCTGAAGCTCCTTGACGGAATGCTGGGTGGGCTTTGTTTTATGCTCTCCGGAAGCCCTGAGATACGGCACGAGCGTAACGTGGATGAAAAGGCTGTTTTCCCTGCCGACCTCAAGTGATATCTGGCGCACCGCCTCGATGAACGGCTGTGATTCTATGTCTCCGATCGTACCGCCGATCTCCGTTATGACCACGTCGGCGGCGGTCTTTTTTCCGAGGCTGTAAACAAACTCCTTTATTTCGTCCGTGATATGCGGTATCACCTGGACGGTGGAGCCGAGGTATTCTCCGCGACGTTCCTTATTGAGCACGTTCCAGTATACCTTACCGGCGGTGAGATTTGAAAACCTGTTAAGATCCTCGTCAATAAAGCGCTCGTAGTGTCCCAGGTCGAGATCGGTCTCGGCGCCGTCCTCAGTGACGAACACCTCGCCGTGCTGATACGGGCTCATCGTTCCGGGATCCACGTTTATGTAGGGATCGAGCTTCTGCGCAGCTACCTTGAGCCCTCTGGACTTCAACAGACGTCCGAGAGACGCCGCCGTTATTCCTTTTCCGAGCCCGGAGACAACTCCTCCGGTGACAAAGATGAATTTTGCCATAATACCCCCCGATTTGAATTTTGTTTTTTACCGCTTTTGCCGCCGAAAGGCGCGCGGCTTACTCCCACTCCACGGTCGCCGGCGGCTTTGATGTCACATCGTAAACGACCCTTGCGACTCCGGGTACCTCGTTCGTTATCCTTCCTGAGGCTCTTGCGAGCACATCCCACGGCAGTCTGCACCACTCCGCGGTCATGAAGTCCTCTGTCGTCACGGCGCGCAGTACGACCGTCCTTCCGTAGGTCCTCGCGTCTCCCTTGACTCCCACGGACATAAGATCGGTGAGGACCGCAAAATACTGGTCCGCCTCCGTACTCAGATTTGCCGCGCTCATCTCTTCACGGAAGATAGCGTCCGCCTCGCGCAGCAGAGAAAGCTTTTCCTCGGTAACGTCACCGATCACGCGCACAGCGAGCCCCGGACCCGGGAAAGGCTGTCTTTTCACGAATTCGTCCGGCAATCCAAGACGCGATCCGACCTCTCTGACCTCGTCCTTGAAAAGATCCCGAAGCGGCTCGACTATCCTGTCGAACGATATAACGTCGGGAAGCCCCCCCACGTTGTGATGGCTCTTTATCACGGCGGAGCCGCCCTTGCCGCTTTCGACGACGTCCGGATATATCGTTCCCTGAACGAGCACGTTCACCTTTCCGATATCTTTCGCCGCCTCCTCGAAGACGCGTATGAATTCCTCGCCGATGATCCTGCGCTTCTTTTCCGGCTCGGTCACGCCGGCGAGCTTTTTCAGAAATCTTTCCTTCGCGTCTATCCTGACGAGCTTCATGCCGAACTTTTCGCGGAACGTCTTTTCAACAAGGTCGCCTTCGTTTTTTCTCAAAAGTCCGTGATCGACGAAAACGCAGGTGAGCGCGTCGCCGACGGCTTTGTGCATGAGCGCCGCCGCGACCGACGAATCAACGCCGCCGGAAAGAGCGAGAAGAACTTTCTGTCCTCTGAGCTCCGCGGCGTATCCTGCCGCCGTTTTTTCGATGAAATCATCCATTCGCCATTCCGCTTTGCACCGGCACACGCTGAAAATAAAGTTTTCTATGATCTTTTTCCCGTACTCGGTATGGGTGACCTCCGGGTGGAACTGCACGGCGTAAAGTCTCCTTCTTTCATCGCACATGGCGGCGCACGGGCACTTCTGTGTCCTTGCGATCACCGAAAAGCCTTCCGGAGCTCTGACGATGCTGTCCGTATGGCTCATGAAGCACACGCTCTTTTCCGGCACGCCGTCGAAAAGGACGTTTTTATCCGTGAAAAGCTCCGTTCTTCCGTATTCTCCCGAATCGAACGCCGGTCCGACCTCGCCGCCGCCCATGTACGCCATGAGCTGCGCTCCGTAGCATATGCCGAGGATCGGCACTCCGATATTGAGCACCGCGGGGTCGAAATGCGGCGAAGACGCGTCGTATACGCTCGCAGGTCCTCCGGTGAAAATTATCCCCTTGTATCCTTCTTTTTCTATCGTTTCCGCCGTCACGCCGGCGTACGACTTTATTTCGGCGTAAACGCGGTGTTCGCGCACCCTGCGGGCGATCAGCATATCGTACTGACCGCCGAAATCAAGAACGAGGATTTTATCCGTTGTCTTCATTTTTCTTCATTGTCTCCGTTGTTTTTTATCTAAGTCAGATTTATAAAGCGTAATTTATTTTCCACTGTCTCCGTAATTCGAAAGGACGCGCGCCGAGGGATCGTTCACATCGCACCCCTTCCAGGATCTGTTCGGCATCCAGAAGCCGGATATCATTTCAGCCTGGGACGGATAATGTTTTTCGAATATTTCTCTGTACATCAGAGATTCCTTCGTAAAAGGACGGGCGTGAACGTATTTTTCGCTTTTTTCGCGGAATTCCTCATCGGTATACAGCTTTTCGGCGTGATCTTTGAGAATGTCTACCATAGAATGACCGACGGCGTCGGAAAAAGCCGCCTTCTCTCTCCAGAGTATGGCGTCCGGGAGTATGCCGCTTTTCTCGAAAGCGTGTCTGAGAAGGTATTTTCCCTTGCCGTAGCTGTTCATTTTGATCGCGGGATCGAGCGACAGGACGTACTTCACGAAATCAAGATCTCCGAACGGTACCCTCGCTTCAAGGGAATTAACGGAAATACATCTGTCGGCGCGCAGAACGTCGTACATATGAAGTTCCCTTATCCTCTTTTCGGATTCTTTCTGGAATTCCGCGGGGGAAGGCGCAAAGTCCGTATACTTGTAGCCGAACAGTTCGTCCGATATTTCTCCGGTGAGAAGCACCCTCACGTCCGTGTTTTCGTGCACCGCTTTGCACACGTGATACATACCGACCGATGCGCGCACCGTCGTTATATCGTAAGTACCGAGCAAAGCTATCAGCCCGTCGATGCAAGATACGACGTCGTCCGGGGTCATATACACCTCCGTGTGGTCGCTGCCTATGTGCCGCGCCGCCTGTCTTGCGTATTTCAGGTCAATCGCGTCCTCGCTCATACCGATCGCAAACGTTCTTACGGGCTTATCGCTCTTTTGCGCCGCGATCGCGCATACGAGGGAAGAATCGAGACCTCCGGAAAGCAGAAATCCCACCTTCGCGTCGGCTTTCAGCCTCTTTTCCACGCCCTTTTCGAGCTTTTCCCTTATATTGGTGCACGCCGTTTCAACGTCGTCGCGCACGGTCTCATCCACTCGGGAAATATCGTTGTAGCACGTGAATTTTTTTCCGTCGTAAAAGTATCCCGGCGGGAAGGGCATTATCTTTTCGCAAAGGCCGACGAGGTTTTTCGCCTCGCTTGCAAAGACCGCGGTTCCGCGCGCGTCGTATCCGTAATAAAGCGGGCGTATGCCTATCGGATCGCGCGCGGCGATGAAACCGTCCTTTTCCCCGTCGTATATCACGAGCGCGAATTCCGCGTCGAGCCTGCGGAACATATCGGTGCCGTACTCTCTGTACATCGGAAGAAGTATCTCGCAGTCGCTCCCGCTTTTGAAAGAATATCCCTTTTCCTCGAGAGCTCTCTTTTCGTTTTCAAATCCGTAGATCTCACCGTTGCAGACCGCCGCGCTGCCGCCGAGCCGAAAAGGCTGCATCCCGTCGTCCGTCAGTCCCATGATGGAAAGCCGGTGGAAGCCGAGAACTCCTCTTCCCGCGCGGACTATCCTCGTATCGTCGGGTCCGCGGGATCTCGTTCTGTCAAAGCATTCCCTGAATTTTCCGTAGTCCGCGACGTCGCCGCAGTATCCTATTATTGAACACATTTTTTCATCTCCGTTTTTCACTCACGTCATTTCACGCCGAAAAGAAGATCCGCGTAGGTCGGGAAAGGCCAGTACTTTTTATCGGTGACCGTCTCCGCCTCGTCGCATACGACGCGAAGCTCGCTCATTTTGTTCAGCAGTTTTTCCGCTATGATCCCGGCGCGCGTTTTTACGTCCTCTTCGTATTGAAGCGATATCAGCACGTTTTCGAGTTCCTCTGTTTCTATTGATATTCTTTCCACGAGAGCGGACAGCTTTTTTGCGAGCCTGATCTCGTATTCGCAGGATATCCCGGTATCGAGCGCTCTCTTCGCGGCGGCTCCGGACGCGACCTTCGCCGCGTATTCGCTTACCGCCGGGGCGATCATCGTCTTTGCCATATCCGCCATCGTGTTCGCCTCTATCGTGACGGTCTTGCAGTAATTGTCGAGCATTATCCCGCATCTGGAAACGAGCTCCTCGTACGAAAAGACATTGTGGCGGATAAGCATCTCCACGTTCTTTTTGTCGAGCAGATGCGGCATGCATTCCGGCGTGGTGCGGTAATTCGAAAGTCCGCGCTTCTCCGTGGCTTCCCTTACCCACGCGTCGTCGTATCCGTTGCCGTTGAATATGATCCTCTTATGCGCTCTCACGGTGTTTCTTATCACCTCATGCAGCGCCCGATCGAAATCGTCGGCTTTTTCAAGCTCGTCGGCGTAAATCCTGAGCGATTCCGCGACGGCGCTGTTCAGCATTATGTTGGCGCACGCGATACTGTCGGAGGATCCGGGCATACGGAATTCGAACTTGTTGCCCGTGAACGCGAACGGCGACGTTCTGTTTCTGTCCGTGGTATCTCTGTTGAATCTCGGGAGCACGTCGACTCCGAGCTTCATCTGCTTCTTTTCGGCTCCGCGGTACGGCGAATCCGTCTCTATCGCGTCGAGCACCGCTTCAAGCTCGTCTCCGAGGAAGATGGAAAGCACGGCGGGAGGCGCCTCGTTCGCGCCGAGGCGGTGATCGTTGCCCGCGGTCGCCACGGACAGTCTGAGAAGATCCTGATAATCGTCCACCGCCTTGATGACCGCGCATAAAAACAGCAGGAACTGCGCGTTTTCATGGGGCGTTTCACCCGGAGAAAGGAGATTTACACCGGTATCCGTATCTATCGACCAGTTGTTGTGTTTTCCGCTGCCGTTCACACCGGCGAAGGGCTTTTCATGAAGCAGGCAGACGTATCCGTGCTTCGCGGCGATCTTCTGCATCATTTCCATGGTGAGCTGGTTCTGATCGGCGGCAGCGTTCGCCGTGGTGAACACCGGTGCGAGCTCGTGCTGCGACGGCGCCACCTCGTTGTGCTCCGTCTTTGCGAGTATGCCGAGTTTCCAGAGCTCCTCGTCGAGATCCTGCATGAAATTCAGTACTCCGGGTTTTATCACGCCGAAGTAGTGATCGTCCATCTCCTGCCTCTTGGGAGGCTTTGCTCCGAAGAGCGTGCGGCCGGTGAATCGGAGGTCCGGACGTTTTTCATACATCTCGCGCGGCACGAGGAAATACTCCTGCTCCGCTCCGACGGAGGGTCTTACGCATCTGACCGAATCGTTTCCGAAAAGGCGAAGTATCCTCAGCGCCTGACGGTTGAGAGCCTCCATGGAACGCAGAAGCGGCGTTTTCTTATCGAGAGCGTGTCCGCCGTAGGAGCAGAACGCCGTCGGTATGCACAGCGTCTTGTCCTTGATGAACGCGTAGGACGTGGGATCCCAAGCCGTATATCCCCGCGCCTCGAACGTGGCTCTCAGACCTCCCGTCGGGAACGACGACGCGTCAGGCTCGCCCTTTATCAGCTTTTTCCCGGAAAACTCCATAATGACGCCTCCGTCGGGGGACGGCGATATGAAGCTGTCGTGCTTTTCGGCGGTGATCCCGTTCAGCGGCTGGAACCAATGGGTAAAATGCGTCGCGCCGAGGGATACCGCCCAATCCTTCATCGCATCCGCCACCGCGTTTGCGACTCCTATATCGAGTCCGGCACCCTCGTCGATGGTCTTTTTCAGCGAACGGTAAACGCCCGCGGAGAGCCGAGACTTCATGACTCTGTCGTCGAATACGAGACATCCGAAATATTCCGGTACGGTTTTCATATCATTCTCCGTAAAAAAGAGGCAAAGACACATCGTACGTTGGTACAAAAGACGCCTTTGCCTTTTTCTTCATCATTTTTTGTAAAAAGAGAAACGTCTCCGGGAGAACCCGAAGACGCCTTTGCCTTACACGCGTGTATTATACTCGCCGCGCGGCGCGTTGTCAACCCCGTTTTTGCAATTTTCCGAAAAAAATATTCATTTTTTTCGCAATGCGGCTCCGGATAATTGACTTTGAGGCAAAAAACGATTATAATTTTTCCGGCGGAGTCAAGAAAGTGATTTTCTTTGCAAGCCGGCGCGGCGGCAGAGCCGCAAAACACGGAAGGGACTTGTGATAATGAAATATTCTGAGGAAGAAGTTCTGCAATACGTTTCCGAGGACGACGTAAAGTTCATACGCCTCGCCTTCTGCGACGTTTTCGGGAGGCAGAAAAACATATCAATAATGCCGTCTGAGCTTAAAAGAGCTTTTGAATACGGCATAGCTTTCGACGCCTCTGCGATCAGAGGCTTCGGCGACGTGACAAAATCGGATCTTCTTCTGCATCCGGAGCCAGAGACGCTTTCTCTGCTTCCTTGGAGGCCGGAAAACGGAAAGGTCGTCAGGATGTTTTCCCACATCACGTACCCCGATCAGACGACGTTCGAATGCGACACGAGGAGCCTGCTCAGACGCGCGGCGGCAGATGCGGAAAAGGAAGGTCTCAGATTTGCCTTCGGCGCGGAGCAGGAATTCTATCTTTTCCGTCTCGATGAGAACGGATATCCGACGCGTATCCCCTACGACAACGCGGGATACATGGATATCGCTCCCGACGACAAGGGAGAGAACGTCAGAAGGGAAATATGCCTCACTCTCGAAAGGATGGGCATATATCCGGAAAGTTCTCATCACGAGGAGGGACCCGGTCAGAACGAGATAGATATACGTTATTCGGACCCCATGACAGCCGCGGACAACGCCATGACGTTTCAGACTGTGGTGCGCACCGTGGCGACGCGCAACGGGCTTTACGCCGATTTCGATCCGAAGCCCCTCGGCGATCTGCCCGGCAACGGACTGCATATCAACATTTCCGTAAAGTCCGAAAACTCGGAAGCCGACACGGCGTATATGATCGCCGGACTGCTCAACAGAGCGGAGGATATGACGGCTTTTCTCAATCCCACGGAAAATTCATACCTGCGCTTCATGCAGAGCAAGGCTCCGGGATACATATCCTGGTCCAGAGAGAACCGTTCGCAGCTTATTCGTATACCGGCGGCGATAGGAGAATACCGCCGCGCGGAGATGAGATCTCCCGATCCTTCCGCGAACCCTTATCTCGCGTTCGCGCTGATGATATACGCCGGACTTGAAGGGATACGCGGCAAAACGGAGCTTTGTCCTCCGGCGGATATAAACTTTTACAACGCTTCGCCGGAAACGCTAGCAAAATACAAGAAGCTGCCGGAAAATCTCGCTCAGGCGTGCGCCATAGCGGCAAAAAGCGATTTTATCGCCAGATACATACCGAAAAAAGTACTGGATATATACTGCGGAAAATGATCAGCGCCGCAAAAAAGCAATAATAAACAGTAAGAATATCTGAAAGAAGGTGGGATAAAGTGAGCTTTGATGAACACGTTTACGGCGTGCTCGTCGTGTCGCCTCCCGGAAGGTTCCTCGACACGCTGTTCGAGCTTCTTCCCGCCTCAAGATTTTCTCCGGTCGCCTCCGTGTCGAGCGTCAGCTCTGCGAAAAGGATGATCGCGGAAAGAGATTTCGATCTTGTCATTATAAACTCCCCTCTCCCGGATGACACGGGCGTGCGTTTTGCCTCGGACGTATGCGCTTCGAAAAGCAGCGTCGTGCTGATAACGGTGAGAAGCGAGCTTTATTCCGAAACGTACGAAAAGTCTGCCGAATACGGTGTTTTCGTGCTTTCAAAGCCGACGACAAGGCTCATGATATCCACGGCGCTCGACTGGATGGCGGGCGTAAGGGAAAGGCTGAAAAAGACGGAAATACAGACTCATTCCGTGGAAAGCAAGATAGAAGAGATCCGACTCGTGAACAAAGCAAAGTGGCTGCTCATCAGAGAGCTGAAAATGGACGAGCCCACGGCGCACCGGTACATAGAAAAGCTTTCCATGGACAGATGCGTCACGAAAAAAGCCGCGGCGGAGGAGATCATAAAAACTTATATGTAGCTCTTTGCGGCAAACAAAAAATCCCGCGCGCCGCAAAACGCCCGGAAAGCTGTTGGATACGCGGATAAAACGGTATAGAACAAATACGTTTAGCGATCGCTGCCTCAGCGGTCGCTTTCTTTTTCGGAATTTGGCAAGTCACAGACGGCGGTGCGAAAACCGCGTTTACATGCTTCCGGGTTTTTGATCAAGCAATATCTCCCGTTCTGTTTCTCACAAGAGTGCACGACGGTCTCAGTCTCCGGAGTAAATGTCTTTGACGTCCTTATCCCGTCAGCGTTGTACGTCGCCTGTATCGTCGCTCCGTCTGCCGCGGAGAAAGTGACGGGTCTTCTGCCCTGCCACGTGACCGAGGAAAAATTCCGCCAGTTCAGCGGATTTCCTATCGTATCGTAGGATATGGTCGTCCCACCGTAATTTGTGAGCAGGTCTCCCCAAGCGCCGGAAGAATAGGTTTATACTCATTTTCAGATTTGAGTATAGTAGTTTTTGATAAAGCTCTCTACCAGAGAATACGCGCTATTGGTGTGGAACAATATTATGAGACTTAAAACCAAACATTTATTTAGTAGAGTTTTGATATAAATGGAATTATCTGCACAAATATCGTCTTTTAGTATCATAAGCGCTATTGGAATAGTCCAAACTCTTGAGTTTTATAAAGCGATTTTGCCTTATCTGAGCCAAAGAGACAAAACCCGATTGTGTTACTACGAATGCTCCGAGATTGACTTTTGTTTAGAAAAATCAAAAATAAACCTTGAGTGTTTCCCGTATTTTATTTCAACATAATCGTCTTTATCAATATCTTTGCCAATTTCAATAGAATCGGGATCTGCGCTTCCATATACAATTTTGTATTCTACACCATCTATTATTACATTTATTCGATCTTTTCCATCTAGTTCAACACTCTCAACAAACCCTTTCTCAACATCGTAAATATTATTATCATATTCATATTTTGCCAATGAGATTGGATATAATAATTTTATACAAAAAATCCAAAGCCACAACCAAACACAAATAATACTTACGCCGATTCTCAAAATTCGTTTTAAGGCTTTATTGTCAATTTTCTTTGTATTCGCGAAAATTCCGTATATCCCTCCCCAAGCAAAAAAAACTCCAGAAAAAATTGCTAAATCTAAATACGCCCAAAAGTTACCATCGATTAGTTGCTTCATTTTTTCATATCCAAAATATTAATTGATACACCAGTAATAATCAAGTCCGGCGTAAGCCCCAAAAGAACTACCTATTGTTACACAATATGCGCTTGCACCTTTGTACCACCAACTGTAATCAAAGCCATATACTATTCCACCGCCTAAATCATTAAAAGATCTCTCATATTTTTCTTTATTATCAACGTTTTTTACCAATCCGATATTCCTTTTAGATCAATACTGTTTATAGGATTGTTGCCGCAGTACATAAACAAATGATAATTACTAAAGTTATTATCCGCATTTATGAATCTGCCTACAATAGGATCATAATATCTCGTCTGGAGGTAATACAGTCCCGTCTCTGTATCATAGTAATACCCTCTGTAGCGGAAGGGATTCTTCTGACCGACTGTGCCGACGAGCGTTCCGGTGGTGGAAAGCAGCTTTCCCCACGCGTCGTAGGTGTACTGGACCACGGTGTTTCAATTGCACCGGTTACTATATGATTTTATTTCATAAATTCATTGAACGCGTCACGGCAGTTGAAAGCAGTTCCTTCAAACAGCTGTTCTTTTATTATCTTTTCAGTATCGGGGTCATAACAAATAAAGCGGAGATTGCCATTTGACGGATACGTCAGCGTATATATCAAGCGGTTTCTGTGAATCAAAGATCCTACTGTGTTGTTATCACCATAGCGGGCAATTACCGCATCACAGACCGCAGAGGCGTCAGCTTTTTCCTTCAAATACTGCTCGCGTCCGGTTTTTCCTCCGTTCACATAATATACTGTATTTATCAGAGTGTTGTCGAGAGGCTTCCCCCAGTCGTTTTGTTCTTTGTGTTTTGCTATTTCCATATCATCAAAATTGGCATAGGCTGCTTCTGATTTTGTTTTTACGATCCAGCATTGGTCATACCATCCGATGGTTAGCCCGTTTTCCGCGTCACCATCAGCAAGTTGGCATATTATAAGCAGTGTGGTATAGATCAAATCTCCTGATTCTCTGCTTCCGCCGTTATAAGAACAATACAAATACATAGAACGTCCGTATTCATCTTTTTCAAGCAAGCAGACCTTGTCAAACTTCGACGCATCGTCACCAATATCGATGAAAAACGGCACGGAATTTTTTGCAATGACGTATGCTTCGTAATATCCGGTCGCGCCTAATGTTCCGGGGCGATAACATGACGTAAAAAAGATCAATACGCACAAGAGCAAAACTGAAAAAACGATTAGTTTGTTTGTTTTCATAAGTGCTGATCACGCTCCTTTGTATTAACTTTTTCTGCCTTTTCACAAAGCGCCACTCATTATGAATATCGATCTTTTTGACAAACGCCACCAAGCATCAGCGAGTTCTTTTGAATTCGGCAAGTATTCATATGGAATATCTTTATTTATCATTCTCTTAACACCGCCTAAAGAATCAGCGATGTATTCCCATGGCTGTGAATAATAAACATCATATCCAACATCAGACCAAAAGCCCAATAAAGATGGCATTCCGACAAACAGAGAATAATTAACAAGTCCGATCTGATCAAAATGGATTGCATGACCATACTCGTGCCTTACAGTATTAATATCATTATTATTTTTGCCTATAAATAAAGCTCCGAAGGAAAACGCATTTTTGCCGATTGGAAGCCTAACAACAAGGTGCTCTTTGTACGCGGATATATAGTTAGATTCAAGCACCCTTTCTTCGTCTTCGTTATCCCACCGAAAATCGGATACATCTTCGGCAATATTTTTAACAAGAATAATGCCCGTATTAACAATAACGTCGACTTTTTCTCTTACCCAATTCCATGCGTCCCTTAACCAGCCCGCCCCGCTCGGATCGCTTCCCATAACCGGATTATTATTGCAGTAGGCAAACAGATTATACCCTAAGATACCGCCGTTTGCTCCGACGTAACCGTCTGCGTTTATGAATCTGCCTACAATAGGATCATAATACCTCGTCTGGAGGTAATAGAGTCCTGTCTCGGTATCGTAGTAGTAGCCTCTGTAGCGGAAAGGATTCTTCTGACCAACTGTGCCGGCGAGCGTTCCGGTGGTGGAAAGCAGCTTGCCCCATGCGTCGTAGGTATACTGGACTACGGTGTTCCCGGAAGTATCACAGATACGGATGATATCGCCCTGCAGGTTCTTCTGGAAATAGTAGGAAGTTCCGTTGTATTCGATCCCGACGACGGATCCCGATGCATCGTAGTAAGGATACAGCGTGTAATTCTGTGTTCCCGAGACCGATTCTTTGATGATCTTCGTTCCGTCGAGAACGTAGGAATGAACGACGATCTCAGTATCCAGAGTAAAGGTCTTTGACGTCCTTATCCCGTCAGCGTTGTACGTCGCCTGTATCGTCGCTC
>Ga0079305_1001700_pt1 | contig 25901 bp, 34 predicted proteins | sample LMS_cellobiose_e_FD_79183 | JGI IMG/M metagenome (GOLD analysis project Ga0079305, IMG submission 79183) | Rumen-fistulated moose microbial communities from Alaska, USA - LMS_cellobiose_enrichment | ecosystem: Host-associated > Mammals > Digestive system > Stomach > Rumen fluid ... | reverse complement strand
TTGCAGTACGAGATAACGTACTGCTCGGCTCTGGAAGTATCCACAGCCAGCTTTTCTGCCGGCCTTGACTGGACTTGGGTGTAATCGGAATAGGCTGCGACCTCGGAGGGCGTTACCCATGGTCTTGTTGCCATAGCCGACACCCCCTTTCGTTATTCGGGAATGCCTACGGCGAACAAATAGATTTCGGCGGCACCAGCGGACGCTGCGGTGCCGGTCTGGGTGAACTTGACGTACACATCATCGCCCTTGCCCATCTCCACAAAGGTCTGCTTGGAATACGTCCCGGCAGTTCCCTCGGTGATGTCTGCGGCAGCCATGATAGCATCGTCGTCGTCCTTTGTTCCAACCACCAGCACATTGGTAGTACCGGCATTGAACGCGGTCTTGACGACCGCCACGGCGCGGGTAATCATGGCGGCGTGGGGCAGCTTGCAGATGGCAACGCCCTTGTCCACATCCTTGGTATCGTATGCAACAGCGCCAGCATAGAAAAGCTGCTCAATGCCGCACATACCCAAATCGTTAGCCATAACTTTCATTTCGATATGCTCCTTTCGTTATTCTTCTTGCAGCTCAACGATTGTCGGGCTGCCATATTCGACCTCCGTATCAGCATCAATCCCCAGCTCCTCACACAGCTTGGCAATCATCTTCGCCTTGCTCCGCAGCCCTTTCAGGCTCACATTGTTGTAGGTGGCATAGGTTTCGATTTCGGCGGCGGTCATTTCGTTCAGGGTCTTGCCTCCATACGCCGGGGTGGTGACTTCTTCGCTGGCAGCTTCTTCCTCGTTCCCATCAATGGAGACGATTTCAAAGTACCCCGTGGCTACCGCTGCATTCGCGGTAGCCACATCATCCACATCGACAAATGGATTTTTGGCGGTTGCCTCTACCGCTCCCATGTAGGACAGCGCATTGATGAGTTTAATCCTAACCATCAGGCGCACCTCCTACCACTTAGGACAGACCAGTGATGATGCCGGTCGCGTCCAGTTCCTCGATGATGGGGTCATAATCGAGATGGACAACGTAGAAACGCTTATCCTGCATAACAGCCTCTTTGCCCTCAGTGGTCTTGCGAATCTGCATCCCGTAGGTGTTGACCACGATAAGGTTCTTCGGGTCGGTCAGGATAATCTTGCTGTCAGGCAGCGACGGGCACTCCACCACGGGAATGCGGACAGGCGCAGTGTACAGGCTGTCAGGAACAGCACCGCCGTTAGAAACAACCTGATTGAGCAGGAACAGTTCCCACTCCTGCGCACGGTGCGGGGACATGAGCCAGCGGAGCTTGCCGTTGTTGTACTTATTCGGCACCTTTGCCAGCGCGTCATAGAACAGCGCAAGGCTCATCTGACCGCTGTACGGGGACTGGGACGCATCCAGCACATGACCACCAGAGAGCTGCTTGAGCCAGCCGTCATTGATTTTCAGGAAATCGTAATCCGGGTCGCTGGACAGGGTAGTGGTATCGCCGTTCAGGTACAAGTCCTCAAGGTCAATACCTAGCTGGTTGGTCATAAGGTTGGTGATGATGTTCTCAAGGTTCTGCCCTTCGATGTTCTCGCGCAGCGTTTCCTCGGTAATCTCCCAAGGCAGACGAATAGCGGTAGTCGCATATTCAATCTTGGAAGTGCTGATACCGGCACGATAGCCGTCGTCAACGCCCTCGGTCTTTTTCCGCACGATGCGGGAGGCAATACCAATCTTGTCGATTTCGCCGGTCTTGGCGGTTCTCATCTCGTGACGGACGAGCGGCCCCAGATTAGTAGCCTCAAAGGTCTGCTGAATGAACTTCCGAGCCTGTTCCGGGTTGAGAAGCCCGTTGGACAGGGAAGCGGTTTCGATGGCACCCTTTACGATTGCCTCATTGGATTTAGCCATTGTTTTTCGTTCCTCCTTGTCTTAAAGAATACCGTGGAGATAATGCACTTCGGATTTCTCCACGTCCTTGTTGTCCGCGCCGTCATTCATGGCGGTGGGCACTCCTCTCGCCTTGAGCACAGGAGCAATCGCATCGGACACGGCCTTGCTCACCATCTCCTGCACCATCTCTTTGGTGACAGGCTCGGCTTCGGGCGTGTCCTGCGGCTCGGTCTGCTCAAGGGCTTCGCTTACTGCCTTGGCGACAGTCTCCTGCACCATGGCTTCGACTTCTGCTTTGGTCACGTCAGTTTCCTCCTTGTCTTTGTTATTGTCCTCATCAGGGTCGGGGTCTTTCTCGCCGCCCTGCTTTTCGGCTTCATCGTCCTCGTCCGGCTCATCCTCCGGCTCGTCAAACTGGGCAATAAACGTGCCGAGCGTTTCCTGAATGCCTTTCAGGGTAGACAGGTTCGCGCTGCTCATCTTCTTGCCCGCTTTGGTTACGGTCTGCGGCGGCATCAGAGCCTTGGAAACGCCATCCCCACTGGTCAGGACTTCCTGTACCACCTTGGAGAACTCCTGCAACGCCTCCTTGACCTTTTCCGCATCCTCTTCCAGCCATTCCTTGCCGGTATATCCGTCATAGTGGCAGAGGATGTCTTGCAGCGTCCAAAACGCTGTATAAAAGGCATCGCTCCGCATCTTGCGGTTATACTCATCGGAGAACTCGCCTTTTTCGACGACCTCCATACCGAACATTGCTGCCAGCTTCTTGAAAAGCCCTCGCTTCTCCTGCTGCTCCGGCTCCACTCCGCTGCCGGTGACGGTTTTCTCCACGTTTTCCAAGTCAACGTCCTCCTCGCTGTACTTTCCTACGCCACCCATCGAAAAGCCTGTGATTTCGCCCTTTTCGATAGCATCCCAAATCTGCTGGTCTGCCAGCTCAACGGTCATAAGCCATGTGCCCTTTTTGACCGTCTCATCGCCAATCTGGAAGTCGGCTTTCGCAATCCAACTCTCGACCACCGCCGCATCAGGCAGGGCTTCAAAGCTGTGCTGCAAATCGACCTTGCTCCCGCTCTTGGCAAAATAGTACGCCGCCTTGGTGATTTCCTCCTCGGTCATAAAATTCCCGTGGGCATCCTCCGCAAGCGGCTCATACACAATGCCGGTGACAAAGTGATGCTCCGCGTCCTTTCGGACTATTCGACCATACGTGGAAAACGTCGCCTCGCCGTCCTTGGACTTGGTAATCAGGAAACTTTTCAGGTTGGCTGCCTTGTCCACCAGTGAAACGAACTGGATTTTTGCATCCGTAATCTCGTATGCTTTCTTCACGTCCATGCTGATTTTCACCTCCTCTCCGTGACGTTCAGATATATAGAAAACGAGCCGCAGGGTGGCAGCTCGATTTTCCCTCAATCATCATTCGATACCAGCCTTGGCGCGGTTCTGCGCGTCCAGCTCCTTTTCCCATTCGTCGTCCATCTCATCAATCGCTTGCTGCTGTAATGCTTTCCGTTCCTCCAATGACAGCCCCAGCACCTTTTCGTCAACGTCCGGCTCCTCGATACAGTGACAGTTGATGCTCTCTCCGGGCGGCAATATCGGGTCGCGCGGGTACATCGGGTAGTATGTTTCGCCATCGGCTCCAATCAGGATGAACGGCTCATCCTTTGGAACTCTCGTGCCGTCCATGTCCACATGATTTTGCCTCGGCTCAATCTTATACGCTCCGCTGTGCCTCCATATCTTTCCGGCAACGACCGGGGATTGCATGAACGCCTCCTGCTGGGCTACGCTGTGCGCCCGTAGGACTTCGGTGAGGGCGGTTGTCCTCGCCCTGTAATACTCATCCCGGATGCCGCTGTCCATAATGGCACGGGTAAAGGCGGCTATGTCGTCCCCATTCTCCAAGCCCTTGTCGAGGATGTGCTGCAATTCCTCATGGCTGGTGAGCTGCATCAGGTCGCCCAACTGCTGCGACCAGCTATCAATCCAGCCGGTCGTAACCTTGCTCACGCTCTCAAGGGTCAGCTCCTTGTCGGTCTTTTGGAGGTACACTTCGATGATACCGGGCATAAACTCCGTAAACCGCTCCTTGAATATGTCGGTCAGCTTGACCGCCAGCTCATCATTCAGCATGACACCCGGCCATACGTTTTTCGCAAACGTCTCAAGGTCAAAGGAGGAATTTATCTTCGAGAGGAAATAGTCTGTTTCCTCCATCAGTGCCTCCGCAACCTCATCCTCGATTTGCCTTGCGGCTTTCAGGGTCTTTTTCGGGACTGCGTACCCCTCATTGTCAAGGGCATCGGCAAGGTCGTCGTCCTTTTTGGCGATGTAGGCATCTATGGCTTTGATGAGGCTTTCACATCTCCTGCACATTTTCAGCCCTCCTGCTTCTCCATGCCCTCCCGCAGATATTTACGGATTTCTTTCAGCACCGGCACAATATCGTCGTCGTGATTGTTCTGCGCTGCCTTAATGGCCTCGGACAAACCAAGCAGCCCGGATAAGGTGTCCTGCGCCGCCGTAGTGCTCTTGGAATAGGCAAGGGGTACATCTCCCCAATCGCCGTCGTAATCCTCGCTGACCTCTCCCAAGGCTTCGAGAGCTATCTGCTTCGCCTTGTTCGGGGTCAAGCCTCCTGCGGTATTGCAGATGGTGAGTATCTTCACCAAATCATCGGAGTTGGAAATGTCCGGCTCAAGGAAGTACGCCTCCACAAAACGGAAACCGAACTCGTTGAGGAGCTTATTGTTGAGTGCCCACGCCAGCGACTTCCGCTCCGGCTGGAATACCTGTTTTTCGGTAACCTCCATCGCGGTCTGCGCTGTGGCTCGGTTGAAGTCGGTGGTATATCCCACATACAGGTCGGGGAGGAGGAACGCGCTCTGCGCTTTCCTGCGCCCATTGTCGAGGTAGTTCTGGAACAGCTCATCGGTCTGCAATATCGAGGCAAGGTCTTTGATTTCCACATCCGGGGTGGTGGTGTTCTCAAAATCCAGCGTGTTATCCGCTGCCTCTGCCTCCAAAACGATAAAGGCGTGTTGCCCGTTCTCGCCCTTAATCCCGTCGATGTAGTCCTGTAATTTCAGGAAACTCTCGTCGGACAACGTGCCGCCCTTGACAATAATCATCAGTGGCGTGTGTCTGCCGTTCACGAAATAATTGTTGTTCAGGAACTCGGCTCGCCGCGCTCCATCCACAGACAGGATTTGCCCTACCCATCGCACCTCGCCGTATGGTTCTGTGCCGATGGCGAACTCCAAAATCTCGTTTGCCTGATACTCAATATCGAGGCTGGACACGTATTCGCCTGTGCGCTTGTCCATGATGCGCTTGTCCCCGAACTCTTTGAAATAGACCGTCTTGCCGTTGCGCTGCTGCCGGTATTTCATAAACTTCTTTGGGCGTGTTTCCAGCCTGTCCTTGTACCATATCTGCGCATCGACGTATGGCTCAAGGGGTATAGTCTTGCGGACGCTGGGCGTGTCCTTTACGAACTCAATCTGCGACACCTCCCCGGCGAGATTTCTCACGACCTCCAAATAGGCGATGCCGTACATCTCACGGGCTTCGATGATGTCCTCGAATACCTCCTTGGTGTCCATGTCAAGGTTGAGCAGTTCGATGATTTCCTCGGCTCGTTTGAACTCCGCTGCCATTTCCGGCGTTTCCTCAATGTCGTCCTGATACCTCACCCCGATACCGAAACCGGGGATATTATTGCGGTAGGCTCGGCAGCACTGGGGCAGGATGGTGGACTGTGTGACCATCTTCCGCAGCCCCTCCATATCATAGCGGGGCGTTATCCAATCACCAGCCTGTACGCTGTCCTCCGGCTGGATTTGGGTGGCGTTCAGGGCTTTGTTGATGTTCTCATCCGTAGCCCCTCCACGGCTCTTGATAACCCGAACCCCCATCGGGGCGGGCACTTTCTTTTCGCTCATCTTCTGCACCTCCATCATGTGCTGGCTTGGGTCAGCAACAGGCAAGCCTCCAGCTTCTCAATAATCTGTTCGAGCGTGTCAAGCATCGTGTCGCCGTCCTCCATATGCCGGGCTTCGATTTCCACCAGCATTTGCAGGACTTCGGATATTTGCTCCCCGCTATAAACGCACATACCGCCCACCCATTCATCTGACACCTCAAATGCCAGCATGGTAGGCTCATTCACTAGGATGTATGACAGCTCTCCATTGTGATAGTGCAGTTCCACATCGGCAACGGTATCGAAGTAACCGTTGTCCGCATCGGAGATGTCCACTACAACGCTTTTGACCTCCTCGGTATAATCTTCATTGGGCTTCGGGCTTTCGCCGCCGCAAGCCGCCAATAGGACGGTTAGAACGACCGCCATAAACAGTGCTATAACTCGTTTCATTTGGTCTTGCTCCTTTTCTTCAAGTTCACTGGGAGGCACAAGAGCATGATGCAGTCGGCTTCGTCCGGGCTGTGCTGCCCTCGCTTCTTGACTTCTTTCTTGCCCTCAATCCTCAATTTGCTGGTATCGGTCATGCTATACCGACGTGTGGACAACTGCGCCACAAGGTCATTATCATCCGGCAGTATCAACTCGCAGGGCTTTGTCGTCCCGTCCACCTCATCACGGGTGGATAACAGGTTTTTGACTATCGCCATCATGTACGTCGTGCTGTCGTAATAATACTTGTGCCTGATGCGCTGCCCGAACTTCACAGGTACGACCTCCATCCACCAAAAACGGTCGGGGTAGTTTTCCTTGAGCTGCCTCAATCTGTCCACTACGCCACCGCCCACGCCTCCGTCGTCCACTTTGACAGGGATGGTGAACTCGCCCTTTTTGAGCCGGTATTTCTTCGCCAGCATTTCGCCACAAGCCACAATATCGTCGGCGGTTTTCATGGTGTCCTGCCCGCGCCGCTTGCGGTAGAACTCAACCTTTTCATCGACCTTGTAACCGATGCACGTCTTATCATCTCCAAACCGGGCAATATCCGCACCGATATGAATTGTTTCCGGGGATTTCCGGGGAGAATATTCCGTCATAATGGAATTTTCGACGAGAGAAAGAGGGATAAAGACCTCATCCTCCTGCAACGGGAAGTCGCCAGCAACTCGCACCCGGAATATGTCGCTGTCCTCACCGTACATATTGATGATGGTGTCCACGTACTCCTGCGACACTCTTGACGACGTTCTCCCATCTATATGGAACGTCCTGTAATTCCCTCTGTTCTTGTTGTGGCTGTCATAGAAAAAGCCGGATAGCTGTGTCGGGTTGCCACACATGAGCAGCCTTGCTCCGGGCGTGGACAGCGAACCAAGCACAGGCTCGAATATCTTATCGTCTACGCCGCTCGCCTCATCTATGATGTACAGCACGTGTTCCGCATGAAAACCTTGCAGGGCATCCGGCTTCGTGGCTGTTCGGGCTACCGCAAACCACTCTTGAGAATGACCTTTGACGTACAGCTTTTCATGCGTCCATATCAGTTCCCGCTCCAATAGCGGATTGCCGCGCCTCCATTTGTTCACCTCTGCCCACAGAATATCGAATAACTGGTGCTGCGTCGGGGCTGTGCATGGGATTTTCGGGAACGGTCTGGTCAATAAAAACCATATAACCGCCCACGCCTCGACCGCGCTCTTTCCAACGCCGTGACCGCTTCGCACACTCGTCATTTGATTATGGCCGAGGCTTTCCAGTATCTCGCGCTGGTCGGGGTCAGGCTTCGCGCCGATTACGTCCTCCACAAACTCGACAGGGTGATTGGCATAGAAAAGGATAGCCTCTTTACTCATCGCCATCGTTCTCGTCCTCCAATCGCTTCTCGTAAGCCTCCAAAATCATATCGGCAAACGTACTGCTCTCGGCTGCCTCGGCTTCTGCCTTTGCCTCCTGCTCCTGTTTATGTTTGAACTCGTCCTTGCGGAGCTTCATTTCCTGCTTCGCAAGCTCGGTCTTGGGGTCTTCGCCTATCATCTCACGGAAGAACTGTGCCGCCTTGACGTTCCCATCAAGTGCCTGTTGCAGCATTGCCACGAGAACGCCCATTTGGTAGGTCGCATCATCCTCCTCGATGCCCAGCATCTTCATTTTCTGCGTGATGGCTTTAGACGCGGGCATATCCATGAGCATTTTTGCCCCGCTTTTCATTGTCCGCTTTTTTCGTCGGGTAGCGCCGGAGTTAATGCCCCCCTTGCGGGCAATTTCTCGTACTTCGTCGGTGCTTCGGCTCTCAAAGCCCTTGCCCTTTAGGTTGTCTGCATTCGCCATCCGTCACCACCTCCTCCGTAAATGCAAAAATCAACCCATTGTTCAGATGAAATGGGCATCCTTTCGCTTTATCTGGGTTTGGTGGACAAACATATTCGGGGCTGTCATACGGCAGGGAATATCGCACATCGCCATATCCGTTCCGGCTTCGGCTTTCTTCTGCATGATGTCCTCATCCAGAATGTGACCGACAATCTGATATGGCTTATGGCAGCAATACATAACCTCGCCGCGCTCGTTCAGGGCTATCTGCGCCCATTCTGCTGTGCAGCTCGGCTCCTGCTGTTCGAGCATATTCCACTTGAAGTTGAGCGTCACCCTCTCATCGTGCGCCGCCAACTCCTCGATAGCCGCCATGATTTCCCGTGCTTGGGCTTTCTTTATGTCCTCTGCATAATACCTACCCCCGGTGCTTTCGAATGGTCTGAACGAAATGTAATCCACATCAAGACCTTTGTTTGCGTCATAGAACGCCCGTACATCCTCCACGGTATTCGCTACCCATTGGATGCCGAGGCTGGTTTTCGGGCTGCACGTTCTTCGCCATGCCGCATACGCCTTGATGTTCTCCACAGTCTGCCGGTATTTCCTCACCCCTCTTGACCTCTCGTAGCTATCCTCGTCATATCCGTCGAGGCTGACCTTGAGATAATCGGGCTTGAAAAACAAAAGGCTGTTGAAATTGGTGTTTATCCCATAATGGATGCCCTCATCCTCAAGCCATTTTGTGATGCTCATAAAGTCCGGGCATAGGGTAGGCTCACCGCCTCCCGTCAGGATAATGCCCAGCACTCCCAGTTCCCGCAATCGGGTCGCGTATTGCCGGAACTCATCAAACGTCATGGCTCTTGCTCCTGCGTCAAGCTCCCACCGGCGATAGGTGCAGTACGGACACTTGTTATTGCAGTAGTTCGTCAGGAACACGTCTGCCGTAATCGGCTTATGTTCTCCCGCCACCCGGTCAAGGTGACTTAGCATCTTATCGCCCGTTATGTTCAAACTTTGTTCCTCCTTTCCTCCATTTTTCGTTTAGTATCTTCGGCGCAACCGCCCCCCAGTCAATTCGGTGGTGGATGCGCTTGTGCTTGGTGTACATCATGCCAACGGACACGGCACTCGGCATGGACATGACCGCGTAAAAGGTTTTCAGGTACGTGCCGCCCTCTTTGTATGCGTCGGTCATTCCTCCCGTGAGGCTCTGCGTCGGCAACTGGATTACGGCAAAGCCTGTATATGAGAAAAACAGGTGTCCTCGGCTGCTCAAGGTCGTGTACGTTACAACGTCCTCATTCATCGTGCCCCGGAACTCAATCGGTCTGTCCGTCCGGCAGAAAAAGGAGTTCATTGCCTTTCGCATCAGCCCTTTTTTGAAATTGCCTCCCTGCAATCCTCCAACAAAGTCACCACCCTGCGCAAACGCCACGGTGTCCGCGCCGCTCACATCAAGGAAGTCCAGCATATCCTCGAATATGCGGTCAAAATCTTTCACGGGCTTATATCGCAAAGCCCCTTTATCCGCATATCGGTAGTCGATGGATTTGTAATCGTCGTCCAGCATCAGGAAATAGGTCAGCCCCAGTTCCTTTGCAATACGCCAGCTCTCATTCCGGGCATATATAATCGCCCTGTGGTCGTTGAACGTGTCCATCGTGTCTGCGCGGTCATACGCCGCCTGTTTATCAAAAACGATAACCTTATCTGCCCCAAACTTCTCCCGGTACAGGTCTGCTTGGTCGTCCTCATCGTCTATGATGCAATACCATCTGCCGGTATAGCCTCCTCGCTTGAGCGTCTTGAGCGTCACCACGTTCTCGGCTCTCCCGTGCGTCAGGATAAAAACAGCAAAGTCGTTTCTCATTTTTTCCACCTATCGCTGATTATTCTCGGAACATCAGACGAGAAACGGTGTCCCTTGCAGCCATCCGTCCATCTGAAAAAGGATGGGATAACCATATTGCCATAGCTCTCGGCTACATACGCGCCGGTAGCGGCGTACAGGTCTTGGTTTCCTCCGTCCTCCATACTTCCGGGGCTAGTCATGGATATTACGACCGGCATGAACGCCGCCGCAATCTTTCCCGTCATATTGTTCAGGTAACAGTAAATGCTATCTTCCCAGAGCGTCCCTATAAACGGGAACTGCTCCACGTGGGTGTTGATTATATAGGCGTTCGTCGGGTTGTAATAAAAGCACTTCCGTGCCAATGGGTTGCCACCCCCCCCGATAAGCCGTCCGGCACTTACAAAACCGCCACAAGCAAATCCGCTGTCATACACGAACTTGCAGTAGGCTTCAAAGATGCCGGTCAGGTTCTTCACCTTTTTGCTTTTCAGGTTCTTGCCGTCCAGATACCGATAATTGAAATCGTTCAGGTCGTCGTCCAGCAATCCAAAACAGTCGTAGCCTTTTTCTTTCGCTATATCAAAACAGGCATTACGGGCATATACCGGGGTGGTCAGCTTTCCAAAATTGTCTGCCGTGTCTACCTTTTTCGCGTATTCCATCTTTGAAAATCGGACTACGTGCCCTTTGTACAGTCCCTCATAGTCCGTATCATCCAAATCGTCAGCCACTATAAACCAGTCGCCTTGGTATCCGGCTTTTTTCAGGGCTTTCACCGTGGAGCATTTCGGGCGTTTGTGGCTGATTATCAGCATCACATTACGCATCGTCGCCCTCCATCATATCCAGCACATCAGCCATCAGGGTCGCATATCCATTGGCGATGGCATTGTCCACGTCGATGATTACGAGCGCGGACTTCTCCATCAGTCTTTGCATCTCCGGCTCGGCGTGGGCGTAATACTCTGCGATGTTCCTGTAATTGAACACGTTATGCCTCTTGGCGGCTTCAATCAGGAACGCTTTCTCGTCGTCCGTCACCCCGGATGCCTCAATCTCCGCAATCAGCTCTTTGCTCTTGTCCGTGTCCAATAAATCTGGCAGCTTCGGGCATTCGCCGGTGATTTCATACTGCGGGATGTTCACCGCAAGGGTGTATTTATCATCCAGCATATCGTCGCCGAGGCTGCTGTCTCCATCAAATCCGAACAGGCTCATATCAATGTTGAGGATGGAGGCAAGCTCCTCGCCCAGCAAATCCTCGTCCCATTCAGCCATCTCGCCAACCTTATTGTCAGCAAGCCGGAACGCCCTCTGCTGTTCTTCGGATAGGTCGTCCACATATACGACCGGCACCTCATCCATGCCCAAGAACTTCGCCGCTTTCAGGCGGGTGTGTCCGGCAAGGATAACGCCCTCGCTGTTGACGAGTATCGGGTTGAGAAAGCCAACCGCCGCGATACTGTTCACCACGAACTGCACCGCGTCGTCATTCTTCCGGGGATTATTCTTGTACGGGTAAATCTCGTCCAGCTTTTTGTAGACGATTTGCAATTTGTCTTTCATGGCTTCATATCCTTTCTGCCCTGTTTTGGGGCAATCCGGCGTAAAAAAATATGCCGGTCATAGTCCTTTCGGCACCCTGACGGCGGCATATTTGAAGCCTTGACAAATTTTCAGCTTCAATCATACCACTCGGCATAGTGCCATGTAAATGCCCAAAAAGTGCCCTCGGTGTTTTTCAGAGCTTTTCGATGCCCTCCACACCGAAAAATAGCATCGTCAAATCATCCACGGCAGCATCCACGTCTTTGTACACAGTGCGCTTGTCAATGCTCTCCCGCTCCGCAATCTCTTGGGCTGGTATTCTCACCTCACCCAAATACAGAGCTTCAATAACACGCCAGTGCCTCGCGTCCTCCGGGCGGCGGCTCTCCTCGCACATCGTCCTGTACTCATCCAGCATCGTATTGACGTGCCGCATGATGATACAGGTCTTTTCAGACGATTTCTTAATACTGTCCACAAATACCTCGTCCGCATAATCTCTCGCGCTCATCAGCTCCATAATGTCTACGAATTGGTCTGCATCGTTCTCGCCCTCCTCCCATACGGCATTCGCAAAATGGCTGTTCAGGCTGCGGTAGTGCTGCAATAAAAGGCGGGTATTCCGCAACTGACGGTTGAGCCTCTTTTCCTTGAACTTCTGACGTTCCTGCTCCACGGCCTCAAGAGCTGCCCGCGCTCCAATCTCCGCGCCCTTTGCAGCTCCAATCTCCGCGCCCAGTTCAAACGCCTTTTGGATTTTCAGCTCGAAACCAGCCAGCACATCTTTCAGGGCTTTCTCCACTGCCTCCCGTGCCATCTGTTCTGCCGTTGTCTCTTTTTTTGCCATGCTCTCTGTCCTCCTACGCCTTTATCGGTATGCTCCCCAGCCCTCGCAGGAAGTCCAGTCGGGCATTCCGATAGAATATCTCATATTCATGTATGTCCTCCGGCTTCAAATACTTTCGACCGTACCGGCTTTTCATCTCCCGCCATACCTCCCACGGGATGCGGTAATAGTGCTGGAAGTCAAACGACACGAATATGAAGCACACCGCTCCGAGCCTCGAATGACGCTCCAAATCTCCGGCTTGCTCATCCGTCACGACTGACTGCTGTATTCGCCCCGTGCTTGTGGTCTTGGCATCAAACACGACGGAACAGCCTCCGGCGAGCGTCCCCTTAAAATCCGGCTGCGCTTTCTTGGTATAACAGGCAAGGAATTGCCCCTTGCCGTTACTCCTGCCGAGTGGCTTCATCGCCTCCGGCGTTTTCTCTATCTCCGCAACCCCAGCCTGTCGGTAATACCGACAGGCTGCTTCGATGATTTCCTCAAATATCTGCCCCGCTGCTCTATTCTGTTTGCCCCTCACAGCGGCATTATATGATTTCGCATCCATCATACCAGCCCCTTTTGCTGGGCATATTCAGCAATTTTATAGGCGGTCGCTCCCTTTACGCCCCTGCATTCTCCCTTGGCAAGTCCATCAAGGAGCTGCTGCACCTTATCCTGCCCCTGTTCCTTTTCATCGGGAACGGTCTTTTTAATATCCTCCCGCATATCCTTTTCGGTGTTCATTCTTTAGCCCTCCTGCTGGTCTTTCGGCTTACTGTCGGCAAACTCGATGCGGTCTGCCTGAATTTCAGTAGCCTTGCGCTTGTTCCCGTCCTTATCTTCATAATTTCGGGTGCGGATTTCTCCCCGGACGATGATGTTTCTGCCCTTGGAGAGATACTTTGACACGAACTCTGCCGTATTTCTCCACGCCACCACGACGGGAAAATCGGCATTATCGTCTTTCGACTGCCTATCCACCGCCATGATGAACGTGCATACCGGCACATTGTTCTGGGTGTACCTCAATTCTGGGTCTGCGGTCAGTCTCCCACTCACGATTACGGTATTCATTCTGTTTGTTCCTCCTGCTTCTATACGGTCAGCGTCCTGTGCTGCCAAATCCGTTATTGCCCCGTTCTGTTTCTTCGAGACTGCCCACAACCTCGACCGGCTCATACAGGCAGGGCATCACGATAAGCTGGGCAATCTTATCGCCCTTTCGGACACGGTAGCGTCTCTTTCCGAGGTTGTAGAGCTTGACCTTTATCGAGCCTGTATATCCCTCATCAATCACACCGCCGCATGACACGACACCGTAATTGACATTCAGCCCGCTCTTGCTCTCAATCTTTCCATATGTATTGGGCGGCAAGGCTACGTGAACGCCAGTGTCAAACACTTTCGAACGCCCTTTATAAATCATCTTTCCATCGACCGCATACAGGTCAAGCCCCGCGTCTGTGGCGTGTGCCCTAAAAGGAATTGTCGCCCCTACGTCAACGACTACTTTCACGTTTCGCTTTCCTCTCTTTCTTCATCATTCCTGAATGCTCGGCACCAATAACTGTCCCACTCATCGAGCACTCGCTTTTTGGTGGTCTTATACAGCTCCGTTTCCCTCCCGACATTCGATATGCCGTACCCATGTCGCGGGATGAACGGCTCGCCGCTCCACACTTCGCCGTATTCTCCACTGGGCTGGTCTGGGTTGTACCTGTCCCACCCGTGCTCGACAAGCCCTTTCCGTTTCAGCCTCCGGCAAGCGTTCCGCACATCTCTCCCGGTCATTCCATCAAGCCATTTGTTCCCATGCTCCGCGAGACTTACTAGATTTGGGACTGACACGAACTCGGCTCCTCCGTTCATAGGGTCATTCAGCAGCTCCGTCAGTTCCACAAAGACGGCGTTCTCCATCTCGATTTTCGTCACGGTTTTTCGCCTCTCTTTCTGAAGCAGTCCCCCTCGGAGCATTTTCCGGCACAGATAACCTCATGCCAGTCGCATTTTCTCCCCGGATTGTCGTCCATGTGCATGCACTCATCGCAAAGCATGATTTTCTTGCCGCAGTTCCAGCACGTCGCCACATAGCCCTGTTTCTCGCAATCCCAATTCTCAAAGACGTTCTCACACATGCAATGCGGGCATACCTCAACGGCTTCGGTCAGTATCTCATTCATCGTTCGCCCCTCCTGTTCTGCCAGTCGTACCAGTCCTTGATTTTCTCCTGCGTGTGCTTCGCTCCCCATTGCGGGCGGTCTGTCCCGTTCCGCTCCTCCCACGTGGCAGAGCACTCCGGGCAATACAGGGCATCTCCGAAACTGTTCCAACCCTCGTCCGTCCTCTTTTTCGCATTGGCGGGACTGTACTTGAACGTCACCCGCTTTCCGCAGTTGCTGCACTGGATGTCCACCTCCTGATGGGGAATGGCATCATACACGACGGCACTCGGCTTGTAGTATTTCTTCCGCAGCTTCGGGCAGCTCAACGGGCTGCATTCACAGGTATCGAACTCCGGGCTGTCCTCATCGTTGCAGGGGCATCTCGAACACTCCTTGTCTGCCAGCCATTCGCTTATCACGTCCTCGTCGTACTCGTTCTCGACCTCTCCGCAATATTTCTCGATAGAGGCTGCACACGGGAGGCATTATTTGTAATCGAACATGTAGCCGTCATACTTCCCGCTGTATCTCTCGTAGGTCGTGTTCTTCTCAATCTCGCATCCGCACAGGTCGCATTTATAGAACTTCCGCGCCCTCGGCTTCTGTACTGTGTAAAAATCAAGCATCGTCCATCCTCCTCGTTAATATCTTCGTCCGTTTCTTCCTTTGTGGCGGTCAAGGCTGCGTTCCAACTCCAAACAGTCCTTGCATACGTCCTGCCATTCGCCGTTCCATCTCCTCGACCTCCATCCGTACAGGTCTTTCATGGCTTTGGCTTCGTCCCAGCTCTCCGCGCCTATGCTGTCTCCGCACAAATCGCATGTCAGATTGAAGCCTCCACCTCTTTCTCGCTCTATGCTCACGTTCTCGCCTCCATTTCCCTTGGGAGGGCTACCGCCCTCCCGGTCAGTGTTCCAGTTATCAGTGGTCAGTGCTTCTTGAAATAAGCGGAGCGGAACCCGAAGCACGTGTACCCACTCGACCGCGCACCGTACAAGTACGCGCCGAACACGCCCGCCCCCGCGCCGCCGCCCCAGTCGCCGCCACGAACCGGGAAGTATTCGCCCTCCGTACTGTCCACATAGAAATATGCGTCCGGCTCTCCGGGGTACAGCCCCAGCTCTTTCAGGCTTTCAGCCTCTATATCCATGTGAACATCTTCCCAGCAACTCCCTGTATAATCTCTCTCGATGTTCTCTTTCCCTGTGATATGGATTTCTCCGTCCTCCACCGAGAAACGGATGTGCCGTCCATCATCATCGGGGACGTTCATCCAGCAATCGCCCTCATACGTCAGGTCGATGTCCAGTGCGGCATTATTCCACATTGGGGCTTGCAGCACTCCGTTCTTGACGCGCAGCCCTCTTACCATCTCCCAGACATTCCCGCACAGGTCGTGCACTCCGTCCGGCTCGTGATTATGCGTCCACGTAGACGGCCCACTCCCGGTTAGCGTCTTTCCGTCGCCACCATACGTCATGCCACACTCGCTTGGGTCTGCGTGGTATTTCCCGCTCTCGGTATTCCCGTGTGGCAGAGTGCCATCCCTCTTGCAAATATTCGCCACAAGCCCCCATTCAAGGGCAGTCATTAAGTGCCAGCCCTCGCCTTTCGAAAAACACACCTCGGCTGCCTTGTCGTTCGTGATATTTGTCCACGGCTTCTGATAAGGGAGTGAATAGGGCTTTCCGTTAATCTCACAGTTCTCATACACGGAAATATAAATCGCGTCGATTTCCTGCCCATTGATGATGAATGCGGGATGCGCCTTATCGCTGCCTCCGAACAGTTCCTTGTTCGTTACCTTACTGAACTTCCGCATAATGGACGGAATACCGGCATCGTCGTAAATAACGACCGTTTCCTCTTTTGCTCCATCCCCGCGAATAATCGGGGCAGATACGGGCAGCTCCCGCACATCCTCCGGCAGAGGTGCATTCACAAACTTGTCGATGGCTTTCAGCACCATCTCGTCGCTGCCCTCGACTTTCCACTTCAAAGCCTCGCTTTTCTCACACTGAACGCTCGCCATAGTCGTATTCCTCCTTGTTTTTTATCGTGATTTCCAGTGCCCGCTCCATCCATTCCATGCCCTTGATGGTCATGTGATAGTGGCACAGCCCTTTGTACTCGCCATCCTCTCTGACCTTGCCGTGCATAGCCAGCCCGTAGCATTCGAGGATTTGCCAACTTATATCGTCCACTAACGTTTCGTAATAATTCCGATACGGCTTGTAGAACTTCTTACCGTGCCGGGTGTATGTGTCCCGGTTGTCCATTCCCATCGCGTGTTCGGCTACCGCAAGGCATCTCTCCGTAATTCGCGGTCGCAAGTGCTTTTCAAATCCGCTCTCGACGCACTCATCCCAGTGGAAAGCCACTACCGATGTCAGGCATTTTACGTTTCCGCAATTCTCGCAGCCTCTTTTACCCTCATAAAGCATCGTCCGCACCTCACTCCATTACGCTGCATCCGCAGACCTCGCACCGTCCGTGGAAATGTCCATTGCATTTCGCTCTATGTCCTACGAGCGTTCCTTTGCCTCCACAGTTGAAACAGTCAAGCCGGACTTCTTCGGATGGCTTCGTGTACTCCTGCAATCTCTCGTCCTCTTGGATGAAACGCTGTCCACAGAATACGCACCGTTCAAAATCATAGGGCATCTCGCCGCACGTTGGGCACTGTGGATAAATCCCTCCGTAGCTTTCTTCCCAGCCTATCTTGACTGGCTCATCCTTGCCGTGCGGCTTATCCTCCGGGGCTGGCTGATGCGGGCATCCATCGCAGTACATGTCGTGGTCGCATTTCAGGTCTTTATCCCAGTTGCACGGCCTCTCATAATCAAATGGAAACTTCCGCATCGTCCTCACCTCCCGCGAACTCACAAGCACCGCACTCCGGCTGCGTAGGGGCGCATGGCTCACATTTCAGGTCGTCCCCCTGTTCCTTACCCTCCTCGGCATCATCTCCCCAGAGAGCCGCCGCAAGAGCCTCGTGGTATCGCTCCGTCGCTGCCTTGATGTTCTCCAACGTCTTAATTGCCGAGCAGCACTTCATCGACAGGGGAGAAAAGGGGTTGAGTTCGTTTTTCTTCTTGTTGAGCAGAGAGATGGCGAATGAAAGGTCGTCCGTTCTCTCAAGCTCCTGCATCGTCCATCTGTCCATTGTCGTTCCTCCAATCAGAAATTTATACAGTATTCATTGATGCGCTGTTTCAAAAGCTCGTCCGTGCAATCCTCCCACGGCTCCCATTTGTACTGCTTCGTGACAGTCCCCATGATGTCATACACCTCGGCACCAATCCGGCATCCGAAATGATTGGCGACATAATCCACCATGATTGTCGGCTCATATTCCGCAAATCTCACGGACAGGATATAGGCAAACCACCAGCAGCATCCGTTTGTAAAGGCTTCGACCACCTCCACACGCTCCCGCCGCCCATCGGTAGAAAATCGCCCGATAAATCCCATCACGTCGCGGAACAGCATATCGGCATCATACATATTTGGCGTACCTCTCACTGATGCTCTGCACCCATTCCTCGTCCAGCCGGTCGGGGTAGGTGCTCCACGCATCTTCGTGATTGTTCCACCACCAGCCACGGCTCTTGAGTGCCACAATGAGCTGGCGGGCTGGCTTCATAACGAACTTGATATACACCCTGTCGCCATACCGATAGGCGGTGAAGTTCGCATCCTCAAAGAACGTCTCGCGCTTTGCAACCTTGAGTGTCCCATCCTTTGCCATCTGGTACATTTTCGCAATGTTGCTGTTTTTTCTCCATCTGTACTTGTCCCACAGCTTTTCGTACCACTCCACAAAGGCAGCGGCATCCACCATGCCCAGCTTTACAAGATGAGTAGTCGGGTCAAGCTCCGGGCGGCTGTCACAGAACTCTACCATTTCAACGAGCCGAGCCGCATCATCCTCCTGCTTCTTCGTGCCCTGTTTTATCTGTTCCTCGATGCCGTCAAACCATGCCACAAACTCGCTGGACAGCTTCAAAATCTGGTCGCTGTGGTCGAGCTTCTTGGCGTTATACTTGGCAGGTCCCGCAACCATCACGGAAACGTGCTGTGCCTCATGCCGGAGCATGACCATCCATTTCTCGTACAGCTTGTCGAGGAGCTTGCGCTTCTTTTCGTCGCTTATTTCCCAGCTCAAAATCCGATTGGCATACACGTGGTAGTCATGCTCGCTGCTGTCTCCCCGTGTACCTCCAAAACTGTTGTAATTCGCCTGTTCTACGAGCTGCTTGTTCAGCTCTTTTACCGTCAAATCAATCATCGTCCGATACCTCCATATCGTTTTTATTCGGTCAGTGAATACTTCGCATAGTGGCAAGGGCTACCGTACCGATTTGTTCCTTTGAGCGTTTCAGTGGCTATATTGTAGCCCTGCTTTTTCAGCTCAAATATCAGCCCTGACAGCCGGGTAGCCCCATACTGCTCGAAAGCCTCCATGCTCGTAATACCGTCGTGCGTCCTCATATGATTAAGGACTGCCCCTATCTGTGTCGTCCGCTCCACTGTTTTCACCTCCCTGTTCTGTAATCTTTCCACGCCATTGTCAGCACCTCCGACACCTCCCGCAGTCTGCTTATAATTGCCACCGCTTTCAGGTTGTCATATCCTTTCGGGGTCAGTGCCCTCACAATGTCGTCGCTGTTATAATTGGTCGTGATGATGGTCGGCTTCATTCCCTCATATCTGTCGTTGATGATGGAATATAGGGTGCTGATGCTCCAATCAGTGCATTGCTCTTTTCCCAAGTCGTCCACAATCAGCAAATCGACCTTTTTGTAAACGTCCAGTATCTGCGCCTCGGTGCGGCTCTCATCATCAAACGCGGATTTGATGTCGAGCATCATGCCCCCGGAGGTCTTGCATATCACTGTCCGCTGCCGCTGGGTCATAAGCTGCATGGCTATTGCCGCCGCGATGTGCGTCTTGCCAGTGCCGTTTGTGCCCTCTATATACAGCCCCGTGCCATCCTCCAAATGCCGGTCGAAATTGTCCGCATAGGCTTTCGCTACCCTGTACGCCTCTTTTCTCCCCGACGTGTCCGTGATGAAGTTTTCAAACACACGCTGCTGAAACCTCCGGCTGATGCCGCTCTTTTTCAGGAGCCGGTCTATCCGTTCCTGCTCTCTTGCAAACCTCTGGCGGCGTTCCTCTTCCAGCTTTAACCGTTCCTGCTCCGCGTCGTAGGCTTTCCACTTCTCAACGGCTCGTTGGCAATCACACCGCTGTGCTACTGGCGACCATGCAACGACGGTATTCATAACGAACAAACCCTCGTGATGGAGTGCCTTTCCGCAGAACTCGCATTGTTCATCGGGTGGCTGCGGATGCCTGATGTCCAGCCCCAAGGCTCTCGCCTCATCCTCTGTCTCGACACGGGTCTTTCTTTCAGGCTTCACGACCTCCTCGGAAACCTCCTGACGGCTTAAACCCTGCTGCCGGTTCAGAATATCCCCTACGCGCTCCAAAGCCATCTCCGCTGCTCACCTCCTGTGTGTACTCGCTCATATATCCCTTGGCGTTCAGCCACGTCGCCGGATTTGGCGTGTATTGCCTGTCCTTAAACCGGCTGTCGTATCTCTTCGCATCCTCCACCGCCTGAATGATTTTGTCCGTCATGGCATCATCTGGCGGCGGGCTTATCTTTGCCCACGCTTTTTCGGCTGCTGCCGGGTCAACCTTTTTCGGGTAGGCTTTATAAAATCTGTCGAACAGTTCCTTTTGCTCCGCTGACAGCTCGCTCGTCCTCCTGCCACGCTTCGGCTTCGTAGGCGGCGTTTCCTGCTCGCCCCCTATATTTCCCCCACCCGTGGTGTTCGTCGGCTCTGTGAGCGTTCCTGCCGCCTCTGGCGGTGCGTCCTGCCCCTCGTCTCCATCGAACATTGGCTTTAACGGTATATCTGTCGTCCGCTTGGCGTACATCCCCGCGAGATTGTCCACCAACGTCTGACACCAAATGACGCGGTGCTTCTCCCACAGGGCTTTGTCCAGCTTTCCACGGTTGACCAGCTTTTCGATTATCGCCTCGGCTGTTTCCTCATCCACCCGCGCCAGTGCGGTCAGGTATTCAAAATCCGCTGCGGATGAACAGTCGTAATAATGTCCGTCCGTGTTGCAGAGCAGTTCGAGGAGCTTAAACCAGAACGCATAGCCATCATTCCCCCAGTTCTGTTCAAGGACAAATATCGTTTTCCGGCTGCCGCCGACAAAATGCGGGAAGTATTCGGCTGTCTGTTTTCTTGCTCTGCCCATGCTTGCACCTCCATGTTTTTCGGGGATATTCGGGGAGAAAACTCCCCGAAGCCCCTATTCTCGTTACGAATAAATAACTTTGCTGCCCTCGGCAGTCTTTACTACGTCAATCGACTGCGGGAAACGGGCTTTCATGGTAGGGTCATGGGTGATTGCCATAACTTTCAGGCCGCTGTATCGCCTCTGAATAGCCTCCAATGCGTCGCAGTACGCTGTAACGCCAGCTGCATCGAGGAACGGCGGCTCGTCAATAAACAGGAAACCAAGCTGAACTCCAGCTTTCGTGCTCTTGATTTCGGCAAGGGCAAGGATAACCGCAAGGGCTGACTTCACCCTTTCGCCTCCGCTCCTGCTCATATACGGAAGTCTGCCGGTCTGACTGTCATTGATGATGATGTCCAGTGCCGTGACTTCTTTCTTGCTGTTGCTCTTGAGTGTCTTTTCCATCACGAACTCGACGCTCATGTGCCCGCCGCTCATCTGTCCGAGGATATTGGTCGCGGTCGCTTCAAAAATTGGGATGATGCTGCGGACGATGTTGTGCGGAATGCCATCCTGCGAAAATGCCGTTTTCAGGATTTCAAGGTCTGCCGCCTGTACGGACAGCTCCTCGACGCGCTCCATCATATCCGTTGCCTGTTCCCGCTTCGCCTTTGCCTCCGCTTTCATCTGCTCTGTGATACCAATTCCACGGTTGGCGGCTTCGATTTCTCCATCAATCCGCGTGACCTCTCTGTTTGCATCCTCATACTGACGGAGGAGGATGTCGCCGCCCACGGTCTTTGCCTCCTGCTCGGATTTCTCTTTCTCCATATCCGCAACGGATGTCTCAAGCTCCGTCACGCTGGCTTGTAGCTCCGCAATTCGGATGTTCGCTGCTTTCTTTCTTTCGGCTGCAACAGGCAACTGTTTCTCGTCCTCAAGGAAATGGGCAAGGTTCCCGATGCTCTCTATCACGGCATTGTAATTGTTCATGGATTCGGTCAGAGCATCCACCTCGGCAGTTGCGCTCCGCATGGCGATTTCCAGTTCCTCCACCTTTGCCCGCGCCTCCTCGATGCGCTTGTCGTAATCCGCAAGCATCTCCTCGGCGTTCTTCAAATCCGCACGGGCAACGGACAGGTCTGCATACTGTTTCTCGGATGCCTCCAAGCCCCGTAGGATGCCCCGTAGTTCTCTTTCGCGTTCCGGGCTATAACTACTTGGCACAGCCTGTTTCGCCTCACGGAGAGCCGCGTCTGCCGCTTCTACGGCGGCAATGGCGGTCGCCTGATACTCGTCGAACTCTTTCAACGCTCCATCAATCTGCTCTTTGGCTTCGAGTGCATCTTTCAGGAATGTGCACTGGACTTCGGCGGCATACTGGCAGTTATTTGTTTCGAGCAGTTCTGCCCTGCGCCGGAGGTTGGCGATTGCGGTGTTCCGCTCTTTCGTGCCAGCCTCTCCATCTCTCCGGGCTTTCTCTGCGGCTGCTTCTGCCGTTCTCACAGCCTCCATAGCGGCATCATATTCAGCCCGTGCCGCCTCCATCTGCGCCAGTATCTCACGGGCCGCCTCGTATTCATCATGGGAGGCTTTCAGTTCATCTTCCCGCTTGAGGATTTCCTGCGCCGGGATGAGGCGAGCCAGCTTCATCGCACTCCGCTTCTTTCCCAGTTCCTCCACCTCAATAATGGCGGTGGACAGCTTCGATTTCGCCTCGCTCAATCTGGAAAGTGCTGCATCGTACTTGGTCTTTGCGGTCAGCAGCCCCTTTTCCTGCTCCTGCGCCGCATGATAATCGGCTACGCCCTGTGCAATCTCCAACGACCTTGCCAGCACTCCATCTGCAGCAATGACAATGCTCTGCTGGGCGGTAATGTTCGCCTGTGCGGAGGCTTTCTTGGCATTGGTCGCCATGATTTGGCTATTCAGCTTGACAACTCTCTCGGCTGCATCCTCATACATGGAGAGTGCCAGCTTCATGCCGTCCGCTGTCTCTGCGGCTTTCTTCTTTTTCTCCACCAGCTCCGCAAGGGCGGTCTGCTTTTCTTCCAGCATCCTGTCGAGTGTGTCCATCTCCGGCACACCTCCCAGCAGGACGGTGATTTTGTCCTTAGTCGAGCGGATTTCCCGGTTGACCTCCGTCGCCCGGTTGAACGCCCTCCCATACATATCGTCGTACATGGACAGTCCGAGGATGTTTCCGAGGATGGTCATGCGGGCATCTTTATCGGCAGTCAGGAACAATCCGTACTGGTCTTGCATGATAAGCCCGGTGGCTTTCAGGGTCAGGCTGTCCATTCCGATGGTGTTCAGGATTTCAGCCTGTGTGTCGCGCAGCTTCTCGCAGCTCCTATCCGTCCATTCGCCGTCCACCTGTTCAGACAGGTTGAGCGTCGCCTTGCCGGACTTCATTCTCGTGCGGGTGACACGGTATGTGCTGTCCCCAATGCGGAACGTAAACTTGATGCTGCCGCTCCGGGCATCCTCTGCATTGCTTATCCACCCTGCGATGTCGCCCTCTCTCGTTTCCTCGAACAGACAATCGCACATAGCATCCATAAACAGGGAGGACTTTCCCGCTCCATTCTCACCGTTGATTGTGCAGAAGCGGATACCGTCAAAACTGAAAGTCTCATCCCTATAATTGCGGTAGTTGTGTACCTCCATCTCGACCGGGACGAACGCGCCGGACTTCTTGGCGGTCAGGCTTGCCTCAACAGCTTCGGAGATAATCGGGATGGCTCTGCCCATAATCCGACCGGCATCCTCTGTCGGGATTTCCTTTTCAGCCATATATGCCCGGAGGTTTTCTTCTGGGCTGTCGTCGTCTTTCAGGGCGTTCTTGCTCACGGTGATTGTGATTTTCTCCGGCGTGATTTCCTGTACAAAGAACGCACCGCCCACCTCATACAGCCATTGCTCAAGGGCTGTCTTGTTCAAGGCTTTGTTGCGCTCATCCGTGCAGTCATACAGCACTCGGACGATTGCACCTCTCACCGCGTCGGCATCATCCAGCACCGGCAGCTTATACAGCCACTCCGCGCCGTTCTCGTTGATTTCTCGAATATCATCATCCACCAGTCGGATGGTCTTAAACTCTCTCGTCGGCAGGGGATAGAACTCGCTCTTTGCCTCGCCGCCCTGCTCAATCTCATGGACATAATAACCACGGGGCTGCGCCTCATCATTGAAGTTCAGAGCGGAAACCGCGCCGCAGTAAAAGGCGTTCCTGCATCCGTCCAGCTTCTGCGGGCGGTGGATATGTCCGAAGCAACACAGGTCAAAGTCTGCCGCTTGCAGGGTGGGGAGGTAGACACACGGCTCATACTGGCTGAAAAATGCCGTCTGCCCGCTCTCCATGTTCGCGCCATCCACCGTGTAATGTGTCACGAGGACGCTCGGCGCATCGGCTGGGCACTTGGCTTTCAGCCCCTTAATCAGAACGTCGATATGCTGGGTAAAGATTTCGTTTTCCTCCATCTTGTCCAGCCCCGGCATCTTCGCCCTGAAATATCCTCTATCAAATCCGGGGAGGCAAGCCACGCTCACCCATCCCCACGCGCCGGTGTAAATGCTCACGACTTTCGGCTCGGTCACGATATACACGTTCCCGTCATTCTCAAACGCGGTCTGCAAGCTCTTGAACTGCTCTGCGCTGTCGTGATTAGGCGTACCTCTCAGGACAACCACCGGGGCAACCTTTTCCAACTCGCGGATGTACCCGATTGCCGTCTGGCTCTCTTTCAGCCCCCGGTCGCTCCATACTCTCGCCTGATGGAAAATATCTCCCGCCACAATGATGCAGTCGGGCTTGATTTCCTGTGCATCCTCAATCAGCTTGTCAAGGCACTTGCAGATGTCCAGAAAACGGAGGTTTTCGCCGTTCTTTGTCGGACCATTAAAGCTGCCAATGTGCCAGTCACCAGTGTGTAAAATCTTCATCATCGTCCGTACCTCCTATCAGTTTCCGTTCTGCACTTTCTTCTGGCAGCTCATGCACAAGGGCTTGCCGTAATTCTTAATGCTGAAATTGATAACCCCGTCCGACAGCTTCTTACCGCACATCTGGCAGATGGTCGGGTCAGTGACCTCCTCGACCTCATCCTGCGCCGGTACGACATAATCCGGCTCGGCGGGCTGGACTGCCATGCCCTGCGCTTCGGGCAGGACTGCTGGGGTGTATTCCTCCTCGGCTTCTCCGTCCTCATCATCCGCATAAATCGTTCTGCGGGAGGCTGCGGCATCCTCTGTCGCTCCATACAGCTCGTGTGCCGCTCCGAAAAAGCTCTTGACCGCCTCATCCCTCACGGCAGGATTGTCCAGATTGGGGACGAGATACGCTACTACAAACGGCTTGGCAAGCTCGTCTTTGGTGTACGTGCTCTTAATCTGCATCGCAATCCGCAGGGCGCGGTTGAGTGCCTTGCTCTCGCACATCTCCGCACGGAATTTGGAGAACTCTTTCTTCTGCGCAGCTGTCATTCCATCCGTCACGTCGTCGTACAGGATTTCTTTCGTAGCGACGACCTCCACATTCTCGCCGGTAAGCTGCGGCATCGAGATAACGACGCGGTGCTTCACATCCTTATTGGCACAGCTCCCGCAGTTCACGGGTCTGCCAATCCCACGGTTGACTGCCGCACATTTCTCACACTTGGTCGGCAACACCGGCTCGCTCTTGATAATCTTGATGCCCGCCGCCCTCATCAGCTTCGTCAGGGCTTTCTTGGTCAGCGCCCAACCGTCCGGCTTCTGCTGCAAGTACACCTCTTTGTCAGCCTCATTCGTACTGATGTACACGACGTTCATCACGGGCTTGTGCACCTCGGAGATTTCCGCTACCGTTTTCATTGGAACGAGGAGATTGTACTGTCCCTCCGGGTACTGCTGTGCCAGCATCAAGGTATTGTCAGCACCTCTTGTCTGCAATTCGTTTGCCATTTTTCAAACCTCCATAACATTGTCTTGACTTTTGCCATGCCATCTGCTATAATGAGGTTGCTTTTGAGATGCGTCTGTGCTTGCACAGGCGTTTCTTTTTTCCTCATACTTGAGAATGCACAGCGCGGTTAATGCATCTGCTCTCACCGCCTCGGCGATGAGCTGTGCCAAATAATATGG
>Ga0079305_1001698_pt1 | contig 25913 bp, 23 predicted proteins | sample LMS_cellobiose_e_FD_79183 | JGI IMG/M metagenome (GOLD analysis project Ga0079305, IMG submission 79183) | Rumen-fistulated moose microbial communities from Alaska, USA - LMS_cellobiose_enrichment | ecosystem: Host-associated > Mammals > Digestive system > Stomach > Rumen fluid ... | reverse complement strand
GGTGCAAGCAGGACGTTTGTGTGCCAAACGTCCGGAAAAAGTGATGTTTGCCCTGCGGGCAAGTGATGCAGTTCGCTTTGCGAACAATGATGTTTTGCGGCTTTGCCGCAAAATGATGTGATGCGTTCCGCTCACGCGCCGAAGGCGCACATCATGCCCAAAGGGTGCATCATTCGGCGCAGCCGTACATCACGTTCCGCTTTCAGCGGAACACATCGTTCGCCGAGTGTCCTTAAGAACACTCGGCGTTTTGGGAGCGGTCCTTGTAAAACGTATTTTATAAGGAACAGCGATCTACGATTCCTTTACGGCTTTTCCCGTCATATGCTCCGGCACGATCGCAAACATCAGCGTCGCCGGAGCGTATTTTTCTATCTCGCGGCGGATGTATTCCTCGTCGTCCGTGAATTTTCTGCTGAGCTTTTCGGATATCCGGATTATCATTTCGGGATCGTCCACGAACTCGACTCTGCCGAAAACGATAACGCTTTTTACGTGAAGCGCCCAGTCGCCGTCTTCCCTGTATCCGCCGTCATAAACGCAGTAAGAGACCTTTTCGCACCGGCGCATGGCGTCCGTCCTGTGTCCCCGCTTTCCGCTGTGAAAATAAATCTTTCCGTCTTCCTCGCAGTAATAATGGTTAAGCGGCATTCCGTAAGGATATCCGTCGTCGCCTATGACCGACAGAACGCCGCGCTTTTCGTTTTTCAGAAGCTCTATGCATTCCTCGTCGCTGATCTGCTGTGCTGAACGCGTCATTTTTCTGAACATGTTTTTTTTCGTCCTTTTTTGCCGCCCGTAAGGGCGCTTTTTTTATCGCGGCGTTATAACGACGCGCATAACGTCGCCGTCCTTTTTCCCGAGGCGCGTCCTGATCGATTTCAGAACGCCTATTATATAGCATACGCCGCCGTTTTCGTCTCTGACGCCCATATTGACGATGCTCCCGTCGTAGGGAACGCCGTCGAAAAGCGCGTGCACGGGTACTCTGCCTTTCCCGAATTCCGCCCTTATGTCCCACGGGAATATGACGTAAGCGCCGCCGCTTTCCGGCACCTCGTGAAGCGCCGCTTCGAAAACGTATTCTTTTTCCATGGCTCCGTCCGTTCTTTCAAAATATGGTACGTACCGTATTTTACCATTTGCCGCGTCCCTTTTCAATAGGGATGAGGGTGCTTTATCCCGTAAGAGGAACTTTTTGAGATCGTTTTACCGCTTTTATCCCAGAGCCACGTCAAGAGCCATCATGAGGGAGAAGCCGAGCGCGAACATCAGTACGCCTACGTTCGAATGTTCCCCGGCGGACATTTCCGGTATCAGTTCTTCCACGACGACGTATATCATCGCACCGGCGGCAAACGAAAGCAGATACGGCATCGCGGGGACGAAGAGACCTGAAAGCAGTACGGTGAGCAGAGCGCCGACCGGCTCCACAGCCCCCGACAGAGCGCCGTCCGTGAACGATCCGAGCTTTGATCTGCCTTCGGCGTGGAGGGGCATGGATATTATCGCTCCCTCCGGAAAGTTCTGTATCGCTATACCGAGTGAAAGCGCGAGCGCGCCTCCCGCGGTGATCTCGGGCGATCCTGCGAGGAGCCCCGCGTATACGACGCCCACCGCCATACCCTCGGGAATGTTGTGGAGCGTTACGGCGAGCACCATCATAGTCGTTTTTTTCGCCTTGCTCTTCACGCCCTCCGCCTTGTCGGCGTACATATGAAGATGCGGGATCAGGCGGTCGAGAAGAAGCAGGAAAAGAATGCCGATCCAGAACCCGACGGCGGCGGGCGCAAAAGCCCACACGCCCATATCAGCGCTCTGTTCCATGGCAGGGATGAGAAGGCTCCATATCGAAGCAGCGGTCATCACCCCTCCTGCAAATCCGGTCAGCGCCCTCTGTACCGGACGGCTCAGCTCTTTTTTCATAAAGAACACGCACGCCGAGCCGAGCGCCGTGCCGACGAACGGGATCAGGATCCCGAGTATAACGTCACGCTCCATTTCAGTCTCCGTTCCGCATTCAAGGCGGCTTGAATTTTATCGTGATCCGCACCGGCGCACGTTTGATATTTCAAAAGCGCGCACGGCGTTACCGATCGCTAACTATGATAACACGCCGGAAGACGTTTGTCAATGATTTTTATATTATCCGTCAAGTCCGCGCCGCGGAAGACGGCGCAGGCGGCGCGCCTTTTTGAAAAAATCCGTTAATTGCCTGCGCGCTATTGATTTTCTCGAGAAAAAAACGTATAATGTTAGCATATGCTAACTTTTGCGGCGCGATCTGCCGCAAGAAATGAAAAAACGGCTTTCAAAGCCGTGAAAGGGAAACGAATGTTTGATAAACGCTTGATGCAGATGTGTCCCGAGAGCAGAAAATACATCGTTGGGAACGTCGTACTGCAGTTTTCGGAGCTTTGTCTGAACGCGGTGATGATACTCACGTTCGCGTATTCGATTCAGAAGCTTTATGAAAAGATCTGGGACATTAGCGATCTTGTTTTGCCTGCCGTTATCGTGCTCTCAACGGTGCTCCTTCGGTTTTTCACAACGAAATACGCCGCGCGGATGAGCTATCTCGCCTCGCGCACCGTAAAGCGCGTGATGCGTGAGAAGATATACGCAAAGCTGCTTCGCCTCGGTACTTCGTACCGCGAACATGTCGCGACGGCGGAGCTTGTGCAGGAGAGTGTGGAGGGAGTAGATCAGCTCGAGAGCTATTTCGGGCAGTACGTTCCGCAGTTCTTTTATGCTTTTCTCGCCCCGGCGGCGTTGTTTTTCCTGTTCGGCTTCGGCGGCTCGTGGCCCGTGGCGGCGGTGCTCCTCGTCTGCGTCCCGCTTATCCCCGGCGCCATAATGACGGTACAGAAGATAGCAAAGAAGATCCTTTCGAAATATTGGGGACAGTATACGAAGCTCGGAAGCACGTTCCTTGAAAATCTCCGGGGAATGACGACGCTGAAAACGTATCAGGCGGACGAATATAAAAACGAAGAGATGAACAAGGAATCCGAGCTCTTCCGCAGAGTCACCATGGCGGTGCTCACTATGCAGCTCAATTCCGTCACGATAATGGATTTCGTCGCATACGGCGGCGCGGCGCTCGGTATACTGCTCGCCGCCAAAGCGTTTGCGGACGGCTCGATAGGGCTGGCGAACGTTATATTCATGATACTGCTTTCCGCCGACTTCTTTCTTCCCATGCGCCGTCTCGGCAGTTATTTCCACGTGGCGATGAACGGTATGGCGGCAAGCGACAAGATATTCCGCTTCCTCGGCGAAAGCGAGCCGGAAGAAAAGAAGGGCACGGCGTCGGGAGGAGATATCGGATTTGAAAACGTGACGTTTTCGTACGACAAGGACCGCGAGATACTCCACGGCGTCGATATGACCGTCCCCAAAGGCGGCTTCGTGGGTATAGTCGGCGAGTCGGGAAGCGGAAAATCCACCGTCGCTTCTCTGATAATGGGGCGCCGCACCGCGTCTTCGGGCAATATCTTTATAGGCGGCAGGAACATTAATACCCTCAGCGAAGAGAGCCTCATGAAAAGCATGACGTACGTTGGATCCGGCTCAGTGTTTTTCAAAGGAACGGTCAGAGAAAATCTGCTTCTCGCATCCCCGGACGCAAGCGACGAAAAGCTGTGGGCGGTGCTTTCCGACTGTAAGCTCGCCGATTTTCTCAGAAGCGAAAACGGGCTGGATACCGCGCTTCTCGAAAACGCCGCTAATCTGTCAGGCGGGCAGAAACAGCGCCTCGCCCTTGCCCGCGCCATTCTGCACGATCCCGAGACGTTTATCTTCGATGAAGCCACGAGCAACATAGACGTGGAGAGCGAAGAGGCGATACTCGGAAGGATACGCGATCTTGCGAAGGAAAAAACGGTGATCATGATATCGCACAGGCTTGCGAACGTCACGGACGCCGATAACGTATACGTCATGGAGGACGGACGCGTCGCGGAAAGCGGGACGCACGGCGAGCTTATGAGCCGCGGCGGCGTTTACGCAAAGCTCTGGCAGACCCAGTCCGAGCTCGAGAATTTCGGAAAGGAGGCGGTGTAACGTGAAAAAGCAAAGCAAGGCAAAAGTACTTTTGAGGATGGTGGGGCTCGTAAGACCGCTTACCGGCTTCATGCTTCTTGCGGTCCTTATGGGAACCGCGGGCTTTCTCTGCGCTCAGTTCATCCCGATACTCGGCGGATTCGCCGTGACGCGCGTCCTTGCGCAGGACGGCGCTTCGCTTGCACCGGTCTTCATAACGCTCATAGCCATCGCGCTTCTCCGCGCGGTGCTGAAATACGGCGAACAGCGCACGAACCACTATATCGCCTTCACGCTGCTTGCGGTGATCCGCGACAGAGTTTTCAGAGCGCTGCGCCGCCTCTGTCCCGCAAAGCTCGAGGGACGCGACAAGGGGGATCTCATATCCCTCATCACCTCGGACGTCGAGCTGCTCGAGGTGTTTTACGCTCATACGATCTCGCCGATCTGCATAGCTTTTCTCGTTGAGCTCGTCATGGTTATATTTATAGGCTCGTATCATTGGAGTCTCGTGGTTCTCGCGCTTTGCGCGTTCGTCAGCGTTGGCGTCGTACTTCCTCTCATCATTTCAAAACGCAGCGGAACACTCGGCGACGAGCTTCGCGCCGACAACGGCGATCTTGCAAGCTTCGTGCTTGAGAGCATCCGCGGACTCGATGAAACGATCCAGTACGGCGGAGGAGCGGACAGACTTTCCGCCCTTACGGAAAAAACAAACTCTCTTTCTCATAAACAGAGCAAGCTTAACAGACTTACAGGTACGAATTTTGCGCTGGCGAACACTTTCATACTGCTTTTCGATACCGCCATGCTCATCCTCGCCTCGGCGCTGTACGCGGGAGGCGCGGTCGGTTTTGACGGATTTATCATACCTCTTATCGCGCTGATGTCGTCCTTCGGACCCGTCACCGCGCTTGCCAATCTCGGCACGACGCTTCAGGCGACCGTCGCTTCCGGCGCGAGAGTGCTCGCCGTCATCGACGAAAAGCCCGAGACCGAGGACGTGACCGGAAAAGAAAAGGTGCCGTTCGCCGGAGCGTCGGTGGAAAACGTAACGTTTTCATACGGAAAAGAAAAGGTGCTCGACGGTCTTTCCGCGGAATTTCCGGAAAACCGCATCATCGGCGTCGTTGGAAAAAGCGGATGCGGAAAATCGACGCTTCTCAAGCTGATGATGCGTTTCTGGCGCGTAAACGAAGGAAGAGTCTGCGTTTCCGGCAGGGACGTCGGCGAGATAGATACGAAAAATCTGCGCGATATGGAAAGCTATATGACTCAGGAAACACAGCTTTTCAAGGATACCGTGGCGGGTAATATCCGGATCGCAAAGCTCGACGCTTCGCAGGAAGAAATAGAGGAAGCCTGCAGAAAGGCTTCCGTTCACGACTTCATAATGACGCTTCCGAAAGGATATGAAACGGAGGTCGGCGAACTCGGCGAAACGCTGTCGGGCGGCGAAAGACAAAGGATCGGACTTGCGCGCGCGTTTCTGCACTGCGCGCCGTTCATGCTCCTCGACGAACCGACGAGCAATCTCGACAGCCTGAACGAAGCCGTCATACTCAGATCTCTTAAAGAGGGATCGGCAGGGAAGACCGTCGTCCTCGTGTCTCACAGAAGATCCACCGTCCGCATAGCCGACGAAGTGATAGAGATGGAAAGCGGAAGGATCTCGTAGGAAAAACGAATGAAAATAAAACGCATCGTATTCGCTTCTCTCGGTTTTGTCTGCTTCGGGCTCGGCACGGTGGGAGTTTTCCTGCCGATACTGCCGACTACGCCCTTTTATCTTGCCGCGCTGTTCTTCTTCGCCAACAGCTCCGAAAGACTGCACACCTGGTTTTCGGGCACGAGGCTTTATAAAAAGCACGTGGAATCCTTCGTGAAAAAACGCGGGATGCTTCTTTCCGCGAAAATTTCCGTTATCGCCGCCGTGACGATTCTGATGGGCTTCGGCTTTTTCATGATGGCGCGAAAGGGCATATGGATCCCGTGCGTCATACTCGCGGCCGTATGGATCTGTCACGTATACTATTTCGTTTTCCGCGTGAAAACGATAAAAAAAGACGGACCTGACGGCGAAACCGAAAACGGTGACGAGGAAAAAACGGCATAGAGCCGCAAAGAAAAATCCCCGGGCTCTCGGGCGTTTTCAATAACGCTCGGCGATCCCGGGTTTTTTAATAACCGAAAGCGCTTTTCGCCTTCGGCGTGTTTTCACGTACCGAAACGCCGGGAAACGGCGCTTCCGTATTTTCCGAACTTGTCGCGTTCCGCCGGTTTTTCAGCGGTATTCTCCGTATTCGCATCCGACGTGAGTCGCCTCGATCTCGTCGATCAGCACGAATTCTCCCGCGACTCTGTCGTAAAGCTTTACGGTACCGACGCCGTTTCCGCCGTTGAAGAGGCGGTCGTGCTTTTTCGATCCGTCGGGAGCCTCGTAGTTCACGAGAAGCATATCCTTCTTTTTGCAGGTGATATCGGTTTCCATGGCGGCGGCGCGGCTTTCCTGACGGACGTGCCATACGACGTACTCATCGCGCTCTTCAAAGGAAAAACGCGTTTTGACGTTCAGCCATACGTGCGAGAAATTGAAGTCGTATTCCTTGCCTTCATAGCAGAACGCTCCGAGCAGACGTCTGTCGAGGGGAACGAAATATATTTTCGGTCTGCCGCCTCCTATGTCGAAAGCGCTGTTTTCAAGAACTTTACCCGTGACGCGGCTTTTCAGACAGCACGACGAGAGCCATACCCACGGGCTCGTGAAATCTCTCCCCCAGTTTTTGTCGGCGTATCCGAAGCTTTTTTCCGGAGATACGACGTATTTTCTGCCCCCGGATTCGACTGTGCCGGAAAACGCGCTCTTCATTCCCTCAGCGTGCCAGTACATGGCGAACGCCTCCATATCCCGGAGGGGCTTGCTTGCGCCGTAACCCACGTTGAACGCGATCTGTTTGTCGATCCTGAGATCCCACGACATCTCTCCGGCGTCGCACATCCATTCCGGATGGCTCGCGGCTTCCTCCGGCGATATGCGGATGCTTCCCTTGAGCGCGGTCTCGGACGCATAGCATTCTCCGGCGTCCACTTCGAACGGCGCCGCGCCGTGAATCCTTACTTTTTTCAGCGAATAGAATCTGTGGAGCTGGCAGTGAGATTCGCCCCAGCAGCCTGCTTTGACCATGAGATACGACGGGCGCTTTCCGGCTTTTTTGTTTTCTTCAAGCTGCCCGAGCACGGGCTCGTCTTCGGCAATCGCTGGATTGCAGACAAAAAATTCGATGAAAAACGGCTTGTCCTCGCCGGTTTCGGCGTCCTGCGCCGTGAACGAATGCCACCACCAGTCATAGCCGTGATGAGCGAGGGGACCGCGGAGCATGAATCCGTCTCTTTTTATATCGTGTACGTTGATTATCTCTTTCATATTTTGAGCATCCTTTCAAAGAGAAAAAATAGCGCAGGCGCTTTATGCGCTCCGTAAAAATGCGTCCTTGATATCAGATGTACTGATCTTTTTTCGACATCCTTCCCACAAGGATGAACGACACCGCGAAAAGCGCGGCGATAAAGCCGACGAAGTACCACGTCCCCGTTTTTGCGCTGGCGATATAGTCGTACGCTCCGTGCAGAACGGCTGAGACGAGTACGGAAAGGACACGGAACGTTTTTGAAACGCTCTTTTTTCCGGCGTTGTCGTATTTTTTCGCAGTACCGTAGAACACTCCCATGAAAACGCCGAAGCAGGCGTGACCGGGGATCGCCGTCAGGGCGCGTACGATCGCGGTGGTAAAACCGTAGGTCATGACGTAGCTGATGTTTTCCCAAAGGGCAAAGCCGAGAGAAACGAACACGGAGTAAACGACGCCGTCGTATCTGCAGTTGAACTCAGGGGAATACCACGAGCGGCGATAGAGCATGAAGTATTTCGCTCCTTCTTCGGAAAACGCCACGATCACGAAATAAAGTATAATGTTGTATGCCGCGCTGTCGGCGCTGACCGCAATATCGAGCAGAACGCAAAGGACTCTCTCGCATACGAGCGCGATCAAAGATGAAAATATGCCCGCTTTCATCAGAGCCCAAAGCATGGCGGGCGGCTCTTTTTCAAGCCTGTCGGAGCGGTACGCCCATATCATAAGAAGAACGGCGGGAACGACCGCGGCGATGACGAGGACGAAATCGTACGTCATCAGAGAAGGTAAAAGAAAATAAAACATAAGTCACCATTCCTGTTCCGAAAAGAAGTGATCTTTCGCGTAAGCGAAGCGCTCGTTGAACTTTTCCGCTGCTTTTTTGCTCACATCAAGCTCGGGGAAAAGCATATCGAACGCGTGTATATCCGTCGGATAAACGTCGACGTCGGCTTTCACGCCGGCATCTCTCAGCTTTTCAACGTAAGTCAGCGTTTCACGGTAAAACGGCTCGCCGTTTCCGACAAAAGTGAAGCATGGAGGAAGGCCGGAAAGATCCGTCTCCCTCGCCGGCGAGGCAAGGGGAGAAACGTCTTTCTTCGCGTCTTTTCTGAGATACATTTTCCAGCCCAGATGATTTTTCCGCGTATTCCATATCTTTCCGTGATTGTCCCTCGACGATTCGGTGTCGAGATTGTCGATCATCGGGTAAAGCGGCATCTGGAACGCGATCTTCACCTTGCCTTCGTCACGCGCTCTGATGCACGTCGCGGCGCACAGTCCTCCGCCCGCGCTTTCACCGCCCGCCGTGAGCTGATCGGACCTTATGCCGAGCTCGTCGGCGTGACGCGCCATCCACAAAAGCGCGGCGTAACAATCGTCCGCCGCCGCGGGATAAGGGTGACGAAGCGCGAGACGGTATCCGGGCGATACGACCACCGCGCCGAATTTCGTCACGAGATCGGCGGCGCGTGACATACAGACCATTTCTTTCATGCCGGTAACGTATCCGCCGCCGTGTATCCACAAAACGCCGGGAGCGTTTTTCGCGCCGCCCTCCGGCGAGAGGATGAGCGCCGGTATAAAGTGATCGCCGCAGTCTATCTTTATCCGCGAGGCTTTTGTTCCCGCGGGATTTTTAAAGGTTATCCTCATCTTTTCGCTCCGCAAGTTTTCTTCCGGCTTCGAAAGCTTTTTTACGCTCCTTCGGAAAGACCGTCTCGTGGCGCTTTTTCTTTGCCTCGGGATCGAACATCGTCCACGGCCAGTCGGTCTTCGAATAATCGTTTATCTGAAGAGTGTTCCCGCTTACGAAGAGCTCGGCGGGGCCGACGAAGCGTTCAAACGTCCGCCTGTAATTTCTCAGAAGAGAGCCGTACATGCCGTCCGGCGCGTTGCTCGTCATAATGAGGAGTACGGGAACCGCTTTCTCGCGGCAGCACGGCGTTTCAAGGTTGTAGGTCAGACTCTGGAAGATCAGCCGCTCGTAAAGCGCGCGGAACGAAGAAGTCATCTCTCCGAGATAATTCGGCGAACCGATTATGAGCCCGTCCGAGCTTCGTATCGCGTCGAGAACGGGCGTAAGACCGTCGCGGCAGATACAGCGCCCCTTGTTCTTTTCTTTTTTACAGCCGAAGCATGAAATGCATCCGGTGTATTTTTCAAGGCGGAACAGGTCGAACCTCTCCACCTCGGCGCCCGCGGAACGCGCGCCTTCCGAAGCCTCGGATATGAGCGTTTCCGTATTTTTGCCGATCCGCGGACCGGCGTTTACCGCAATTATCTTTTTGCTCATTTGTCGTTATCCTTCAGATACAGTTCTTTTTCGTTTGCGTGCGACGGATAGATGCGCGCCGGCGGCGGAGCCTTTTTCAGAAGCCCGATCACGTTTTCCCAGTCCTTTTTCAAAGCGCCGCCGTCATAGGCGCCGATATACGAGACGGGCTCGAGATCGCCTACGAACGCGCACCCGTCGTCGAGGATGAGAGACACGCTGTCCGAGCTGTGACTCGGCGTGTGTATTATCTCACCGGAAATGCCGAGAGAGGCAAGAAAGCTTCTGCTTTCTTTGCATGAAACGATCTTTGCCGCGCTTTCGTCTGCCGGCTTGTAACCGCGTATCTTCTCGCGTGAAAAGATACCGTCGGGAAAACGTATCGACGAAAGCTGAACGTCGGCGATAATAAGCGTGACGCCGAGCGCCTGGAGCTCTCCGGCAAGTCCCGTATGATCCGGATGATAGTGCGTCGCAAGAAGAAAGCCTATGTCGTTTATCCCGATCCCCGCGTTTCCGATCGCCTTGAAAAAGCGGGGAAGCGTCCCCGCCCAGTCGGTATCGACGAGAAGTCCGCGATCTTTTCCGGGAATAAAAAACGTGTTTGTGTTTCCGTACCGTAGTTTTATCATGTTATCGTAATCCAAAACCGCGCGCTGCGGCTCCTGAAAGAATTATAACGGATACGCGCCATTTTTTCAAGAAGTTTCGAAAAAAAACGTTCCGCTTCCGGCTTTCTCGGAACGAAAGGCGCGGCGCGGAGTTGAGTTTTCGGGGCGGAGATGCTATAATTATGGAAAGAAAACGGTTTTATGGAGGCGCGTCATGACGGATCGCGGAAAATGGAAGACGGGACTTTCAATAGGCAAAGTCTCGAGGGAAGCTCTGGAGAGAGCCGCAAATGCGAAGATCGACCTTGTGGAGATAAACGGCATCGAAAACGACGATCAAACAAAATGGAGGCAGATACCATCGTGGTCGGCGTCGTCCGGCGTCCGTGTGTGGTCGATCCATCTGCCGTTTCGCTGGACCGAGCCGGTTGCGGACCCGGCAACGTGGGATCCGGAATACTGGAAGCAGACCTTCGATCAGGACAGATATCTGATAGAACACGCCGGAGAGGGCGGAGTGAAGATCGCGGTCATACATCCGAGCCTCGAGCCGATCCCGGATCATCTGCGCGGCTCGCAGATGCGCGCCTGCGTGACGCATCTTGCGGAGATATCCGAACTGTGTAAAAAACACGGAATGACGCTCGCCGTGGAAAATCTTCCGCGTACTTGCCTCGGCAACTGTGCCGATGAGATCCTTCACATACTGAAAAACTGTCCGGACGCGCGCGTTTGCTTTGACGTGAATCATCTTTTGAAGGAGGATCACGCGTCGTTCGTAGAGAAGCTCGGAAGATATATTATCACCACGCATATCTCCGATTATGATTTCACGGACGAAAAGCACTGGTTCCCCATGGACGGAAAGATCGACTGGAAAGCTCTTCAGGATGTGCTTGAAAAGGCGGATTACGACGGTCCGTTCCTTTACGAGACCATGCCCGCCGGTCATACGTGGAACGACGTTCGCCCGAATCACGAAAAACTCAAAACGCTTTGACGGCAATACCCGATATATAACGACCGCCTCCGCTTTTCGGAGACGGTCATATTTTTTGTCTTTTTTGTCTTTTTTGTCTTTTACGTCGTCAGCGGGCTTTCCCGGCTGAAAGCAGACTTTCCACGAGCTCGCGCTTTTCATACAGGACGCATCCGCCCGCGTGATCGTCGTTCAATACGTTTCCGTCGATAAGAGCGGTGAAGAGAGGAGAGCGCATCGCCTCGCGCAGAGACGAGGTCCGTACGTTCACGTCGGAATACGGCGAGAACGGGCACGGCTCGGCTCCGCCGTGAGAATTGATGTGGAAAAAGCCTCTGCCCGCCGCAAGACATCCTCCCGAGCTCTTTTCGTCGCCGGGGAACGATATGTATACCATCTCCGGGTGATCGCGTCTGAGCCTCGAAATCTCGCCGCGCAGATATTCGCGTTCAGCGTCTTTTGGCGCCAGTTCCTTGCTTTCATCGGTGACGGGAACGAATTCGACGAATATGACGACCTTGCATCCGCGGCTCGACAGGCTTTGCAGAAAACCGTCGGATGACACCTCGCGTACGTTTTCCGTCGTTACCGTGACGGACGCGCCGAACATGAGTCCGCGGCGGCAAAGCTCGTCCATGTTTGAGATAAGTCTGTCGTATATACCGTTTCCGCGGCGGGCGTCCGTGACGGATCTGTTACCTTCGATGCTCATGATCGGAAGAAGGTTGCGGCTTTTGTTGAACAATTCAAAGTACTGCTCGTCCATGAACGTGCCGTTGGTGAAGATCGGGAACAGAACGTTCGGCTTTTTCGCCGCCGCTTCTATGATATCGCGGCGGAGCATCGGTTCGCCGCCCGCGAGAAGTATGAAGCTGATCCCGAGCTCATCCGCTTCGTCGAAAATGCGAAGCCATTCTTCGCTCGTCAGCTGGGAAACGGGCTCGCCGTCGACCGTCGCGTGATTGCACCGGGAATAGCACCCCGCGCAGTGCAGATTGCATTTGCTCGTTATGCTTGCAATCAGAAACGGCGGGATATGCTCTCCGTTTTCCTCCGCTCTTTTTCTCTTTTTTGAAGCCGCGCGGCTTGCGGCGGCGAATTTCAGCATAAAAGCGCTTTCGCGCGGGTCCTTCAAAGTCGCTCTGAGAGCTTCCGACACAACGCGCTCCACTCCGCGCGACATATATTCCTGGATATCGAATCCTTCTGCGCCTTTTTTCATAGCTTTTCCTTTCGCTTTTACATACCGATGATGAAAGAGGCGGCGTATTCCGTTCCATCGGGAACTTTTATGCCGGGGTCGCATATATCCGCCGAAACGGAAAGTCCGCTCGCTCTCGCCGCGACCTCAAAGTGGCAGAGAGCTATACCGATGTCGATCTTCTGTATATCCCATCCGTTCGCCCCGTATCCGCGGCTGTGCTTTTCGTAAAAATGCGCCTTGTCGCCGCAGAGCACGATACGCCACGGCTGTTTGTTTACGGCAGACGGCGCGAGGCGCACCGCTTCAAAAGCGTCGGCGAGCTTTCCGGCTTTCTCTTTCGTCAGAGGCGTATCGAGAGAGTCTTCGAAAAACAATTCCTCAAACCCGAGACGGCTGTCTGCTTTTATACCTCTGCGCATCATGCTCTCCCGTACTGACATCTTCTTTGCGGGATATCCGAGAGGGCTGATGCAGGGCATTACCTCTCCGTCTGAAAGCTTCATCGCTTTTTCAAAAGCGCCGCGGTCCATCGTTCCCGCTATCCACGTCGTTCCGACGCCGAGCTCTTCGGCAAAAAGAACGACCTTTTCAAACGTATAACCGAACGCCTCCTCGGCGTGCGGCGCGCGGCGCATCTTTCCCGCGATATATGTGTCAGTCCCGACGATCACGGGGACGGAAAGTCCGTCTTTTTTAGCGTCGAGAAGCTTCCATGTAACGGGAAGGTCATAAGGATTTTCAACTCTTGCGGCAAAATTAAGTATCTTCCGCGCGTCAGCGCTCACGTCCAAGCTGTCGTCAAACGTGCGGACGCTGCGTCTTTTTCTGATGATATCGAGCGTGTTCATACAGATCTCCATTTCTGTTATATTTGATATATTTGATTCAATCGTTTCCGTCGTATTCCTCCCGCGCCGCCCAATGGGCGAGTCTGTGCAGGATGGGCCACAGCTCGCGCCCGCGCTCCGTAAGCGAGTATTCCACTCTCGGAGGGATCTCCTCGTACTGCCTGCGCGTTATGATCCCGTCGGCTTCCAGCTCCTTCAGAGAAGAGGAAAGCATCGCGTTTGTGACGCCCGCCGTTTTGCGTACAAGATCGTTGTAGCGCTGTGTACCGTCAACGTAAAGCGTACAGATAACTCTCATTTTCCATTTGCCGCCGACGGCACACAGCGCCGCGCCGATGGGACACGGCGAAGCGCACGGACAAACGCCGGCGCAGGCGGTATTCGCGTTTCTGCTCATTTTTTCCGCTCCTTGTCGTTTTTCTGTCCGTGAATATTATATCACGTATTAAAACAAGAGTCAATATGTTTTTCATACCTATACTGAAAATTTGAAAAAGCCCTCCGCGTTCCGTCATCGGGAAGGGAGGGCTTTATCCATTATATGCGGCGCGCTGTTAAATATCGATCCTGAAAGCTGCGATCTTCAGATCTATATAGCCGTTTATCATCCTGCCGTTCGGGAAATACGGCGTAGTCCAGTAGTTCAGAACGAACAAGCCGTCCCGCGTTACGGTCACCGCGGGATTGGTGAAGGCTCTTTTCGGATCCGATTCAAGATCATAAAAATCGGTAAAGGTCTTCAGTCCGTCACGGGTTATCGCCATGGTGAGAGGCGAACGCCTGCCGTAGTGACTGTACCAGTTCATATCGTATTCGGAATTGTTCCATATGACGAGCTGAGCGTTCGTATGAGGAACTGAAACGATGCAGGGACACGATTCCGGAGCGGCAAGCCCCGTGGTTTGCGGCTTTGACCACGTTCTGCCGCCGTCTTTGCTCTCGCTGTGAAAAACGCTGCCGAGCTGTGTGCGCATGACCATATCGAGAGTGCCGTCCGCGCGCTCGGCGATGCACGGCTCCATGAGCCCGCGCATCGGCACGGTTATTTCGGGCGATCTCGTCCAGCTCGAAAAATCATCCTCGGATCGCAGTACGCTGACGTATATCCGCTCTTCGCGCGCGCCCCACGCGCCTTCGCTTCTGGTGACCGGCATCAGAGCGGAGCCGTCGGAAAGACGGCGGATCGCATGATTCAGGGTACTTGCTTCGTTCGAGTTTTCCCAAAGCGTGCGCTCCCTGCTCCACGTTTTTCCTTCGTCGAAGGAATCAATGCGGTATTCGCTGTTCAGGATAGGCTCGTGAGGCTTAAGATGCGTATATCGCTTGAAAAAAAGCGATAAGGCACCGTCCCGGCATCGGAAAAGATCCGGCGAATAACAGTTCACGCAGCCGGGGATCATTTCAGCCGCGACCCGGCGGTCCGTCCACGTCCTGCCGCCGTCGCGCGAATTCATCAGCGAGATGGTCGAGGGAGCTTCGTCGCGAGCGCCCTTGTCGCTCGATCCGTGACATTGCCACGCCATCAAAAGACCGCCGTCCTTCAGCTCCAGTATCGACGCTTCGGAATGGCGCGGGAATTCCGCCGTTCCGGCGACGACGGTGCGGATTTCGATATCCTTGTAAATCATGATAAGCTCCTTGATCCGTGAAATATATACTTCGGCGCACGGCAACAGTATACCACCGCCTGTGCGGTATTTCAAGTCTATGCCGGGTAAAACGGAAGGTATGCGAGCCGCTTTTTCCGGCGCCGCAAAGCAAGCGGCGGCGGGATAAGTCCCGCCGCCGAAATTTCGTTACGCCGCGCTGTCGGATGACGGCGCTTTCATTTTTTTATATAGCTTTACGGCGATGAATGCGACCGCGACGGTCCATACGGCAAACCATATCTCGACCGCCCAAAGCGGAAGTACGCCTTTCTGGTACAGCGCCGGGAAAGTATCCATCAGCATATGAAGCAGGATCGCCGCCGGAAGAAAGATCTTCTTTGAATTGATGACGCCGTAATATACGATGACCGTAAGCCCGATATGGATAAGCATCGCAAAAAGACGCTCGACGGCGTTCATAGCCATCATACCGTAGTCGAAAGCTGCCGCCGCCTGAACGGACGGGAGCGCCGCTGCCGCGGTCTCTTCCGTAATGTTCAGCGCATCGAGCGCGCTTTTCGTATCTCCGGCGGAAAACAGTACCGCAACGGCAAGGAAGGTGATCATTGAAGGCAGCACGACCGCCAATATCTCTATCCCGCCGTGACCGATCCCGTACATTACCGCGTTTTCACGGGTGCGATCCTTCTTCATGACGTATTTCAGAATGATATGACGCCCGCATTCCTCGAAAACGCCCGCCATGGTGATCCCGTAAAGGACGAAGGCGACCGTGTTTCCGTTAATGAAACGTGAAACGGGATTGTCCGCAGCGATACAGAAATAGTGTACACCGAGCTCCAGCACACGGGCGGACACAAGGAAGCCGACGGCGCCGGCGATGAGCCAGCGGAGCTTCGTCTGCTTTTTATGCTTTTTGCGCCAAAAGATGAAGAAGCAGACGGGGACCGCGATCATCAGAATGACGGTGATGATCAGCGCCGGGATACTGCTTTTGCCGATGACGATATTTTCAAATTCGCTCATTTATCGTCACCTCCCCAGACTTCGACGCAGAAGCCCTTGTGACCGCAGGAAGTGCAGGTCAGCTTGCGTGCGGTGGGAGTATGATTTGCGAAAAACGCTTCCTTCATAGTCGGCTTGAACACCTCGTGACATTCGGGGCAGAGGTATTTTACGTGCCTGAAGTAGTAACGGCTGACCAAAATCCCCCATACGGCAGCCACCGGCACCCAGACGGCAAAGGGCCACCAGATGCCCTTGACGCTCCAGAAAATGATGGCAAACCATTGCAGAGCCGTGACCGGGAGCCCGGTCAGGATCATCATCAGACGCATTCTTTTCAGTTTTTTCTTGCCTTCCATAATAACGGCTATGTCACCGATGGATTCGAGAGAGAACGACGCTTTGTTTTTAAGTCCGTTTTTCAGTTCGCGCAGCTTTTCCAGCTTTTTCTGCTTTTCGGAGATATCGTCCAAAAGCGCTTTCTCCTGCTGTTCGATCAGTATCGAGATCACGTTTTCGGGATGCTCTTCCTTGAGTATTTGTGAAACGGAGTCGATCGGAAGATCGAGCTCGCGCAGAAAACAGATGATCTTCATGAGCTTCAGATCTTCTTCCGAGTAGAGCCGTCTTCCGCCTTCGGAAAGCTCGCTCGGAACAAGAATGCCTCTTCCATCGTAGTACTGGACCGTACGGACCGTTACGCCGCAGAGCTTTGCAAGCTCTCCCGTAGTGTATTTTGACATAGCTTTCATCTCCTTACGCCGTGTATCATACAACGTGACGCCGCGTAACAAGCAATACCTTACGCAGGGTAATTTTTATGATTTTGAGAGAAAAAACGTGATTTTTTCGGCTTTTTGCCGCTCAAACATATATTTTACCTTTTCAAGACGGATTTTTCAACCGGTTTTGCGTTATATCTCCGTGAAACGGCGGCAAAATGCGCCGCCCGGGCGTTTTGCTTCGGCTTTCGCGTTCTCGGCGAGAAAAGCGTACTTTTATAACCGCCTATTGACATTTTCACAAAAATAATGCAAAATATAAACAAGAACACAAAGGGAGCGTGATAAGTATGGCATCTAAAAAAGGATTTTACCCCTGGATCAAAAGCATTTTCGGCAAAAGACCTCCGGTAGAGGGCGTTTACGCCGGTCCGGATATGTATAACGAAGACGATGATACGGATGACGATCCCTCCATGGAAGAGGTATACGCCGGACCTGAGTATTTCGAGCGCGGAGATTCCGAGGTGCGCGAAAACGGACCCGAAGAGGAAGACGTGACCGAGACGGAAGGATCTGAAGAAACGGATGACGAAAAGGACGCGGAGAATATAAAAACTCCCGACGCGGAAGAAGACCCCGATACTAAGATCGAGGAGGAGCTTTCTCCGGCGCCCGCTCCCCGGGACTTTCGACGCGAATTCATGTGCGTTTATGCGGGACCCGAGTATTTTTCAGGCAGGGGAAATATCGGCATGGCGGGCATGATGAAAAAAGAAGACTTAAAACAAACGAAGTGCCCCAAGTGCGGCGCCGAATATCCCGAAGGCAACGTCGCATGCCCGAATTGCGGAGAACGCACAATGTATGAAGGCGGCAAGGTCGCCTGCCCGAGCTGCGGCGCGCACATCGCTCCGAATGCCAAATTCTGCGAAAACTGCGGGGCAAAGCAGGCGTAAAATGGATAATATCGCCGATAAATACCGTTCTTTTCCGTTTCATCTGCGTTCGGCGGTGTGGGAAATAACGCTCGCGTGCTGTTTCAAATGCGCTTACTGCGGTTCATGCGCGGGCGGCGCGCGCGAAAACGAGCTTACCGCCGAAGAATGCGATTCGGTAGCCGCGCAGCTTGCAATGATGGGATGCAGACGCGTGTCGCTTATAGGCGGCGAGGTGTTTATGCGTCCGGACTGGCGGAGCGTTGTGAGCTCACTTACCTCGCGCGGGATAAAGACCTGCGTCATCACAAACGGATTCCGTATGACGGAGCCCATCCTTACGGCGCTCAAAGAACTTAACATTGAATCAGTCGCCGTGTCGCTGGACGGCGTGCGCGAGCTGCACGACGCGTTCCGTCAGAGCGGAAGCTTCGACCGCGCCGTAGACGCGATACGCGCGGTCGCCGGGGCGGGGATACCCGTTTCGGTCATCAGCGCGCTGCGTTCCGACAACGCGCCTCGGCTCGGGGAGTTTTACGAAACGATAAAAGATCTGCCCGTGTTCGCGTGGCAGATCCAGGCGTGTTCCCCCATGGGAAACGCGCGGAAAAACAAACTCGACGTGGCGTTCGACGCCGCGGGCGTGATAAAATTCGTGAAGCGCATCGCGCAAACCGCACCGTTTACGGTGGGCGTTGCCGATAATATCGGTTATTTTACGCCCGAGGAGGGCGGGATACGCGGCAGAAACGGCGCCGTTTTCAGCGGATGCTCGGCGGGACTTGAGACCGTCGGGATAGACAGCACGGGCAACGTACGCGGATGCGAATCCCTCTACGACGAGCGCTTCAACGAGGGAAACCTGCGCGAAAGATCGCTTATGGACATATGGACGGATGAAAACGCCTTTGCCTATAACCGCCGTTTCACGCCCGAATTGCTGACCGGAAAGTGCGCGTCGTGCCCTTACGGCGCCGTCTGCGCCGGCGGGTGCAGATCGTACGACTGGTTCTCATCGGGCAAACTTTATGAAAATCCGCTCTGCGCGCGCGGTAAATAAAAACACCTCGCGCATGAGGCGAAGCAAATGCAAAAAATCAAGCTGAGAAAAAGGGTAAAAAGCCCGTTTTTCTCAGCTTGCGTTTTTTCCGTCAGAGGCGCCGCGAAGACGGTCAGCGCTGTTTGACCATCTTTTTTGCACGCTCCACGTACTCTTTGAACTTATCCTCGGTCCTGACGCTGTCGAACCATACCCAGCCGGGAGAAGTCATGCCGATGTATGGTAAGTCTCCCGTTTCTTCGAAGACGGTCATGTATTCATCCGGGATCGGCTCAGTCGTTCCGTCCGGAAGTTTGATGACCGATTTCCCTTTGACGACCTTGATATCGCCTAAGATCCACGGATTTCCGACGTTCATTTCCGTTCCGTCCGGAATGGCGTCCCACAGCGGGAACGTTTCAAAGGCTTTGTCGAGCATAGCGTAGCCTTCATCCTTCTTACCGCATCCGAAAAACGCCGCCGCGCCGGATAAGTTCAATCTCGCATAGTATCCGAGCCATGCTTCAGGTACGTTTTCCCCGTCTTTGAGCCCTTCGATCAGGCTTATCAGATATTTGCGCAGTCTGGCGGTCTTTTCCGTGTAACCAAGGTTTGAACGGCGCGTCAGAAAGTGACAGATGAGATTGAAGTTGTTTATGTCAAAACGCTGACGGCACTCCACGCGTTTCCCCGCGTTCCACAGGTTTTCTTCAATGACCTCGCCCAGGACCTCGCTGTAGCTCGTAACGGGCTTCGGAAGCTCGCGGATCCCGGTGCGATCCGAGAAAACGACTACGTCGCCTTCGTCGTCCGCGACGTAATAATACTCTGCCGCGCCGATATAACCGTCCGTCGTTCCCGTCGCGTCGTACCTTCTGGTAAAGCCGTCGGAAAAGGGCATATATCCCTCACCGACGCCCTCGTAAGACGTCAGTTCGTAAACGGCTTTCTTCGTTCCGCCGTCGTATTCACCTTCCGTCCGGACGACTCCGATGCCTTCGGCGAGCCAGTACGTCTTAACGCCTCCGCGGTATTCGACGCCACCCGTCATTCCGCTTATATCGAGATTTATTTTCAGGCAGTTTTCGAATGTTCCCGCCTTTGTTGTCACGACCCCTCCGTCCTCGCAGGTTATCTGTGTTCTGACGTCATACCCGTATCGGGAATATTCCACGATGGGGGATGCGCCGATGCGCCACTCGTCTGACCAGACGGCGTCCGCCGCGTCGTTCAGGATGCCGAGGATATCGTTGAAAAGCACCTGATCTTCCGACGCTTTTCCGGTGCTCCCCTTCCACTCGAAGCTCCATCGCGGATTGTATTCCGTCAGACGCACGACCCCTTCGCCTCTGCAAACGAGCTGTCTTGTAAAGAAATTCCAGACGCCCGCGGCCGTGCGGTCGGGATTGACCGTCGAATCGGTCTCTATGATCCTGCGCGCGGCGGACGCCGCGGCTTTGGTGTGCGCCTTCTGCAAAGGCGTGACGGCGAGCTGCTCGGCGCGTTCTATCGCCGGGCTCACGTCGCGTATTATCTCCTGCCTTCCGTTATAAGTCCAGTATTCCTGCGAGATCTTCTGGACCATATCCTCCCACGAATCCTCGTCGTAAGCGTGCCGCTCAATGCTGCTGTCAGAAGAGACGACCGCGCGCTCGCCGTCAAAATACTCGACTTTGATATCAAGCTTTGACGAAACGAATTCGGGCTTATATCCCGAAGAATAGCTCCAGCTGTTTCCTTCGTAAAGCGGAAGCGGTCCGCTTCCGCCCTTTATCTCGTAATCGCTGAGCAGTTCGGTCGATCTTACGCCGTCAGTCACGACGTCCTGACGCACTATGCCGACGCCGTCTTTGAACCACGTCCGGAACACGGTCCTTTCCTTTTTGGGAGAGAGTCTCGCTTCCCATACCGCGCAGTTATCGAACGTTCCCGCGGGAGTTTCGACGGTTTCTCCGTCTGATATATGCGTCAGCAGCGTCCCGTCGGAGCCGGTCAGCGTTTCCCCCGCGGAAATATCCGCGGAAAACCTTCCGTCGCAAGCGAATGCGTTCCGGAAAATGAACTCGCTTCTCCTGTCAACGGAGAAAAGACTGCCTTCGTAAACGCCTTCATCGCCCCAAAAGCGAAGAGCACCGTCGATTACGCGGTATTCAAAGGCGCTGCATCCGACGAGGTACCTCTCGACTAAAAGACGTCCGACGGACGTATTTTTGTAACGCGACACGAGCAGGTCTTCCATTTTCCTCGCGTACGGAATAAGAACGCGGAACAGATCGTCCGGCGCAAGTATCTCCTCGGCGCGGTCGAACGCTTTCCTTCCTTCTTCCGCCATGCCTTCGCTGAAAAGGTTGTATCCGAGCCAGAACCATTCGCGTCCCAGGGCCTTCACAAACCCGGCTTTTTCAAGACGCGGTATCTGCTTGTCGCGGATGAATTCTATTTTCGGAACGCCGGACAACCGCGAGTCCTCGCGTGAAGCGATGAACGCCATGACATCCTCGTTTTTTCCCGCCTCGGCGGCGCTTGAGATCCGCTCAAAAATCTCGTCGTTCTTCTTTCCGGGAGTCCACCAGCAATTGCCGGGAAGCCACCACCAGCCGCGCATCAGCACGTCGGCAAGCGCGTGGTGCTTTTCCCTGCACTCCGGAAGCTCCTCGACTTCCCGAAGCACCCTGTCATATGCCTTTTCAAATCCGCTCTTGTCGTTTTTAAGCTGCCAGAGCTTCAGTTCTTCGACCTTCTTCATGACGCGCTCGACAAGAGTATCGCCATACTTTTCGTTCATTGCGCAAAGTTCCTTTCTTATCTTTTTTCTGCCCTCATGGAGCTGCCATTTGACAGTCCCTTCCGGTATCCGCAGCCTGTCTGCGATCTCGGCGACGGAAAGATCCTCGAAATAATGGAGCCGTATGATCTGCCTGACCTTTTCTGGCAGAGCGTTTATGCTCTCGTTTACTTCTTCTTTTTCACGTGAGGACTCGTACAGTCTTGCCGGATCGTGCGCTCCGCCGTCAGAGACGCCCGCGGCGTCGACGACGTCGAGGGGAAGAAAACCGCGGTATCTGTTTATCATGTTCAGAGCGCAGTTTCTTGCTATGCGGCACACCCACGAGCCGAATTTTCCCGGTTCCTGAAGCGTATCGAGCTTCATCCACGCGGTCACGAAAGCGTCCTGAGCCGCATCCTCCGCCATGAAGCGCGTTTTCGTAACGTAAAGCGCGGAAGATATCACGGCTTTCTGATATCGCGTCACAAGTTCCTCGTACGCCGTCTGCTCGCCGGCAAGCGTCAGCATAACGAGGTTCTCGTCAGGTTCGTTTTTGAAGTACATTCGGATCCTCCTTTCAGATCTTCCCGCTTTTTTCGGGCTTTCGATAATAAGACAAAAAAAGAATAAAAAAGGTTGGTTCGGTAAAGAAAAAACAAGATTTATCGCGCGAACCACTCGGCGCCTCGCCGCGGAACGCTCGGCGCAAGAACACGATCATGGATAAATATGACGCAAAGAACAGGATACGCGACTCGTCATAATCAGATCCCGGTTTGTCGGGACCATTTTATTTCATCTGATCCTCCGCCCATTTGTAGACCGACTCCAGCGCGGGTATCAGCGTTTTTCCGCGTTCGGCGAGAGAGTATTCCACCGTGGGCGGGATCGTCTGGTACTGTCGTCGGGTGATGAACTTATCCTGCTCCAGCTCCCGCAGGCACTTGGTCAGCATCGTCGCCGTGATGCCCACTACCTTGCGCTCCAGTTCGCGATAGCGCAAAGTTTGATTCTCCGCGTCGGCGATATACCACAGGATCGGCAGCTTCCACTTTTGCCCGATCAGCTCCATGGCGTAAAGGATCGGGCACTCCGTTTCGTATATGTTCTCATTTTTCGGCAAGGGTTTCTTTTCCATTGCTGCCTCCTTTACTATATTTTATATAGTGACAAAGAATAATCTGCCTTCTTGCAAATCTGTTGTAGGTACAGTATAATACGTCCGAAGCGATTTGTAAAGGGGTTTAATATGAAAAAGATATTTGAAAAAGCAAAGCTCGGGACGCTTGAATTGAAAAATCGTCTTGTCCGTTCGGCGACCTGGGAAGGGATTGCCGATCGGGACGGTGGAATTCCGGAGATGGCATATGAGATTTACGGCGAGCTTGCGTCAGGCGGTGTTGGCGCGATCATCACGGGGTTTACGAGCGTGCAGGTCCACGCCGCGCATTTCTTCTTCCTCAGTCGGTTCATCTCGCCGGCTGTCAACCACCGGAAAGACGGCTACGGCGGCTCGAACGAAAGCAGAGCGCGCATACTAATCGAAATATTGAACGGCGTCGGTATTCCATCGGCGTCAGTTTTGTTTTGAGTTGAATACGCTGGTAGTTGTAAAAGTGGATGTATTCACCTACGAGGAGGCGCGCCTCTTCTGTTGTCCGTTTTTACTGGACTTGTTCAAACGGCGGCGGGTGTTTCCCGCCGCCGCTTGATGTATGACGGGCACGCCGTCAATCTGTGGTGAAAGTCCACAAGGGGCGTAGTTGCCGACGAACCCCAAAGCGACTCCCAAGGTTTGCACCGCGAGGTGCAGGCGAGAAGAAGGGATAGCGAAATCGTAGCCTTACGAACAGAAACCTGATACTAAGGCGCATACGGCGGATAAGTGAGCATGTAGTCACGAAGTCCAAAAGGCAACCGTAACCCGTATACGTAAATCAGGAAGGTAGACGAGGAAAGACTGGCGACTTATCCCGCGAGATCTCACAAGTACAAAGGAGTAGCCGTATGCGAAACGGAGTATAGTAACAACGAATTGTGAGAAGTCAGCAGAGGTCATAGTACCGAGAAATCGGGAAGGACTGAACAATTCAAGAAGTCAAATAGAACTCTAAATGTGAACGACCGTAACCGACGAGTACCGAGAGCGAAGACGTAACGGAACAAACGGTACAAAGGAGATAGGTTTAAGGAAGCGAAAGCAGAGGACGGAAAGGAGACGCCAAGATGTCGCAACTCTTAGAGGAAATCAAGCGGTTGCCAAGGCTACGGGATTGCACCTCATAAACAAAGAAATCCTCGCAAAACGAGGACTCCTTTGTTGCTTGGATTATTACCTGAATTGAACCGCCGTATGCCGAACGGCACGTACGGTGGTGTGAGAGGTACTACTTGTTAGCGCCTACTCGATTTAAATCAGGTCTGCGTTATGATCCGGAACATCGGTAAAGGTTTTTATCTGCCGAACAAAGAACGGAAGAAATTCAGGATCGCATTGACGATCGCCATGAACCAGTTTGCACTTTCGGTTGTTTCTGCCGGTGCCGGTTCTGCATCGGTCGACCCGGGGACGCTGCCACGGGCTTCTTCATCCGGCAGGGAAGTCCTTTCGCCGTCCTGCGGGATTCTCGGAACCGATTCACCGTTATCCTGAGACGGAGGCGTCGGCATATTCCCGTTACCGTTCATTTCCGGTCTCTGCGGAGCGTTGCCGTTTTCGCTTGGGATTTCCGGTGCTTTTTCGCCGGGGATCTGCGGTGCATCGGAGTTTTCGCCGGGCGTCACCGTGCCGCTGCCTTCGCCGACATTCATTTCCGGAGGCGTGGGTATCTCGCCGTTTTTCTCGGAATTCTGTCCGGGAAATCCCCCCTTCTGCCTGCCGCCGGGCATTTGTCCGTTATTTCCGTTCCCGCCTGGGGTCTGAATTTGACTGCCGGGATCGTTTCCGGGAAGCTGTCTCTGACCGCCTGACTGCTGTGTCCGGTTGCCGCCGAAATATCCGGGCGCCTGACCCTGATCGCCGCTCATATTACCCGGCATCATTCTCTGATTTCCTCCCATATTTCCCGGCTTCTGACCGCTCATGCCACCGCTCGAAGCAGTTCCTGCGGTCGCGGTCGCGGAAGTTGTGCTTCCGTTTTTCAGAGTGTAGGCAGATCCCGTTGTCAGCTTTGAACTTGCAAACAGGATATAGCTTGCGTTTCGTACAGCCTTTGCAGAGTACAGTACGTTCCCCGACGCGTCGGCGATTTGTATCGTGCTTCCGGCGGTAACGAGGTTGGTCTGACCGCCCATGCCGCCCATGCCGCCGAAGCCGCCCATGCCGCCCGCGCTGCCGAACGTCACGTAAGGAGTCGCAGCGGAATAGCCCTGCGCCATTCCGAGATGTCCGACGGCGAGTACCGTCGCGCCTTTGAAGTAAGTGCCTCTTTCGGCGTCAAGCGGATCGCCGTCACCCTGTGAAGGAGTATAAACTTCAAGCGTACCGCCGATGAGATTGATCGTGCCGTTGGAATCGATCCCGTCGCCGTTCGTCACGTTGACGTAAACGGTTCCGCCGTACTGGTTATAACTGAAGCTGTAGTTTTTCAGATCGGAATTTGCGGCGTTGACACCGTCGTCCGTCGCGTTTACCGTGATATTGCCGGAATATACGTTCAGCGTTGCGGCTTCTATGCCTTCTTTGGATTTTTTTACGTTGATCGTCGGACCTTCGGCGCCTTCCGCGCCGATGTTGAGAACGTAATCGCATTTGATCCCGTCGTCAACGGCGGAGACCGTGATATTTCCTGAAAGGATATTCAGTTCCTTGTCGGATTTCAGACCGTCGTTCACGTTTGCAGTGATATTGAGCGTCACTTCCTTTATAGTGAGGGAAGAGGTGGAAAGCAATGTGCTTGTCGCGTTGCCCTCTTCGTCTTCTTCATAAAGGTCGCAGCCGCCCTTGATGCCGTTCTTGCCGTTTGCAGTGATATTGATGGTTCCGGCGCCGCAGATCGTGACGTTCGATCCGTCTTTGCACTTGATGACCGCGTTTTCAATATCCGGGTAAAGCGTTTCGTCGGTGTAGGTATCGTCGTTGTTGTATTTGTCGTCGGCAAGATTGTTCACCGTGCCCGCCGCCGCGACGATGCTCACTTCGGATCCCTTGTTGCAGGTGATCGGAGCGGTCGCCGAAGCGGAAAGCGTCAGTCCGTTCAGCACCAGCGTTACGCCGGTAACGTTCTTCTTGACGACGATCGTGCCGTTTGCGCAGGCGCCGGATATGACGTACGTGTCGCTTTCTTTGATCGTAAGCGAGGTCCCGTCGACCTTATAGCCGGAATAGGCGCCTTCCGAGACAGTGATCCCGGAGTCGGAGAAAACAAACGAGGTTGCTTCTGTAATACTGTACGTCGAAGAAGATGTCGAAGTTCCCGCAGCAAACGCGGTGAGCGAAGATACTGCCAGTAAAGACATGAT
>Ga0079305_1001694_pt1 | contig 26003 bp, 25 predicted proteins | sample LMS_cellobiose_e_FD_79183 | JGI IMG/M metagenome (GOLD analysis project Ga0079305, IMG submission 79183) | Rumen-fistulated moose microbial communities from Alaska, USA - LMS_cellobiose_enrichment | ecosystem: Host-associated > Mammals > Digestive system > Stomach > Rumen fluid ... | reverse complement strand
TCCTACTGCGAGATAGAAGAGGTCTCCGGATTCGTCGGAAATTTCCATGTGAAGATAAGGAAAAAGGCGAGATATGTGAACGAGGATCTCTGCACCGGCTGCGGAGAGTGCACGAGAAAGTGCCCGTCGAGAAACGCGGGGAACGAATTCAACTGCGGCCTCGATAAAAGGGGGGCTGTATACATACCTTTCGCGCAGGCCATCCCCAATGTCGCGGTTATCGATAAAGACGCGTGCATAAAGCTGAAGGCCGGGAAATGCGGCCTTTGCGAAAAGGTGTGCTCGGCTAAGGCGATCGATTATAATCAGAAAGACGAGCTCATAGAGGAAGACTACGGGGCGATCGTCATGGCGACAGGGTACAAGCCGATCGATCTCAAAAAATTCGACGAGCTGGGATACAACAGATATAAAGACGTCGTCACATCGCTTGAATTTGAGCGCATTATGAACGCCGCCGGCCCGACGCAGGGACACCTTCAGCGCCTTTCCGACGGGAGAGCGCCAAAGGATATCGTATTCATACAGTGCTGCGGGTCGCGCGACGTATCGGACCGCGGAAAGCCGTACTGCTCTAAAATATGCTGTATGTACACGGCAAAACACGCGATGCTGATAAGGGACAAATATCCGGATGTGAACGTTCACGTGTTCTATATCGATATAAGGACGCCCGGAAAGAATTTCGACGAGTTTTACCGCCGCGCGGCGGAGGAATATTCGGTCGACTATATAAAAGGCAACGTCGGGAAGGTATACGACATCAACGGAAAACTTGTCGTCATGGGGGTTGATATGCTGTCGAACGAGCGCCGGATAATCGAGACGGACATGGTGGTCCTTGCGGCGGCGATCGAACCGGACGAGTCCGCGAGAAGGATCGCGTCGCTTTTGACGGCGTCGATCGACACAAACGGCTTTATGACAGAGGCGCACCCGAAGCTTCGCCCTGTCGAAAGCCCGACGGCGGGGGTGTTCCTTTCGGGGATGTGTCAGGGGCCGAAGGATATACCGGAAACGGTGGCGCAGGCGGGGGCGGCCGCGGTCAAGGTGATCGGGCTTCTCGCGAAGGACAAGCTTGTCACAAATCCGTGCGTCGCGAATGCCGACGCTGTTTTATGCAGCGGCTGCGGCCAATGCGAGAAAGTGTGCCCTTACGGAGCGATAAGTTTTGCCGATGAAGAGGTGAACGACCGCGGCCTTAAAGAGACGCGGCGCATTTCGCATGTAAACGCCGCAATATGCCAGGGCTGCGGCGCATGCACGGTGACGTGCCCGTCAGGCGCGATGGACCTTTTGGGATTTACAAGCAGACAGATAATGGCGGAGGTGGATGCGATATGCAGGTAAAAGAAGATTTCAAGCCGACCATTGTCGCGTTCTGCTGCAACTGGTGTTCATATGCGGGCGCGGATCTGGCGGGATCGTCGCGGCTTTCGTACCCTGCGAATGTCAAGATAATAAGGGTGCCGTGCTCGTGCAGGGTAAACCCGCTTTTCATATTGCGCGCGTTCCAGCGCGGTGCAGACGGCGTCATCATATGCGGGTGCCACCCGGGCGACTGCCATTATATATCCGGAAATTACTATACAAGGCGCAGGATGGCGCTGCTTATCTCCATGCTCGAATATCTGGGAGTTGAAAAAGGCAGGGTCAGGGTCGAATGGGTGTCCGCGGCGGAGGGCGCGAAATTCGCGTCGGTGATGGAATCCTTTGCAAAGACGATCTGCGATCTCGGAGAAAACGTCAAACTGGGGGATCTGCGATGCAAAAAATGATCGATGAGATAAAAGAAAAGTGCGCGGCGCTTATAAAAAATGGTGAAGCGTCGAGGGTGATCGGATGGGAAAAAGGCGAGCTTCCCTATGACCGCACACCGGCGGTGTTCGACGGGGAAAAGGCCGTTGGCAGGCTTTTATACGATGCGTTCTGCGGCGCCAACATATCGAAATACCTGATCGCGGCGTCGAAAACAGGGGGAAAGGTCATCGCCCTGTTAAAGCCGTGCGATACGTACAGCTTAAACCAGCTTTTGACGGAAAACCGCGTCGACCGGAGCGGGGTATACGCCCTCGGCGTCGGGTGCTCTGGGATGGTCGACGTCGAAAAGATCCGTGACAAAGGGATAAAGGGCATAAAGGATATAGAGGAGATCGATGGAAAACTTTCGATCAAGACCCTTTACGGAGACAGGACCTGCGATAAAAGCGAGGTGCTTTTGGAAAAGTGTCTTTCCTGCAAGGGCGAAAAATTTGCCGTTTCAGACGACAGCGTCGCCCTTTTAGAGGGGGAGACGGCGCCTTCGCCTTCGGACAGGTTCTCGGCCGTTTCAAGGATCGAGAAAATGTCTCCGAAAGAGAGATTCGAATTTTGGAGAGGCGAGCTCAGCCGATGCATCCGCTGCAACGCATGCAGGAACGCGTGCCCCGCGTGCAGCTGCATGACCTGCGTTTTTGACAATGCAAGGTCGGGCGTTTCGTCAAAAGCCAGCCCGGATGCGTTCGAAGAGAACATGTTCCATATAATAAGGGCGTTCCATGTCGCAGGACGCTGCACCGACTGCGGAGAGTGTTCCAGGGTCTGCCCGCAGAGGATACCTCTTCACCTTTTGAACAGAAAGTTTATAAAGGATATAAACGAGTTTTACGGGGAATATCAGGCCGGCGAGCAGCCGTATCAGAGGGGGCCGCTCGTGGACTATAACGTCTCGGACAGAGACCCCGGACAAGTATAGACGAGGGGGGCGGATGATATGCTGAAAATAACGCTTGACAAAATATCAGAGCTTCTCTCCGAGATAAATAAAACGCATTGCGTCTACGCGCCGGTCGAAAGATCGGGGGAAGTGTGTTTTGATAAGTGGAGCGAAGGGGAAAAAGTGAGACTTGACGTTTTAAAGACGTCAAAAAGCGCAAAGGGCGTGTTTTTCCCTCAGACTGAGGATATCGCGCGTTTCCGGTCGAAGGGGAAAGAACTTGAGATATCACAGGCGAAGACAGAAGGCGGCCCGTTCGTCATTTTCGGGGTCCGCGCGTGCGATGTGAAAAGCTTTGAGATCCTCGACAGCGTGTTTCTTTCTGACCCTGTCGACAGCTTTTACAAGGCGAGGCGCGAAAACGCCCTGATCGTCGCGATCGCGTGCTCGAAACCTGAAGAGACCTGCTTTTGCAAAACGTTTTCGATAGACCCGGCGGGACCTTCAGGGGACGTCGAGGGGTATACAGCAAACGGCGCGCTGTACTTTGAGCCGAGAACAGAAAAGGGCAAGAACTTTTGCGCTTCTATCGCCCGCCTTTTGGAGGAGGGGGACGAGGGCGCAGTGCGCGCGGAAAAAGAGAAAATACGCGGTATAATGGCAGATCTGCCGTTTAGTTCCCTTACGACAAAAGGCTGGGGAAAAGACGAGGGAAACAGAAAATTCAACTCGGAAAAGTGGAAGGAACTGTCGGATGCCTGCATAGGCTGCGGAGCGTGCACGTTTACATGCCCGACTTGCCAGTGCTATGACGTCAGGGATTTTGACAACGGGCGCGAGGTCATCCGTTACCGGTGCTGGGACTCGTGCATGTATAATGACTTTACCATGATGGCGCACGGAACGCCCCGCAAGACCAGGGTCGAGAGGTTCCGCCAAAGGTTTATGCACAAGCTGTGCTACCATCCGGAAAACCACGGCGGTGTCTTTTCGTGCGTCGGCTGTGGAAGGTGCATAGAAAAATGCCCGATGTCGATCAACATAGTGAAAGTGATGCGCGCGATCGGAGGGGAAGAGATATGAGCGGTATAATAGATCACGAGTGCAGCTGCAGAAGGACCTCTCTTGACGCGCTTTTGCCGGGTGTCGCCGTGATAACGGATATAAGGGAAGAAACCGGAGACGTCAAAACCTTTCGCGTAACCGGGAAAAACGGGGAAAAGCTGTTCAGTCACAAACCCGGGCAATGCGCGATGCTGACGATCCCGGGCGCGGGAGAGGCGATGTTTTCGATATCGTCATCACCCACGAACGAGGAGTATAAAGAATTTTCCATAAAGCGCTGCGGCGAGCTTACAGACGCGCTGCACAAGGCCGAAAAGGGCCAGCAGATCGGCATAAGGGGACCATACGGAAAGGCATTCCCAGTGGACGACGCGTTCCTTAAAAAAGATCTTTTGTTCATCGCCGGGGGCATCGGGATAGCGCCGCTTCGCTCGGTCATAAACTATGTCAGGGACAAAAGGGAAGATTACGGACATGTAGACATCGTTTACGGCGCGAGGACGAAGGAGGATCTTGTCTGTTTCGATGAGATGACAAACGTATGGGCGAAGGACAAGGATATAAGCGTTTATATCACGATCGACAAAGCGCAGGACGGATGGGACGGGCACGTCGGATTCGTTCCCGGATATATAAAAGAACTCGGTTTCGACAAGCTTAGGACCGCGATAATATGCGGCCCGCCGATAATGATAAAATTTGCGCTTTCGACGCTTTGCGATATGGGATTTGACAAGGATCAGGTGTATACGACGCTGGAGCTTAAGATGAAGTGCGGCGTCGGCAAATGCGGAAGGTGCAACGTCGGATCGAAATATGTCTGCAAGGACGGGCCGGTGTTCCGCTGCGATGAACTTTCAGAGCTACCGGACGAATATTGATAAAGGGGGAAATGCCGGAAATGGATGAAATGGTAAATGTTTTTATAATGGGAAAGCAGTATTCGGTCCCGTCAAGCCTTACGATAATGAACGCGATGGAATATGCGGGATACAGGCATACGCGCGCCTGCGGGTGCCGGGCGGGCTTTTGCGGCGCCTGCGCGACGATATACAGGATCCTCGGCGATCCGGAACTCAAATTTTGCCTCGCGTGCCAGACCAAGGTCGAGGAAGGCATGTACATAGCGCAGCTTCCGTTTTTCCCCGGGATAAAAAAGGAATACGATATCGAAAAGATAAAACCGGATGAAAGCATAATGATGCAGCTTTACCCCGAGATATATAAATGCATCGGGTGCGGCGCGTGCACCAAATCGTGCCCGCAGGGGCTTAACGTTATGCAGTATATCGCATACGCGCAGAGGGCGGAATACGAAAAGTGCGCGAAAGAATCGTTCGACTGCGTCGCGTGCGGGATATGCTCGTCAAGGTGTCCGGCGCAGATAACGCATGCGATGGTGTCGCTCCTCGCGAGGAGGCTTTACGGCAAATATATCGCGCCGAAGTCGCAGCATCTTTCAAAAAGGGTCGAGGAGATACGCCAAGGGTCATTCGATAAAGAGATAGCAGAGCTTTCCGGAAAACCTCAGAATGAGATAAGAGAGCTTTACAACAGCCGGCAGATCGAGAAGTAGGGGGGGCGGCCGAAATGGAAGTTATGACAAAGGAAATGCTCGAGTCGATAAAAAAGGTCGAGGCGACGAGAGGATCGCGCATTGGAGCAGAGCTCAGGCGCTTTTCAGCCGAGGAAAAAGAAGAGCTTTTGAACAAATACCATCCCGATTATATAAAAGAGCAGTTCGCGACGCTTTCCGTCGGCGCGAACAAGGGGCAGAAAGCCCCGATAGAGCTTGCGGCGATGCTTCAGGGGAGAAGCCGCGTTCTTGATATCGACGTCGATCTCTCAAAGGCCGATTATGAGGCGGATGTCCTTGTCATCGGCGGCGGAGGGGCGGGCGCGTCCGCCGCGATAGAGGCGGACAGCCGCGGCGCAAACGTCATGATCGTGACAAAGCTTCGCATGGGCGATGCGAATACCATGATGGCTGAGGGCGGCATCCAGGCCGCCGACAAGGAGAACGATTCTCCCGTTATACATTACCTCGACGCGTTCGGGGGCGGGCATTTCACAAATAAACGGGAGCTTCTTAAAAAGCTTGTCATGGAGGCGCCCGACGCGATAAACTGGCTTAATGATCTCGGGGTAATGTTCGATAAGGACAATGACGGCACCATGATAACGACGCACGGCGGCGGCACATCGCGAAAAAGGATGCACGCCTGCGCCGATTACACGGGCGCCGAGATAATGCGCGTGCTTAGGGATGAGGTCATAAACCGCGGGATAAGGGTCGTCGATTTCACGTCCGCGATAGAATTGATCCTCGACAAAAAGGGTCGGGCGGCGGGCGCCGTGCTGATGAATATGGAGACTAAAGAGGTGCTTGTCGCCAAGGCGAAGACCGTCGTCATCGCGACGGGCGGCGCAGGGCGCCTGCACTATCAGGGGTTCGCGACGACGAACCATTACGGCGCGACGGCGGACGGGCTCGTCATCGCATACAGGGCGGGCGCCGCGCTTTTGTATCAGGATGCGATCCAGTATCATCCGACGGGGGTCGCATATCCTGCGCAGATGTTCGGCGCGCTTGTCACCGAAAAGGTCAGAAGCATTGGCGCGCAGCTTGTCAACGTCGACGGAGAGGCGTTCATGAATCCGCTTGAGACGCGCGACGTCGCGGCGTCGTCGATAATAAGGGAGTGTACGACGAATAAAAAAGGCGTCGAGACGCCCCTTGGACACGGGGTGTGGCTCGATACGCCGATGATCGATATGATAAGCGGCGAAGGCACCATAGAAAAGAAGATACCCGGCATGCTGAGGATGTATCAGAAGTTCGGCATAGACATGAGAAAGACCCCGATACTGATCTATCCGACGCTGCATTATCAAAACGGCGGCATTGAGATAAAAGAGGACGGCGAGTCGACTAAGATCGGGAACCTCTATGTCGCGGGAGAGGCGGTCGGCGGGGTACACGGCAGGAACCGCCTTATGGGGAATTCTCTCTTAGATATCATCGTTTTCGGCAGGAACGCAGGCCGCAGCGTCGCCGAAAAGATAAAGAACGTCGAGATGCCGAAAAACAGCGATCTCACGATAGAACATGTCAAAAAATTTGAGGAAGAGCTTTTAAGGGCGCACGCCGAAAGCGGCGAAATATCTCCCAAACTTCTTCCGACGTATACGCACGGCAGAAAGGACAGACAGCACGCATAGACGGCGTGAAAAGCGCCGCCGAAGATGTGCCGGATTAAAAGACGCCTTATAAAAAGGCGCAGGGAGAAATATATGAGAGACAGAACATGCTGTTTTACCGGGAACCGCGTATTGCCGGTCTCGGCTGTCGAGGATATAAAAAGGTCTATAGATGATATAATAGAAAAGCTTGTCTCTGACGGGATAGACACATTTTTGTGCGGCGGGGCGCTGGGCTTTGACATGCTTGCGGAGGAGGCGGTGCTTTCCGCTAAGAAAAGGCACCCCGAGCTGAAGCTTGTCCTGTTCATACCGTGCCTGGGTCACGACGCCAAGTGGAAAAACGATGAAAGGGAAAGGCTTTCTCTTATATGCGAACGCGCCGACAGGTGCGTCGTGCTTTCAGAGAATTATTTCTCCGGGTGCATGCAGCAGCGCAACCGCTGCATGGTCGACGAAAGCTCGGTTTGTGTCGCGTATTCGGCGAAAAAGACCGGAGGGACGGCGTATACCGTGGATTACGCCAGATTTCAGGGCGTGCGCGTCATAGATATCGCGCCGCAAAAATAAAGGTCAAAAGACAACGCCGCACAGTGCGTTTTTTGGCATTAAAAAAGCCGCCGTTATGCCCTCTTTCGCATAACGGCGGTTTTATCTTTCTTTATCTCTTTATCGATCCTTTTTTCTTCTCCGCAGATCTGACGAAATCCGTTATCGCGGAAAAAGATTTGTCGCTTATCACGTGCTCGATCCTGCACGCGTCGTCAGTCGCTGTTATCTCGTCAACACCGAGGCCGGCCAAAAACTTCGAAAGGATCGTATGGCGGGTGAACACGCTTTCCGCGGTCTCATACCCGAGTTTTGTAAGCTTGAGGCAGCCGGTATCGTCAGAGGTCAAGTAACCGTCCCTTTTCAAAATGCCCATTGCGCGGCTGACGCTAGGCTTTGAATAGCCGAGATGTTCGCCGACGTCGATCGCACGCACACAGCCGCTTTTCTTGGATAGTATATAAATAGTTTCCAGATACATTTGTCCGGATTCGTATAAACCCATATTGCAGGACCTCCGTTGTAAAAGTCTGTTTTTACATTATCACAAGTCGAAAATAAATTCAAGGCCGAGGGACTTTCTGCAAAAATCGATAAATATATTAAAAAAATACATTGACAAAATGCGAAGGAAGGTATATCATTGCAATAGGTTAGCATAGACTAACCGGCAATGATGATTGTATTTCCGGCCATAGATATTCAATCGGCCGATACAGAGACGGAAGCGGGGGTGTTCATATGAATCTCAAAGAAGCGCTTGAAGGGAAAGAATATATCATTAAGCGTATCGATACGGATGACGAAGAACTTAATGCGTTTCTGTTCTCTCTCGGCTGCTACAGCGGAGAGCCGATAACGGTAGTATCTCATTTAAAGGGCGGGTGCGTTGTTTCGATAAAAGACGGACGATACAATATCGACAGCAGACTTGCGGAAGCGATAGCGATCTGATATTACTGCCTTTTTTGAAAGGCAGTAATATTTCCCCATAAGTTAGCATACGGTAACCAAAAAAATAGAAAGGTCAACGATCCTGAGTGGGTCGAAAAATAGAGAGGGAGATTATTTTGAAAAAGAGAGGTATGTTGTTATGAGAATCGCGTTGGCGGGAAACCCGAACTCGGGTAAGACCACCATGTATAACGCTTTGACGGGGCGCAACGAAAAGGTTGGAAACTGGGCCGGCGTTACGGTGGAAAAAAAGGAACACCCCATAAAGAGAAATTATTACGGCGGCGGCGAGGAGCTGATCGCGGTCGATCTTCCTGGGGCTTACTCGATGTCCCCGTTCACATCTGAGGAGAGCATCACAAGCGGCTATGTCAGAAATGAGAACCCCGACGCCATCATCAACATCGTCGACGCAACGAACCTCAGCAGAAGTCTGTTTTTCACAACGCAGCTTTTAGAGCTGGGCATACCGGTGGTCGTCGCGATGAACAAAAGCGACATAAACGAGAAAAAAGAGACGAAGATCGATATACAGGCCCTGTCGGAAAAACTTGGCTGTCCTGTTGTGAACACGGTCTCGACTTTGTCAGAGGGCCTAAAAGAGGTCGTCGAGAGCGCCGCGGCGCAGCTTGGGAAAGGGCAGATGGCCCCGTACACGCAGGGGGATATCGATCTTACCGATAAAAACGCGGTGGAGGCGGAAGACCGCAAGCGTTTCGAGTTTGTGAACAAGATCGTTTCCGAGGTGGAGACGCGCAAGATCCTGACGAAAGAAAGGAATTTCGGCGACAAGCTCGACAGTATTTTGACGAACCGCTGGCTAGGCATCCCGATCTTTGCGATCGTGATGTTCCTCGTGTTTGATATTTCGCAGTCATCGTTCGGCCCGTGGCTTGCGGATATACTGGCAGGCTGGATCGAGGCGTTTCAAGGATTCGTCGGAGGGCTCATGGAGAACGCGTCCCCGATACTTCAGGCGCTTATCGTCGACGGCATCATCGGCGGCGTCGGCGCGGTCATCGGGTTTTTGCCGCTTGTCATGGTCATGTATTTCCTGATCGCGCTGCTTGAAGACTGCGGATATATGGCGAGGGTATCGGTCGTTTTGGACCCGATCTTCAAAAAGGTCGGTCTGAGCGGTAAATCTGTCATCCCGTTCATCATCGGCACAGGGTGCGCGATCCCCGGGATCATGGCATGCCGCACGATACGAAATGAACGCGAGCGCCGCGCGACCGCCATGCTGACGCCGTTCATGCCATGCGGAGCGAAACTTCCCGTAATAGCGCTTTTCGCCGGCGTTTTCTTCGGCGACGCGTCGTGGGTCGGAACGCTTATGTATTTTGTCGGCATAGCGCTCATCTTTTTCGGCGCTCTTATCGTAAACAAGATCGCCGGGTACAAAAACAGAAAGTCATTTTTTATAATAGAACTGCCGGAATACAAGGCCCCGTCTATAAAGCGCGCTTTCCTCTCCATGTGCGCACGCGGATGGGCGTATATCGTAAAAGCCGGCACGATCATCCTCCTCTGTAATACGGCCGTACAGATAATGCAGACATTCGACTGGAGCTTTCAGGTGGTCGAAGAAGGGTTGGAGAACACATCCATCCTTGCATCTATCGCAAGTCCGTTTGCCGTACTGCTGATCCCGCTGGGATTCGGCGTATGGCAAATGGCGGCGGCCTCGGTAACGGGATTTATCGCGAAAGAAAACGTCGTCGGAACTCTGGCCGTGTGTTATGGGATCACCAATTTTATCGATACGGAAGAGCTTGTCCTTATGGGAGGTGCGAACGAGGTCTCCGCGATATTCGGACTTACCAAGGCGGCGGCGCTTGCGTGTTTAATGTTCAATCTGTTTACACCGCCGTGCTTTGCGGCGATCGGCGCGATGCACTCGGAGATCAAAGAGGGCAAGTGGCTTCTCGGAGGGGTCGGCCTTCAGCTTGCGACGGGATACGTAATCGGATTCCTTGTTTATCAGTTCGGCACTTTGATCTCGACGGGGTCACTTGGATCGGGCTTTATACCGGGGCTTATCGCCGTCGCGGTGATGGTCGGAATAGTCGTTTATCTTATGCTTAACGCCGATAAAAAGCTCAAGATCGAATACGCTTTGAAAGAGGCCAAGTAAAAATGAACACGATCGATATTATAGTAATAGCGGTCCTTATCGCGATTCTCGGCGGCGCCGCGTTTTACATATACAGGGCAAAGAAAAAAGGGGCCAAATGCGTCGGCTGCCCGCAGTCTCATAAGTGTTCTGGCGGCTGCGGCGGCTGCGGCGGCTTATGTGAAAAGCAGCAAAGACCGTAGAACAAAACATTTATTTTAAAATCATCCTGATACACCCAAATTTGCCATTATATACCCCATACGCGATCTCGATCGGCTCCGCTTATGCGGGGCCGATCGGGTTTCGCCGCAGCAGACAAAAACCGGAAGGGAATAGATCCTTCCGGTTTTTGTTTCCCGCTGTATTTTTTATAATGGAAAAGCGCGTGCATTTTACACTTTACATACCGAGAAGCGGGATTATCCTTTCCGCTATAAATACCGCGGCGCACGCCGAAAGCGCGACGATCGTGAGGTTTTCCTTCCAAAATGCCATTATGACCGCGACAACAAGCCCCGCCAGGGCCGACGCGACGCTCTCCGTCGAATAGAATATATCCGGAAGGACCATTGCCGCCAAAACCGCATATGGGACGTAAAGGAGGAAGGATTTTATGTATTTGTTTTCGATCTTGCGGCGCATAAGCACAAGGGGAAGCATTCGTATAAGATACGTGACCGCCGCCATGACGATGAGATACATATAAAAGTTTTTCATATTATCAGGCTCCCTCCTCTATCGGACAGGTGACCGCCGCGACTCCGGCGGCGATGACCGTGCAGATTATTATGGAAAAGCCGCTTGAGATATCGCGAAGATACGGGGTATAGAAGAATATGCAGCGCAGCAACGCCGCGCCGATAACGACGTTGCGTATCGGGGCCGCTTTTTTAGACGGAGGAATCACTATCGCGATAAACATGCTGTAAAGCGCAATGCCGAGCGCGGACCTGACAGACATCGGCAGGATCGAACTTGCCGCGGCGCCGATAAACGTGCCGGATACCCAGCCGATAAATGGCATAAGTATCAGCCCGTACATATATTTTTTGGGAACGGCCCCCTTCTGAGATGCGGACACGGCGAACACCTCGTCCGTCACCATGAAGGATATAATAAACCGGTCGAGAAATTTTATGCTTGTCCCGATCTTTTGCGACAGCGACAGCGACATAAGAGCATATCTCAGATTGATAATGAACTGCGTGAGACCCATTTCAAAAAGCGATGCGCCGTTCGCCATAAGCGTGACCGCCGAAAGCTGTCCGGCAGAGGTCACGTTCGTCGCGGAGATGATGACGCATTCGCCGACAGACAGGCCGCTTGACACGGCGATGATCCCGAACGCCATCGATACCGAAAGATATCCAAGGAATATCGGGATCCCGTGAGACAGGCCTGTTTTAAATGTAAGAGAGGTATTCTCGTTCATCAAAGCACTTCCTTGTCGTCGTATGCGCTGTAAAGGCCGAAATAAACGCCGCGTTTTTTCATAAGCTCGTCGTGCGTGCCGCTTTCCTCTATCCCGTTTTCGGTGAGGACCAGTATGACGGACGCATTTTTTATCGTCGTAAGCCGGTGCGCGATGGTGAAAGTCGTCCTCCCGACAGAAAGCTTTTCAAGCGATCTCTGCACGACCTTTTCGCTGTCCGTATCGAGAGAGGAGGTCGCCTCATCCAGAATAAGGACCGGCGGGTTTTTCAAAAACGCCCGCGCGATGCTGATGCGCTGCTTCTGCCCTCCGGAAAGTTTTACTCCGCGCTCTCCGACATACGTGTCATAGCCGTTCGGAAGCTGCATGATAAATTCGTGCGCGTCGGCCCGGATCGCGGCGTCGACGACCTCGTCCATCGTCGCGCCGGGCTTGCCGTATTCTATATTCTCAAAGACCGAACCGGAGAACAGGTAGACATCCTGAGAGACGACACCGACCTGCGACCTCAGCGATTTCATCGTGACTTTCCTTATATCGTGCCCGTCGATCAGGATGCTGCCTGACGTGACGTCGTAAAACCTCGGAATTAAGCTGCAAAGGGTGGTCTTTCCCGAGCCCGACGGCCCGACAAGCGCCACCGTTTCGCCGCTTTTTACAGTAAGAGTGATATCGGAAAGAACGGTTTTCTCATTTTCACTATAGGAAAACGAGACGTGGTCAAAAACGATATTTCCGGATACCGGCGGAAGGTCTTCTGCGTCTTTTTCATCCGCGATGTCAGGCTCTACGTCCATGACCTCGCAAAAGCGCTCAAGTCCGGACATGCCGCGCTGGAACTGCTCGGTAAATTCGACGATGCGCCGTATCGACGCGAGCAGCGTCGACACGAAAAGAAGATACGCCGTAAAATCCGCGACCGTTATCCCGCCGTTTATAAGAAAGATCGCGCCCGCGACGACGACCGCGATGTACATGATCCCGTCAAAGATGCGGATGACGCTGTGCATCGACGCCACGCTTTTGTACGTCTCTTTTTTTATATCGAGGAACCCTTCGTTCCCTTTCGCGAATTTATCCTCCTCAATCTCCTCGTTTGCAAAGGATTTGACGATGCGTATCCCCAAAAGACTGTCCTCGACCTGGGCGTTTATCTCGCCGATCTGTCTGCGCGACTTCTGGAACGCAGATCGAATCCTTCCGGAAAACCTCATCGAGCAGAACAGCATCACGGGAAGGATCGAGAATATGATCAGCGTCAAAGGCACGTTTACCGATAGAAGTATGCAGAAAGCGCCGATTATTTTTACTCCGGCTATGAAAAACTCCTCCGGGCAGTGGTGCGCAAATTCGGTTATATCGAAAAGATCGCTCGATATCCTCGCCATAAGCTGGCCGATCTTGGTATTGTCGTAGTATTTAAATGAAAGCTTTTGAAACTGCGAGAAAAGGTCGCGGCGCATGTCGGTCTCGATCCGAGAGCCCATTATATGCCCGACCGACGCCATGAAATAATACGCCGCTGCGTCGACAAGGCGCAAAAATACGTATATCCCGCCGCACACCAAAACAAGTTTTAACGTGAGCGAAGATATATCGTTTGTCGCGGCCGACGTGATGCGCCTGACTATAAGAGGAAGCGCCAGCTCGCAAAGCGTCGTAAGAGCGGCGCAGAAAAGATCGAGCAAAAGCGTTGACCGGTATTTTTTGAAATAAGGCGAAAATCTTTTGAACAAAGTCGACGCGGAATATTTGGAAGACATGCGAAAGACTCCTTTACGATAGGAATGCGTCATATATAAGCTTTGCGAATAAGATGGTAAGCGCCGCGAAAAACATCGGACGGATGACCTTTGCCCCGTTTTTGAGTGCAAGTCCTGAACCTATCCAGTGGCCCGCGATCCCGAAAAGCGCCGCCGGAAGACCCACCTTCCACAGGACGCTTCCAGATGCGGCAAACGTCACAAGCGCCGCGATATTCGACGCGAGATTTACGATCTTGGCGTTCCCGGAAGAAGTCACGAGATCAAACCCTATGACTCCGGTGAAAACGAGTATGAGAAATGTTCCCGTTCCGGGGCCGAAAAATCCGTCGTACATCCCGATCAAAAGTCCGGACAGAATGGAAAGTATGACTACTTTCAGACTGCTTATATTTTTCGTCCTGTCGCTTTCCCCGAAATTGCGGCGGACGAGAAGGAACACCGCGATAACGGGAAGCACCCCTATCATGAGATATCTCAACACCGATTCATCGACGATCAGGGTGAGCGACGCGCCGATATAAGAGCCCAAAAGCGCGGCGGCCGCGGCGCAAAGCGCCGAAAGATAGTGTATCTTCCCGTTTTTCATGAACCTTGCGGTGGAAAATATCGTCCCCAGGCATGACGAGCACTTGTTAGTGCCGAGCGCCATATGCGGGGGGATGCCGGCCGCGAGATACGCGGGAAGCGATATAAGACCACCGCCGCCGGCGACGGAATCTATAAGGCCCGCGAGAAAGACAAGCGGGCATACTATAAGCAGCATTTTTAAAAGTTCATCCATTATATATTCTCCGCTTTTTTATTATATGGGTAAAGCCAAATAAAGGATAACACAAAAACCACCGTCAGGAAAGTAAATCGCGCAAAAAAGAAGATAAAGTCGAAAAGAGCAGAAAATATTCCAGAATTTACCCTGTTGAATCGACAGGTTGCTACATGGTAAAGTATAGAAAAGGTATCATATGGGACACAGGGTGAAAAGATAGGAGGGTACATAATTGCGCGTTAAAAAAGCGGCGGCTTTGGCGGTCTGCATGATAATTACTGTCGTTTTATTCGGCGGGTCTGCCTCGGGAGAGTTTTTCGATATCTCCGGGCACTGGGCCGAAAGAAGTATAGAAAAATGGAGCGAGACTTACAGCATAATTCGCGGGGCGAACGGGAATTTCCGTCCGGACGACAATATAACAAGGGCCGAGATGGCGACGATCCTTGCAAGGCTTTTGGGATATGAAACGACGGCGGAAAACACCTTTTCAGATATAGCTGGGGACGAGTGGTATGCGGATGCGGTCCTAAAAGCAGGCGCCGCCGGCGTAATAAAAGGAAGCAGCGGCAGGATGCGGCCGCTTGACAACGTCACAAGGCAGGAAGCGGCGGTGATGCTTGCAAGGGCGCTTGGGATAGAGGAGGAAGACGGCAAACTTTCCTACACCGATAAAGCCGACATCGCGGACTGGGCAAAGGGGCACATATGCGCGATGACGAAGAGAGGTTATGTAAACGGAAGCGGCGGCAAATTCCGCCCGAAGGGGAACCTTACCCGCGCGGAAGCCGTGACGATGATAGACAATATCATATCCGAAATAATATATAGCCCCGGCACATACACCGAAAACATAGACGGCACCGTCATAATAATGTCGAAAAAGCCGCTTTCGCTTTCCGGTATAAGCGTTTTCGGAGATGTGATAATATCCGAGGGCGCGGGCAAGGTCGTTCTTGCGGGTTCGGAAGTTTTGGGGAAAATACAGAATCACAGCAAGACGGACGTTATAATAAGGGAAGAAAAAGCCCCCGACGTTATAGAATACGGGTCGCATGTTGTGCCGCTTATAAAAAATGTGGCGGTGAACGCGTACGATCCGGAAGGGTTCTTCGTCGGGGAAGACGGGGCAAAATATTACAGCGCGAACGGCGAAGTCGGGATAAAGGGGGTCGACGTTTCGGCCCATCAGGAGGATATCGACTGGGACAAGGTAAGGGCGTCCGGGGTTGAGTTCGCGATGATCAGGATAGGATATCGCGGATATACCGTCGGAAGTCTCAATCTTGACAAATATTTCGAACAGAATATAAAAGGCGCGAAGAAAGCCGGGATAAAGGTCGGCGTGTATTTCTTTTCTCAGGCGATAACCGAAGAGGAAGCGCGCAACGAGGCGAGGTTCGTCCTTATAAATCTTGAAGGGTACGACCTTGATTATCCGGTGGTCTTCGACTGGGAAAGCGTCAGCAGCAAGAACGCGCGGACAAGGGATGCCGACGTTGAAACGGTCGTCAGCTGCGCACTGGCATTTTGCGACGAAGTGGAAAGCGCAGGATACATGCCGATGATATATTTCAACTCTTATGACGGGCTTTTGAGATACGACCTCGGAAGGCTTTCCCAGTACGATTTCTGGTTTGCCGGATATACGAGCGCGCCGCGGCTGTATTATGACTTTTCGATATGGCAGTATACGTCGAGCGGCAGCGTCGACGGGATAGAGGGAAGGGCGGACATGGACATCGCCTTTAAGGATTATTCAAAAATAAAAAAATAGCCGGATTTTTAAAGAAAAAAGGCCGCCCTTTTGAAAGGGCGGCCTTTTTATATTTGGATTTCATATTACGTACAGGTATATGCAGAAAAAATGCAATATGCTTCCTATAAGGACGAACAGATGAAAGATCGAGTGGATATACCGGCGCTTTTTGCCGAGCGCGTACAGCACGGCGCCGATCGTATATGCGACCCCGCCGAGGATCAAAAACGCCGTTCCCGAAGGGCCCAGCAGAAGGATCGTGGGCTTTGCCGCGAGGACGACGCACCACCCCATGCCGAGATAACATATCATTGAGAATTTTTTAAATTTTTTGATATCTATAGCGTTAAGCGTTATCCCGAGCGCAGCAAGAGCCCAGATCACGCCGAACATCACCCACCCCAAAGACGCGCTGTACCCGCGAAGGGCGCACAGCGTAAGCGGAGTGTAGGTGCCCGCGATGAGCAGAAAGATGCTGCAGTGGTCGATGACCTGGAATACGCGTTTTGACATGCTGCCCGGCGGCAGCGCGTGATAAATGCTCGACATTGAATATAAGAGGATCATCGTCGCCCCGTAGATGGCGCCGGAAACGACGCTGATCGCGCGGCCTTCCATCGCCGATTTAACTATGCAAAGCACTGTCGCCGTGATCCCGAACACGCCGCCGATTATATGAGATATGGAATTTAAAATTTCCTCCCCTTTTGTGTAGTCAGGAAGCGTGCGATCGGAAAGCTTTGTTCTTGCCATGATAAGTTCTCCTGAGAAAAAGGGTTTATAACTATAGTCAAATTCTATCATAAGTGTTTTATAAAAGCAAATCGGGGATTTTAAAAAGCCCGGCCGGCGGCGCCTTTAAGGCATAGGCTGAGCTTTTAGATCGGTATTTAAAAAGCGGTTTTATCTGTTTAGAAAATAGATCGAAAGATTTAAAAGTGCCGCGAAAACGAGCCACACAAGGTAAGGTATCTGCAGATACGCGGATGTTTTGCATATCTCATAAAACCTTGCGATCATTAAGACGACGAGAACGATCAAAAGGATTATCCATAAAAAAGAGAAAAAGATCAGGCGAAACCTGAAAAAAAGGATCGACCACATAAAATTCACCGCAAGCTGCGCGGCATATATCTTTATCGCGCATTGGCGCCCCGGATCGCAGGACACCCAGATCATCGCCGAGCTTATCCCCATGAGAATGAAAAGCGCCGTCCAGACGATCGGGAATACGACCCCTGGCGGCGCAAACGCAGGCTTTATAAAAAAAGAATAAGCGTCGCCCATATTTCCTGAAAGAAGCGACGACAGAACGCCCGCAAAAAGCGCGGCGGCGGCAGATATGATGTAAGGTTTCAGCTTTTTCAACATGGCAAGATCCCCCTCCATGTTGAAGTATATTTCGTTTTGACAAGATTTATGCGCGAGGATACCCTGAAAGCGCATTTCGTATTATAATTCTTCCGCGATCTAAAGCGGGAAGATGACGTTTGCGGCAAGACCTGAAAGGACGCCCGCGACATACAGCACGCCGCATATGAAAAGGGTGTTCTTTACGTTCCTGTTTTTATAAAGCACCGCAAGCCCGACCCCCGCCCCCGTGCAAAGCCCCGCAAGCGCGCCGCCGAAGCTGATCCCGCCTGCGACATAAAGCTCTGTCAGAATGACGGATGCAGCGCAGTTCGGGATAAATCCGACAAGCCCTGCAATAAGCGGCTGAAACACCGTACCTGTAAGAAGGAACGCGGAGATGCGCTCTTCTCCTATAAGAGCGATCGCGAGATTTAACGCGAGAGAGACGATGAAAATAAACAGAAACGTCTCCGCCGTGTGAGAGACGGCCGGCTTAAGTATGCGCCCGTCACATTTGCAGTGGCATGTGTCCGAATGGTGATGATGCCCGCCTTTGGGCTCTTCCGCATCGTTTCTCATATGCGCACTGCCGTGTTTTTTCGAAACGACAATGTCGACGATAAGACCCGCCGCAGCGGCGATGACCACCTTGCATACTATCAGCTTCCATATCGTGCCGAGGCTGTCGGGATTTGCAAGAAGCACGGGAAGCGCCTCGTCAGACGTCGACAGCAGCACCGCGATCAGCGCGCCTACGGATATGACCCCGGCATTGTAAAGCTTTACCGATGCGACGGAAAAGCCGCACTGCGGAACGCACCCCAGCACGGCGCCCGCAAAGCTGCCTAATTTCCCCGAGGATCTGAATTTAGCTACGATCTTGTCTGACGCGCGATGTTCAAGCCATTCTATCAGGATATACGCAAAAAAGAGAAACGGAAGCATTTTGACGGAATCCAAGACCGTATCCAAAAGAACATCTATTACCATGGTGAAGCTATCATCCCTTTTCGATATTAAATATATTATAACACAGCTTGCGAAAAAATTTATTATGCCGGCGTGAAAAAATAAGTCTTTGATCGACATAAGAAAGTTATTGACATATGTCGAAAACAGTGATAATCTAAAATTAGTAAATGGCATATGCCATAAATCGGCAAAGGGGGTAATATTATGCCGAGAATGTATGGAATGGGCCATGCCGGGCGATGCGGCGCGGGGGCGTGTCGTGACAGACGGGAAGATCGCCATGCGCACTGCACGGGGCGCGGTATGTGCGGCACAGGCCGAAGAGACGGATCGTGCAGAGAAGATTCTTTATTGACGAAAGAGGAACTTTTGGCGCGCCGCGAGGTGTTTCAAAAGAAAATCGAGGCCATCGATGAAAGATTGTCGAAAATGTAGATGCGCCGACACCTGTGTTTAGGAGGGAAAAACGATGCCGAGACCGAAAAAATGGCGAAGAGTATGCTGTATGCCTGGGAATACCGAATTTGCTCCGGTGGGTGCGAGATTTTGCCAGGAAGACGCCGTCGTTATGACAGTGGATGAATACGAGACCGTGCGGCTTATAGATAAAGAGGGCCTCACCCAGGAGGAGTGCGGCGGATATATGAATATCGCGCGCACCACCGTGCAGCAGATATATAATGACGCGCGGAAAAAACTGGCAGTTTCCCTTGTTGAAGGAAAGCCTCTTGTCATCCGCGGCGGGGAATACCGCCTTTGCGACGGGGAAGACATGCCGTGTTTTTGCAGAGGGGGGTGCCGGCATCATCGTCGTGGCGCTGCGGCTTTTGAAAAAGCGGACAGGGAAGAATAGGCATGTTTGTAAGAGGTAGAGAAATGCTTTTTTAATGCGTCCTTGGCATCTTAAAAAGCATGCCGTATCGCGTGCGCGGCATCGGAGACAAAAGAAATACCGTCCGTCTTACGACGGCGGTATTTCTTATATTTGCCGCGCGAAAAAGATATAAAAAAAGAAACCTTGTATCGCAAAATAACATCTTATGATATAATTAAAAAACAGTGAGGATTCGCCGTCGTGTAAGACGGCATGTGAGATCTGCTGCCGATGTGTGAAAAGTCGATTTTTGCAGATTCTGCATGTTCGTCGATAAGCCGCGCGAAAGTATTTAAAAACAGAAACCAAAAATGATTGATAGGAGTGGAGAGCATGAACGACAACAAGTTTTTTATCTGCCGTCATTGCGGCAACATCATCGGCCTTATAAACGCATCCGGGGTGCCGGTCATGTGCTGCGGAGAACCGATGGAGCAGCTCGTTCCGAATACTGTTGATGCAAGCGAGGAAAAGCACCTGCCTGTAGTAACGGCCGAATCCGATAAGGTCAAGGTCGCAATAGGGTTCGCTGTACATCCGATGACAGATGAGCACAGCATACAGTGGGTATATCTTCAGGGGCAGAACGGCGGCCAGCGCAAAATTCTGAATCCGGGCGACGCGCCGGAGGTGTGCTTCGCACTCTGCGGGGACAAGCCTGTCGCGGTTTATGCTTACTGCAACCTTCACGGGCTGTGGAAGACCGAGCTGTAAAAGATAAAACATGTAAAAAGCGCGCATCACTTTTGATGCGCGCTTTTTTTTGTTAAACGGATACGATATGCATCAGCACCACATCCTCTGTATGCTTGAATTATAGGCGAAGGGGAACTTCCTTTCCAGTGTTTTTAAACAAGTGGTCGATTTCAAGGCATAAGCGGTATTTTTCGGCTGCTGTGATATACAGGGCATTCCGGCGAAAGAAAGCTGAAAACCGCAGGATTTCGATAGAAACCCTGCGGTTTTATATGGTCCGAGTGGCGCGACTCGAACGCGCGGCCCCATGCTCCCAAAGCATGTGCGCTACCAACTGCGCTACACCCGGATTTTATTTTGTTTTAAAGTGCCGTAAAAGCAAAGTCATGGCATATAAAAAAACCTTGTAAATGCCCGCAAATGCCTCCTTTTGCCGAGACGCTCACTCAGTATAACATAAAACAGTTTTGTTGACAATATGGTATTATTAGATATAATATTTTTGACAAAACCGCCATGTTTGGCGGTTTTTAAGGAAGGATGGCTTGTAATATGCAGAATACTGAGAAAACGATGGACAAGGTTGTTGCGCTCTGCAAGGGCAGGGGCTTTGTATATAGCGGAAGCGAGATATACGGCGGGCTTGCCAACACATGGGATTACGGTCCGCTCGGTGTTGAATTTAAAAACAATATAAAAAAAGCATGGTGGAAAAAATTCGTTCAGGAATCCCCGTATTGCGTCGGCATTGACAGCGCGATACTGATGAATCCTGAGATATGGGTCGCGTCGGGGCATGTGGGTGGCTTTTCGGATCCGCTGATGGACTGCAAAAAATGCAAGACGCGCCATCGCGCAGACAAGCTGATAGAAGACGCGACGAACGAAAATCCCGCGGCGTGGGATTTTGACCGCATGGCGGCCTTTATAAAAGAAAAACACATCGTATGCCCGAACTGTGGCGAATGTGATTTTACCGATATACGCAAATTCAACCTGATGTTCAAGACCTTTCAGGGCGTGACAGAGGACGCAAAGGCCGAGCTGTTCCTGCGTCCAGAGACTGCGCAGGGCATATTCGTCAATTTTAAAAACGTTCAAAGGACGACGAGGCGCAAGATCCCGTTCGGGATCGCGCAGATCGGAAAATCGTTCAGGAATGAGATAACCCCGGGCAACTTCACTTTCCGGACGCGCGAATTTGAACAGATGGAACTTGAATTTTTCTGCAAGCCCGGCACAGACCTTGAATGGTTCAAATATTGGAAGGATTTCTGCGTAAACTTCCTGTATTCCCTTGGTATAAGGGAGGAGAATATAAAACTTCGCGACCACGACAAGGAGGAGCTGTCGCATTATTCCAACGCGACGACGGACATAGAGTTCATGTTCCCATTCGGATGGGGAGAGCTTTGGGGCATCGCCGACCGCACGGATTTTGACCTCAAGGCTCATTCCGAGCATTCGGGCGAGACGCTCGACTATTTTGACCAGGAGAACAACGAAAGATACATTCCGTATGTCATCGAGCCGTCGCTCGGCTGCGACCGCGTGGCGCTGGCGTTCCTCGTGGACGCATACGACGAGGAGACCGTCGGAGAGGGCGATGTCAGAACGGTGCTGAGGCTTCATCCGGCGCTGGCGCCGATCAAATGCGCCATCCTGCCGCTTTCAAAAAAGCTTGCTGACAAGGCGCTTCCGCTTTATGAAGAGATCTCAAAGAAATTCATGGCGGAGTACGATGACGCAGGGTCGATCGGGAAGCGCTATCGCAGGCAGGACGAGATAGGTACGCCGTTTTGCGTGACGTATGACTTTGAAAGCCTGGAGGACGGGTGCGTCACCGTGAGAGAGCGCGACAGCATGCAGCAGTCGAGGATAAAGATCGACGAGCTTTTGCCGTATATCGAGGGCAAGCTTGACTTTTGACAAATATTTAAGAAGAGCGCGCGGGTAGCTTTTATCCGCGCGCTGTTTTATATCTGATGTAAAATATTTTAGAGAGCGGGATCATATATTGAATGAGAGATTTTAAAGAGCATATAAAGAAACCCATGTAAAAAAGCACGGGCCTATAATTTTGTAGCGGTTGAATTTCAAATGAGATTACTTTATATTATTGATAATAGGTATTTTCGCAAAAACGAGGTGTGATCACGATGCCGTTTGGATTTTCAGGCGGAATACATCCGGAAGAGAGCAAGGACATGACGCGCGGGAAACCGATAGAGACGATCTCGGCCCCTGAAAAAGTGGTGCTTCCGGTGATAATGCATATAGGAGAAGCGTGCGCCCCGATAGTAAAAGAGGGGGACACAGTCGACATGGGGCAGATGGTCGCGTATTCCGACGCCGAGATCTCGGCGCCGGTGCATTCGCCGGTATCCGGAAAGGTGCAGAAGATCGAAGACGCACTTTACCCGTCTGGCTCAAAGGTCCTTTCCATAACGATCAAAAACGATTTTGAAGACCGGCTTCACAGTTCGATCGTGCGAAAAAAATACAGCGCCATGTCTCAGGAGGAGATAATCGAGCATATAAGAAACGCCGGTATCGTCGGGCACGGCGGCGCGACGTTTCCGACGCACGTGAAAATAAGATCGGCGCTTAACAAGGTTGACACGGTCATAATCAATGCGGCCGAGTGCGAGCCGTATCTGACGTGCGATCACAGACTTCTTCTGGAAAGACCGGGAGAGGTGCTTCGCGGGATCAGGATACTTTTAAAGGCGCTCAATTTGAAAAAAGCTGTGATCGCGGTCGAGGCAAATAAGGAAGACGCGGTAAAGGTTTTGAAGGAAAAAATCGGAGAAAAAAAAGATATAGAGATATGCGTTTTGAATACGCGTTTTCCGCAGGGGGCGGAGAAACAGCTTATATACGCTTTAACGAAACGCGAGGTGCCGAAAGGCAAACTTCCGGTCGACGCTGCGTGCGTCGTGTTCAATGTCGATACGGCGGCGGCGGTGTGCCGCGCTTTTGAAATAGGGATCCCGGATATAATAAAAACGATCACGGTGTCGGGGTCGGCGATCGCGAACCCCAAAAATTTGATGGTTAGGATAGGAACGCCTGTTTCCGATCTGATCGAGGCGGCAGGCGGCTTTAAACAAGAGCCGAACCGCATAATAATGGGCGGACCGATGATGGGCGTCGGGCAAAGTTCGCTTGACGTTCCGGTGATTAAGGCGACAAACGGGATACTTGCATTTTGCGAGAAAGAAGATAAAATCTCCAAAAATCCGACTTGCATAAGGTGCGGCAGGTGCGTGTCCGTATGCCCGATGGGGCTTATGCCGATATATATGTACATGTATCAGCAAAAGGGCATGCTTGACGAATGCCGGGATATGGACGTTGAAAGCTGCATCGAATGCGGATGCTGCGCATATGAATGCCCGGGAAGGCTGTTTCTCGTGCAGTCTTTCAGAACAGCAAAGCAGCTTATATCGGAAGCGCGCCTGAGAGAGGCGCAAAGACAGAACTGATCTTTCCGAGGAGACAGAGGTATGAGTGGGTTTTCAAGATTGACGCTGGCGCCTTCGCCGCACATCAAAACCGAAGAAGACATAAGATCGATCATGACGGATGTCGTCATCGCGCTGATGCCGGCGCTTGCCATCGCGGTGTTTACATTCGGGATGCGCGCTTTTATCGTGACGGCTGTGTCTGTGCTTGGCTGCGTGTTTTTCGAATGGGGATACAGAAAGGTTTTGAAAAAACCGTCGTCAATAGGCGATCTTTCCGCCGTCGTTACGGGGATACTGCTTGCGTACTGCCTTCCTGTGACGATACCGCTGTGGGTCGTTATCATAGGCGATTTCGTGGCGATCGTGATAGTAAAGCAGCTTTTTGGAGGAATAGGCAAAAATTTTATGAATCCGGCGCTTTTGGCACGCGCGGTGCTTTTTTCATGGCCGGTCATGATGGCGACATGGGCGGAACCGAGAACGGCTCTGCCGGTCTTCAAAACGCCTGTCGATGTGATAAGCACGGCGACGCCGCTTTCATATCTTAAAGGGGGGAACATGCCGGCGGATTCCATCATGGAGATGGCGCTCGGGCAGACCGCCGGATGTATAGGCGAGATATCCGCCGTTGCGCTTGTCGCGGGGGGGCTTTACCTTTTATACCGCCGCGTGATAACCCTTAGGATCCCGCTTTCGTTTATCGGAACGGTGGCTTTATTGACGTTTCTCTTTCCAAAGGGCGGCGCTGATAACGTGCAGTTTATGCTCTGCGAGCTTTTATCAGGAGGGCTGATGCTCGGCGCTATATTCATGGCGACGGATTATACCACAAGCCCTGTCACCAGAAAAGGACAGATAATTTTCGGTATAGGATGCGGAGCTTTGACCGTTTTCATCAGGTATTTCGGCTCATACCCCGAGGGAGTGTCCTATGCGATACTTATAATGAACGCACTTGTATGGCCGATAGACAAATATACCCGTCCGAGGGTGTTCGGAACGGCGCGTCACAGGATCGGGGGGCGGTAGGATGACTGAAGAGACAAAAAAGACAGACGCCGGGATAGAGAAAGACGAAGAGGTCGATACGCCCGCTTCTGAAAAGGCAGAGGAGAAGAAAAAAGAGGGGCGGAAAGGGGACTTTTTTAAAAAAGAGCCCGTGCGCCTTACCGGAATACTGCTTGCAATCACATTTACGGTCGCGTTGATGCTTGGCGCTGTGAACGGCGTGACTAAAGACAAGGTCGCCGAGAACAAGATCCTCAGTGTATCACAGGCGATGGAGGAACTTTATCCCGGGGCGGAATTTTCTAAGATAACGGCCGACAATAAGGATGCAAGGATAATCGGGGCATATGAGGCAAAGAAAAGTTTGGAAACTTTGGGATACTGCGTCAAAGCGGAGACGGCCGGCTTCGGGGGGAAGATCGAAATGATCGTCGCTGTAAACGCCGAGGGCGACGTAAAAGGGGTAAAAATATTGGGACATTCTGAAACACCGGGACTTGGCGCGAATGCCTGCGAAAAAGGATTTCTTTCGCAGTTTAAAGGGAAGTCGGGATCGTTTAAGATCGTCAAAAACGGCGAACCCGGCGGGATGGACATCGTCGCTGTCTCCGGTGCGACGATAACGTCGAATGCCGTCGCAGACGGCGTGCGCGCCGCGATGGATTTCGTCGAGGGGCTGCAGCTGCAAGGTTAAAATATCGTTCTGCGCAATCGCCACGCAAATGCGCAGAAAAGAATACGGCGTGGAGAATGGCGGTTTACGGATATGATGAATATAGCGAACCGGTTCAAGGAAGGGATAATAACAAAAAATCCGGTCCTGGTCCAGCTTATCGGAATGTGTCCGACGCTCGCGGTGACGACGTCTTTAAAGAACGGGCTCGGGATGGGGCTTGCTGTGACCGCGGTGCTGATATGCTCGAATACGGTCATATCGCTTTTGAGAAAGGTTATACCGTCGAAGATAAGGATAGCGGCGTTCGTCGTGATAATTTCGGGGTTTGTCACAATGGTAGACCTTCTAATGCAGGCCTATCTTCCGGAGCTTTCAAAATCGCTCGGGCTTTTCATCCCGCTTATCGTCGTCAACTGTATAATCCTTGCGAGGGCCGAGGCATTCGCATCGAAAAATCCGGTGATCCCGTCGGCATTTGACGGGCTTGCGATGGGGATCGGGTTTACCCTTGCCCTTGCGGTCGTTTCGTCGATACGCGAGATACTCGGCGCGGGGACGATTTACGGCGTCTCGGTATTTGGCGAGGGGTTCCTTCCGGCGCTTATAATGATAATGCCGGCCGGCGGATTTCTGACGCTCGGGTTTGTG
>Ga0079305_1001691_pt1 | contig 26071 bp, 20 predicted proteins | sample LMS_cellobiose_e_FD_79183 | JGI IMG/M metagenome (GOLD analysis project Ga0079305, IMG submission 79183) | Rumen-fistulated moose microbial communities from Alaska, USA - LMS_cellobiose_enrichment | ecosystem: Host-associated > Mammals > Digestive system > Stomach > Rumen fluid ... | reverse complement strand
TTTACGGCTTCGCGAAAATGTCCGTGCAAGCACACATTTTCGCTTCATGGTATAATATTTGCGCAAAGCCCCGCTTCGCGGATCTTTTGGCGGCTGTGCCGCCTGCGAGCGACGCTCGCCCGCGATATTTACGGCTTCGCGAAAATGTCCGTGCAAGCACACATTTTCGCTTCATGTTATAATACTCGCGCAAAGCCCCGCTTCGCGGATCTTTTGGCGGCTGTGCCGCCCGCGAGCGACGCTCGCCCGCGATATTTACGGCTTCGCGAAAATGTCCGTGCAAGCACACATTTTCGCTTCATGGTATAATATTCGCGCAAAGCCCCGCTTCGCGGATCTTTTGGCGGCTGTGCCGCCTGCGAGCAACGCTCGCCCGCGGTATTTACGGCTTCGCGAAAATGTCCGTGCAAGCACACATTTTCGCTTCATGGTATAATATTTGACGGTCCGCAAAACGCGGGCTTTCGGCATGACCGGCTTTTCGGGCGGGATCGACGTATCTTGCACGGATCTGTTTGTTTTCGATTTTTATTACTGATTTGACGCCGCCGGATCATGAAAGTTTTTTGAGAGGTCGATCTATGCAGCAGTTCAGAGAATCTGTTTTTACGGGCGAAAGAGCCCTTTTCGGGAAGAAAGACGTCGAGATAATCGACGGTATTTTCAAGGACGGCGAATCGCCGCTTAAGGAATGCTCGCAAGTTTCACTTACGGGCTCGATGTTTTGCTGGAAATATCCGCTTTGGTACTGCAGCGATATAAAAGCCGAGAAATGCACGTGGCTAGAGATGGCGAGAGCCGGCGTATGGTATACGAAAAACATAACCGTGAAGGATTCGGTCATACAGGCGCCGAAGAATTTCCGCAGGAGCAGCGGCATAACCCTTGAGAACGTCCTGCTTTCACGCGCGGAGGAAACGCTGTGGAACTGCGATAACGTAAAACTCAAAAACGTCGGCGCTCACGGCAATTATTTTGCCATGAACAGCACCGATATCGACGTTGACTCCCTGATGCTCGACGGAAACTACGCCTTTGACGGCGGAAAAAACATTACGGTCCGAGACTCGCGCCTCATAACCAAGGACGCTTTCTGGAACTGTGAGAACGTTACGGTTTACGATTCGTTCATTGCCGGAGAATACCTCGGATGGAATTCGAAAAACCTTACTTTCGTCAACTGCACGATAGAAAGCCTGCAGGGAATGTGCTACATCGATGGACTGACGATGAAGAACTGCCGCCTCATAGGCACGACGCTGGCGTTCGAATATTCAAGCGTGGAAGCCGATATAGACTCAGGCATCGAGAGCGTTTTCAATCCGAAGAGCGGAACGATCAAAGCGGAGCGTATAGGCGAGCTCATCATGGAGAAGGACAAGGTGTCTCCCGAAAAAACGGTGATAACCTGCAGGAACATAGACAAGCGTTCAGACAGACCCGAGTGGCTGGAGGGAAAGAATTGAAGTACGATTTTGATAAGGTAACGGACCGGCGCGGCAGTGATTCCGTAAAATGGGACGTGAAGGAAGGCGAGCTTCCGATGTGGGTGGCGGATATGGATTTCCGTACCGCTCCTTCGATAACGGACGCTCTCGAAAAACGCGTTTCCCACGGCATTTTCGGATATTCCGATATCAAAGACGACTGGTATAACGCGTATATCTCCTGGTGGAAGCGCCGCCACGGCTTTGTGATGGAAAAAGAATGGCTGATCTTTTGCACGGGAGTGATACCGGCGATCTCGTCGGCGGTGAGAAAGCTGACAACTCCCGCTGAAAACGTCGTGATACAGACGCCGGTATACAACGTCTTTTTCAACAGCATACTGAACAACGGACGCAGAGTGCTCGAAAGTCCGCTCGTTTATAAGGACGGAAAGTACGACATGGATCTCGAGGACCTGGAAAGGAAGTTTTCCGATCCGCAGACGACCATGATGATCCTCTGCAATCCGCACAATCCCGTCGGTAAGATCTGGGATAAAAAGACTCTCGCGGCGATCGGCGAGCTTGCCCTGAAATATCACGTGACCGTCGTATCCGACGAGATCCATTGCGACCTGACGGTAAGCTCTGAAGAGTATGTTCCTTTTGCCTCGGTTTCCGAAACGTGCAGGAAGGTATGCGTTTCCTGCGTTGCGCCGACGAAGACCTTCAGCATACCGGGACTTCAGACCGCCGCGGTATGCGTCCCGGACGAGTTTTTGCGCAGCAGGATGCGCCGCGCGCTGAACACCGACGAGGTCGCGGAACCGAATTTCTTCGCTTCCGCCGCCGCGGTGGCTGCGTTTGAAAACGGCGGCGAATGGCTCGATGAACTGAGAGGCTATCTTACCGAAAACCGCCGTGTTTCCGCTGAATTCATAGAGAAAAACATACCGTCTCTGTATCTTATAGACGGTAAAGCCACGTACCTTCTCTGGATCGACCTGAAAAAGACGGGCATGGACAGCGTATCGTTCTGTACGGAGCTTCGCAAAAAGACCGGGCTTTACGTTATGCCCGGATCCGTTTACGGAAAACCCGGCGACGGCTTTCTGCGAATGAACGTCGCGTGCCCGAGAAGCGTGCTTTACGACGGTCTTGAAAGACTGAAAAAAGGAACGGAACTTCTCACTTTATAGACCACGGTCAGGAAGCCCTGACGCGGCGGGAGCCATGTGCGCCCGCCGCTTAATTTGATTTTTATCCGAAAACACAGATTACGTATGATCGGAGAAGGACCGGATCTTTCCGGAACTTTCCGTCACATGAGGCATCAGGTGAAAAATACATCGACGCAGTACCGCGCCGGGATCGACATCGGCTCCACTACGGTGAAGCTCGTCGTTCTCGGCGACGATGATACGATAATTTTCGGCGAATACCGCCGCCATCACGCGCACACACAGGAGACACTCGCCGGACTTCTTGAAAAGGCGAAAGAGATCCTCGGCGACTGTACGCTGAAAGTAGGTATAACCGGCTCCGGCTCCATCGGACTTTCAAAGGCGCTCGGTATCGGCTTTGTTCAGGAGGTCGTCGCCGTTGCCGACGCCGTTCGCCGCTTTTATCCGCAGACGGACGTGGCGATCGAGCTCGGCGGCGAAGACGCGAAGATCATATATTTCAGGGACGGACTCGACGAGCGAATGAACGGCGTCTGCGCCGGCGGCACAGGATCCTTCATAGATCAGATGGCGGCTCTTTTGCAGACCGACGCCGACGGGCTGAACGAGGCGGCGAAGGATCACAAGGAGATATATACGATAGCCGCCCGCTGCGGCGTTTTTGCGAAAACCGACATACAGCCTCTTATAAACGAAGGCGCGTCGAAGGCGGATCTTGCTGCGTCCGTGTTCCGCTCCGTTGTGAATCAGACCGTCTCCGGTCTTGCCTGCGGAAAACCGATAAAAGGATGCGTCGCTTTTCTCGGCGGACCTTTACATTTTCTCACACAGCTCAAAGCGGCGTTTATCGAAGTCCTCGCGCTTACTCCCGAAAACGTGGTGGATCCGGAAAACTCCCATCTTTTCGCCGCCGTGGGAGCCGCGATGCAGGATGAAAACGAAGAACGCGATATAGGATCTCTTATCGAAAAACTCGGAAGCGGAGTGAAAATGGAGCTTGAAATAAAGCGCCTCGAGCCGCTTTTCGCAAGCCGTGAGGAATACGATGCGTTCGTTTCGCGCCACGAAAAAGCGCGGGTCAGACGCGCCGATCTGTCATCTTATTCGGGAAAGTGCTTCCTTGGCATAGACGCCGGATCCACTACAACAAAGCTCGCTCTTGTTTCCGAAAACGGCGATCTGCTTTATTCCACGTACTCCGGCAACAAGGGAAATCCCATAGAGACCGCGCGCGCCGCTATAGTCGAAATATGCGGAGCCATGCCGAAAAGCGCCGTGATCGCAAGAGCGTGCTCCACCGGATACGGCGAAGCGCTTTTGAAAGCCGCCTTTTCTCTCGACGACGGTGTGGTCGAGACCGTCGCCCATACGACCGCCGCGTCGTTTTTCGACCCGAAGGTTGACTGTGTGCTCGATATAGGCGGGCAGGACATGAAGTGCATAAAGCTCAGAGAACGCACCGTCGACACGGTGATGCTCAACGAGGCTTGTTCCTCGGGATGCGGATCTTTTATAGAGAATTTCGCGGCTTCTCTCGGGTATTCCGCGGAAGAATTCGCGGAAAAAGCGCTTTTCGCGCCGTCTCCCGTCGACCTCGGAACGAGATGCACCGTCTTCATGAATTCAAACGTGAAGCAGGCGCAGAAGGAGGGAGCTTCCGTTTCGGACATATCGGCGGGACTTGCGTATTCCGTCATTAAAAACGCGCTTTTCAAGGTCATAAAGCTTGCCGACGCTTCCGAGCTCGGATCACATATCGTCGTTCAGGGCGGCACCTTTTTCAGCAAGGCGGTGCTCCGCGCTCTCGAAAAGACAGCCGGTGTCGATGTCATATGCCCAGATATTTCCGGCATAATGGGAGCCTTCGGCGCCGCGCTTGCCGCGATGAACGGCTACGACGGAAAAGAAAACTCCATGCTTTCCGTAGAGAAGATCAAAACTCTGAAATATACTTCGAAAGCCGTCAGGTGCGGCGGCTGCGAAAATAACTGCATGCTCACGGTGAACGCGTTCGAGGGCGGCGGAAAATACGTAAGCGGCAACCGCTGTGAAAAGAAGATACCGAGCGTCACCGGGATCAAAAAAGGCGAGAACCTTTTTGACTTCAAGCGCCGCAGGATATTCTCATACGAGCCTCTTCCGGAAGAAAAGGCTCCGCGCGGAGTCATAGGTATCCCGCGCGTACTCAATATTTTTGAAAACTATCCCTATTGGGCTGTTTTTTTCCGCGAGCTCGGGTTCAGAGTCGTTCTTTCTCCGTTTTCCGGACGGAGCATTTATGAATCCGGAATGGATTCCATACCTTCCGAGTCGGAATGTTATCCGGCAAAGCTTGCGCACGGTCACGTTATGTGGCTCTATTCCCACGGAGTCAGGACCGTTTTCCATCCCTGCGTTTTTTATGAGTATCAGGAGACCCCGGACGCTCAGAACCATTACAACTGTCCCATGGTCGTGTCTTATCCGGAAAATCTGAAAAACAACGTGGACGCGGTAACGAGCGGCGAAGTGGATTACGTAAGACCGTTCATCGCTTTCACGGACGAAAAGACGGCTGAAAACAGACTCGTCGCCTTCTGCCGCGAAAAGTGGGGCATACCCGCCCGCGAGGTCAGAGCCGCCGCCCGCGCGGCGTGGAGTGAACAGCGCCGCGCAAAGGACGACATACGCGAGGAGGGAAGGCGCGTCCTTGAAAAGATGCGCGCCGAAAACAGACGCGGCATAATCATCGCCGGGCGTCCTTACCATATAGATCCGGAGATCAACCACGGCATACCGGAGCTCGTCGCATCATACGGCTTCGACGTGTTCACCGAGGATTCGATCCCGCTTGATTTCACTCCGCAGAGACCCCTGCGCGTCGTGGACCAGTGGGTGTTCCATTCAAGACTTTATCAGGCGGCTGAGTTTTGCGGCAGATCGGACGATCTTGAAATGATACAGCTCTTTTCCTTCGGATGCGGGCTCGACGCCGTCACGACAGATCAGGTGCAGGAGATACTCGAGAGCGCCGGAAAGCTTTACACGGTGCTGAAAATAGACGAGGTAAGCAATCTCGGCGCCGCGCGCATACGCGTGCGCAGTCTCATTGCGGCTATGGACACGCGGCGGAAAATGTGCGTGAAGGCTTCTCCCGTGCCCTTGAAATACGAGCGCGCGGAGTTTACGAAGAAAATGTTCGAAGACGGTTATACCATCCTCGCGCCCGAGATGAGCCCGATCCATTTCGAACTTTTGGCGCCCGTGTTCCGAAAGCACGGATACAACGTCGTAATGCTCGAAGGCGATTCTCGCAAAGCGGTGGATACCGGACTGAAATACGTGAACAACGACGCGTGCTATCCGTCGATCGTCGTGACCGGTCAGATGATGGACGCGGTCCTTTCCGGAAAATACGACACATCAAAGCTCGCGCTCGTCATGGCGCAGACGGGCGGATGCTGCCGCGCGAGCAACTACGTCGGCTTTATAAGACGCGCCCTTGACAAGGCGGGAATGTCGCACATACCCGTTATATCCCTCAACGCCAACGGCATGGAGAAAAACGAGGGATTTTCCATATCGCCTTCGCTTCTTCTCGACGGTATGCGCGCGATAGTCTGCGGCGATCTTATGATGCGCTGTCTTTACAGAACGAGACCGTACGAAAAAGTGAAGGGCTCGGCGGATCTCCTGCGTGAAAAATGGAAAAAGATATGCGCTTCCGACATCGGAAACAGGCGTCCCGGCATGTCCTTTGCGCAGATATGCCGCGGCATCGTCGAAGATTTCGACGCGCTTCCCGTTGATGACAGCGTAAGGAAGCCGCGGGTCGGCGTCGTCGGAGAGATACTCGTGAAATACATGCCTCTTGCGAACAACCATCTCGTGGAGCTTCTCGAAAAAGAGGGAGCCGAGGCCGTGGTGCCGGATCTTATCGACTTTTTCACGATGATCGTTTACAATCACGAATACAAGTACAAATACCTCGGCGGTTCTTTTATGAGCAGCGTCGTTTCAAGGATCGGCGTGAACGCGATAGAAGAGCTTCGAAGACAGGCGAAGAAGGCTCTCGATCAAAGCGAGCGTTTTTCGGCTCCGCAGAGGATAGAAGAGATAGCCGAGAAGACAAAGCCCTTTCTTTCCATCGGCAATCAGTACGGAGAGGGCTGGTTTTTGTGCGGAGAGATGACGGAACTGCTTGAAAGCGGCGTGGAGAACATCATATGCATCCAGCCGTTTGCCTGCCTTCCCAATCACGTCATGGGAAAGGGCGTCATAAAGGCGCTGAAATGCGCTTATCCCGGAGCGAATATCGCCGCCGTGGATTACGATCCCGGAGCCAGCGAGGTTAATCAGCTCAACAGGATAAAGCTCATGCTTTCCGCTGCCAAAAGGAAGAGCGCCGAAGCCTGAAAAGCAAACGTCACGAAAAAAATAAAATAAGCTGAGATAACGGTTGCGTCACCGCTTGTCTCAGCTTGTCTTTTTTTTGACGGTTTTTACGGCTTATTTTTTCTCGACGAATATCACGAACGGCGATGTCGGTGAATTCAGTATCCGAAAGCTTCCCACGCAGTATATCTTTCTCTCAAGCGATGAAAGCTCTTCCGTCAGCATTTCGCCCTCGAGCGCTCCCTCGGCGTGCCCGGGATAAACGGCGATGAGGACTATCCCGTCGTCGTCAAGAAGCGATACGGCGTTTCGTACCGCTTTGAGAGTCGATTCGCGCATCGTGGTTATCTTTTTGTCGGAGCCGGGAAGGTATCCGAGATTGAAAACGCCGACGCACAGCTTCTCTTTTATGTATTCGAGCGAGTTTGCATGGGAATCGAGGATAAGCTCCCAGTTTTTGTGCCCGGCTTCCTTTTCGAGAAGCGCGCTGGTGTTGTCGAGCGCCTGCTTTTGAACGTCAAAGGCGTATACCTTTCCCTCTTCACCCACCGCGTTTGAAAGCCACAGGGTGTCGTGTCCGTTTCCCATCGTGAAATCCGCGGCGACGCCGCCTTTTTTTACATGAGGAAGTATAAAACTCTTTTCAAGAGATATGAGATCGATCATTTCAGGAGATCCCTTCTTTTATTTGTCTGTGACCGATTATATATCAACCGGCGGAAAATTTCAAGCGCTGTTTTATAAAATATCGCCCGTCAGACCCGAATCGACAAGTTTATCGCGCACGGCGTGATAGAATCGTTACGCAAAGGGCGGTACGGATAAATGGTGCTGTATGTCGATATATACTTTCTGATAAATTTCATCTGCGACGCGGCGGCGCTTCTTTTGGCGTCGCTCGTCCTCAAAGTTAAGCCCGGCGCTCCGAGGCTTATCGCGGCGTCGTTTATAGGATCGCTTTACGCCGTGCTCGACGCCGTACTTGACATCGGCGCGATTTTGAGGACCGTCACGGCTCCCGTTTGCCTTGCGGCAATGACGGCGACAGCGTTTTCGGAGTATTTCGGTTCGATACGGAAGTTATTCACGGCGGCGCTTGCGCTCGCGGCTTCAATGTGCCTTTTGTCGGGAATTTTCGAGGCGATCATCGGCCGTGCTCCTCCGGAAGGCTATACGCTCGGCACGGCTGTGCTGTTCATATCGGCGCTTTGCGTACTGTCGACCGCGGCGCTCATGAACAGCCGCCTCGGCGAAAGGATGGGAAAGGTGTGGTGCGTGTGCGAAATATGCGTTGCCTCGGAAGGAAAGAGAAAAAAGACCCTCGTCAGCGTTATGTACGACAGCGGAAATCAGCTGCGCGATCCGTATTTCGGATATCCGGTGCTGCTCGTTTCGCCTCGCTGCTTGGAAAGGATCGTCGGTAAAAAAGCCGCGGAGTCCTTTTCGGGAGACGCGGGCAGCCTGATGCTTGCCCGTGAGCTTTCGCCGATACTCATTCCCGCGGTGAACGTCTTCGGCGAAAGAAGGATGATACCCGGCTTTTTGCCGGAATACGTGAAAATAATTAAAAACGGAGTCGTGAAAAAGAATAAAAAGACCGGAAAAATGATCGTCGGCGCCGTGCCGGGAGCAAAGGATTTTTCCGGATTTGACGGCATACTGCCGATGGACGCGCTTTGAACGCTCTTGCGAAAGGAAAACATATGCTTGGAATCATAAGAAAACTGCGCGAGCTGTTTTTGTCCCTCGCCTTCCGGCGCAGGGAGGACGTATGTTACATAAACGGTTCCGAAAACCTCCCGGCGCCTCTTTCACCCGAGGAGGAGAAAAGGTACGTCGACATGCTGAAAAACGACCCCGGAGACATACGCGCGAGAAACGCGCTGATCGAGCACAATCTCAGACTCGTCGTTTTCATCTCGAAAAAATACGACAACGCCGCCGTGGATCAGGAGGACCTTATATCAATCGGGACCATAGGGCTCGTGAAGGCGGTGGGAAGCTTCGACAGCGAGAAGAACATAAAGCTTGCGACCTACGCTTCGAAATGCATCGATAACGAGATACTCATGTATCTCAGGAAGATATCGGGCAAGAAGTCAGAAGTATCCATCGACGAGCCGCTGAACACCGACAAGGACGGCAACGAGCTTCTTTTGTGCGACGTGCTGAGCACGGGAAGCGACGAGGTTTCGGAAAGCATCGAAAAAAACGAGGAATTCGCGATGATCCGCAGGGCGGTGGAAAAACTCCCGGAGAGGGACAGAACGATAATCTCGCTGAGATTCGGCATAGGCACGGGCGAAGAGAAAACTCAGAAGGAGGTCGCCGATATGCTGAACATATCTCAGTCGTACATATCGAGACTCGAAAAGAAAATAATCGCAAAACTCCGGCGCGAGATAACGCGATGACTTTTTTCGCCGTACCGGCGGAATGATAAAAAATTCGGGCTTTGTCTTTTCAAAGCGCGGCAATTATGATATAATAAAGCACGGATCGTGATAAAAAGCGGTCTGTGCTTTTTGCTCTTTTCAAAAACGCGTACCGGCGCGCCGGAAGACGCGCTTCGCCTTTGGGAGTTGATGATTTGATCTTCGGAAATTTCATACCGGATTACGTTTTTCCCGGACTGTACGATATACCCGTTGAATTTTACAAAAAGCTCGACGTGCGTCTTTTGATCCTCGACGTGGACAACACACTCGTCCCGGACGGATATCCCCGTCCCGACGGCAGAGCGAAGGATCTCGTGTCCCTGCTGAACAAAAACGGCATACGCACGGTCATATGCTCTAATAACAGCTTTGAGCGGGTAAGCACGTTCGCAGACGGATTCGACGGCGTGATCCCGTACGGATACAAGTGCGGAAAGCCAAGAAGATCGTCGCTCGACTTCATATTGAAAAATACGGACGTACAGGCTTCCCATGTCGCCTTTGTCGGAGATCAGATACTTACCGACGTTATAGCGGCGAAGAAAAACGGCGTTATCGCCGTGTACGTCGCGCCCATGGATCCGGGGATCGAAAACGGCTTTTTTCACCTGAAACGGATGATAGAAAAACCGTTTTTGAGGTATTATTTCAAAAAGCACCCCGCCGCGGCGGAAATGAATGACACGAACTCGGAAAGGGAATAAAAATGAATAACAGAATTGACGTTTTCTCCGCGTCGCTCGCGGAAGGAGAGCTTGCTCTCATAATTTCTCCCGTGAACAGAAGATACTTCACGTCGTTTCTTTCAAGCGACGGTTATCTCGTCGTCACGAATTCGCTCTCGGAGCTTTATCTTGATTCAAGATACATTGAAATGGCTCAGAAGCAGCAGGCGGCGGGCGATATCCCCGAAAGCGTCGTAATACGTCCCGCCGGAGAGTTCGAAAAAGTTAAGGAAAAGATAGCAGGAGGAGGATTCGGTACGGTATACTACGAGGACAGGCGCCTTTTCTGCTCCGAGCTTGAAGATCTGAAAAAGAAGTTTCCCGGCGCAAACCTCGTTCCTCTCGGTAAAAGGATAGAAGATCTCCGGATGGTAAAGACGGAGGACGAGAAGGAAAAGCTTATAAAGGCTCAGCGCATATCCGAAAAGGCGTTCGAGCATATCCTCGGTTTCATAAGTCCCGATAAGACGGAGATCGAGATCGCGCTCGAGCTCGAATTCTTCATGCGTTCTCACGGAGCAGAGGGAGTCTCGTTCGATACGATATGCGTATCCGGAAAGAAATCTTCCATGCCTCACGGCAGACCCGCCGACGTTAAGCTTACGAAAAACAGCTTCCTAACCATGGATTTCGGATGCATATTCGAAGGATACTGCTCCGATATGACCAGAACGGTCTGCGTCGGAAAAGCATCGGACGAAATGAAAAAAGTATACGCCACCGTCCTCGAGGCGCAGCTTGCGGGTATTGCGGCGGTGAAGGCGGGCGTTACGGGAGCGAGCGTCGACAAGGCGGCGCGCGACGTCATAACCGCCGCGGGTCACGGCAGCGAATTCGGTCATTCCACGGGACACGGCGTCGGGCTCGAGATCCACGAGGCTCCCGCGTTTTCGCCGAAAGCAGATTATCCCATACAGGCGGGATGCGTGCTGAGCGTAGAGCCGGGCATATATATCCCGGATAAATTCGGCGTCAGGATAGAGGATGTCGTCATAGTTGAAGAAAACGGATGCCTCGATATAGCCGAGGCTCCCAAACAGCTCATAGAGCTTTAAGCGGGGTGATCCCAACGGCATTCGACGCATATATGGTATCCGCCGTCTGCGCGGAGCTCGACGGAGCTCTCGCCGGCGGAAAGGTCGAAAAGATCCTGCAGCCCGAAAAAGACGAGGTGGATGTCATCGTCCGTTCTCTCGGAAAGAGCCGCAGACTCATAGTTTCCGCAAGCACGAATTATCCGAGGATATGCATATCGGAAAGGGCGAAGGAGAATCCCGCGAAAGCGATGAATCTCTGTATGCTTCTCCGGAAATACCTTACGGGAAGCAGGCTCGTATCCGTATCGCAGTGCGGCTTTGACAGAGTCGTTCGCCTTACCTTCGACGCCGGAGACGAGATGGGCTTCCGCAGCGTCTACAAGCTGTATCTTGAAATAATGGGCAGAAATTCAAATATGATATTCTGCTCTGAGGATGACACTATCCTCGGCGCGGTCAGATATTCCGACCTTACATCACCGTCGGGCAGAAAGATCATCGGCGGCATGAAGTACGGCATGCCGGACGGGCAGGGAAAGAAGGACTCCCATGAAATGTCCGCTTCCGAGCTTTCGGCGCTTTTTTCCTCGCAGGATCCTCTCGCGCCCGCGGCGAAAACCGTTACGGCGCTTCTTTCCGGGATCAGCAATCTGACAGCCGGCGAAACGGTATATTCGGTAACGGGAAGCGCACAGTCCTCTATAGGTGAATGCACCCCGGAAAAACTCGCGGACGCCGTTATCGGACTCAATAAAACAGTTGAGAAAAGAGACTTCTCGCCGTGCCTCGTTTACCGCACGGGAGAGACGTCGCCCTTTGAGTACTCGTTCGTATCTGTCCGCCAGTACGGAGCTTCGGCTCAGACGAAGCAGTGCGAAAGCGTTTCCGAGGCGATAGACACGTTTTTTTCCGTACGCGACGACAGCGAGAGGATAAGACAGCACGTAAACGACGTCAGCACTCTTTTGAAAAACGCGCGCGCACGTCTTACAAAGAAAATATCGCTCCAGACCGAGGAACTCGCGGAATGTGAAAAGGCGCAGGAGCTGAAAAAGCGGGGCGACCTTGTGATGCAGGAGCTGTACAGAATAAAAAAAGGCGACTTGTTCGTCGTCGCCGTGGATTATTCGTCGGATGATATGAAAAGCGTCCGTGTAGATCTCGATCCGCTTTTGACGCCGTCAATGAACGCCCAGAAGTATTATAAGGAATTCGCCAAGAAAAAAACGGCTAAGGAAGCTCTTACAAAGCAGCTCGGGATAGCAAAAAGCGAGCTTGAATACGTGGAGACCGTGTCTGACGCTTTGTCGAGAGTTTCGTCGTCGTCGGATATAGAGGAGATCAGAGAAGAGCTCCGGCGCTCGGGCTATTTCCGCGGCAAAGCTCTGAGGGGAGGCGTCAAGGGCAGGGAAAAGCCGAAAAAACCGGCAGTGAAGACTCTCAGATCGCCGTCCGGGTATACGGTTTACGTCGGAAGAAACAACCTCCAGAACGACTACGTCACCACGGTGCTTGGAGAAAAGAACGACTGGTGGTTCCATATCAAGAACTATCCGGGCTCCCACGTCCTGCTCGCCTCGTCCGGGGAGGAGCCTCCGGCGGAGGATTTCACGTTCTGCGCCGAGCTTGCGGCGTTTTACTCCGGAGCCGCAGGCGCGTCGAACGCGGCGGTGGATTACGCTCTGATACGAAACGTCAAAAAGCCGGCGGGAGCAAAGCCGGGCTTTGTGACGTATGATAAATATTACACGGCGTACGTTGCGCCGAAGGATCATTTAAGCGAAAGCAAAAACTGAAAGGCGAAAGACAATGTCATCAAAATCGGACGTGCAGATAGCGAGAGAAGCGAAGAAGCTTCCAATATACGAGGTGTCGAAAAAAGTCGGTATCCTCGACGATGAGATAGAACCTTACGGTAAGTACAAGGCGAAGATAAGCGACGACTGCTTCAAAAGAATATCAGGCAATAAGGACGGCAAGCTCATTCTCGTCACGGCGGTGAACCCCACGCCGGCGGGAGAGGGCAAGACCACGACGACCATAGGAATAGGACAGGCACTCTCGCTTCTCGGAAAGAACAGTATCATAGCTCTTCGCGAGCCCTCTCTCGGCCCCGTGTTCGGGATGAAGGGAGGAGCCGCCGGCGGCGGATATTCCCAGGTAGTCCCGATGGAGGAGATCAACCTTCATTTTACCGGCGATTTTCACGCGATAACGAGCGCGAACAATCTCATCTGCGCCTGCATCGACAACCACATCTATCAGGGCAACGCTCTCGGCATCGACCCGAAGAAAATAGTTATAAAGCGCGTCATGGATATGAACGACAGGGCGCTTCGCAATATCGTCATAGGACTCGGCGCGAAGACGGACGGAGTTACCCGGGAGGACGGGTTCATGATAACCGTCGCCAGCGAGATAATGGCGATCCTCTGCCTTTCCGAGAATCTTTCCGATCTGAAAAAGAGAGTTTCAAAAATGCTCGTGGCTTACAGATCGGACGGCTCTCCCGTGTTTTGCGGCGAGCTCGGTATCACCGGAGCCGTCGCCGCGCTGCTCAAAGACGCGATAAAGCCGAACCTTGTACAGACTATCGAGAATTCCCCGTGTCTTATCCACGGCGGACCCTTCGCCAACATAGCTCACGGATGCAATTCCGTGAGAGCGACGAAACTCGGACTTAAGCTGTGTGATTACGTCGTTACGGAAGCGGGCTTCGGCGCAGATCTCGGCGCGGAAAAATTCTTCGATATCAAGTGCGTTCTTTCCGGCATAGTTCCGTCAGCCGTCGTGCTCGTGGCTACCTGCCGCGCGCTCAAATACAACGGCGGCGTGAAAAAGGAAGATGCGTCCCTGCCTGACGTCGAAGCTCTCAGACGCGGCTCCGTGAACCTCGAGGCGCATATCGACAATCTGAAAAAGTACGGACTTCCGATAATCGTGGTGCTCAATCATTTCAATACCGATACCGGGGAAGAGATCGGCTTTATAAAGTCGCTGTGCGAAGCAAAGGGCGTTGAATTTTCGATATCCAAAGCGTTCGACCTCGGCGGCGAGGGCGCAAAGGACGCGGCTGAAAAACTCGTGAGGATGTGCGATCAAAAGAGCGATTTCCATACGCTTTACGATCCCGAGCTTCCCATCAAGGAAAAGATCGAAATAATAGCAAAAAGCATATACGGCGCCGCCGGCGTAAGCTACGAAAGCGCCGCGGAAGCCTCCATAAAGAAGATAACCGAAATGGGTCTCGGCAATATGCCCGTGTGCATGGCGAAGACTCAGTATTCGCTGTCCGACGACGCAAAGCTTCTCGGAAGGCCGGAGGGCTTTACGGTGAACGTAAGAGACGTGAACGTCTCGGCGGGCGCCGGATTCATCGTTTGTCTGCTCGGAAAGATAATGACCATGCCCGGACTTCCGAAAGTCCCCGCGGCGAACGTCATCGACGTGGACGACGACGGAAATATAAACGGACTGTTCTGATGAGCGAAAAGACCGAAAGCCCCGAAACGGCAAAAGAGAAAGAGAATAATAAAACGGCGCTGTTTTCCCTCGTTTCGAGATCGGTATCCGACACGGAATCGCTGGGCGCGCGCATAGCGAGGGAAATGACTGACGAAACATTCTTCGCCGTATGCGGCGATCTGGGCGCCGGAAAAACGGCGTTTGTCAGAGGATTCGTGCTCTCGCTGATACCCGAGGCGAAAGTCAAAAGCCCCACGTATTCGATCGTGAACGTATACCGCGGAAACGGAAAAACGATAAATCATTTTGATATGTACAGGATAACGGGTGAGGACGATCTTGAATCCTGCGGATTTTACGATTATCTGGATGAAGGCGTGAACCTTTGCGAATGGTGCGAAAACATACCGTTCGCCGTTCCGGAAACGTATACCGAGATACGGATCGAAAAGGATCCGGACGATCCTATGATACGAAGGATATCTGCGTTTAAGATATACGGCTCCGGAGGTGAACGAAGCTTATGATAATACTCGGCATTGATACGTCCGCCAATACCGCCTCCGCGGCGGTCGCTGAGGACGGCAGACTGATCAGCCTGTTTTCGGTAAATCTCAGACTCGAGCATTCGAGAAGGATACTGCCGATGATAGATTCCGTGCTTCGCGCGGCGGAAAAGACTCCGGAAGACGTCGGCCTTTTCTGCGTGTCGCGCGGTCCCGGATCTTTCACCGGGATACGCATAGGCGTTTCCACGGTGAAGGGACTCGCGTTTGCGAAAAACGTTCCGTGCTGCGGAGTTTCCACTCTCGAAGCCCTTGCGTACAACTGCGCGGGACTTCCCGACGGGAGCATCGTGTGTCCCGTTATGGACGCGAGACGAAGCGAGTTTTATAACGCGCTCTTTACGATGGAAAACGGATCGCCGGTAAGATGCGCGCCCGACAGAGCCCTGCCTTACGGAGACCTCTTTACGGAACTGAAAGAGAAGTACGGTTCGCGGCGCATAACCGTATGCGGCGACGGCGCGGTGAAATTCATGACCATGCTTTCCGGGAGCGGCGGATCGCTTCCGGCGGTAAAGGCTTGCGAAAACGACCTTTACCAGTCCGGCGCCTCGGTCGCAAGACTCGGCTTTGATATGTACAAAAGAGGGGAGAGCGTGTCTCCGGAAGCCCTTATGCCCGAATACCTGAGAATGTCTCAGGCGGAGAGGGTGAGCGGCGGAAAATAACGCAGAAAGGACATGGACCAATGATAGCTTTGGGCAGCGATCACAACGGCGTCGCACTTAAAAAAGCCGTTATCGAATTTCTGGAAAACAAGGGGTACGGGTGTACAGACGTGGGCGCGTACGAGGAGGCTTCGCACGACGACTATCCCGTATACGCCAGAAAGGTCGCCGATCTCGTCGCTTCCGGCGAGGCGGAGAAGGGCTTTCTGTTCTGCGGGACCGGCATCGGGATGATGCTCTGCGCAAACAAGAAGCCCGGCGTGAGAGCCGTTTGCAGCATAGACTCTTACAGCGTGAAGTATTCCAGATACCACAACGACGCCAACGTCCTCTGCATGGGCGCCAACGTCATATCCGCCGGTCTCGCAAAGGAACTCGCGGAGATATTCCTTACGTCGGACTTCATGGGCGAGCGCCACGAAAGGCGTGTGCGCATGATCGAAGATATTTACAAAAAATAACGGCAGGGTATTGAAACCTGTTCGGTTTTATGCTATAATAACCAAAACTTAACGAACTTTGAATATCAGCTCAAGGAGGGCGGTTTTTACCGCGAGGATATATGGAACAAAGATTCCCGAATCTTGTGATATGCGATCATCCGCTTTTGCAGCACAAATTGTCGCTGCTCAGAGATAAGAACACGAATACGAAGGATTTCAGAGAGCTTGTCGTCGAGATCTCGTCGCTTCTCACCTATGAAGCAACGAGAGATCTTCCTCTCCGTGAGATCGAGATAGAAACTCCGATCTGCGTTACGAAAACCAAGATCATTTCCGGAAAAAAGCTGGCTGTCATTCCGATCCTCCGCGCCGGTCTCGGCATGGAAGAGGGCATAATAGCTCATATACCCGCCGCAAAGGTCGGTCATATCGGTCTTTTCAGGAATCATGACACGCTCAAGCCCGTCAATTATTACTGCAAGCTGCCGGCGGATATCGAGGAGAGGGAAGCCATAATAATCGACCCGATGCTCGCTACCGGCGGTTCCTCCATCGCCGCTATCGACATTCTCAAGAGAGCCGGCGTGAAATCCATAAAGCTGATGAACATCATCTGCGCTCCCGAGGGAGTACAGGCGATACTCGACGCTCATCCCGACGTAAAGATATTCTGCGCCGCGCTCGATGAGAAGCTCAACGAGAACGCTTATATCGTTCCCGGACTCGGAGACGCCGGAGACAGGATCTTCGGGACCAAATAAACAAAAATCCACGTCCCTCGGGCGGGATGTAAAATAAGACCGTACTATCCGGGGAGTTAGCGGTGCCTTGTACCTGCCATCCGCTGCAGCAGGGGTGAATTCTTCGACTTGAGGAGTAGCACTGTTCGGCAGCTGCCGGAGGGCGATGTTGAGAGACGGGTCTTACGCAATCAGAGGCTGTGAACCATGTCAGGTGGGGAACCAAGCAGCATTAAGCGGTTACTCTGGTGTGCCGTAACGGTTGCCTGTTTTGAGTCGGACTTCGGAAAAGCGCGGATAGTGGTATGTTCGAAGCGAAGTGTACGGTCTTATTTTGCATCCCGCTCTTTTTATGCGGGATTTACATTAGGTTGGATCCATTGAAAACGAAAAAGGGGTGATCGTTTGTATCAGGCGTTATACAGAAAATACAGACCGCGTACGTTCGACGAAGTGTGCGGTCAGGATCAGGCGGTCGCCGTACTGAAAAACCAGGTCAAAAACGACAAGGTGTCTCACGCGTATCTCTTCTGCGGCTCCCGCGGTACTGGAAAGACCACCTGCGCGAAGATCCTTGCCAAGGCGGTCAACTGCGAGAATCCGAAAGACGGAGATCCGTGCGGAGAATGCCCGTCCTGCCGCGCGATAAACTCAGGCACGACTCTCGACGTGGTGGAGATAGACGCCGCCAGCAACAACGGCGTGGACAGCATCCGTCAGCTCTGCGAGGAAGTCAAATACATGCCTTCCGACTTGAAAAAGCGCGTATATATCATCGACGAGGTGCATATGCTCACCATCGCCGCTTTCAACGCGCTTCTCAAGACGCTCGAGGAGCCGCCGGAACACGTGCTGTTCATACTCGCCACAACGGAGCTGCAGAAGCTCCCGGCGACGATACTGTCGAGGTGTCAGCGCATAAATTTCCGCAGGATACCGAATGACGTCATCGTGGACAGGCTGATGAACGTCGCGTCCGTTGAAGGGATACAGATCGAAAGGGAAGCGGCGGGAGTTATCGCCAGACTTTCCGACGGCGCTTTAAGAGACGCGCTGAGCCTTCTCGAATCCTGCATCGGAAAAGCCGATATCATAACCGAGGAAGAGATCACAAAGCTTCTCGGACTCGGTAACCGCGAACTGCTGATCAAAATATGCCGTGCGGCGCTTACCTCGAACGCGCCGATGTGTATGTCCGCTCTCGGTGAGCTTTACACAAGGCAGGGAGATATAAAAAGCTCTATATCAGAGCTCTTCAAGCTATACCGCGATCTTCTCATAATAAAGACGGTTCCGGATCCGGGAGAATATCTCGACTGCACCGAGAACGAAAAGAAGGAGCTTTTCGACATCGCCGGCGGCTTTGAAGGCTCAGACAGACTGAATTATCATTTAGATCTTTTAAGGACGCTGATATCGAATTACGATTACGTTACATCCGGGAAAAAGGCGTACGCCGAGGTCACGTTCCTCAAAATGTGCGATCCCGCAGTCTCGGATGACAACGGCGCGCTTCTGGCACGGATCGAGGCTCTCGAGGAAAAAGCCTCAAGGGCGTCTTTTGCGACGGCGCCTGAAAACGCTTTGAGATCGGAGAGCGTACCGGAAAGAGAAACGCGCGCCGCCGCGGCGCCTGAAAAAGCCGAAAAGCCGGCGGAGGATACTCATGCTTCCGAAAATGCTCGGGAAAGCGCGGCGGAAGAAAAAGCGGCGGAAAAGGAACCTGCGCCGAAAAAAACGGCTGCGGCGGCTTCCGGAACGGCTTTTGACCGAAAAAAACTCATCAGCGCTCTCGGGGACGACGCTTTCCTCGGCGCATATCTCGGAGAGACGAATATGCGCGTCGAAGGGCGCGTTCTGACTGTGGAGGCGGAAGAGTTCACCGTGGAACTGCTTAAAACCATGGAAGCTGACAAGACGCTCGCCAAAGCCGCGAAAAGCATCGGCTGCGATATAGATTCGGTAACGATACGCGCCGCAAAGACGGCGTCGAACAACGACATCCTCGATACGCTGTAAGCGATCCGGATAAACGAAAGGAACAACTCATGAAAGCAAGATTACCCCAGGGAATGGGCAAGGGCATCCCGACAAACATGAATCAGATGGTCAGACAGGCGCAGAAGCTCCAGGAGGAGATGGACGCTCTCCAGGAAGACCTTGACGCGAGAGAATACGAGATCGCATCCGGCGGCGGAGTCTGCAAGATCAAAATAAACGGCAAAAGGGAAGTCCTTTCCGTCGAGATAGATCCGCAGATAGTCGATCCCGACGATATAGAGACTCTTCAGGATATAATAGTGGCGGGCGTCAACGAGGCGATCAAACGAGTTGACGAAACGAACAAAAACGAAATGCAGAAGCTTTCCGGCGAAATGTCCTTCCCGGGAGTCGCCGGCATGCCGTCTCTCTTCTGATGAGCGCCTATATCCCTTCCGTCGAGAGACTGATAGAAAAATTCAGAAAGCTTCCCGGCATCGGTTACAAGAGCGCGGTGAGGCTCGCGTTTCACGTGCTTTCGATGGATGAAAAGGACGCGCAGGATTTCGCGGACGCCATCATGGATTCAAAACGTCTCGTGAAAACCTGCTCCGTCTGCATGAATATAAGTGAAACGGACGTTTGCGACATCTGTTCGTCTCCAAAACGCGATCACGGGCTGATATGCGTGGTGGAGAATTCCCGCGACGTCGCCGCCATAGAAAAACTCAACGACTATAACGGACTTTATCACGTTCTCGGCGGACTTCTTTCGCCGCTCAACGGCATCGGTCCCGAGCATCTCAAGCTCAAGGAGCTTCTCGCCAGAGTACAGAAGGACGAGGTCCGCGAAGTGATAGTCGCAACGAATCCCAGCGTCGAGGGCGAGGCTACGGCTATGTATATAAGCCGCCTGATGCGCCCGTTCGGCGTCATGACCACGAGGCTCGCTTACGGTCTTCCCGCCGGAAGCGAGCTCGAATATGCGGACGAGCTTACCCTTTCCAGGGCGTTCGAAGGAAGAAGAACCATAGATTGAATCATACCGTAAAAGAGGATACGTAAATGATCCGTGGAAAAGCCGCAGAAAAAACAGAGCAAAAGAACAGATTCAGATTTCTCGCCGGGGCAAATTATTTTCGCTACGATGAAGTGCCCCTTTTCGGTTATTTTCTGTCCAAGCTTGCTGTGATCGGCTTTTCTTTTTTGCTGTCGCTTTTCTGTAAGCTCAGTTCTGTACCGGTACCCGTAAGGGGAGCGATATATATCGTCGCTCTTCTTCTCATGGTGCTTCCGGTACTTTTTTGTTATATCAGGGCGCTTGTTCACGGTATTATCATCACCGATGCGCTCGCTCTGGTCGTATGCGCCTTGTCCGCCGTGTCGGGAAGCTCAAACGCTCACGCCCTTTTGTATGCGGCGGCTTTTCTGATATCCGACGCCGTTTTGTTCAAGGTGATGCGCCGTCCTGAGTTCATGGCTCCGGGAAATATCAGATATGAAAAGATCATATCCGGCATTCGCTTCAAAACACGCGCAAAAAGAGGAGAGATAACGAAGGGCGATACGGTCCATCTTTCCGACGGCGAGGTCTGTCCTGCTGACGCCGAGGTGAAAAGCGGAGAGGCGATATGCTTTTTCAGGCACGGCAGCATCAGCGAGATGCCGGTCATTTTCAAGGCCGGCGACACGATGCTTTCCGGCACACAGATCGTTTCCGGCGATATCGACGCGGTGTTCCTCACCGACGGAAATGAAAGCTTTCTCCACCGGATAAGCTCCGTCGCCGTTTCCTGCGCCGGCGGTCTTTCGCTTTATCAGAAAGTCCTTTTTCTGATCTCGTATCTGGTCCGTGCCATACCTGTCGCCATTTTAGCTTATATAATGATACGGGAAGCGTTCACGGGCGTTCCTTCCCGTCCGGACGCTTTCGCACTTGTGTGCGCTTTGCTTGCGTCTTCGTTTGACGCTCCGTTTTTGTGCTCGCAGGAGCTTGTTTCGGTCGATCTGCTCTCAAAGCTTTTCGACAAGGGTATAGTCCTTCGTTCAAAAAGCGTTCTTTCCGCCGTGCGGGGAGTAAAGCTTATCGTGATCCCCGAGGAAATACTCAGAAACGAGATATCCGTCAGAAACGTAAAGATAAATTTCGACCTGAGATATATCGGTTCGAAAAAAGAATTACTGCGGACCGTCAGAGCCGTCCTTGAACTCACTGACGACCCGATGCTCGTCCCGGCGAGATCGTATTTTTCGCTCAGCGGAAACGAATATGAATGCGATACCTTGAAAAAAGGCGCGGTACGCGTCGGCGGCGAAACCGGAGAAGACGTCACTTATTCCGTCGGAGGAAAAAAATGCTCGCTCGTCAGATCTTATGCTTCGAGCGTCAGTGAACAAAACGCCTTTGATGACGCGGCTTACGAGATTATAAATATAATCATAGACGGAAAGCACGTCGGATATATCCGCTATGATTATTCCGAAACCGACTTCCTTTCCGGATGGACGCCTGCGGAAAGCGGCTTCAGGATCGTCACACTCAGAAAATATTCTGAGAATAAAGCGCTGTATGATCTTCTTGTTTCCCGCCTGAGCCGTGGAAAGCCCGAAAAGCACATCGCGGTATTGCTTTCCGAAAACACCGCCGCTCAGTCCTTGAGCCTTGACGCGGTGCGCGTTCTCGTCGATTCGAAAAAACATTCGGCGCTTATCGGCGAAGCCGACGTTTCCTTCGTGGATAATTCCATAGGAGCCGTGGAATATATGTGCCGCAAATGCGACGGATATACGATGAGATCCATGCTTCTTCTTGCGTACCACGCCGCTTTTTCCGCGGCGGTATTCGTCTCTGCCGCGCTTTGGAAAAATATTTACGCCGCCGCGCTGCTTATCGCGGCGAAGACCGTTTCCGAGCTTCTGCTTGCAAGAGCGCTTGCCGGAAAAATGACTGTTAAAGCGACAGGCCGGGAGTGAAAAAGAAAAGACCCCGCGCTGTGCGCAGGATCTTTGGCTGGGATGGCTGGATTCGGACCAGCGTGATGCAAGAGTCAAAGTCTTGTGCCTTACCCCTTGGCGACATCCCAATATCATACCTTTATATTTTACATAAAAAATCAGCGTTTGTCAATAGCAATTTGAACGCATCGCTTAAAGAGCGGAGAAAAGGAGATTGAAATGAATAAGGCGAGATGGATATGGTACCCCGGCGATTTTGAGATATGCCACAGCTTGAAGCTTCATTCGAGAAGAGAAGAGAGGCTGAGCGGATATCCGCCGTTTTGGTCTCTTTCTCAGCCCTACGCGAGCGTGATCTTCAAAAAGACGTTCAGCGTACCCGAGGACACGACCGTCAAGGTGATATCACGCAGCTTCGGCGGCGTTATGCTTGACTATCGCTTCAAGCCTCTCAACAAGGAATTCGAAGTCAAGAAGGGCGATCATCAGATAGCGGTCAAGATCACGGCGGTGAACAGCCGTCTTCTCTCCATATACGTAAACAGTGAGCATCTCGTAACGGACGATACGTGGACCGTGACTCACTGCACGTCCGAGGAGGTAAAGGTGTGCGATACGCCGAAAATGTACCGTGAGGACGACGACCCGGAAGTCTTTCCGTTCTCCTACGAACGCGTGGATCCGGTCGCTTCCGAAAATAAAAACGGCGGTATCCTTTATGATTTCGGAAGGGAGCTTTTCGCCAAGCTCGTAGTATCCGGAGCCGATAAGGATGAAAAGATATACGTCGGATACGGCGAATCCGCCGAAGAGGCGCTCGACGAGTATTCTTCCATCATATATGACGAGATATCGGGAAGCACGGAATACGAGCTGAAAGCCAGAGCGTACAGATATATTTTCTTAAAGACCTGCAAAGTCCGGGAGGTGTATTCGCTTTACGAATACGTTCCGCTCGAAACGAGGGCGCACTTTGAATGCGACGCTGAGAAGGTCGAAAAGATATGGAACACCTGCGAGTATACGATCCATCTGAACGCCCGCGAATTCTTCCTCGACGGCATAAAACGCGACAGATGGGTATGGTCCGGCGACGCTTACCAATCGTATAAGATAAACGATTACCTGTGGTTCGACGCCGATATCACAAAACGGACGATAAGAGCGCTTCTCGGAAGACCGCCGTATTATCAGCATATAAACACGATAAACGATTATTCCTTCTACCTTATAATTTCGATAGAGGAATATTATCTCTACCACGGCGACAGGGATTTCGTCGTTTCGGTGTTTGAAAACGTAAAGTCGCTCTTTGCTTTTATAAACGGCAGACTCGATAAGGACGGATTTGTGCAGAAGATCGGCGACGACTGGATTTTCATCGACTGGTCGGACATGGTGAAGACCGGGAACATTTGCGCCGAGCAAATACTTCTTTGGAGAGCAATAAAGGCGATGGCGGCGCTGTACGCGATCGTAGGCGGCGAGGAAAATGAAAAGGAATCCGCGGCGCTGTATGAGAGAGCCGAGCGGTTTGCCGAAAAGATAAAGAAGCTCTACTGGAAGGAGCCGGAGGGCGCTTTTGCGGAATTGCCCGATCCTCCCGTTTCAGTCAAGCGCCATGCGAATATTTTCGCGGTGATTTACGATTTCGTCGACGAGGAGAAGCAGAGACGCATCCTTGAAAACGTACTCGAAAACGACGCGGTTACACAGATCACCACGCCGTACTTCAAATTCTTCGAGCTTATGGCGTTCTGCAAGCTCGGGAAGACCGAGGTGGCTCAAAAGCTCATCGACAGCTATTGGGGCGGCATGATCGATCTCGGAGCGACGACGATATGGGAAGAGTTCGATCCGACGAAACACGGTACCGAGCATTACGCCATGTACGGAGAAAAATACGGCTGCTCCCTCTGCCATGCGTGGGGCGCGGGACCGATCTACCTCTGCGGCAGGTATTTCCTCGGCGTATATCCCACCGCTCCCGGATACGCATCCTTTGAGGTGGCTCCGCAAGCGGGTGCGTACCGCCGGATGTCAGGCAAGGTCCCGGTAAACGGCGGCGAGGTCTTTGTGGAATACTCCGTTGATAACGGCGTCACCTGTATACGAATACGCTCCGATATAGAGGGAGGAACTCTCGTCTTCGGCGGAAAGAGATTCGATATACCGGCGGGACGCGAGTGCGTGTTCCGATTCTGATGTCGGAAGTCAAGACAATGAAGGAAAGAAAGCTTGAAATATCGCTGATGAGCGTGATCGCCTGCGCAATGGTGGTATTCATACATTGCTCGAGCGAGCCCGTAACGCTCCTTGAAAGACCGTCGGCGGCGTATGCTTTCGTGTTCGTGCCGTGGCGGTTTTCCGGAATGGCGGTATATGCCTTCGTGTTCCTCGCGGGGCTTCGGTACTTTATTTCCGGAGAATCCGAAAGAAGTGCGGGGAAGTATTATCTTTCCCGCCTCAAAAGGGTAATACTGCCGTACGTCTTCTGGGCGGTGCTCTATTACGTGTACTTTTCCGCACACGGATATTATTCGTTCGATTTTCCCGATATGCTTCGCGGCATCCTCGTTGGAGATATCTCGGCGCAGTTTTACTTTGTGGTGATGATAACGCAGTTCTATCTGCTCGCTCCCGTCATCGGCAAGCTCGTGCGCCGCACGTCTCCCGCGATCGTTCTGCCCGTTTCCCTTGCCGTCATGCTTGCGCTCAGGGAGGGTTTTCCGGATATCGTAAGCCTGATCTTTCACGGCGCGGGCTTTCCGTATACGGACAGGATGTTCTTTTCCTATCTTTTCTTTTACCTCGCCGGATGTTACGCCGGTCTGTATTACGAAAAGTTCAAAGCTGCGCTCATGCGCGCAAAAGCCGCCGTGCTTATCATGGCGCTTGTCTGCGCCGCGGCGGACGGCGCGTTGTCCGTACTGCATTTTACCGGCGTAAGAACGTTTTCGTGGCTTGAACACGTTCACGTCCTGTACTGCATGGTCGGTATGGCCGCTTTGCTGATCGTTTGCCTTACGGTCACGGAAAAGGTCAAAAGTCCGCGGCTCGGCGAGTTTGTTAAAATTTCCGACGCCGCGTCGTTTTACGTGTTCCTTTCGCATATACTTCCGATATATACGATAAATTACATGATGCTCGTTTGGGGAACGGAAGGCTTATTGAAGCGCTGCGCGCTGCGACTTGTTTTCACATATTTCGTCTCCTTTGCGCTTTCCGTATCGTACGTGAACATAAAACGAGCCGTGATGCGGATGCTGTCCGGACATGAAAAAAGCAGGATCGCCGACCGGAAATAAACATTTTTTTTGCAAAAAGCGCATGCTTTGTATATGTTGCACAAAAACACGATGCGTTCTTTGGCGTTGTTGCCTATATCACTGCTTTTGATGTTGTGATATAATAATATTGTCTTTTTATGAGGTTTATTTGAACTCATGAAAATATAGGAGGAAATGCTAATGAGAAAAACTGTAGCGCTTATCCTCGCGTGTCTGCTTGCAATAACGGTGTTCTCCGTTGTTTCCTGCGATAACACGCCGAAGGAATCAGGCAAAAAAACTAATTCTCCCGGCGATACCGCGCAGACCGGAACTGTCGCGCCCACTACCCCGGAGGAAGAAAAATGGCCGGAAGTCAAATTTGAAGACGGAACGACCCTTTCCATACTCGGCAGAGCATACGCCAACACCGACTGGTACGCCGAGGAACTTCTCGAGGAAGCGGTGAATGACGCCGTTTACGAGAGAAACGAGTGGCTGAAAAACAATCATAACTTTGAGATCGTTTTCACTCAGGCTACCAACGATGACGAATGGCTCGCTACCGCGAGAGATACCAGCAAGGCCGGCACGGATGCTTATAACTTCTTCGTCGGATCCGGTAAGAACATGTCCATAGCAGCCCAGGAAAACCTTCTTCTTGATATGGCGAAGCTCGAGAATATAAATCTCGACGCCGAGTGGTGGGACGATAACGCGACCCACGATCTTTCGATCGCAAACCGCGTTTTCATGACCTCAGGAGCCATCCAGACTTCCGATATCAGATCGGTCTACTG
>Ga0079305_1001690_pt1 | contig 26074 bp, 19 predicted proteins | sample LMS_cellobiose_e_FD_79183 | JGI IMG/M metagenome (GOLD analysis project Ga0079305, IMG submission 79183) | Rumen-fistulated moose microbial communities from Alaska, USA - LMS_cellobiose_enrichment | ecosystem: Host-associated > Mammals > Digestive system > Stomach > Rumen fluid ... | reverse complement strand
GGGCACAGGAGGGTGATGTTTTCCTCCGGCAGGTTCATATACACCGGCACGTCCCCCGGCATGGCGGAAAGCGCCGCCTGCACATCGGGCATCTGGTCCCGCCGCAGGCGCAGATACAGCTTTTCCCCGGCGGCCCGGGCCAATTGCGCGTCGGTGAGCTGCGGGGGTGCCTCGGGCGCTTCGGGCGCATCCTTCCGGGCGCCCGCGGGCATGCCGGGGGTCAAAGGCTCGATGACGTCCACCAGCAGCTTGGTATCCTCATCCTCCCGGACGGATAATTTGCCCGTTACCAGCACCGCCTGGTCGGCGGCGATCTCATGGTGATACCGCTCGTATACCCGGGGGAAAAGCAGGCATTCCACCTGGCCGGTCTGGTCCTCCAGGGTGAGGAAGCCCATCATGGCGCCCTTTCTTGTGGCCTTGCCGTGGGTTTCCACGATGATGCCGCCCATGCACACCTTCCGCCCGTCCTCGGACAGGCCCTGGTCCTCCCGGTCGGCAAGCTCGCTTAAGTATGCGGTGTTCACCTCCAGGCGATTCAGGTATTCGGCGTATTCATCCAGGGGATGGGCGGAGCAGTAAACCCCCGTCATTTCCTTTTCCTGGGCCAGCAATTCTTTCAGGGGATATTCGGGCAGATCGGGATACGTGTCCGGGGCGGCCATGCTTTCCGCCGGCTGGCCGAAATCAAAGAGAGACAATTGGCCGGTGACGTTCTGCCGGCGCTGGCTGGCCTGGGCGTCCATGGCGCCCTCGAACACCGCCGCGCACTGCACCCGCCGGGCCCCCAGGCCGTCAAAGCAGCCCGCCTTGATGAGGCTTTCCACCGCCCGCTTGTTCACATCCTCGCCGCTGACCCTGCGGCAGAAATCAAAGATGTCCCGGAAGGGGCCGTGGGCCTCCCGCTCCCGCACGATGGCCTCCACCGCCTTGTCGCCCACGTTCTTGACCCCGCCCATGCCGAAGCGGATGCCCGGCTTTCCATCCTCCATGGTATCCACGGTGAAGGGGCGGAAGGAGGAATTGATCCGGGGCGGAAGGATGGGGATGTTCTTCTGCCGGCAATAGTAAATATAAGCGGCGATCTTGGCGGCGTTGCCGGTGACGGAATTCATCAGCGCCGCCATGAACTCGGCGGGATAATGGTATTTCAGGTAGCCCGTCTGCAGGGCCACCACGGCGTAGCAGGCGGCGTGGGGCTTGTTGAAGGCGTAGGAGGCAAAGGCCGTCATTTCATCGAAGATGGATTCCGCCACCGCCGGGGCGATGCCTTTTGAAACGGCGCCGGGGATATGCTCCTCCTGGCTTCCGTAGACGAAGTTTTTGCGCTCTTTGGCCATGACGTCCTTTTTCTTTTTCGCCATGGCCCTTCTCACCAGATCGCTCCGGCCGTAGGAATAGCCCGCCAGGTCCCGCACGATCTGCATCACCTGCTCCTGATACACCATGCAGCCGTAGGTCACATCCAGGATGGGGGCCAGGAGGGGCGTTTTATACTGCACGGTCTCGGGCTGCTGCTTGCCCCGGATGTACCGGGGGATGGATTCCATGGGCCCGGGGCGGTAGAGGGAGATGGCGGCGATGATGTCCTCAAAGCTGCGGGGGCGCATGTTGGTAAGGAAGTTGCGCATGCCCCCGCCTTCCAGCTGGAACACCCCGTCGGTATCTCCCTGGCAGATCATATCGAACACGCCCTCGTCGTCCATGGGGATGTCCTCGGGCTTCAGGCGGATGCCCCGTTTTGCCAGCATATCCAGGGTGTCCCGGATGACGGTAAGGGTGCGCAGGCCCAGGAAATCCATTTTGAGCAGGCCCAGCTTTTCGATGATGCCCATGGGGTACTGGGTGGTGATGACGTCGTCGTTTTTCTGCAGGGGCACGTAATTGGTGGCGGGTTCCCGGGTGATGAGCACGCCGGCGGCGTGGGTGGAGGCGTGACGGGGCATGCCCTCCAGGGTGGCGGCGGTGTCGATGAGCCGGCGCACCCGGGGGTCGGAATCATACATGGTTTTCAGGTCCGCGCTTTGGGCCATGGCTTTTTCCAGCGTCATATCCAGGGCCATGGGCACCGCCTTGGCCACCTGGTCCACCTCCGCGTAGGGATAGCCCAGCACCCTTCCCACGTCCCGAATGACGCCCCGGGCCGCCATGGTGCCAAACGTGATGATCTGGCATACGTGATCATGGCCGTACTTGCGGGCCACATAATCGATCACTTCCTGGCGCCGCTCGTAGCAGAAGTCCACGTCGATATCCGGCATGGAGACCCTTTCCGGGTTCAGGAAGCGTTCAAAGAGCAATTGATATTTGAGGGGGTCCAGCATGGTGATGTTCAGGCAGTAGGCCACGATGCTGCCCGCGCCGCTGCCCCGCCCGGGGCCCACCATGATGCCGTGGTCCTTGGCGTATTTGATGAAATCCCACACAATGAGGAAATAATCCACATACCCCATTTTGGTGATGACGGACAATTCATATTCCAGCCGCTCCCGGGCCGCGCGGTCGTCCGGGGCGTAGCGGAGGGCCAGGCCCTCCTCGCACAGGCGGCGCAGCATGCCCTCCGCCGTTTCGCCTGCGGGCACGTCGTACCGGGGCAGGTGCACGGTATGAAAATCAAAATCCACCTGACAGCGCCGGGCGATCTCCTCCGTGCGGGATACGGCGTCGCCCAGATCGGGAAACAGGGCGCGCATCTCCTCTTCGGATTTTACGTATAATTCCCGGGTGTGCTGCCGCATGCGCGATTCATCCTCCAGGGTCTTGCCCGTTTGGATGCACATGAGCACCTCCTGGGCGTCGGCGTCCTCGCGCAGGAGATAATGGCAGTCGTTGGTGGTCACCAGGGGCGCACCGGTCTTCCTGCTCATGTCGATGAGCCGGGGAAGCACCGTCTTTTCCTCCGGGATGCCGTGATCCATGAGCTCAATGTAAAAGTGATCCGGGCCGAACAGAGACTGCATCTCGCGGACAAAGTTTTCCGCGTCCGCGTAGCGTTCGTCCAGGAGCATTTTGGGCAGGTCGCCGGACAGGCAGGCGGACAGGCAGATGAGCCCTTCGCGGTGCTGCCGGATCAGGGCGTAGTCCATCCGGGGCCTGTAATAAAAGCCCCGGGTAAAGGCCTCGCTGACCAGAAGCATCAGGTTGCGGTAGCCCGTTTCATTTTCGCACAGCAGGATCAGGTGGCTGTAATCCCGGGTGAGGGAGCGTTTATCCTCCATATCGGGGCAAACGTAGACCTCGCAACCGATCACCGGATGGATGCCCTCGTCCCTGCAGGCCTGGTAAAATTCCACCGCGCCGTAAAGCACGCCGTGGTCCGTCACGGCGCAGCTGTCCATGCCCAGCTCCTTTACGCGCTTCACCAGTTTTTTGATGCGGCACGCGCCGTCCAGCAGGCTGTATTCCGTATGCAGGTGCAGGTGCGCAAACGCCATGGCTGACCCTCCTTTCCGCCTGTTTCACCAATTGGCATTATACCAAAAACCGCCCGGAATGTAAACCACAGGAAGAATCCTGTAAACGGTTTGTAAATTTTCCCTTGGGGGATTTGCCATTCTCCGAAAAAGTGTTATAATACCGAATAGCTTTAGAATGGGGGCGGTGGGCGGATTTCTAAAGCGCAAACTGAGGAGAAATCGTGGAGGGCTGAACCGTGAAGATTTCGCGCGTACTGCTGCTTGCGCTGGCGCTGTGCCTGGCCGCAGCGTCCGTCTCTCTGGCGGAGAACAACAAAAAAATCATTTATCAGGGCGAGGTCAGCCGCCAAAGATGGACCAACAGCACCACCAACGTTTACCGGGAAATGGATAAAAACAGCCAGGTGCTGGCCACCTATAATTCCGGCAAGAAGCTCAGCATCACCGATGTTTATCCCGGTTGGGTGGAAATCAGGATGGACGGGGGCGGAACGGGCTATGTGCTGCGCCACCGCATCGACGTGACCGGCAATACCGCGCCGGGCGTCACGCCGGATTATCCCATCTGGCCCATGAGCTATTACGCCGTCATTGATCGGACGGTGAACGTGAAAGCGGAAAAGGACGCCGGCAGCGATACCCTGTCCGTCCTCACTGATGGGGCGCGCATCGCCATCGAGGGATTTGAGGACGGCTGGGCCGTGGTGATCCACAAGCGGGTCTACGGCTATATCGACACCCGGGACCTCAAGGAGGTTTATCCCGTGGCGGGCAGCGTGGAAACCGCCGACGCCGACACTCCCCTTTCCGTGTTTTCCTCATTTTACAGCGATAACCCGGACCGCATCGTGAACCTGGGCGTGTGCTGCAATTTCATCAGCCACGTGCTCCTGCCCGGCCAGACCATGAACTTCAACAACGAGGTATCGCCCTTCAGCGCGGCCAACGGCTACAGGCTGGCCCCCGTGCTGGTGGACGGGGAAACCAAGATGGGCTACGGCGGCGGGAGCTGCCAGGTATCCTCCACCCTGTGGGATACCCTGATGCAGCTTCCGGGCATCACGGTGCTGCACCGCAATCCCCACGGGGACAACGCCGCCTCTTACCTGCCCCACGGCATGGACGCCGCGTCCGGCACCCCCACCCAGAATTTCATTTTCCGCAATGATTATGATTTCCCCATCCGCATCGAAGCATCCACCCATGACCTGGCCATGTTTATTGCCATTTATAAGGAGATTTGACGCATGAAACGCTTGCTGGCGCTGGCGCTGCTGCTGGCGCTGCTGCCGCTGGGCAGCGGCGGAGCGGCAGGCGCGGAGGAGGAAGCCCTGCCGAGGCTGTATACCGCCCACGTGTGCTTTACGGGGCGGGTGTTTGCCTCCTGGGAGGGCACCGAGGGCGTCAACCAGATCGGCAATATCCTCAAGGGCCGGTACGTCACCGTCCACGCTCTGTATCCCACCTTCGCGCTGGTCACGTATGAAGCGGGCGGCATCACCGGCTATATCAAGCGGGTGTGCCTGGATTATCCCAAAACAGTGGACAGCTTTTCCACCCCGCCCTACGGCGTGGATTTCAACCACTTTATTTCGACCGTGGCTCAGGAAGACGCCCCCGTGACCGCCCAGCCCGGAGGCGGGGATACGCTGATCACCCTGCACAAAGGCGCGCGGCTCTCCTTTATCGGCTTTGAGGATGGGTATGGCAAGGTGATTTATCACCGGCAGTACGGGTACGTGGACGCCAGGCTGCTGGAGGAGATCCTGCCGGTTTACGAGGCGCCGGAGCAGGCCGGCGCCGATCGGCCCATCGCGGCGTATACTTCCTTTTATAAGATCACCACGGACGAATCCAACATGAACCGCATGGCGAATATCGCCGTGGCCTGCGGCAAGCTGTGCCGCCTGGCGCTGCCCGCCGGGGCAAAAATGAATTTCAACCAGGATATCGGCCCCTACCGGGCGTCGGAAGGGTATTTGCCCGCCGGGGTGCTGGTGGATGGGGAGCTCCAGCAGGGCTACGGCGGCGGCACCTGCCAGGTAAGCAGCACGCTGTATAACGTGGTGCTGCAATTGCCGGGCCTGACGGTCCTGCAGCGCCGGGCCCACGGGGACAACGGCGCCAGTTATCTGCCCATCGGCGTGGACGCTGCCGTGGGCAACAAGGAGTTGAATTTCCGCTTCCGCAACGATTACGCGTTTCCCATCCGCATCGACGCTTATTCTCAGGATGGGGCGCTGACCATCGCCATCTATCGGGCAAAATAAACAAAAACCGCAGCGCAAAGGCGGAAGGGCACAGGGCCTTCCGCCTTGATTTATGGCAATGTATTATGGCAGAATGATGACTTGGGTGCCCGGCGGTGTCAGGGCGTACAGCCGCTCCGCGTCCGCGTCGGAAAGGGCCACGCACCCGGCGGTCCAGTCCGTTTCCGTGCCGCCGCCGTGGATATAGATTTCCCCGCCCAGGGCCGTGCCCCAGGGGGGCCTTTCTTGGTTTGCGGTTCTTTCCCGGATGCAGGACAGGAGGCCCTCCTCCGCGCCGAGGCGGCGCGCGTCCGCCTCATTGGGATAACTGATGCCCAGGGAGGGGCCGTATTTGCCGATTTTTTTCAGGCAAACGAAGTATTCGCCCTCCGGGGTCTTTCCGTCCCCGGACCGTTCCTTGGGCCCCTCCGGGACGGCGCCCAGGGCAACGGGGCAGGAAAGAAGCGTGCTTTCGCCGTCGGTCAGCGTCAAAAGCCGCTTTTTCTTTTCGATCAGCACGCGCATTTTCCCACCTCCGTCTTTCCGCTTCAGTATAGCATGCCTGTCAATGCGCCGGCCGCCAGGCACAGCCCGAAGGAAAGCAGGGCGTGCAGCAGCCGCAGCAGCATCAATTGCCCTATCCCCACCCCGCGCTCCTGCCAGAAGGCGGCGTTCTGCATCAGCAGCGACAGCCCCCCGAAGGAGCAGGCGGCGCACACCAGCGGCGCGGTGAGGGCAGGGCGCAGCCCGATCACCGCCTCGACCCCCGCCGTTACCTCCAGGGCGCACTGCAGCGCCGCGGTTCCCGCCTGCGGAAGGAAGGGCAGGGCACAGGCGGCCATCCGCGCGGCCACGCACCCCAGCATCATGCACAGCGCGATGAGGGCCAGCGCCCCGGCGCACTGCCGAAGCGCCGCGGTCAGGGACAGGGGCGCGGCAGGGGCGGCGCCGGCACGCATATCCGCCGGGACACACAGGCCCGTGAGCAGCGCACCCAGCAGATGGCACCCCAGGATCACCCCGCCCGCCCCGCGGCCCAGCCAGCCTTCCACCGTGCCAAGGAAAAACATGGGGCTCATGGTGCCCGTCAGGGCGGCGCAGCGCAGGGCGCATCGGCCCTCCGGCGCGGCAGACTGCATCAGCTTCGCCCCGCCGGGGGACCCGCACAGCCAGCCCATCGCCACCCTGGGCCACAGCCCGCCCCCTATCCGGGAGGAGAGCATCAGCATGCAGGCCATAAAGGGCCCCAGCGCCGGCGCCACCGAACGGGCCCACAGGGAAAGCCCGTGAAAGGCCGCCTCCCGGGCCGGGCCGGGGAACGCCAGCATACACCCCGCCAGCGCCCCGCATACCGCCGCCCATGCCATACGCATCCCTCCGGGGCAGGATATGCGCGCGGCGCGCTTAGCATACTATGTTCCGATAAAAACCTAAATCCGCATTCGCTTTTTTGATATGGGGGCTGTTTCTTTTCAGTGAATGCAGGAACATATGAAAGCAATTGCGGCTCTACATCATTTCCTCCGCCATCACCTGCGCCAGACAGCGGACAAAGGCGGTGGCCTCCGGGGTGGGCTGCTTGGATGCGAAGACGGCATACAGCTTTCGGTTGGCGGGTTTTCCCCCTGGCATGATGAATAGGGGCTTTTCCGCCGTGGCCGTCACCTTGGCGTAACGGGTGCACAGGAACGTGCAGCCGAAATTCTTAAGCGCCAGTTGATACGCGGTGTAATTGCTGGTGATGAACATGATTTCCCGGGGATCAAGGTTATAATTTGCGAACAGCCATTTGGTGTAATCGTTCAGGGAGGAATGCACGCTGGGGCACAGGAAGGTCTGGCCGTTCAGCACACCCGCATTCACATCCAGCGGACGATCCGGGGCGTTGCCGGTCTTATCGAAGGAGGCGAAGGCGGGATTGTCCCAGCCGGTCACAATGGTATGCTGTTCATCGTACACCTGCACGTAGGGCAGGGAGCCGATGTAGGCGAAGGTTTCCAAAATGGCGACGTGCAGCATGCCCCGGGACACGTGATCCGCCATATTTACATCCCGGTCTTCATACAGGCGCACCCGCAGCCGGGGATACTCCGCCCGCACCCGCTGCAGCGTTTGGGGCAGCCACAGGCCGCCCCGGTTCCTGCCGATGCCCAGATGCAGGATATGGCGGTTGTCCTCGTCCATGCTGTGCATATTATCCAGCAATTGGTTTTGCAGATCCTCGATGCGCCGCATTTCCGAAATGTAGTACCGCCCCGCTTCCGTCAGGCGGATAGGTACGCTGCTGCGGTCAAACAACCGCACGTTCAGCTCCGCCTCCAGCCGGTTCAGAAACGCCGTCAGAGCGGGCTGGGAAATATAGAGCCGCTCGGCAGCCCGGGTGATGTTCTGCTCTTCCGCCAGCACCGATACATAGTACAGCTTGTCCGATCCTCTGTGCCGCATGATTTTCATCCTTTCTGGCCAATTTTTTACACTTTTATACAGGGTTCTTCAAGATTATAACACAAATGTTATAATGTGATAAGGCAATTTCTATTGTTTTTTTGGCGGAATACATGCTATGATAAATGCAGCAAGAATAACAATTTTTATTTTGAGACGACAGGCAACCGTACCTACCCGCCCTTGCTGTATGTGAGGAGGCAAACCATGAAAACCGTCGTAATCAAACAGCCCGGAAAAGTGTGCGTGACCGATACGCCCATGCCCGTGCCCGGGCCGGGGGAGGCGCTGCTGAAGGTGCTGTACTGCGGCATCTGCGGGGCGGATGTAGCCAGCTTTACCGGCAACCAGCCCTTTACCTCCTATCCCCGTATCCCAGGGCATGAATTCAGCGCGCAGATCGTGTCCGTGCCGGAGAACGACAGGGGTTTGCAGCCCGGCGACGTGGTGACCTGCAACCCCTATTTCAACTGCGGCCACTGTTATTCCTGCCAGCGCGGGTTTGTGAACTGCTGCACCGATAACCAGACCATGGGCGTACAGCGGGACGGCTCCTTCCGGGAATATATTTCTATGCCCATGGACCGCATTTACCCCGGCAAAGGTCTGTCCGCCCGGCAGTTGGCACTGGTGGAGCCCTTTTGCATCGGCATGCATGGGGTGTCCCGCTGCAATATCAAAAACACGGACAAGGTGCTGGTGGTGGGCGCGGGGCCCATCGGAATGTTCGCCATGCTGGCCGCCCAGGCCACCGGCGCCGGCGTGTATATGTGCGATGTGCTGGACGGCCGGCTGGAAAAGGCGCGGGCTCTGGGCGCCAAAGCCACATTGAATTCAGGGGACCCTGAAGCATTGACTGCCTTTACCCAGGAAGTAACGGATGGCAACGGCTTTGACGTGTGCATAGAAGCCTGCGGTCGGAGCGAGACCTTCCTGGCCTGCATCGAGCAGGCGGCCTTTGCGGCCAATATCATCCTGATCGGCAACGGCAAAAAGGAGACCACCTTCCTCCATTCCATCCTGCTGAAAAAGGAACTGAACGTGTTTGGCAGCCGCAACGCCTATCGGGCGGACTTTGAGCAGGTAATTGATCTGCTTTCCTCCGGCAAAGTGGATGCGGAGCAATTGGTCAGCCGGGAATATCCCATTGACCGGTGCGCCGAAGCGTTTGATTGTTTGACCCACAACGATGGCTCTTTGATGAAAGTGCTGCTGAAAATCGGAGAGGAGTGACGCTATGCAGGGTTCCAAGGCCCCCGCGGTGCGCACGGTGACCCACCGGCGCGCCATCAGAAAAACCCTGACGCCCTACCTGCTTTTGGCCCCGGTGATCATATTTATCTGTTGCTTCATGTTCTGGCCCATCATCAACGTGTTCATCCTGAGCATGCAGAACCACATCGTCACTAAGCCTAGGAGCTGGGGCTATGCGGGGTTTGCCCACTACATAAAGATATTCACCAATGACGCGGTTTTCGTCAAGAGCATTTATACCACCCTCCGCTGGGTGCTGGTAAGCGTGGTCTTCCAGTGCGTGCTGGGCTTCTGGCTGGCGTACGTGCTCAACAAAAAATTCCGCGGCCGGGGCGTGTCCCGCGCCTTGACGCTGACCCCCTGGGCCGTGGCCGGCGTGATGGTGGGCATCATCTGGAAGCTGATTATGGGTGAAACTTATGGCGTGTTCAACGATCTGCTCAAGCGCCTGGGCATCATCTCCAAGAACATATCCTGGTTCAGCAATCCGGAGCTGGCCACCTTTTCGGTGGTGCTGGCCAACGTATGGCGTGGTATCCCCTTTTTCACGCTGAGCTATCTGGCCGCGCTGAGCTCCATTCCGGAGGACCTGTACGAATCCGCCAAAATTGACGGCGCCAGCGCCCCCCGCACCCTGTTCAGCATCACGTTGCCCATGATCCGCGATACGATCATCCTCACCACTCTGCTGCGCGCCATCTGGACCTTCAATGCGGTGGACTTGATCATCTCCATGACGGACGGCGGGCCCAACCGCGGCACCACCACGCTGGCGCTCTATATTATGACCACCTTCAAAAACAAGATGGACTACGGCTATGCCAGCGCCCTGTCCGTCATCGCCACCCTGTTTATGATGGTTTTCGCCTTCATTTACATTAAATGGGGCAAGTTGGGGAAGGAGGGGATCAACTGATGAGCCGCAAAATGCGCACACACCTCTCCAACCTCGTTTTTCGGGATATCCCGCTGGTGCTGTTCCTTCTGTTCATGCTCTTTCCCTTCTACTGGATACTGAACACCGCCCTCAAGAACTCCATCGACGTCATTTCGATTCCCATCCAGTATTTCCCCAGGAACCCCACGTTGGAAAATTTCAGCGGCCTGGTGTCGCTGGGATTTGACCGATACTTCCTGAACAGCCTGTTTGTGGCTTCTTTCACCACCATCATCATCATGGTGCTCTCCCTTCTGGGAGGCTACGCCATGAGCCGCTACCGCTTCAAGGGCCGCACGGTGGTATATATCATGCTGCTGGCCACCCAGATGCTTCCCGCCGTGGTGCTGATGATTCCGCTGTTCCAGATTATGAACAGCCTGAACCTCATCAACAATCTGTGGAGCCTGGTGATCGTGTGCTCCTGCACCAACCTGGCCTACTGCATGCTGATGATGATGGGCTACTACAACTCCGTGCCCGTATCCCTGGAGGAAGCGGCGCAGGTGGACGGCTGCTCATTGATGGGCGCGGTGATCCGTATCCTGATTCCCACCATGATCCCCGCCATCGTGGCCACCGGCGCCTATGCCTTCATCAACGCCTGGAACGTATATGTGTATGCCATTGCCTTCATTACCGACAAGAAGCAATACACCCTGCCCCTGGGCCTCAACGCCTTCCAGGGCGAATTCGGCACCGACTACGGCCACCTGGCCGCCGGGTGCGTGGTGGCCCTGATCCCTGTTCTTGTGATTTTCGCCTTCCTTCAGAAGCGCATGGCCGGAGGCGCAACCGCCGGCGCGGTGAAGGGCTGAGGGTGAGAATAGATAGACCAAATCCCCATTTTAATGATGTAAAGGAGGAAAATGAACCATGAAGAAACTGCTTTCTGTGCTCCTGGCGCTGTGCATGCTGCTGAGCCTGGTGTCCGTGGCCGCCGCCGAGGAAGGCCGCAAGACTGTCAGCCTGTGGTATCATTCTGGCGACGCCATCACCGACGCGTACTACATGAACGTGTTTGAGCAACTGAACAAATCCCAGGACAAGTACACATTCGAGTACACCAGCTTCGCCTTCAAGGATTTCCAGGAAAAATTCCAGATGGCCGTCACCACTGACACCATGCCGGACGTGGTTTCCCTGGGCTTTTCCAACATCACCGCCTTCACCGCCCAGGACAGCCTGCTGGAACTGAGCGATGAGCTGCTGGCCCAGGTGGAGAACTATGCCAAGGTGGACGTCGGGCTGACCACCAACCTGCGCAACATCGCCGGCGGCGTGCTCTACGGCATCCCCTTCGCCTACAACCAGGAAGTGGCCTATGTGAACACCGCTTTCCTCGCCGAGAAGGGTGAGGAAGCCCCCAGGACCCAGAAGGAATACCTGGCGCTGTGCGAAAAGTACGCCGATGCAGACAACGGCACTTACTTCACTACCCTGCGCGGCGTGCGGCCCTATGACAGCATGCTGGCCTGGCTGTTCACCTACACCGACGGTGCGGGCTTTGGCGGCGCTTGGTTCGATGAGGAGGGCAAGTGCATCCTCTCCCGTCCCGAATTTGTGGAGGCCATGGACGTCTATGCCAACATCTACAAGAACAAGTGGTGTTCCGGCGATTCCGTGAATAACAACTACAACGAAATCTGCGCCGAATTTGATTCCGGCGTGGCCGCGTATCTGGTGCACAACTCCTCCTCCAACACCAACCATGCCAATGCCTTGGGTGCTGACAACTTTAAGGCCATCACCGTGCTGGCCAACGAGGAGGGCCACTATTTCGCTTCCGGCCTGCAGCCCAATGTGTTCTCCATTCCCAAGAGCAGCAACCCTGATCACGACTATTCCGGCGCCATCGTGCTGATGAACGAGCTGCTGAGCACCGAAGTGGACGGCGGGCTGTGCGAAGCCCTGGGCCGCGTGCCCTGCAACACCGAAGTGGAGCAGGAGGAATGGTACAAGAACAGCGATCTGATGATGCTCTGCGCCGGCTATCTGACCGACAGCAACTACTATCAGATTCTCAACCCCTACTGGCTGCCTGACTTCTCCAACCTGATTACCACCGACATGACCGCGGATTTCCAGGCTTTGCTGCTGGGCGAGATCACCGCCGAAGAATGCATGACCAAGTGGGCGGAAACCATTGATGAGTATCAGGCCGAATATCTGGCTGAACAGGCCAACTGATCCTGCACGGGCGTTTTTTTCGCCTGACTGATCCGGTCAACCGGCGCCGCGGATTGGAAAATCTTATTGCGCTATGAGATTCCAATGCGCGGCGCCGTGTTGTGGCGGACGGGGAGCCGCTTCGTTTTTCCTTCCACCGGCCGCGGCTTATACTATTTTTCCGCAAGACATGGAATCTTCCGGCGTCTTCTCCGCCCTGGCATTGCTTCGATTGTCCCCGCGCCCTGCGCTTGGCCGCGGGTTTCGGGCGCCACTGCAAGCATTGCACGCCTTCAGCCTCACTGCGTTGGGCGCTACTACAGTCAACGCAGCGTTGCAACGCTTCCCTTTGCCCGGCCTGGTCAGGATGAAAAATTCATCCAGAATCTTTCAATATTTTAGATATGAAATAGCATTACAGGACCTATTTTCAATGAAAACGAGGATACAGCAAATGGAAAACCGCGCCGTTTTGTTTTCTGATGATTTTTCCGGCTTTGCCATCGGGCCTCTGCCCTTTGACCGAGAGCATTCCGCCGCCGGCGAATACCATTACGTGGAAAACCCGGGGTATCAGGGGGCGTGGTACGACCCCATCACCAACTGCTGGTTCCGGGGCCCCAACTGGGTGGTCACGCGGCAGGATGACAGGCACGTCATGGAGCAGATGCGCGTGCGCAATCCCCTCACCCATGACGTATGCTCCACCCTGGTGGCCGGGGATAAGGGCTGGACGGATTATGCCGCCGAGGTCGATCTGCGCGCCTTATGCACCACCGATCAGGTGGGCCTGCTGATCCGCTATCAGGCCTCCCTGCAGCATTACGCTTTTTTCCTGAGCAATCAGGAGGCGCAGTTGGTGAAGGTGGTGAAAACGGAGCGTACCGTGCTGGCCAAGGCGCCCGTCGCCTACGACTGCGACCACTTCATCCATCTGCGGGTGGACGTGCGCGGCGGCACCATCGCCTGCTTTGCGGGCGGCAGGCCGCTGTTCACCGTGCAGGACGACACCTACCCATCCGGCTGCATTGCCCTGGCGGGGTATATGCCCGCCCAGTTCGCCAACGTGCGCGTCACCTGCACGGAAGACGAACAGGCTGCCTTTGCCCGCTTCAAGGCGGACCAGGCCCTGCGCCTGGCCCGGAAGCGCGCCCGCTATGCCCAGCCCCGGCTGTGGAAGAGCTTTGATCTGGGAAATTGGGGCGCCTCCCGGCAAATCCGCTTCGGACATCTGACCGGCACGGACGAAATGTTTTTTGTCATGGCCCAGCATCAAAAGCGGGTATATAAGGAAAGGTACTGCAACATTTCCTGCCTGACCGCCGTCAGCATGGAGACCGGCAGAATTCTCTGGCAGTGGGGCGAACCCTCGCCCCTGGCAGTCAACCAGGATACCACCTGCGATCTGCCCTTCCAGATTTACGATATCAACGGCGACGGCGTGGACGAAGTGATTATGGCCAGCGATTTCAAATTGCAGATTCTCGATGGCCGCACCGGCCGGCGCCTCCGCGCGGTGGATACCCCCTACAACACCGAGGACCCCACTCAAATCCTGGGTATCGAATTCCAGAAGCACGCCTTCGACCGGCTGAACGTGGACGCCATCCGCATCGTGAACGTCAGCGGCAAAGATCGCCCCTGCGATATCCTGATAAAGGACCGCTATGCTCGGCTGTATGTTTACAACGATCAATTGGCGCTGCTGTGGACCTTCTGCCATAATAATACCGGCCACTTTCCCTACGCTTACGACTTTAACGGCGACGGGAAGGACGAGATTTTCAGTTGCTACAATATGATTTCCAGCGACGGCAAGCTGATCTGGGAACTGCCCATCGACACGGACCATACCGACGAAATCATCATCGGCCGTTTCGATCCTGACATCGAAGATGAGCTGATCGCCATCGTGTCCGGCTGGCAGGGCTTTATGATCGTCGACAGGCAGGGGCATATTCTGGCCCGGGACATCAACGGCCACGGCCAGCGCATTTCCGCCGGCAATTACATCCCATCCATGCCGGGCCTGCAAATCTGCACCACCACCTTCTGGGAAAACCAGGGCATCATTTATATGTACGATTGCAAAGGCCGTGAAATTTGGCACATGGAGCCTGCCAGCAATGGCAACGTGGTGGCCCCCGTCAACTGGCAGGGGGATGGCACAGAGCTGGTGCTGCTTAACGGCAATGTGAAATACGGCGGCCTCATCGACGGCGAGGGTGACCGGGTGGTATTGTTTCCAGACGACGGGCATCCCGATATGTGCGCCGAGGTGATCGACCTGACCGGCGACCATCGGGATGAAATCGTTTTGTGGGATCATCACCGGATGTATATTTACACCCAGGATCGCCCCTGTGCACCGCAGGGCAGGGAATATGTGCCCGAAAAATACCCGATTTACAATTCTTCCAACTATCGCGGCGAGTATTCCTTCCCTCGCTGGACAGAAAAGCAGGAGAGATGAATTGCCGGGGCGAACGGCTGCGCTCGCCCCGATTTTGTTGAACGAAGGAGGCAGCCTCATGCTGATGGAGTACTACCTGGCGGCGTATGCCAACGTGTTTGCCCGCACGGACCGAGATATCTGGAATTATGAGGATGGCTGCGTGCTCATCGGCCTGAACGCACTGTGGGAAGCCACGGGGGATGACAGGTATTTCAACGCCATGCGCACCTTCATGGACCGGTATATTGACGACGCGGGTCATATCCGCCTGTACCGGCAGGAGGATTACAACCTGGATTTCATCCCCTCCGGCCGGGTGCTCTTCCCCCTCTTTGCCCGCACCGGCCGCGCCGCCTACCGGCAGGCCGCGGAAGCCCTGATGGAGCAACTGCGCCATCAGCCCCGAACGCGGGCCGGCTCCTTCTGGCATAAGGGCATTTATCCCAACCAGGTCTGGCTGGATGGGCTGTATATGGGCCTGCCCTTCTACGCCATGTACCAGCGGCAATTCGGCAGCGGCGACATGGCGGATATCGTGAAGCAGTTTACCAACGCCCGCCAAACGCTCTATGATGAGCGGGCCTGCCTGTACTATCACGCCTACTGCGAAAGCAGGGATATTTTCTGGTGCGACAAAAAAACCGGCCTGTCTCCTACTTTCTGGACCCGCTCCCTGGGTTGGCTCCTGATGTCCTTTGCGGACGTGTACGAAGCACTGGACGACCCCGCCCAGCGGCAGATCATGGCCGGGCTGTGGCGGGAGGCCGTGGACGGCATGCTGCCGTACCTGGACAAAAAGAGCAATATGTTCCTGCAATTGACCGCGCTGCCGGAGGAACCGGGCAATTATCCGGAAACCTCCGGCAGCCTAATGGCGGCTTACAGCCTGATGAAGGGCGAGCGTCTGGGCGTGTGGAGTGATGCAAGCTACGCCCGGCGTGGCGTGGAAATTCTGCTGGCTGTGGAAGCCACCCAGTTCCGCATGCAAGACGGGCAATTGCACTTGGGCGGCATCTGCAAAGGCGCAGGCCTGGGTCCGGACGGCAACTTTAAGCGGGACGGCAGCGTGGCTTACTACCTCTCTGAAGCCATTGTGGAGGATGAGCAGAAGGGTGTTGGCGTGTGCATGATGGCCTACGCGGAATACCTGAAGCTCTTGGCTTCCGGCATCGAAACCGGTCCGCAGGTGTCCCTGTTCATGCAGAAGTACGACCCCATCATGCCCGATGAGATCGCCCGGCTGGCAATGGAAAAACAGCAGTAAGGGAGGCATGCCCATGCACGCGCAATGGCACCGGTATTTCCGGCATTACGCCGATGTCCTGTTCCCGGCGTTCGCTTTGCAGATCCCCTGGAATTATAAAAACGATATCTGCATGCTGGGCAGCAGCATGCTCTTTCAGGCGTCGGGCGAGGAGGTATACCGCGCGTCCATCCTGCGCTGCGGTGAACGCCTGACCGGGCCGGACGGCCCCATCGCCCGGTGGGATGATTCCGTGCACAACCTGGATTTCGTTTCCTTCGGCAAGTCCCTGCTGGTGCTGTATCGCTTGACGGGAAACGCGGCGTACCGCAATCAGGCCCGCATGATCCGGGATACCCTGTCCCGTCACCCCCGCACAGCCAGCGGCAATTACTGGCACAAGGATATCTATCCCCATCAGGTGTGGCTGGATGGGCTGTATATGGCCCTGCCCTTTCAGGCGCAGTGTGATCTGGACGCAGGCACAAGCGATTTTTCTGATATCCTGTCGCAGTTCCGTCAGGCGCGGGCCCTATTGTTTGATGCGCACAAGCGACTGTACCGGCACGCATACGATCAAAGCCGGCAGATGGAATGGGCCGATCCGCTCACCGGGCAAAGCCCCTGCTTCTGGCTGCGGGCGGAAGGCTGGCAACTGATGGCGCTGTGCGATGTATACGAAACGCTGCATCCCGTGTGCCCGGAAGCTGAGGCGCTGTGCGAATTGCTGACGGAAGCGGTGGAAGGCCTCCTGCCCTGGCGGGACGCGGCTTCCGGCATGTTCCTGCAATTGATTGACCGGGCAGACCTGCCAGGCAACTACCCCGAAACCTCCGGCAGCGCCATGGTTTCCTACGCGCTGATGAAAGCCGCGCGGCTGGGCATGCTGCCGAACGCTTTGGGGGATACGGGATCGGATATTTTTGAATGCATCCGCACTGCGTATCTTTCCGACGGGGAGGCGCCCGTGCTGCGGGGCATCTGCGCCAGCGCGGGCCTGGGCCCCGGCCCCGATCACCGGACCGACAGGGACGGCACCGCCCGGTATTACCTGAGCGAACGGCAAAAGGACGATAATCAGCACGGCGGCGCCGCCTGCATGATGGCGGGGGCGGAATTGCTGCTGCGTGAAGCAGCGCGGTCCCGTGCCGGAAAGTGAGCGGGGATAGCCTGCTGGACGGCGGGCGGGGCCATGTATAGCATGGGCGGCCAGTTATCGGTGCTGTGCTCTGAAAAGCGCGCGCTGCTGTCCGCCATCGCCGATGCCTGGCCGGATATCTTCAATGTGCGGCGCGTTTTCAACGCGCTTTTTGAAAAAATCGGCCCCGGGCCAGGTGATCTGCACTGCCGCCGCTCCATGGATCCCCTCACCGTGGGCTGCGAGGGCACGGCTACCGGCATACTGATCTTTGCCTGGCTCTATCCGGAAAGTCAAACAGATTGCTGCCGGAAATAATAATCCGTCGCTCGGCAGAGCGAGAACAAAATATGAAAGATTCATGCCATTCTCCCACTAAAATATTGTTTCTTCGCCCGTTTTTCCCTTCCGTTCATTCCGGACGGCAAAGAACATTTTTGACGTCAAACGGCATCAGAATCCCAGCAGATGCATCAGCCAATCCCACCAGGGCCAGACGAAGACCACCTCTTCCGTGTCCGCCTCCTGCTCCGCTCCGGCCATGCCCAGCGCCCCGTCATATAATACGCCCCACCAGTTATGCCCTTTTCCTTCCCCCAGGGTGACGTACAGCGTGGGGCGCGCCGCCCGCCCCTCCGGCGCCCAGGGCCGGATATCCGCCGTGCCGGGGGCGATGCGCAGGACCGCCGCCCTGATCCGGGGCAGCGCGGCGGGCAGCAGGGCGGCATCTCCGGGACAGGCGGCCATCACCGCGTTTCTTACCGCCATTTTTTCCGCCTGGGCGGCGGGGGTATCACTCCGGGCTACCACCCGGAGATACCAGCTCTCCTCCGCCGCGGCGGGCGGGGACAGCAGCAGGAACGCCAGCAGAAAACAAATGAAAACGCGCAGGATAATCCCTCCTTTCGGGTATTAGCATGCGCGATATACGGCAATTTATACGGTTCCGGCGGCGTTGAGGCGTGGCAGGCGCCCCGCCCTTGACACGCATTTTGCCGCCCATTATAATGAGCATGAAATGATTGGATGCGGAGGGAAAGCATGAAGATGGAACTGCTGGCCCCCGCCGGGGGCATGGAACAATTGAAAGCCGCCCTGCGCTTCGGCGCGGACGCGGTGTACGGCGCGCTCAGGGAATTCGGGCTGCGGGCCTATGCGGGGAATTTTACATGGGAAGAGATGGAGCAGGCCCTTTGCCTGACCCACGGGCAGGGGAAGAAGTTTTACCTTACGCTGAATATCCTGCCCTACGAGGATGAGCTTCCCGGCCTCGTCAACGCGGCCCGCCGGGCGCAGGAAATGGGCGTGGACGCCGCGCTGGTGGCCGACCTGGGGGCGTTCCTGGCGCTGAGGCGGGAAGTGCCGGAATTAAAGCTGCATATCAGCACCCAGGCCAACACCTTAAACGCTCCGGCCGCCCGGTTTTATTATGAGAACGGCGCGGAAAGGGTGGTGCTGGCCAGGGAGCTGAGCCTGGAAAGGATCGCCGCGCTGCGGCGGGCGCTGCCCCAGGGCCTGGCGCTGGAGGCCTTCGTTCACGGGGCCATGTGCATGAGCTATTCGGGGCGCTGCATGCTGTCCGACCATCTGACGGGCCGGGGCGGCAACCGGGGGCAGTGCGCCCAGCCCTGCCGGTGGGAATACGCGCTGGTGGAAAAAAAGCGCCCCGGGGAATACTGGCCCGTGGAGGAGGACGAACGGGGCACGTATCTTTTGTCCGCATACGACCTGAACATGCTTTCCCACCTGCCCCAAATGGCAGCCGCCGGAATATCCAGCCTGAAAATCGAGGGGCGCATGAAAACGGAATACTACGTGGCCACGGTGGTGGGGGCTTACCGCCGGGCGCTGGACGCGCTGGAGGAGAGCGAGGACACATACCGCGCGCTGCTGCCCGAAATGGAAGAGGAAACGCGCAAATGCAGCCACCGCCCCTTCCATACCGGCTTTTACTTTGGCCCTCCGTCCCCCGCCGCCGGGGCGGCGGGCTTCACCCAGGACATGGAATACGTGGCCCGGGTGGAGGAATGGCGGGACGGCGTGGCCCAGGTGACCGTCAAAAACCGCTTTTACACGGGGGACACCCTGGAGCTGCTCTGCCCGGCGGGGGCTTTTCCCTTCCGGGTGGAAAAAATCACGCTGTCCGATACCGGCCGGGAGGTGCCCACCGTATCCGTGGCGGGGCTGCGGGCCGCGGTGCCGCTGCCCTATCCCGCATCGGCGGGGGATTTTCTGCGGGGGCCCAACCGGAACCATCGGGGCGGTTGAATAACCGGCGGGCCCGCACTATACTATAAAAGCAAACCCGCAACGGGAGGAAAAGCTATGAAGCGCATCGTATTGACCGGCGGCGGCACGGCAGGGCACGTGACGCCCCACCTGGCAGTGCTTCCCCATCTGCTGAAGGAAGGCTATGACGTACATTACATCGGCACGGAAACGGGCATCGAGCGGGGCATGATGGAGAACTACCCCGGCGTTACCTACCACGCCGTGAAAAGCGGCAAGCTGCGCCGCTATTTCGATTGGAAGAATTTTACCGACCCCTTCCGGGTCATCGCCGGCGCGGTTCAGTCCGCCCGGCTGATGGGCCGGCTCAGGCCGGACGTGTGCTTTTCCAAGGGCGGGTTCGTGTCGGTGCCGGTGGTGGTGGGCGCGTGGCTTCACCGGGTGCCGGTGCTCTGCCATGAAAGCGACCTGACTCCCGGCCTGGCCAACAAAATCTGCGCCAAATTTGCCCGGCGCATCGCCACCACCTTTCCGGAATGTGCAAAGGCCCTGGGAAAAAAGGCGGTGTGCACCGGCACGCCCATGCGGCCGGAACTGTTCTCCGGCAGCCGGGAAAGGGGCCTGGCCCTGAGCGGCTTTTCGGGGAGCAGGCCCGTCCTGATGATGGTGGGGGGATCCTCCGGCGCCCAGAGCGTCAACAAAGCTCTGCGGGAAGCCCTGCCTGCGCTGCTGCCCGAAATGGACGTGCTGCATTTGACCGGGAAGGGCAACCTGGATGAAAGCCTGGATACCCTGGCAGGCTATAAGCAGTTTGAATTCCTTTCCGAAGAGCTGCCGGACGCCATCGCCTGCGCCGACCTGATCCTCTCCCGGGCGGGCAGCAACGCCATCTGCGAATTCCAGGCGCTGAAAAAGCCCATGCTGCTGGTGCCCTATCCCAAGGGGGCCAGCCGGGGCGACCAGATACTGAACGCCGAATCCTTCCGCAAAAGGGGGCTGTGCCATGTGCTGCCGCAGGAAAACATGACCCCCCAGCGCCTTGCGGCGGCCATCCGGGAACTGCGGCAGGATAAGGACCGCCTGATGGAGAACCTCACCCAGGCGCCCCCCGCCGACGGCACCCAGGCGGTGCTGGGGCTGATCCACGAAATCGAAAAACAGGGGTAGAAAAACAGCCGGGACGCGGTTTTCGCCGCGTCCCGGCTGTTTTTTTGAAGCGGAAAGAATCAGGCCGCGGGGGTTTCGGCGGGGGAATAGGCGTTTATCCGGGTGAACACCATGGTCGTCCCGTCAGGCGAATCAAAGGATAACGTATCGTTATCCACGGTCATGGCCGCAGGCGCATCATAATCGCTCAGCTGAAGCCAGTTTTCATCATTGCTCCAGGTCAATTCATCGATTGCCGGTTCTGCGTCGTCCATCATTGGCATTGTGATGAAGGTGCCGGTTCCGTCTTCTTTTAATGACAGTATATAGATTAAGCCGAAGACGCGGGGGCTGATATAGAATCCGTCAGAACCCATTTTTGTTACGAACCATTCACCGGCCGCGCCCCCCGCCAGGGCGGGGACCGTCAGGCAGGCCATCACCAGCGCCGTAAGCTTCTTTATGTGGCTCTCTCCTTCATGCGCGGTCTCAGAGGACCTTCCTTTTGTGTTTTGTTGTAGGGATGTTTTCCTTTGTGTCAAGAAAAAACAGGCAAAAAACATCGTGCGCCGGAAAGAGAATACCGCGCAGAAATGCGACAAAAAATGAGAGAAATCTCCACAAAACGCCTTGACACGCTGGTAATAATACGGTACAATTTCAACATAAACTTGGGGTAGTTCTATTCAATTTGTCCAAATTTTGGAAAGGACGTATTACATACAGCCCCCGCCGGGCGGGCCGACGGGCTGTGGGAGAGGCGGATCGCATGATGAAAAAGAATCGCGGCGTATGGGTGTTTTTGCTTTGCCTGGTAATTGCTGTGGCGCTGTTTGCCCTGCTGGGCGGCGGCGAGCAGAATTTCCGGGCCAAGTATGAGGGAACCGATCTGGCCACCGATGTGACCGGCCTGGGCCGCAGCAATACCTATGACGGCTATCTGGCCGGCCATGCCGACGCCGCTTTGGGCGACGAGCAGGTGGAAGTGGACATTGCCGCATTTGAGGGGGACGGCGAAAGCTATCAGGACGCTCAGCGTGCCGCCTGCGTCTTGACGCCTGATGATTCCGTCGTCACCTGGAAGGTGAACGTGCCCAAGGCCGGCATGTACAATGTTTTGCTGGATTACCTGACGGTGGCGTCCCGCGGCGTGGACGTGGAAAGGGAATTGCTCATCAACGGCGAGGTGCCCTTCTCCGGCGCGTCCACCCTGTGCTTCTCCCGCCTGTGGACGGACGCCGGCCCGGTGAGAAAAGACAACCAGGAAAACGATATCAGACCCAGCCAGAAGGAACGGTTCGAATGGCAGAGCGCATATTGCCGCGACGATATGGGCTATCAGACCGAACCCTATTCCTTCTATTTTAATGAAGGGGAGAACACCATCACCCTCCGGGCCATCAACGAGCCTGTGGTGATCGGCGGCATCACCCTGATGCCCATCCGCCATTTCCGCACCTATGAGGAGTATGCCTCCGCCCAGCCCGCCGTTCAGATGAGCGAGGAGGCGAGGAACTATTCCGTCAAGGTCCAGGGCGAAAGCGCCCAGCTTCGCTCCAGCCCCAGCCTGTATGCCCGGTATGACCGGTCCTCCGGCCTCACCGAACCCAATTCCGTTAAAAACACCATCCTCAACTATATCGGCGGCGATCCCTGGACCCATCCCGGCGAATGGATCCAGTGGGATTTTGAGGTGCCGGAGGACGGCTATTACAACATTTCCATCAAGGCGCGGCAGATGTATCAGCGCGGCGCTCTGAGCGGCCGCACCGTGTATATCGACGGCGAGGTGCCCTTTGAGGACCTGAGCGCCGTCACCTTCGCCTATAATACCAGCTGGGAAATGCGCACCCTGGGGGACAAGGACGGCAATCCTTTCCGCTTCTATCTGACCAAGGGCGCCCACACCATCCGCATGGAAGTGACCATGGGCGAAATGGGGCCCATCCTCAAGCGACTGGAGGACAGCATTTTCCGCCTGAACCAGATTTACCGCAAGCTGCTGGTGCTGACCGGCGTGAACCCGGACCGCTTCCGCGATTATAACCTCAACAAGGTCTATCCCGAGGTCATTGACGCCATGGACCTGGAAAGCAAGCGCCTCTACCAGATCGTGGACGACACCGTGGCCACCACCGGCCAGAAGAGCGACCGCGTGGCCGTGGCCCAGACCCTGGCCGTGCAGCTGGAGCAGTTCGTGCAGCATAACGAAAGGATCACCGAATCCTTCAGCAACTTCAAGGACAATATCACCTCCCTGGGCACCGCCATGCAGAACATGTCCGAAAGCAAGCTGGATGTGGACCTGATCATGGTGACGGGTGAAAACGTGAAGGTGCCCGCCATACACGAAAACTTCTTCCAGAAGGCGGGCCACGAAATCAAGAGCCTGGTGACCTCCTTCTTCGTGGATTACAATTCCTTGGGCGACGTTTATCAGGACACGGACGACGTGCTGGAAGTCTGGATCGTCACCGGCCGCGACCAGAGCACCATCTTAAAGACCATGGTGGACGACACCTTCACGCCCAAGTCGGGCATCAAGGTGAACGTGAAGCTGGTGGCGGCGGACGCCATCCTGACCGCCGTGGTGGCGGGCAACGGCCCGGACGTGGTCATCACGGTGGACGGCTGGTTTGCCGTGAACTACGCCATGCGCCACGCGGCGGAGGATTTAACGCAGTTCGCCGATTTTGACGAGGTCATCAAGCCCTTCTATGAAAGCGCCCTGGTGCCCCTGACCTATGATGACGGCAGCCACAAGGGCGTGTACGGCCTGCCGGAGACCCAGAACTTTTCCCTCCTGTTCTACCGCACCGACGTGCTGGAGGAACTGGAATTGGAGGTGCCCCAGACCTGGGAGGACATCATTGCCATGCTGCCCACCATCCAGGGCAACAGCCTCACCGTGGGCATCCCCTTCCCGGATATCGTCGCGGCGGATATTTCCATGTTCAACTCCCTGGTATATCAGAACGACGGCGCCATTTATGATGCGGACGCCAGGAAGACCCTGATCGACAACGAATCGGGCGTGGCGGCCTTCAAGCTTTACACCAGCATGTACAACGATTACGGGCTGCCCACGGTGTACGACTTTGTCAGCCGCTTCCGCAGCGGCGAAATGCCCCTGGGCGTGGCGGGCTACAACACCTATAACACCCTGATGGTGTCCGCGCCCGAGATCCGCGGGCTGTGGGATTTCACCCTGTTCCCCGGCACCGTGAAGGAGGACGGCACCATTGACCGCAGCGTGCATTCCAACGGCACCTGCTGCCTGATGGTGGCCACCGACAAAGAAGATGTCAAGCAGAACGCGTGGGAGTTTATGAAATGGTGGGTCTCCGCCGACAGCCAGGTGCGCTTTGGCCGGGAGATGGAAAGCGTGCTGGGCGCCTCCGCCCGGTATCAGACCGCCAACACGGAAGCCCTCAGGCAGCTGGCCTGGTCCACGGCGCAGCTCAGAGTGCTGGAGGATCAGATGAGCCGCGCGGTGGGCTTCCGGGAAATCGCCGGCGGCTATTCCACCACCCGCCACATCACCAACGCCATCCGCCGGGTCATCACGATGAAGTCCGACGCCCGTGAGACGCTGCTGAATTATGCGCGCACCATCAATGAAGAAATCAAGATCAAACGGCGGGAATTCAACCTGCCGGTGGATTGAGAAAGGCAAGGAGGAGTCAACATGCAGTCGTCACAGTCGTTCGCTTCAAAATACCTGGCGATGAAGCGGGAAAAGATGAGATACGGATGGGCGCAGGCAAAGCGGAACAAGGTCTGCTATCTCTTCCTGGCCCCTTATGCCATCCTGTTTATCACCTTCTTTATCCTGCCTATTGCCACGTCTATCTTCTATAGCTTCACCTACTACAACATCCTGGAGCCCGCCCGGTTCATCGGCTTCAGCAATTACATCAACCTGGTTTTGCAGGACGAGGTATTCGTGACGGCCGTGAAAAACACCTTCGTCATCGCCGTCATCACCGGCCCGGTGGGATATATCCTGTCCTTCCTGTTCGCCTGGTTCATCAATGAACTGCCCAAATTGCTGCGGGCCATCGCGGTGGTGGTTTTCTACGCGCCTTCCGTGGCCGGCGCGGCGTTCACGGTGTTCCGCATCATCTTCCAGGGCGACGCCTACGGCTGGCTGAACGCCCTGCTGATGGAATTCAGCATCATCGACGCGCCCAAGCTGTGGCTGCTGGACCCCACCTACATGATGACGGTGGTCATCATCGTCAGCCTGTGGATGAGCATGGGCACCGGCTTCCTTTCCTTCATCGCCAACTTCCAGAACGCGGACCGCAGCATGTACGAGGCGGGCTATGTGGACGGCGTGCGCAACCGCTGGCAGGAACTGTACCACATCACGCTGCCCAGCATGAAGCCCATGCTGCTCTTTGCCGCGGTAATGAGCATCACCTCCGCCTTCAACGTCAGCGACGTGCCCCGGATGCTGTGCGGCTATCCTTCCACGGACTACGCCGTGCGCACGGTGGTGACGCATCTGTTCGACTACGGCTTCAGCCGGTTCGAAATGGGCTACGCCAGCGCCATCGCCACGCTTCTGTTCCTGGTGATGATCCTCAGCAAGAAAGCAGTGAGCGCGCTGCTGGGAAGGGTGGGCACCTGATATGAGCGAAATGAATAGCGTAAAATCCATCGGCACGCTGCAGATCGCCGGCGGCAAAAAGTTCAGCGGCGAGATGATCGCTGAGGAAAAGGGCGCCCGGTTCCAGGCGAAAAACGCTTTAGACCCCGTAGCGCGGTTTTCCTATGAGGAAATGGCCCAGCTTGCCCGCGTGCGCCGGGGCGGCACGAGCTGCCAGGTCACGGTGGTGCTCAAGGACGATAAAAAGTATTCGTTTGAGCTGGCGCAGGGCCTCAAAGTGTTTGACTTCATGGATAAGCACTGGGAGGGCAAGCCCATCGTGGCGAAGACCCGGGGCGATGAACTGCACCGCCTGGCCGAGCTGCGCGGCGAAAAAATCCAGGTCGCCAAGCGCCATCTGATTACCCGCCGCCACCCCAACCGCTCCATCGCCGGCGATATCGGCATTTACCTGCTCCTGCTGGTGGTGGCGGTGCTGATGGTGTTCCCGCTGGTATTCCTGATCGGCTCCAGCTTGAAGCCGCTGGATGAATTGTTCAAATTCCCGCCCACGGTGCTGCCCATGCATCCCACGACGGATAACTTCTCCGACCTGTTCGTCACCATGGGGCAGAGCTATGTGCCCTTCAGCCGGTATCTGTTCAACACCTTCTTCATCACCTTCGTCGGCACCTTCGGCCACCTGATCATCGCCAGCATGGCGGCCTTCGTATTGGCGAAATACCAGTTCCCCGGCGGAAAGCTGTTCTTCGGCGTAGTGACCACGGGGCTGATGTTT